>Ga0315307_1000078_pt1 | contig 38606 bp, 32 predicted proteins | sample TDP2_MG_FD_203079 | JGI IMG/M metagenome (GOLD analysis project Ga0315307, IMG submission 203079) | Freshwater sediment microbial communities from Lake Towuti, South Sulawesi, Indonesia - TDP2 | ecosystem: Environmental > Aquatic > Freshwater > Lake > Sediment | place: Indonesia: South Sulawesi...
ACCGTGAGGCGAAGGCGTTGGCGGGGATCAAGGCATACATAATGTGCAAGGTGAGTTCAGGCAGCGAAAGGGAAGCAAGCAAGATCATAGCGGAATACCCTTTCGTTCATGATGTCAACATAATCTACGGGGAGTACGACATAATAACGAAGGTCAAAGTCGAAAACTTGCAGCAGCTCGACTTCGTGGTAGACAAGATTCGTATGATTCCAAGTATCACCTTCACATCAACTGTTGTCGTCGGACGAGAGTACAAGGACAAAGGACTGTACGTCAACCCTTTGGAACCCTAGCCAAATGCCCAGATCCCAGTTGGGTACCGCAACTTAGAAGCCAAACTGCCTTCAAGAATGGATAGTGGTGAAGACAATGCTTCTGGCTTGGCTTTCAGCTCCTTTCAGCTTCCTTGTGGGCCTCTTGATGGGCTGGTTGAAACACGGGAAGGCTACCATGATCGCTTCAAGTTTAGCTGGAGCAGTCGTCTACATTGTCAGCGTCGCATGGCTTACTGAGCCCCTTATGACTCTGCCAGTAGGTTCTTTAGACTTTGGGACACAAGTTTTCAGCCTCACTTTGGGCGTGCTGTACGGCCTTCTCGGTTGGTTCATCGGCGCGAACTACGAGTTCGTTAAGAAACGCCTAAAATCGATGCGGAGCTAGATCCTATAGCGGTCAGCCCGCGCGTGATCGAATAGGTCAAACGCCAAAAACCAAGCCTAATACTTGATCGCGCTGACTTGTCCTTCTGAAACATGGAATAGCCGTCAGATTAACTCTGAGATATCATCAGGATCAATCAAATGCCTTCTCTTCATCCGGCCGAACATAACTTCAATAGCCAAAGTTATAAGTGTTGCCTTCTCAGCCAAGAGGCCTGTTCCCAAACGTTAAAATCATAAGGGCCCAATTTTCGATAGGAACGGTGCCAAATCGCGGCGAAGGTCCAAGACTGAGCATGAAGCTGCACATAGGCTTCGACGACACAGACTCCCCTCGAGCAGGATGCACTACCTACATAGCAGCGCTACTCATTGGCAAGCTGCGCAGGCTGGGAGTCTCCTTTCTTGACTATCCGAACCTTATCAGACTTAACCCAAACGTCCCATGGAAGACTAGAGGCAACGGAGCCCTCTGCCTCAGAATCTGTCTGAAAGAGCGTCTTCTTGACGAGGTTAAGGAATGCGTCATTGAAGCGGTTGAGGAACTCGCTGATATGGATTATGCGGGCACAGATCCCGGTATCGTTTTTCTGGCTGGCGAGGTGCCCAACGAGGTGCGGTCCTTCGCGCAGAGAACGATAGGAGGACTTGTGCGCAAAACTGAAGCTTTAGGGCTTGTGAAGAGCGCTAGGGCAGAAGCTGTCGGCTTCAAGAAGGGGCTGGGGGTAATTGGCGGCCTAGCCGCCATAGGGGAAACACTCAGCGCAGACAACACGTACGAGTTGATAGCGTACCGGAAATCCGAGAACCGGGGAACACCGAGGAGAATCAACCACTTATCCGTTGCCCGAATGGACAAACAGTTGGGTAACCTGCTGTTCAACAACATTGACGCCGAGACAGGTCGGATTCTCATAACGCCAAGAGGTCCTGACCCAATCCTTTACGGCATAAGAGGAGAAACAGCCGAAGCTGTCAAACGTGGGCATGAGCTTGTCCTCTCAGAGGAGCCCATTGAAAGATGGGTTATCTTCAGAACGAATCATGGAACCGACGCTCACCTAAAGCAGGCTGTGTCGATCTGCGGCATCAAGCCCTACAACCCAGTCATCATCAGAGGAGGAGTAGCAGGAAAACCGCATGTTATCCAAGGTGGCCACATGGTATTCCGGATCAAAGACGAAACTGGTGCTATAGACTGTGCAGCTTACGAACCGACAGGAAGCTTGCGTGGCGTTGCTATGATGTTGATCGAGGGTGACCTCGTTGAAGCGTGTGGCGGTGTGCGTCCTTCGTCGTCGAAGACGCCAGTCACGGTAAACCTTGAGAAGATTCGGATTATCAAGATGGTTCCTCTACTGGTTCACAGTAATCCCTCTTGTCCAGTCTGCGGGAGGAAGACAAAATCAATGGGGAAAGGCCAAGGTTTCGAATGCCGGAAGTGCGGCTACCACGGGAAAGAACTGAAGAAAACCGTTCTTGAAGCTGAAAGGACGCTCAAGCCCGGGCTGTACATCACTCCTCCTCGGTCACAAAGACATCTGACCAAACCACTATCCAGATACGGCTTGGAAAAGAAAGATTCCCTCAAGACGTTCGATGAGGCAATCCCGTACGAGCTTTTCTATGGTCAGTAGTCACTTTCCCTCTGACTTGCCCACATCGGTTTCGACCCAGGAGAACTTCCGCTGAAGCGTCTCAGGATAATAGAGCCTCCAGTCGTAGCCTACCTTCTTTCCCCAAGCATAGTAAACGCGTGGGTCAATGTAGCTCTTGAGCGAGGTTGTGAGATTGTAGTCTCGGGTTCGCTTCTTGGTTTCAACCTGCAACGTCGCTTTTTCAATCTTCGCCCTGTCACTTTGCCTTTGCATCTCAAGTCTCGCCTCAAGTTTTCTCACACGTTCAGCACGTTCGTTCCTAAGCCTTCTGATGCGTTCCCTCCGTACGGTAATGGCTTCCTGCATACGGCCTATCCGCTTCCTAAGCAAAGCCGTGTTCCCTCCGTCAATTTTCTCAGCCAACTGCGGCCTATCTTCCAAGACTTTCAGCTGCTTCCCCTCTTTCCTCAGCCTCTCCGCGTACGTTTCTTCTGCCCCATCGATCTTGTCCCTGATTCTCTCTTGGAACTCTCTTGATCTCTTGACAAGCTGGCGCAGTCTGTCTTCCTGTCTCCGTAGGCTAGATCCCCAAGTCTTAGGTATCGTGCGTCTGTGATTGCAGACTTTTGCAGCCTCAAGATTCGCCATCGCTGCGACGTGCTTCTTAACGTGATCAGGTGCTTCACGTCCCACTGGTGTGCTGAAAAGCTTCGTCTCGACTGCTCTCGTTGCATAACATGTGCGGAAAACCTTGGCTGAGAGCCCGCTGATCACTTCGTCGAGGAATTCGCTTACTCTTTTCGAGTCAACGCCGAAGAATAGTGTTGACTTTGTGTTGACTGAAAACTCTTTCAGGTTTCTAACAACCGCTTCCGGAAGTACTTCCTCAAAGACATGTGGGACAGAGTCTTTCCCGAGGAAGCTAAAGATGACTTTGCCGTCCTGGTCGAAACGGACATGTTCCGGTCTGAGTGTTGCGGCCCCAACGGTGTCGGCTTCGTCAGGGTCCTTCTCGTCGCCCACTCTGATCTTTAGCTTGTCAATTAGATAACAGACAGTCGCAGTCTTCCTCCGCCTCACGTCGTCCGCGTCCAAGTTCTCCCAGATATGTGTCTGTGTCCGTTCAAGATTTTTCTGCAGGTCTCTAGCTTTGTTGAACTTCTCAATATCTTTCTGCTGCTTGAAAAGGCTGGAGTCCGAAAGCCAGACATGCTTCATCTTGCCTTGAAGCTTGTCTTTCCATCTGGCTATCCACATAACGTCCGGTTCCCACACAATCTGCTTCCAGTTGCCAGCTGGTCGGGGCACATTGGGCGACAGGTTCAACGTTATGTCTTGCTCCTTAGGTCCCTGTTTCCAGCGACCGCGAAGCGGGTGCTTTCCCCGTCCCATGAATATGCACGAAGGTTCAGCAGTATATTTGCCGATCTCTGTCTTGACTCCATCCACGAAGGCGTACCCATACCTTTCCTTGTTAAGCTCTCTTAGCGCCTTGCGTTGTTCCGTGATCTTCTTTCGCGCTTCTTTTGGAACGTTGAGCTTCGCCACTACTTCCTTTTTGACGTGCCCCTGAACTATCGAGAAGTCGAAGGCTTCTGGTCCTAGTCTTTCCTTCAAGTTCAGCGCCGTGCAGAAGTCCTTGAGAAAGTTTCTTACGAACCTCTTGTCGTTGACGTAGTTAGTGCCGAGCTTCCTGACCCAAGCCACAGCCATCTCCTCTTGCTCGGGCGCCAGCTCCATCTCCACGCCTTTCACTGTCAAGCGAAGCTTTTTCCAATCGTATCTGGGGATGAGAACACCGTTGTGGGACAGCTCTCTCATCAAACCATCTCTGGCATTTCCGATTGAATCTCTCCAACCCCTAATAAACCTTGCCAATTCTGTCAAAAATCGCTATGTTTACTAGTCGAAACACCTATCCAAATGTAAGCCCCTACTCTGTGCTGTAAACCCCACTTTTCTTGCTTTTTTCCCATAGATTGACTACTGTCCTTTCTGTCATCTTAATTTCTGTTGGTGTTGCTTTGTATGTATTGTTCGAAGAGCCAGTAATAAAGCAAAGGTAAAGAAGAAATGTCATTTATCGATCTAGGATGGTATCAGAGAGAAGAAGAAAAAGGTTAATCTTCAGTCCCGAACCCAGACCCGACTTTTGCGATCGTCCGAATTCGCGGCTGCCAAGACTTCTCAGCCTAGTCCCGACACCGATAGGTTTTATAGTCGTCAATACGTATTTCTGACGGGCCAATGTGGCAAACGTTGCTGGATAGTGTGGTGTTGACTTGTTATGAGTGAGGAAGTCAAGCTTCCGCCTGCCGTTCAGGAAAGGTTGCTGAGACTGCAGCAGCTGCAGCAGACGCTCCAGAGCGTACTGACGCAGAAGCAACAGATTGAGCTTGAGCTGCTTGAGATTGATCAGGCCTTGGGCGAACTTGAGAAGACACCTGACAACGGAACAATCTACAAGTCTGTCGGCTCGATTCTCGTGAAGACCGAGAGGATAAAGGTTTCTGACGAGCTGAAAGAAAAGAAAGAGCTCGCCAATATGAGGACTTCTGTCCTTAGCAAACAGGAAGAACGGCTTCGGAGCCAACTCAAGGAACTCAATGAGAAGCTCCAGAAGGATCTTCGGCCGCTCTCGCCTCAGTAGCGGTGGGCGTTCTTGACAGAGTCAAGGGCTACCTCTCTTTCAAAAGACCAGACGGAGAGGATGTGTGAAGTAGCTGAAGAGGTCGCTAGAAGGTTCATCATGTCAAAGGTTCCGAGCCGATCGGTCTCGGACCTGACGATCTCAGTCGGTCTGGAAGGAACTGAAACCCTAGATGTAGAGGTTGATATCGAGTTGACGCTTTCCTCCTCCCTCAAGGACGTGGATGCGAAGCAGTTAGCTGACAACTCTGTCAAAGTAGCCTTCGATGCCGTGGAGAAATACTTGAGGGGAACCGGATGCCGTTTAGAGAAATAGCGACCTTGATGGACAGATTCAAGCCAGAGTTCATCCTGCTTCTCTGCCATCAGAATGCTGACCCCGATGCACTATGTTCAGCCTTTGTGCTGTCAAGGTTGCTTCAACGGTTGAACCCCGGAGTAAAGGTCCAAGTTGCTTCGCCCGAGGGCGTAAGCAAGCTATCAAAGGCTTTGTCCGACTTTCTTCCCACAGGTCTGGTGGACGACGAACCTAGATTCGACAAGGCTGATATTGTTGTGTTGCTGGACACTAACACGGTTCAACAGCTTGGCTCCTGGACCGAGAAGATGAAGGCGTCATCTTCTCCGCTAGTTGTGATCGACCACCACGCAGGCCATCCGGAAACTGAGAAGGTCGCAACGCTCAGCATATCTGATGAGAATGTCTCTTCCACCTGTGAGATCGTGTATGGCTTCTTCAAGGAACTTGGTCTAACCCCCACGAAGGAGGAAGCGCAAGCGCTTTTCCTCGGCATAGCCTTCGACACGAGGCACTTCATATTGGCAAACTCGGACACATTCAAGGCAGCTGCCGAACTGGTTGACATGGGCGTGAACGTCCGAGACGCCTTGTCGCGGTTGTCTGTGCCAATGGAACCCTCAGAACGCATAGCCCGGATCAAGGCGTGTAGGCGCGCCAAGCTGATAAGGATCGGCGACTGGCTCATCGTCTTCTCGCATATCCGGTCCTACCAAGCTTCAGCTGCAAGGGCGTTGGTTGAGATGGGCGTGCACTTGGCGGTCGTCGGAGGACAAAGAAATGACGAACTCCAAATCAGCCTCAGATCAGACCAGCAATTCCACAGACGAACTGGCTTCCACCTAGGCAGAGACCTAGCAAAACCTCTAGGTGAGTATCTTCATGGCATGGGAGGAGGCCACTCAACAGCGGCAGGAGTGAATGGTGTGGGCGAGTTCGAAGCCGCGGTTAAGCGAGCAACGAGAATCCTGAACGAAAAGCTAACCCAGTAGCCCTGAAGCCCTACACGACTACCCCATTATCTCACGCATCGTAGATTCATAGCTCCTTAGCCAGCTATGTTTGGGGTCGTCCGACCAAGCCCCATATCGCCTCTCTTCGCCAGCAAGCACCCACAGGTAATAGAGGTGATAGCCTGGTGCTGCGACTACAGGGTGGTATCCTCTCGGCAGGACGACGGTGTCGTTGTTCTCAACCACATAAGCCTCATTGAATGGTTCCTTGTCCTCAGGGGCCGTGTAGATCCTCTGAAGCCCGTAGCCCTGTACAGGTTTGACCTTATAGAAATAAACCTCTTCAAGCAGAGCTTCGTCCCCGCTTTTCGTATTATGCTTGTGAGGAGGTGAACTGGACCAGTTTCCAGGCGGGTTTATGGTTTCGCCAACGAGGAGTCTAGAGGCTTCCACATCCCCGCCGATTGCCGTATAGACTTTGCGACGCCAGTTCCATGCTCCCACGGTCCGCTCGATGACATCTTCCGGGTTAGCTAAGGCTGGAGGACAGTCTTGTGCACTTGGCGCCATCGAGACGCCGACTTCCAGTTCGTTGGTTTTAGCTGTAACTCTGTACTGAGTATTTCTGGGAAGATAGACCATTGTTGGCTTTCCAAGGAAGACATCCCTTCTCTTGCCGATCATTGCATAAGACACGTTTTGGGATTGTGTTTCGGCTTCGACGCTTGCTTTTCCAGTAAACACCGTCAAGACAGTTTCTCGACTGCCTGTTTTGCCTACGTACTCATCGCCTTTCTTGGGCAAGTAGAGCCTACCAAACTCGATGTATTTGAGCTCAGAATTGCTCGGACTCACGACGGGTGTGTAACCTTTTTCGAGTTCGATGGCCTTGTAGAGCCGCGTTCTCATCAATTCACAACCTCATTCCACTGCGATGTTAGCGACAAATAGGGACGAGTCCACTCTCATTCTTTGCCTAGGAGTTTGACGGCGAACTCGATACACTTGCGTTTGAAAGTCTCGTAGCTCGCTGAGAACTCTCCCATCGTTTTCACTGTTGAACCAAAAGCTGCCCACTCTTCCGGTTTGACACCTCGCACCCCGTACTTCTCCGCACCAGCTATTTTCGCTTGCCTTAGAATCTCCTGTTGGCTGGGTGTTGTCTCGTAGGCTTGAATGAAAAGGTCTCTGATACCAATCCATTCTTCCGTCAGTCTGCTCAGTATCTCTAGGTCAACGCTTTTGAGTACAGATTCCCTGTAGTCTTTCCGGTTGAAGCCGGGTTCTTCGCTCGTCATCTCTATTGTTCTCTGATGGTTCGGGAACTCCGTATGGGTCATGTTGGCTCCTGCGAGTGTTAGAAGTGTTTCTTTCGTCTTCCTTTTCGATGCTGGTAAGACATCTATGCCACTCATGACTTCTTCGGCTTGTTCCCGTGTTAGGCTGTATCTGGACTGGAGGTATTCGATCCATCTCGGTCTGTTCTTTGGGTTGAAGAAAATCTCGTAGACTCTTTTTGTGACCAGAATTCCGCAGTACTGTATGTCGTTCTCTAGGGTTTCAAGGTATCCCTTTACTTCGTCCTTCACGCTGGATGGTATTTCAGACTCCGTGAGGAAGTCTATGATGGGTTCCTTGGTCAACGGGTTAATGTACTTCCTGCTACTGATGGCTACAACCTTCTCTTTGATTGAGGTTTTCTCTTTCACTTCGTACCAAGCGTCGAGTTCCTCGGCCAGTCTCCTTAACGGTTTTGCTTTGTCGCCTACCTTTTCCAAGGCCTTCTCTATAAGCCATTCGGCTTGAACCTCTCTTAGGTGGTCGTCGAGCCTTCCGCCCATGTTCGTTTCGTAGACGGTTGTAAGCGGGATTCCTTTCTTGGCGGCGTCCGCTCTTCCTTCCATCTTGGCTAGGATGAGCTCAACCTCTTGAGCAACTGTGAACGTCACCGTGTTGTTGGTTCCTATTCCGAGACTTTCGAGTTTCCTTGTTATGTCAATTGATGCTGGCGAGCTGCCGGCGACCTTGAACACTATGTTCGGTCTTCCACGTTCGACGGTTTCGGAATATCCCCACAGGAGATACTCATCGTACTTCTTGAGGAACTCTTCCGCGTCGCCGTAGAACTTGAGTGCGTATGTGATGCTGTCCTTGTAGCTGTCGGCGATGTTCGGATTCAACTGAAGGCTGATCATTCCGTGGTACATTTTTGAGGCTATGGCGGTAGGTCTGAACACCGTAAGGTTTCGCCAAATACTTACTTCCGTTGCATATGCGACCAGTTCGTCACCGTGTGCCAACGGGCTATCTAGAAGTTCCGGTTTACGTGTGACTATGGTTTTGAAGTCGGGGCAAAGGTTCTCGTCTCTGAATCCTTCCCATTGGCTAGTGTCGTCTTCGTAGGCGATTCCTGCGAGCGAAGGGTTCGTTGAGACTTGGACAAAGCCTAGGTGCCGGAGCCATCTAAGTCCGATGGCGTAGTCGTTGCCGAACTTGCACATGCCTGCTTCGCCCATCTGGTAGTAGATGTTCTCCTGTATTTGCCGCCTTGCCAACGTAAGGAATGATACCATGATGTTTGCCTCATCAAGACCTTTTTCGATCACTTCAGCCGCATGAGCTACCATCGAACCTGGGGGACGGTAGAATCCCTTCATTACTTTCTTCATCTCTGCGATAAGGTCGTCTACCACAGCCTTGGCTATCGCCGCCTTCGCAGTTTCGCCGCCAAGAACACCCCTTCTCTCTATACCTTCCAAGTCCTTGAGAGCCTGCATCACACTAGCCAAGGTTCTTTCAGCCTCGTCTTCAGAGAACCCGACTATTCTCCTTTCCAGACCGAAAAGGTTCAAGCCAAGGTTCAGAAGAACGTCATAGACCCTTGCACACAGTACAGTACTCTTTTCCGTCGACTTCTCTTGACGCATCTTGTTGAAAACCAGAGTGAGTTGGCGAATTGCGTTTCCCACTACTTCCTCGAGGTGTCCCCGCAGCTCCTTGTGAAGAATATGGTCTGCCGCAAGTCTCGTGTGACCCTTCAATGCAAGGTATACAATGTGACCACTGTGGTCTTTGCTTGGTGGAGGAGACTCCAGCTCTTCAGACAGGGGAAATGAGAAAACTTGCATGGAACTCATGTTTAACTTGTCACCTCAGAAGCAAGTCTTCGATTGTTTATCGTCTAAGGGGTTCATCGCCACTTAAATCTATCGTTAACCTAGAAGCAGGATATTGTGGTCGTCTGAACGTGCGAAGCCTGACACATGTACTGCTTGGATGCTTAAGCATGTGGTTCGTGCTATCGCAACGCTAGTGACCTAAGCCATTCAAGAGTCTTTCTAGAGACTTCATGGGTGTGTTCTCTCTTCTGGAAGGTGTGATCTCCGCCTTTGACGATGTACAGCTCGTTCCTTGGGTGGTTGGTCTTGATAGCTTCGTATCCCTTATGGGCGTCATCGATTGGGACGACCATGTCCCCGTCGCCGTGGACTATCAGAACTGGCGTCTTGATCTTATGCATGACTCTTAGGGGAACAGTTTTGTCGGCTGTTGCGAAGAAAGGCTTCTTGAGGTACCATCCATTATTGATTGGGATGGCTTCCCCGCGGTCCAGCCTCTTCAAGGCTTCTTCGGTCATTCCTTGCATGAACCTCTTCTTCAAAGGTGATAGGGCCGCCGAATACAGCACAACGAACTTTACGCGCTTGTCCTTGGAGGCTAGGATGGATGCGACTCTTCCACCCATGCTGAGCCCTATCACGCCAATTCGCGCCCTGTTGATCGATTTCTGTCTTCCCAGAAACGTCATAGACTTCTTCGCGTCACTTACCTCTCCGGGCACCGTCATGTCTTCGAACTCGCCTTCGCTGTCGCCCGAGCACCTGAAATCGAAGCGAAGCACAACATATCCTTCATTACACAGTGCATTGGCGACCTGGACGAAGAACCTATGCGCTTCCGCCTTGTGACCCGTGAACCCGTGGAACATAACGACCCCAGGCGCTTTCTCTCTGGTTGACAACCTGTCCGGAACATGCAAGACGCCGATGATCTTCTGACCCTTGTTCCTGAATGATACCGACCTGATCATTCTGTACACTCTCCTTCCTGTCGAATAGTCTTGTCATGGAATGATCATTTAAGAATTGCCCGTGCTTGATTGAGGCTATCCGTTGTTGAGGCTTGTTGGTATCAGGTGGATTGGGTAGGCCCTTATGCCCAGTCTCTTCTCGATGTGCCTCGCAAGAGTCTCATTGAACCTTTCGCTGTGGCAGGTCAGTACGATTTTGGGTTTGCAGTGCTCCACGAACTTCAGGAGCCTTGGGAAATCGGCATGATCGCTCAGTGGGAAGGCTTCGTCTCTCGACCATATGGCCCATCCTGACACTAGAGCTGGCACGAATTCGGGACGTCCTTGGAGGCTGAACTGCTTGGGGGTGATGAAGATGAGGTTGCCACTGGCCTTTGCTTCTTCTGCTTCTGGTGTTTGCGCGTCTAAGTAGTTGAGCTTGTGGCCGTAGGCTTCGTAGACTTGGTTGATCAATGAAACCTTCCAGTGCGTGACGACTGGGATGTTGGCCTCGTTAAATATTCCGATGATTTCTTGAGCGTTTCCAAGTGGGTCGGTCTGGAAAGCCGGGATCCTGCGCGCCTTGATGATCTTACGTGCCCAAGCAACCATCTCGTTGCCAATCAGCTCCTCTGACGGGAAGACGAAACTCGGCGAACCGAACGTCGCCTCAAGCACGAGAATGTCACAACGTACGCCCTCTGCGGGCTTCATTGTCTTGGTTGTCTCGGTGTTGAAGTCACCTGTGAATAGGACGTTTCCTTCGGGCGTTAAGACTTCGAATTCATAGGAACCCAGAACGTGCCCGGAATTGTGCGGTATGACCTCAACGTCATCTATGATGGTTTTCGTACTCAGCCTCACGGGATGCCAGCTCTCAGTTTGAACTCCATAGGATGAGATGAGGTCAAACGTTTCTTGAGAGGAATACTTTGGCACTCCGCTCATCTTAAAGGCTACTGAGTGATCGAAGTGGCCATGTGTGATAAAAGCTGGAGAGCAGCTCAGGCGGTTGTTTTGAGGGTCTAGAACTACGACGACTTCGCCGTGTGAGACCAAAACACCTTTCTTCCACGCAACCCTCAAAACCCTAACCCAAACCAAGATTCGCCCGCTTGCAGATTAGAGTTTCTGTACACAAAAATCGACAGCGGTCCTTACCGAACTCTGTTACGTATTGCTGACTCTATGAGGATCAAAACTGAAGTTCTGCGTTAAGTCGCCATCAGTCTTTGAAGTGACCGCCTTATACTCGGGTTTCTGTGCAACCGTCAGGCTATTCTTCACATATCTGGATGCGTTTGAGATGTGGGCTCTACGAAGAGTAAACGTTGAACTGAGCAATTTCTCGATGGGCCTTCCGCAACAGGTCACTATTAGGATTGCCCAGGTTCTATGATCCGCGTTCAGTGGCGAATAGGAGAACAAGATGCCGGATCACTGAAGCTGCCTTCCAAGCATAGAATTCATGTTCTATAACTGCCGTTGCGTGTCGTGCTCTCGAGGCAAGCCTGATAACGTACCAGTGAGGAATCATGCTCTCTACGGATGTTAACTCATTAATAGAGACAACTCCGTGGTCAAGGCTATAACACACGAAAGATAAGCCTCTAGAAGCTGGTCCAGATCCCTTTCTAACTTCCACTATGTTCTCAATAGCTTCATTACATCCCAAGCCATGCCCTCTAACAGTTCCTAGACGGTTCTTCACGAATGAGAAGAAACTCTCCAGGTTTTCGCTTCTAAGCCGAACAGGCATGCTAAGGACCCACGGCTCTTCCAAGCCACCCCGCTTCTCTTCCATTCTCCATTTCCTCACCATGGAGGGTGTGACGATAATGGAGGATCTTATGGCCGGCAGTGCGCACCCAACAACGGCAGTGACCACTGAAGAGAACAGAGCCAGAATCGCCCAGAGACTCTCTACCTTATGCTTTACGAGGGGAGAGAATGGAAGAAGTGTCATGAAATGGTAGCTGCTTATCCCCATGACATAGCCTAAGCTTCCGGCCAGAATACTTATTGTGAGGGCCTCGGACAGAAACAAGGCTGTGATATGGAAAGGATTGAGCCCCAGTGAGGACATGACCATAATCTCTCTCTTCCGCTCTTCGACAATGTTTCCCATCAAGATCTTTGTGTTCAAAGCCGCTAGGGCCAAAGGAACCAAGGCAGGAACGAACCCACTAGCAAGGTAGTAGGACCCCAAATAGACAAGGTAGGTTTGGCCAGCCGAAAAGACTTGAGTCTCCATCCCTGCCCATTTCAGAATCAGTTGACGCGCAAGGGGAATTCCATAGCGTGCATCACTTGTCTGCACAAATACTCTTGACAAAACCATTCCTGCCTGCTTTTCCGCAGTCTTCTGGTGCATCACGATGACCCGTTCCCCTGGGCAGGTTATCGATTCACCCTCAACAAGAGGCATGTAGGGAGCGAAAGGACCTCCGTCTGGGTCCTCGAGTCGGTCAAAGATTGTCGTTCCGAAGATTCCAGTTAAGGTGAAGCTTTGGTTGAAAAACTGGAGGACATCGCCGATCTTAACAGTCAGGCTTTGTGCAGCAGACTCACTTATCAGGATGCCGCCTAGGTCTCCATCTTCGAGGAACCGTCCTTGAATGATAGTTCTGTTTAGCTCGGTGACTTTGTTTTCTTGGCTGGGTAGGATGCCGACTATACCCCAGACTTCAAAGGTTGACCAAGTTGAAGGAGAAACCAGATGCCCCAGTGGAGGTTCCTTGACCATGTTCTCTACCTTCGGTGCTCTTACGGTTAAGTCAAGTCGTTCCTCAAGCCAGCTGTAGGTTTCCCGTTGGATCGAATCGTAGGCGAATCCCCCTTCTGCCAGTTGCTTACGTATGAGAATTCCGTCGGGCAGTCGCGCTTTTCCCAAGTGCTCGACAAGTATCCCGTACTCTAGCGAGAAGGATGTGAGGGCAATGAAGCCAAAAACTGAGGTCAACATAAGTGTTAACGTAAGAAACGTTCGGAGTCTTCTTCGCCTAAGATTCTTGATTGCTATTGAAAACGCCATGATGACGGCGCTGATGCGGGACACACCCTCCTTGGATGTCCTCTCCCTAAAAGCATAAGGCAATCCTGTAACGCCGGAATAGACAACTACAAAAGAGACGAGGCTCAGCGGAACAACGCTTGGTGCACCGAGGATAACATAGCCAGGATAGAACAGATAGAGCAACAAGAGGAGAAAGCCATAGAGGAGCAGGGCAAGAGATAGGAAATGAAGCCGCTTTCCTGAGATGACGGCGGCTGTAGCCATCGCAGTGAAACTTAGGAACGGTGTGATGAAAAGCGCGGAGACTGAGGCGTTCAGGTACATGCTAGGCAAACTTTCTTCTACGCGCCTTATCAGGAAGTAGGCTTCACGAAGATCGGCAAAAGCTTCATCACAGGATTCTTTGGTTACTGCAGACATAGCTGCGTCTAGAAGGTTCTTCGCTTTAAGGAGTTCATTCCTCTCATAACGAACGTAGAAGCCTACTCTCTCCGCTTGGTTGATGAAGGATTGTGTTGAAGCTTCATATTCATTGCAAGAATTTACTTCGAACGGCAGAAGCTGCTTTTCTAGGTCTACGCTCATCAGTTCTCCTCTTCTCAATACAAGGAAGTCGGCACCGCCATCGATGTAGAGACGGAATTGGGTCCCACTAGAATAGAAGATGCTCACTTCAACCTTGATCGGAGTGTCAAAAGGAACAAAGAGAAGTGTGCCCCTTAGGTTCAAAAGCTGCCCCATGATGGAACCCTCGCTGTGGCTCGTTGCATTCGTACGTAGCCCAGATCTGTGAACAATTGTGAAGTTGATGGCGGTTGGCGGCTGAAGGGTCTTGAAGAAACGTAGTTGCCCTTTTGCCTGTATGGACGCACCTGGGATGAGCTCCAGTGACAGCTCACATACTGAGCTCTTAGGGTTGACTTCCGCAAAGGCTGGAATGTAGTCGAAGCCAAGGTTGGACGCACGGTCTTGGTAGGCATAAACGTGATAGCGTCCCTTTCCTGTCAGGTTCATGGCGTAGTAGCCGGATTTGTCTGTTTGCGTGGAGAACATCTTGAATCCGTTCCAGAAAACGACGTGTGCTTCTGGCAGAGGCAGATTCGTAGCGCCATCAATCACCTTCCCAGAAAAGGCGCAATAAGATGATTCTGCTACGGTGTTCTGGCTTTGAATTAACGTCTCATGCTGTCTTTGCTCTGATTCAAGTATTGCGAAGGCCTGAGGTTCTAAGGCTTCGCCCAAGCTTTGGAGAATCCAGTCATTCAGAGCAAGAGCATTTTTGACTGTCAGGACTCCTTCTTTGGAGAAGCCGACGCATACCGATTCGACTGCTATTGCCAGAAGGACAATCCAGACGATAAGAGATCTGTTCACTTCTAGACACCGTCATCGTGGCGAGTTTCTGGTCTATTCAGAACTTGTCCATGGCACATACAGACCTGACTGTTTGAGTGAAACATTAACCAATGTCTAGTGGACGTCGAAACCAAGACATAAGACAGTTATGGTGGGCTTTCTTATTAAAGTGTCTAGAGCCAAAGCAAGCGTATATGTTGAAAAAAATCGTAATGCCTTACTTGATCATCTCAATCCCTCACGTCGTTTACGCCGCCACCAACGGAGATTCATAGCAGCAATCGCTGAACTGGTTGGAACGATCATGCGTTCTCGCTTGGGTAAGAGCATTCAATCACTCGTAGTAGAGGTAGCCATGCTCCCAATGAACCAACTGCACTTAGGGATGATCTCTCGAAAACGTGAGGCAAGCTGATGATTCAGGAGGCGAAAATCCAAACGGAGTTAGTAGAATCGATTGCAGTTTGAATTGTTCAAACAATCTTTTTAAGTAGCCCTTTTTCAAGTATCTACGCCAGAAAAGGAAAACTCCAGCACACCAGACAGTGGCGACAGTAGCCTTGGGGATCATTGAGGCTAAGAGCTTAACGTACACTTATCCAATAGGTTCGAAGCCGGCTTTCGAAGACGTAACCCTTAGAATCGAGAAAGGCGAATTCGTCCTCGTCACAGGTCCAAGCGGATGCGGAAAAACCACTCTCTGCCGCTGCCTTAATGGGTTGATACCGCACTTCTATCTCGGGAAACTCGAAGGCGAGATCACGGTCGCGGGGCTGAAAGTCTCAGACCACCCGATCCACGAGCTTGCTCAGCATGTGGGCATGGTCTTTCAGAACCCCGAGAATCAGCTTTTCGCCTTGACCGTAGAAAAGGATGTCGCCTTCGGACTGGAGAACCTTGGGAAACCACGGGAGGAGATTCGCGAGAGAGTTGACTGGGCACTCAAAACAACAGGAACTTACGAGCTCAGAAACAGGGCGCCCTATGATCTTTCAGGTGGGCAACAGCAAAGAGTCGCCATCGCTTCGGTTCTTGCCATGCAGCCTGAAATAGTTGTTTTCGACGAGCCCACAAGCTTCCTTGACCCGCTGGGCGCGAGGAAAATCTTCGAGGTCATTAACAGTCTAAACAAGGACTTGGGCATAACGGTCATCCTCGTCGAACACCGACTGGACCTAACCACAAGGTACTCCAGTAGAGTCATAGTCCTAGACAAGGGCAGGATAGTGCTAGACGGCGAACCCAGAACTATCTTCAACTCGGAAGCAGTCAGACTTCTCGGAGTCGGAATACCTAAAGCAACAAGGCTATGCCAAATCCTCAAACCCAAAGGTGTTGACCTTGGTAGGACGCCTCTGAGTTCGGAAGAGGCCTATGAGCTCTTAAGGGAGGCGCTTAAGCAGTGATCAAGATCGAAGACCTCTACCATACGTACCCGAACGGCGTCGAAGCCCTGAAGGGGGTGTCCCTCGAAATCCAAGACGGCGAATTCCTAGCAGTCATGGGACAGAATGGTGCCGGGAAAACGACGCTTGTGAAACATATCAACGGGCTCCTGAAACCTACGAAAGGTCGAGTTCTCGTTGATGACACAGATACAACGAAACTCAGTGTTGCCTCCTTAGCCAGAAAAGTTGGCTTCGTCTTCCAAAACCCCGACCATCAGCTCTTCAGCGAGACCGTGGAGGACGAGATTTCCTTCGCGCTCAGAAACTTTGGATACGACGAGAAAACCGTGAAAGAACGAGTTGACTGGGCACTTAACCTTCTAGACCTGGCAGGGTACCAGAAGGTCTCACCATTCATGCTGAGCGGCGGCGAAAGGAAGAGAGTCGCTTTGGCATCGGTTCTGGCTTGGGACCCTAAGATAGTGATCCTAGACGAGCCGACGATCGGGCAAGATAGCCAACAGAAAGAGAGGCTTCGCCAGTTCATCACGCAGCTGAACCGCCAGGAGAAGACAGTAATAATCGTGACGCACGATATCGAGTTCGTAGCTGAATGCAAACCGCGAATGGTGTTGATGGCTGAAGGGAAAATACTTGCAGACGGAGAGGCAAGAAAGGTTCTTACAGACCCTGAACTCGCCAGTCGAGCATCAGTCGTCTTGCCCGAGATCTCCCAGATATTCCTAAGGCTGGAGAACCTCGGGTTCCCAAGAGACGTTATTGATGTGTACGAGGCCGAAAGACTGCTCTTAAAAAGGATGGGTTGAAAGACATGAGCATGTTCGATGGCTTCAGATTCCGCAGCGTGACTTCGCCAATCCATCAAATGGATCCCAGGGCCAAGTTCATCTATGTCTGTGTGCTCTTCGCCGTGGCAGTCACGTTCAACCAGCTTATCCCGCTTGTGGTCCTTTTCATCATTCAGATACCCTTCGTCCTCATCGCTAATGTGCAGAAAGAATGGATCCGCTCAATGAAGGGTTCAGGCATGTTCGCAGTGATAATCTTCTTCATGAATCTTCTGTCGCTTTACTTCTATGGTGGTTACGGCTCGTTCACGGCAGTAGTCGAACGTTCGCTTGCTATGACAGTCCGGTTCATAGTCCTCGTCGAATCCTTCTCAATCTTCTTCCTCACAACCTCCCCGGACCTTCTAGGTTTGGCCTTGGAGCAGAGCCGCGTTCCATATGAGCTATGCTTCGCATTCATAACAGCTGTTCGCTTTGTGCCTGTCTTAGCAGAGGAAGCCCAGGGGATCATGGACGCTCAGAAGGCAAGGGGTTTGGAGCTTGAAGGCGGAAAGTTCATCAAAAGGATCAGGAACTACATCCCGATACTGATCCCACTCATCGTTAACGCGATTCGCAGAAGCTTGGAGCTTGCGGAAACCATGGAATCTAGAGCATGGGGTGCAACCAAGAACCGAACAAACCTCTACGTCCTCAAACCCGGACGGAAAGACTATTACCTGATCTCGTCTGCCTTTCTCATTCTGGCCGTCTCAGTTTATGCGTTAACGTACATTCAGTTCCCGTCCCTAACCCAGATGCTGGGAATATAAGGGGCCCGCTTCATTAGGTTTCGGTCCTCCAAAAAAAGGGGAAACGATTGGGTCTCTTCTCCTTCATGGAATGCAGACCGCAGTCTGGGTGTGTTGGACTCCTTTGACTTGGTGAACTTGCTTCACTACATCTTTAAGGGTCTCAAGGGTGTCTATTTCAGCGAAGACGATCACGTCGTACTGCCCTGTGACCGTGTGAGCTGTCTTCACTCCCTCGATCCTCGAAAGCTCAGTAGCAACCTGCCAGGGCTCGCCCTTCTCAACCTGAACAAGGATGTATACACTTACCTGCATTTATCACACCCCTTAGGAGAATGGTTTCTCTGCACTAAAAAGGATATCGCTGGAGCGGCTGGAAGCAACGTGACGGCGCAGAAAAGCCTTTAAACGGTCGAGCCGAAATAAGAAGTGAGCAACACCAGAAGCCTTGACGACCGCATACACTCATTCTAGCGTTGGGGGAAGAGAGCAGGAATGGAAGAAGAGAAAGTCAGGAAGATTGCAGAGATCAGAGAGATGTTGGAGGAAAGAGCAAAGACCCTTGAAGCTGAGCTTGAGGGAATCCGAACTCTCCTAGACTTCGTCAATGACTTCCTGCTTGAAAAGAGCTTCAGAAGAGCTGCGGAGATCCCCAAACCAGGCGCGCCCAAGCCCGAACCGCAACCACCGCCTGGGAAAAAGGTCACAGTCATCCAGCTCAAGAGCGTCACTGACGAGCACCTCGCGGACCTGCAACTCGAAGACAGATCAATGCGGATCATTATAGCTCCAGACAAGAAGTTCAACGTGAATACACCGCCATTCACAGCATTTCTAATCGAGAGAATCCTTGCGAAGATGCAGGAAGTGGACCAGGAGCAGGTCAGACAAGGCAAACTCGAACAGAACGAAGCCTTCTCGTACGAGATCAAGAAGGATGGCGACATTATCCTAGAAATGACCTTTCGGAACTACGGGGCCCAAAGAGAACGGGAGCTCAGATCAGCAACACGCTGGACTCTCGAGAAGATGCACGAGAAAACGCGAAACCCATAATAAACGTACGAAGGATGAAATGGAGTATCCCACAGAAACCGAGCTACGTCTTCCTCTAGTGTGTTTGTGGACTCAGAAGCGGGAAAAGACTATCATTCTACGCGTCAATGTACCTCGATTTCGTCATCGTCCAGTAGAATCTCTGCGATTCTGAGCTTAAAGGCTTTGCGATTCTGGCGTGCGTCGCGATTGTGTCATATGTATAGACATCCATAAGACTTAACTGCAGAGTCGCTTTCCCTTGATCTAGGCAAGGAGAGGAAGACGGTGAATGCAGCACCAGATCGCACCAAAGGCGAGATGACGAGATCGCCATGCAACGTATCGTGGTCGGACACTGAAAGGACCGGAGGAGAGTAGATCTATTGGACGAAGTCTTCGTGTACCAGCTGACAGGCTTCATGGTTGTGGGCTCCTTGGGTGTTGTTGTGAACGGCGTAATCTATCAGGCCCTCATGCGAACTTCGGCGGGAAGAAGGAAAGTTTTTTCGTTTCTAAAAGTGAAGAGACTTGAGGGATATTTCAGGGACATAACACTGGCATGGTGCCTGGGAATCTTATCCGCTTTCATCTTCAACTTCCTACTGGACAAGTACCTAGTGTTCAAGGTCTGAGATTGCTGCGGCTACAGGGCACCAATGGCAAGAGTAACATCGTACCACAAGACCTTCATACACGCCAAAGCTCCTCGTCAGTAATTCTTATATCTCTTGTTACACCCTTTTCACAAGACACGAGGAAAAGAAGCATGTCAACCTGCGCTGAATGCGCGCATGCGGAGCTCCAATGCCCACCAGTAGTGAAATGCAACAATACAAACACTTTTCTCTATCTGGATAGCCCAGCCTGTGAAGACTTCGAGCCGGTGGAAGAAGATGAAGAGAAGAAGGCTTCTAAGCCTCAATAGGTCAGTTACTGATTACCTTCTCGCTTCCCTTTCCTAGGGCTTGGGAGTCGCCATCATGCTCATCTGGCGCTTCATGAAATCCTTCGCCATCAGGTCACCTGGCGATGGCGAAAGCCCTCCTATGAACTCCCGCAGCTCTCTCTCCATTGACCCAGCTACGGTCTTCTCTTCCTCAGCAATATTCCGCCTTTCGGCCTGGTCTCTGTCTAACTCATACTGCGCAGGCTCAGGTGGAACGAAATGTGTGTCATACCTGTAAAGCTCAGGTTTGTCTTTCGCTCCAGCCATTTTTGGGCCAAGCCAAAGGTAGTGGCTCCATTCGTGGTCTCTGATGCTCCAAGACCTCTCGTGAAAGCCGCTTATTCCGAACTTCATACCTTCTGCTTCACCATGTATCAAAGGCAGAAGGTTCCTGCCGTGCATGAAAGCAGGGGCTTTCACGCCGAAAAGGTTTAGAACTGTGGGCGCTAGATCGGGAAGCCCGACAAAGCTGTCTACACGTCTCTTTTCCGTGCCGATCTTGTCTGGCAGGCGGATGATATATGGTATGTGGGAGAGCTCCTCGTATGGCCACGGCTTAGCCTTTTTGGCTATGCCGTGTTCTCCGAGTGGTTCACCGTGATCGGTTATGAAGACGATTACAGTATTGTCTAAGAGCCCCAGCTCACCTACTCTCTCGAGGAGCATGCCCGTCCACTTGTCGCACAGCGTGATCGTTCCTGCATATTGGGCGCGTAAGTGGCGTACCTCTGCCAAGGTCCAGTCGTCGACTACTCCGCCGCCCCAAGTGATCGGCAGACCATCGTACTCGGGCACGGGATACATTTCTAAGTATTCAGTCGGTGGGTCCCAAGGCTCGTGCGGGTCAAAGCTGTCGATAACCAAGAATAGCCGGTCTCTCTTACCGTTCGAAACTTGCTTGTCCAGCCAGTTCATCGAGGCTTTGACCACTTGCGCGACATGGTGGTCCTCCTCGTCGCGCCAATGCGCCCTATCCTTTAGGTACTGCTCGAATTGCCTCTTCACGATCGCGCCTGGTTGACCGGGGTGGGAGGGATGCCAGTTCTTCTCACTGTATGCTGACAGATTAACTTTCAAGTTGGGGTCGACAACCCACGGGTCACTTTCCTGTCCCCTTACCCACTCCACATAGTCGAAGCCTCTGCAGAAACCCATTTGGGGTTTGTGCATGTGGTACGTGTCAGAGATCAAGGAGGAAGTCACGCCTTTATCCCACAACAGTTCAGCAATAGGCACGTCGAGCTGCTCCATGGGCTGCCACCCTCTGAAAGGCAGAGTGTAGCGACCCGTCAACATGGACACCCTACCGGGTATCGTGGGCAGACCCTCCGTGTACGCGTAGTCGAAGACAACTGATTCGAAGGCGAACTTGTCTATGTATGGGGTCTCTATCCACTCGTTCCCGTAGCATCCAAGATGATCCTTGCGGAAACTGTCCTCCATGAGAATTATGACATTCATGTAGTCACGCTCGAGATGGCATTCTCAGTCTGCCTCAACCATATTAGGCAATTGCCCACACACGATCCGAGAAGGAAAAGGACTGAATGGGTTATGCTGTCTCTTTCTTTGGCGTCAAAGTGAGAGCGATATAGAGTATGTTGTTCCCGCGGACCAGAACTTGGCCGTAATGAGCGATCAACTGACCATCCATGTGTTCAGAGGCACCGTTAAGAATTACATTCATATAGCCATCACAGTGAATCATAGTGCCCCTGTATTCTATGCCGTTCTTGAGTATGATCGCGGCGTAACCGTTCATTTGCCGCATCAACATGTTCAAAGGCTTCTTGCTGGGCTCCATGGTCTACCGCCGAATCGATGCTGGTATCACAATTCAGGGTTTCGATATAAAAAGCTTACCGGAACGCCCTAGCGTGGTGGGGCAGCCTTCTGCGAACAACATCGTCCCTGAAAAGGCAGCTGAGACACGTTTATAAGCAGTGACTTTCCCTTTAAGTGGGATAGATGATAGCATGGCGGTTACAGCAACTGAATCAACATCCTTCTTCATACAGACCGAGGTCGCTCCTTCTTACTTAGGTGACTTACTGAGGTTCGTATACCAAGAGTACATTGTTCCTTACTACCAGAACTTCGCCAATGTCAGAAGATGGATTGACGGAGGAAGGGAGGTCCTTGCCTTCACGCTTGTGGACCCTCACGGTTTGTGGCAGATCGATGTAGAGTTGGTCATGAGCGTTCCTTTGGAAGTGAAGATGACGCCAGTTGGCAGTGTCCCGCATGCGGTTTTGAGCAGACTCAAGGATGACCTGATCATCGCAGTTCAGGTTTTTGAGGAGAAGATTAGGAGAACTACTCTCTACTTCGCGTGGGTTCCAGAAAGGAGCGCTGTACCTGAAAGAACGCTTAGAAAGAGTAGCCCCGCCCTAGGACGAATACTCTTCGGAAACATGCTCATGTTCTTCGTTCTCTTCCTTGCGCTCAGCTACGCTGTTTTCATAGTTGCCACAGAAGTGTTCAGAGTCCCTGTGGAGTACTTTCCGATAGTGATGATAATTACTCAGTTTATCATGGTTCTCTTCTCTGACAAGATTGTAAAGAGCATGGGAGACTGGCCCATCACCGCTTCAAGCCCTTACGCGCATATTCTTCAATACCACGTTCCTCCTGAACAGTTCGAGCAGCTGCAGCGGACGTACACGAGGGACGATCTTCTGGAGATCAAGAAGGAGATCTACGGCAGAACTTTGGCTTTCGGCGCTCTTGTTGACGTACAATCAGCCCAAGAAGTCTTCAGCAGACACGGGTTGGGCATCAGACCGGAGAACCTTCTGATTAGGACGGTCAACGTGTACGAGATAGTGAAAGAAGCTGCGGCTCGATTCAGAATGCCAGTTCCTAAGATCATGATATCAAACGTCATCATGCCCAACGCGGCTGCTACTGGCCCCAGCCCACGTTTCGGTCTGGTTCTCCTTACTACTGGGCTGCTCGCACAGCTTGATGAGAAAGAGGTTCTTGCGGTTGTCGGGCACGAGCTAAGTCATGTGAAGAGAAGGGACCCGATCGCACTCTTCGCCTTGGTGTCTGTCGAGTATCTGCTCCGAGTGTACTATTTTCTGAACTTCTTTTACTACTTTGGGATGCTCTACTTCCTCTTTTCATTGGGAGTCGTATACTTCATCGCCAAGTTCTTCGAGGCCAGAGCGGATCTCGAAGCCGCTGTCGAGTTGGGAAGGCCCGAACTCTTGGCTGGCGCCTTAAGGAAAATTGGCTATAGAAGGTTGCAGCTCGAGAGGCTTCAACAGAACAGGATAGGAAGCTGGGTCGGATGGAACCCGCATCCACCTATATCCTTTAGGGTCGAGAGGCTTGAAAGCCTTAAAGAGCCATACAGCATAAGACACCCCTTCATTGAGTCAGTCAAGGACTGCGTGGCAGGCCTCCTCAGCGAGTTACGGCGATTGTGACGCGGCGAACTGCCAGCTAACTGATCCAAGCTTTCTTCTTGCACAGTAGTCACCGGCCAGTTGATCATTAAGTGGTCGCTTTGCGATGCGGAAGCCTGAGATCGCAGCTTCAGATGTCTACGTTAGCCTTGGGCGATTCTGCATCATTGGCCTTCGGCCTTTCGCGGAATGTGCAAGAGGAGAGCACAGTGGGTTTCAGGCATTTCGGTTGTCCCTTTGCATGGAAGGCGACCAAGCACTTCGAGCCCAAGAACTCGTTCAAGAACCCAGTTATGCATATAGCCCAGAAGTTCACAGTCCCCCTCATGACCTTGGCATCAGCATGGAAGGCAACGTCTAAGAGGTCTGGACCCTGCCAAGGCCTTACGAAGATCCTCTTGCCACTTGCCTTGCTTGTTCCACTTGGGTTCATCATGGACTTAGTTCACGAACTCGGTCATGCTGCGTGGGGGATAGTTGCGGGCGGAAGACTGGCGTACCTGAAAGTGGCCTACTTCGAGCTCTACCCTAGTTTCGCTGTGACTCCGGATTTTGCCCTAGGTCTTACGCGGGTTACGGGTCTCACAACAGAATTCGGCCACGGTCTCTTCTTACTGGGTGGTTCGGCGACAACAAGCTTCGCAGCGTCGTTGATAGGGCCTTTGCTGATGAAAGTGAGACTCCGACGCAAGGCATTGGTTGTGTTGAGGATGCTCGGTCTCCTCGGCGTCTCCGACCTTCCGTTGTATGTTGTTCTCCCGCAGATGGGTTTTCGACACTGGTTCTTCTTTGGCGGGGAAACACCTGAACCCCTCTTCGGAGCTAGGCGACTGGGCCTGCCGGACCCTGTGTTCTACACGTTAGTTGTTGCCACGACCCTCGCACTCCTATCACTCTATTCAGAACGACTACGTGGTTGGGCCAAAAGGCACCTTCCCACTCTATAAGACCACTCCTCAGTTGGAAGGTCTTAGGAAATCATCCAGAAGGATCTGAAGATAAGTGTTGACTATAGATGCAGCGTTTTCTTCAGGTCCGAGATCAAGCCCAACTGCTTCTCAATCTCCGAGATCCTTTCTACGTACTGGTTTGTACTTTCCTCAAGGTCCCTCTTCATCTCCTCAAGTCTAGGGAGAAGTCTTTCTAGCTCTGCAATCTTCTCCCTTGTCGCCTTGAGCTTCCGCTGTAACCGCTTCTTGTCTTCCTCAAGTGCTGGGATCTTGGCCTGTGCGTCTCGAGCCTTGGCAACCAACGCCTTCCTTAGCCTCTCCAACTCTTCAAACTCAGCCCTCAACTTCTCTGCAACAATGGAAGCGTCTTCTACCGCCACGCATCAACCCTCCAACTAGGACTAGCCACGATATTCGTGGACAGATAGGTGGAAAGACACAAACCGTTATTCTCCTTCCTCTCCCTATAACACTATCCTCGCTTGCTTCTTGTGGCAAAGCGGGTAGAAGTTTTGAGCTAGATGTTGCCTGTTATGCGCTCTATGAAGAAGACGCTCAGACGCCTCAACTGACTGTGTAGTTGGCACATCGGAAAGGCCGTTGTCCCTAGTGCCTCTCTGAAGGTAGCTCTTTTGCCAGCTATGTCTGTGCTATGTCTTCTGAATTAGGCCGTTAGGTTGCCGTTTTGAATCTGTTTTATTACTACTCTCGTTTTGGCTTTCATTTGAATAGTATAGTAATGGTAGTGCTAATAGCATCGAGTTCCAACCCTCATGGGTCAAGGAATACCTCACTCTCAAAGGCGGACCTTGCTCCACCACTCTTTTGGCATAGCCATGTTGGTCCAGAGCTTTAAGCTTGTCCGACAGTGTGCGGGAATTGACGCCAAGTATCTTCCTAAGCTCACTAAAGCCAACAGTCTTTCTTAGGAATAATGTGTAGAGTAGTTGCAGATTCCACTTTTGGGACAGCAAATTGAAGCTTCTCTCTAGCGCCTTTACAGCGTCCCTCAATTCGACTGAATCCATCTCATGACGCAGCAATATCTGTTTGAGCGTTTCCTCTATGCCTTCAAGCGTCTTTTTCATACGGGATTCAACAAGATTGCGGAGCTCGTCATTTAACACTAGTCTGGAGTTCGTCTATTCACACCGAGTGTATGTAAGCTCACCACGGGATTTATAAGGTTTAATACGTAAATCTAGTGTTAAAGATACATCTAGGTCAAGATCTGTAGAAAATCGAGGCAATCGTTGGCAGTCCTAGTGGATATAGGGGCAACGGTCAACATATGGCAAAGTATGACTACGACGTCATCGTATCCGGCGGGGGTCTGTCTGGCCTTCTCACTTCTGCCGCGATTGGTTTCTACTCAAAGCAGAACGCCCGGATTCTAGTGGTAGACAGAAACCCTCCTACTGAGCCTGGAAAGAAGACAATAAACGGATGGACTTGTGGAGACGGTGCAAGCAAGCGTAGCATTGACTTTCTTGCAGACAATGTCGGAATTAGATATGGTAAACCTGAGCTCGAACACGCCGTAGAGGGATCCTTCGTCTTTTCTCCAGATCACAAGAAAAGGGTCTTGTTCGAGGGACCCGGCTTCATGGTGAACAGAAAAATCCTTGCTCAGCGACAGGTTAAGGACGCAAAGAAGTTTGGAGTCGAATTCATGTTCAATGCAACATGCGATCGTCTCTACGCTGAAGACAAATACATCAGAGGGGTGACCGGTCGCCGTCTTGTTGGCAATGGTTCCTATAGAAAGACGGCAAAAATGGTAGTCGATGCCGCAGGGATAGCCACGAGGCTTCGCCCGAATCTTCCCATAGAGTCAAAGATAGAGAAAGAAATCAACCGCGACGACCTTGAAAGCGTGGGCCGCTATATTTTCTGTTTTGAAAAAGGTGGGGAGGATCCAACTTGGTTTGATCAAAAGCACGCGATAATTCACTTGGATCAATATCTTGCACCTGGTGGATACTGTTGGACCTTTCCCAAAGGGGACAACAAGGTGAATATAGGTCTTGGTGTGCAGAAGAAGGCGCTTGACAAGCGGAACCAGAAGTATGGAAGGGAGGACAGCCTCCAAGATCTTATCGATGAATACGTGGGAAATAACAAGGTGATCAAGAATCCAACACAGTCTTCCGATGAAGCTGATCGGGGGAACACTAAGGGCAGTTGGCCAGTATCGGTGAGAAGACACAATGACTGTCTTGTCGCAAATGGGTACGCGATAGTAGGAGACGCAGCTTGGATGGAAAGGCCCTTGGATGCTGGGGGAATCGGTCCGTCGATCTATGCAAGCGTGATTCTGGGTAAGGTGGTTGCCAAAGCTCTTGAGGGAGATGACGTTAGCGAAACCGGTCTCTGGCAGTACAATGTTGATTACATGCAGCTGTACGGATACCGGATGGCGAGTCTTGAGGTGCTGCGGAAGTATCTTCAGACCCTAACTAATGAGCAGATTAACTATGGGATGAAACATTACCTGTCTGAAGAGGACATCCAGCACATTACGAATAGGGAGCACCCCGAGTTCAACAAGCTGAAAGTGTTCAACCCACTTATGTGGTTTAGAATCTTGAGCGAACCAGGTCTTGCAAGGAGGCTCAAGTTTGTCTCAGATAAGAGCAAAAGGCTCATTGCGCACAACCTCGCTTACCCTGAAAAGCCAAATGGATTTGACACGTGGAAGAAGCAATTACTAGATGAGCTTGAAGAGGCTTCGCGATTCTTGGGTGAAAGAAAACAGTAGAAAACCAGCACATGGCTTATGGGCATGAAATCGTGAGGAATAAGAGAGAACTAGTGAACTCAGCGAGTCCAATGATCTGGTGAACTCCCTGCATGTGATAGGATTTTTTCGGAAAGCCCTCGAATATCAACACAACCACGCGGTACATCGATATTTTGCAGACGCTTGCACCAACCGCAAGAATAATGTCTGCGAGGTTGCCAAAACTACTGAAGAAGTAGAGGCTCTAGTTAAGGCTGGCTTCACTCGGGAATCCGGGCTAGAAGGCGCAAAGCTATTCAAGAAGCCGAAGCTATGGTTAATATGCCCCTGACGAAATGAAACGGGGGGGTGTGGTCCCTCCAAACGGGCCCGTGGTCTAGTCCGGATTAGGACATCAGCCTGCGGAGCTGGAGATCCTGGGTTCAAATCCCAGCGGGCCCGCCTCCCTCTAGCTGCAAGTGCTTACTGGCCTGAAACTTCCTAATTGGTTTGGGGCGCGCATGCCGAGAAGCAAGCATTCAGCGTATCTTCAGGACTTGGGCGTTGACCTGATAATCTGGTTGGAGGAAGCGCCACCAGTGAGGTCGCTATCAGAGGGTTTGGAATGGCTTACGAACTGCCAAGAATGCCCGCCTAAGAAGGTGGTTCAAAGCATGAAAAAGCAACAAGGAGAGGTCTAAGATAGAAACCTAGCTGTCGTGTTTGCAGCTATCCTATCGTCGTCGCTATTGGTTTGGTCCTCCACTTTCCCTCTATCTACAATAGGCTTTACCGTCTCAGAGGCTCCTCAGATGCCACTCTGGGCCAAGTTAGGATTGCGCTCAAGAAGAGGCTTGACATGAGTAAGTCCTCAAAAAAAGCGACATGACCGAAGCAGTCCCAAACCCTTCCGTTATCCGAAATGCCCAAGGCTTCCGTCAATAGTAGTCCCAAGGGCGAACTTGAGTGGAAAGCTCTTCACGAAAGACAATCAACCACTCGTCTCTTTCTACTGAATGCGAAGGCGCCAGCTGAATGCGCTAATCTTTATGGCAACGAATAGCGGAGCTTCCAGAAAGCAATATATCCAGAATCATTCAACGTCTAGACCAATCCGCCCAAGGGTGAGCATTTTTGGGGAAAGCAGTTGGCATAGACGACATAGCAGCGTACGTTCCGAAGATCTGCGTGGATGCTGGGGACATGGCTAGTGCTCGGGGCATCGACGCAGCCAAGATCACAAAGGGACTTGGCATAGAGAAGCTCGCGATCCCAGACGCCCACGAAGATGCGGCGACGATGGCAGCGATGGCTGCTCTCAGACTTATGGAGAAGAACGACCTTCAGCCGAAGGATATAGACTTCATCCACGTGGCTACTGAGACGGGTCCAGACGCGGCAAAACCAATCTCCTGCTATGTCCAAGGCATGTTGGAGCTGAAGTATGGAAAGGGAAGCTTCGATCACGTTGGCGCACCTGAAACGAAGTTTGCCTGCGTAGGCGCAACCTACGCCATGATTGACCGCCTTGCCTACATCGCCTCAGGCTGGAACAGGTCGAAGTGCTCGATAGTGATCGGCACTGATATTGCGAAGTATGAACTGAACTCCTCTGGGGAGCCGACTCAGGGAGCTGCAGCGGTCGCGTTGCTCCTGACGGAAAACCCCCGCCTCCTAGTGTATGAGCCTGAGCTCACTGGTTTCGGCACCGTTGACGACCGAGACTTCTTCAGACCCATCGAGCGGGAGACAGCCGTAGTTGATGGGCAGTACTCGATCGGCTGCTATTTGAGAGACATGAGGATTGCAGCCGACGCCTACAAGAAGAACATGGTCAACTTGGGACCTCTAGGATCACCCAAGGACAGCGTGATCGACAAAACCCATCTAATCTCCTTCCACTCCCCATTTCCCAAGATGGTCCAGTACGCCTTCGCATCTTTTCTGATACATGACTGGCGAAACCTCCCGATATGGGAAAAGATCAGCCAAGAGATAGGTCCAGAACCGAGTCGGAAAGCCCTAGCTGATGTGGAGTTCTACATCTCCGAAGATTACAAGGAATACAGAAAGCGTTTCACAATGACCAAAGAGTTTGCCAAAGAATATCAAGAGAAAGTGGCGGACTCACTGACTGCCCTCAGTCTCATCGGCAACTCCTATACCGCCTCAGTCTGGCTGGGCGCGGCAAACCACTTCGAGGCGAGAAAAGATGACTTGGTAGCCAAAAGGCTTGGCATAGGCTCCTATGGCAGTGGAAGCAGTGCAATAGTGTGCAGCTTCATCGTGCAACCTGACTACAGAGAAGTAACTCCCAAGCTGAACCTGATGCATGAGTTGGGCCAGAGGCAGAAGATATCAATGGACGTTTACGAGGACCTGCACGAAGGAAGACGCAACTTGAACGAAAGCGTCATACCCCCGAAGAACGAGTTCGCCTTGAACTACCTAGGCATACAAAGCCACGACATTGGCTACAGATACTACAAGTACGTGCCTTAGCCTGCCACACCGCCCAAGAGACTTGCTTGGTTTCTGACACCTCGAGTCCTGAGGCTCGAGGAACAGGTCTTGTCTGAACACAGACGCTCTAGCCAAGGTTCCTTGCACTATTGGACATCAAGTACGTCGCTTGTCTTGTCGATGCATTCGCGTCATTTCTCCTGACGTTCCATTGCGGAGCCCGTGACGATTCCGTTGAGGATGTTCATGCCCTCGCGGCACTCGATGCCGGCAACCTCCAGACGTCCTTGTTATCTTCGAGGAAGCGGTAGGCGTAAAGCTCTTAGATGGGCACATCTCAGGGTTCGGTTCGACCTATTCTGTTCCTTGGCCGTGGAACCTACCGACGTTCAAAACTTGGAGGCAAGGTCCCAAGTCAGTCCCAGATACAGTTTTCTAGTCCACACCTACCGGCATAGCTATTTGCCTAGGTCCGCCGAACTCTTTGAGATGGGGAAGGAGAGTGTCTAAAGCAAGAAGATCCGCTACGTTGCTTATGGCGCGAACCCTATCGAGACAGAACACCTCTTATATGCGGCTTAGTGCTTAACCCTGTTTCTAGTTAGCTGGAAGTGTTGTAGGGGGCCGGGTGAAGAGTTTGCCGAACTTGAGCGTCCGAAGGGCTGTGCCACGGGATTCCGAGCAACTGTGCCAGCTTGCTGACGAACTGATACTTCTTCCCATAGGCAGTGACAGAGAAACAATGCTCAAGGCGTTATTACAGGACCACGACCGCGTCGTCTACGTTGCCGATGCTAACGGTCTGCTGGTCGGCTTCATCGAGCTGCGCATTTTCCCGGACTTTGTCGAAGGAGCGCCGATTGCTGTGATCCAGAACCTGATCGTCAGGGAAGCCTACAGACGCCTTGGCATTGGAACTGGGCTCATGGAAAAAGCTTCAGAGGAAGCCAAGAAACGAAGTGCAAAAGAGATACACGTCTGGACCGAGTCCAGCAACGAAAAGGCCATACACTTCTACACCAAGCACGGGTTCGAGAGGAAAGCTCTGCTGTTCGAAAAGATACTGGGATAGGCAAAACGATAGCAACCAAGAACTTCGGAAACCTACGAGCACAAACCAAAAGCCAAATATGCGATCAACGCGCCTTATGTAGACTCGAAACGGAGTTGGCGGCATGAAGATAACCGACTTGAGATGCACGGTCATAGGAAGAAACCCCATAGTCCGCATAGACACCGACGAGGGGATCAGCGGACTCGCAGAGGTTGAAGGCAGCAAAGACTACCTGAAACCTCACGTCATGTTCTACAAACGCTTCATCTTGGGACAGGACCCAACCAACGTAGAACGCGTAATGCTCAAGATACGCCGCCTAGGAAGCTTCAAGCCTTGGGGAAGCAGCGTAAGCGCAATCGAGATGGCTCTCTGGGATATCGCCGGCAAAGCAGCAGGCTTGCCAGTCTACAAACTTCTAGGCGGCAAGGTCCGTGATAAGGTTCGAGTATACAATGGCGGAGTAAGACCGCCAATGAAAGGGGTCTCGCCTGAAGACTACGCGGAGAACGTAGGAGAGATGAAGAAGCTGCCGGAGAGGTTCAGCATCGTGAAAATGAGCATCGGCTTTCACGGCGGCATGTTTGGCAAGGTTCCCGGGTCCTTCTACGGAGAGGTTGAAGAAGGACTTTTCCATCCACTTAGGGGACACGTCAGCGAAAGCGGCTTGAAGTACGTCATCTCATGCGTCAAAGCCATGAAGGAAGTTCTAGGCGAAGAGATCGGGCTAGCTCTTGACTGCGGACCGGGCTGGTCAGTGGCATCAGCGATTAGGCTCGCAAGAGAGTTGGAGGTGTACAACGTGATGTGGCTTGAGGATCTTGTCACAGGGGACTACGTCCCATATGTCCTTGCCGATTCCTACCGTCAAATCAGCGAGAGCACGACGACGCCAATCCACACGGGTGAACAGATCTATTTGCGGCAAGGGTTCAAGGAGCTGATCGAGAGACACGCGGTTGACGTGACCGGTCCTGACCCATGCGACGTAGGTGGCATAGCGGAGCTTAAATGGGTGGCTGAATTCGCCGACCTCTACGGCATTCTCATGGCGCCTCATGGTGTGGGCGACGGGCTGATCGGGCTTGCAGCACTCGTTCAAATGTCCGCTGCTCTACCGCAGAACTACATCGCTTTCGAGTATCCTGTCGGCAACCCCAAATGGTGGTACGACATAGTAGAGGGACTTCCCAACCCCATTGTAAAAGACGGCTTCATAGATGTGTGGGACAAACCGGGCATGGGCGTGGAACTCAACGAGAAAGCCGCGAGAAAGCATCTTCTGGAAGGTGACGACTTCTTCGGCTAGCTGCGGCCTTACACTTGGGCTACGCTCAGGGATCTCCCAGCCTTACTCGGATGACTCATGGAGCTGTTGGCGCGGCTTGGAGCTGAAAGTTTGGGAAGGTGAGAAAGATTGGACGGCTACATTGTTTCAATCGTGAGAGATGAACGCATCGTGGAGAGGACAACTCGTGCAGTCGAGCTTGTCGGTGGCATGGCAAAGTACGTGGGGAAAGGTGACCGCGTCATTATAAAGCCGAACCTTGTCGATGGCAACCCATACGAAACTGGGGAAACTGTTCACCCTGAAACGGTTCGCACACTTGTGAGATTGGCGAAGGCAGCCGGAGCCTCACACATCACCGTAGGAGATTGCATCACCTCAAGAAGCACGATACTCTACGATACCATTGCGAACGTAGCCAAGAAAGAAGGGGCTGAATGGGTCGACTTCAACAAGGCCTCCCAAGTGGAAGTCAATATTGAGAACCCAGTCCACTTTGACAGAGTCAAAGTGCCAGAGTCACTGCTTAGTTGTGATGTGCTTATAAATGTGCCAGCCCTGAAGACTCATCACCTAGCAGGAGTTACCGTTGCCTTCAAGAATCTCTATGGTTTCCTCGAGCTGCAGGACCGCATCTTCTATCATCGGTCTGATAAGATAGAAGAGGTCATAGTCGACCTGAATATTGTCAAGCCAAGTAGCCTCATCGTTGTGGACGGAGGATATTCCACTCACCACTGGCCAGCGTTCGAAGTGCAGAAACTCGACCTCACGATCGCTGGAAACAATGCAGTGCTGGTCGACACAGTGGCCGCCCGTGTGATGGGGGTAGACCCGAAGACCATACGGTACCTCGGATGGGCTGAGGAACGCGGCCTAGGCCCTACAGACATCTCCAAACAAAAGCTAGTTGGGTTGCCGATTGCCGAAGCCTTCCGACACAGAACGAGCAACCTAGTGGACTACATCAATAGGGAAAACGAGAACATCAAGATAGTAAATGGGGGAGCCTGCACAGGGTGCTATGGTAGACTCTCCACTGGACTCTTGTTTAGACACGACCCCCGATCGGCCAAGAAGAAGCTGTACATCCTCATGGGTCCGAAGGCGGAACTTCCAGAGGTGCCAGGCGAAGACCATGTACGCATCCTGTGCGGTAGCTGCTTGGCACCCACGTTCTATAATAAGCTGAAAGGAGAGTTCGTCCCAGGTTGCCCTCCAGACCTAGACGCCTTTGCACATACAATAGGCAAGTTCCTGGCTCCAAGACAGCGTATGACGCGACGTGAATGGGAAGAAGCCCAGTCAAAAGATACCAATGAAAAGTAGCGAGGCAAGTACAGTTGCATGCCCCTCTAAGAGGGGCTGTGCGATCGATACAACGAGCTGAAACAGGTCTAGACTAAGTGAATTCCTGGTCTTCCAGGCCGTGCCTTCTGAGCCTTGTTCTCAGGATCATAGCGATCTGGGTCGTTCGACATGAATACGTGCACTTGGGTGAAGTCCAGATCCCTTCGCAAGAACTCCTTCGCTGAATGGAAGTGTCGGAACTCGTCTTCCGAAGCGGTGTAGAGGTATAGAAGTTCTCTTCGTCCTGTCAGTTCAGCAACGTGTTTGGTGTCCTCGATTGTCTTCTTTAGGACTCCCTCTAGTTCAACCAGATTCGCGTCAAAGTCCTTCTCTTCGCAACCGGGCCATCTCTCCAAAGAGATGAACGAAGTCTCTCCCAGCATGCGCCATAGGTCTTCACAGATGTGTGGAATAAACGGGGCCAGCACCTTTATCCAGGTCCTAACGTGCTCAGCATCAATGGCTTTGCTGCTAGTTCTCTTCAAGTACCATTCGATGTCGCTCCAGAGGCCGAAGAATGCAGCGTCAACAGCTTTCCGTATCTCGCCATCTTCCAAGGCACTAGTCACATCTCTGACGCGCTGGTTGACCACTGATCTAAGCCATGCATCCATTTGAGCGTCCTTTTTCGCTCTAACATTAGTGATTCCAACTAGCGTGTCCCGAAAGCGCTCTAGGTGCCTCTGGTACACGCCGCAGTCTTCGTCTCTCCAGTCGAAGTCTCTCCACTGGTTGGCGCCGTGCATGAGGTAAAGCCGAATCGTGTCAGCACCATGCTTGCGCAATGCATCATCCAAGAAGACGGTGTTTCCCAAGTGCTTTGACATCTTCTGCCCATAGGCGATGAGGTGCCAGTTCACGAAGATGCCTTTGGGCCAACGATTTTCTGGAAAGATAGCCACATGGTGGAAGATGAAGAACGGGAAGTGAACCGTTCTGTGCTCCTTGCCCCCAGCATTCAGATCCAAAGGATACCAATAGTCAAACTCTTGCCTCATCTCAGCCAGCAGGTCTTGTCGTATCCCTGTGCTCGCTGAGACTTCACTAGTTGAACCCAGTCCTAGGAACACATAGTCAAAGAAGCGACTGGTCAGCTGATCCTCCCGGATGAGCGCTTGGTTCAAGCACTTCGTAACTGGAAAGAGGGCCATGTAGAGCGTCGAGTCCGACAAAGCTTCAATCGTCCATTCCTGGTCCAATGGGAAAGGAGTCCCAAGTCCTCTCTTCCTTACGCATGGACGCAAAGCAAGCCAGTCAACGATCTCCGGCAATTGCCTCTTGTATGCGGGCGGATAGGTCCTCAGTCCTGCTATACATCGCTTTGCCTTCAGCTTCCAGTTCGGATCAGCATAGTTGATGAACCACTGATCCTTGATGACTCTGATCTTGATCTCAGCTCCGCACCTGCAGTAGATGGGCTTCACAGACAACTCATAGATCGTGTCCGAGGCTCTGATCTCTGCTAGGTAACGCTTGACTGCTTCTCTTGCCTCGATGGTCTCCATGCCGCCGAATCTGTTGATGGAAGAGACAATCCTGCCCGTGGTCTCTCGCTTGTACAGCTCTTTGACCGCTTCCTCAAGTCGGGGGTCAGTCAGATCTCGGATATCGAATTCTCTTACAATGTGCGCGGCGGGAAGCTTCCCCATATCCTTTAGCTTGATCACTTGGACCGGTTTGATCCTGCCGTACTTGGCTTTGACGTACATATAGTCATAGGGGTCGTGGGCGGGAACAGACATAACAACACCAGTAGCTTCATCGGCGTTCGCAAAGTCAGCTAACAATACCTGCACAACGCTATTAGCGACAGGGCTGGTAACCTCCAGCCCCTCCAGAATAGTCCCTGAAAGCTCCTTGGTGATGCTGATGTTTTTCCCCTGATCAGCGAGTTTCCTGCATGACCGTTTTGACGTGATCCATTTTTCTCCATTGACTTGAGCTTCAACGTAATCTGCTTCTGGGTTCACCCAAAGGTTTGTCACACCGAAAACTGTCTCTGGCCTTAGCGTGGAAGTGGGGAAAACTCTTCCTTCCTGGTCGCGGAACTTGATAATGGTATACTCTTTGATTGCTGCTCCTTTCCATTCCGAGATGTCAGCCTCAGCTGCGTCCAGACTCACAGGGTGACCGCACTTTGAACACCAAGGCAGATAGTGGTCTCTCTGAACCAGCTGGCCCAGCTCATGCAGCTTCTCGAACTGCCATTGAACGAACCTGCCATAAACTGGGGCTAAGGTTGAAAACTTCGGTCGGAAGTCAAGGGATAAACCGAGTCTCTCAAGAGAATCTACGATAAGTCTTTCTAAACACTTCTCCACGTCGAAAGGCGACTGTAGCGTCGCTGCTTCGTCTATTGGGATCCCGTATCTCTTCGCGTTTTCGAGGTTCTCTTTCAGCCGGTCGTGAATGTTGACGCAGTCTAATCCTGTTGCGTGGAAACCCAAAGGGAAGAAGACATTGAAGCCCTGCATTCTCTTGTACCGGGCTATGACATCAGGGATTGTATAGGACCTTGCGTGACCAACGTGAAGTGCGCCTGAAGCAGTTGGATAGGCGAAAAGCGTATAGAACTTGGGCTTCTTTGGGTCAGGTTCAGCCTCAAAAATCCGTCGGTTTCTCCACTCTCGTTGCCATCTTGACTCATCGGACGTAGATATGGAGAACCAAATCCCTCACCATGCAATAACTCCTATCATGAAATCGATATTTAAGGCTGCCGCCCTGACCAGAGTGGCTTTAAAGAACCTCCGCCTTCTTCAACGCTTTTCGTAGCTGTGTCCTTTCAGCATCGCTTATTGGAACGAGAGGAGGGCGAACGTAGGCATGTTTGAGAACCCCGAGCATTACTAGGGCTTCCTTAGTTCTGGCCCTGTAGTTCCTAGCGGGCGGAGCGAAGATCACGTCCACCAGCGGCTGCAAGCGTTCTGCAATCTCCTTGGCTTCGTCATACTTCTTCTTCTGGACAAGCTCGAACATCTCAACCTGAAGGTCTGTGGCAAGCGTGGCGAAACCTATCAGCGCTCCTTCTGCCCCCAACAAGAAAGCCTCAAGGATGAACGTGTCGTTACCCGAGAGGAGCGTGATCTTGCGCGCAGCGCTTCTCAGGACCCGTGCAGTCGCAACGAACTTCGCAGAATCCTCAAGTGACTCCTTTATCGCGATGACCTGCTTGATCTTGGTCAACTCAAGCAAAACTTCGGGCGGATACTCAACCCCACCCAACGCTTGCTCTAGCTGAAAGAGTATGAGGGCTATGTTAGCTTTCACGCCGATGGTTTCATGGTATCGGCAAGGAATCTCAGCTGGCAAAGGCGAACCGCAGAACGCAGGTATAGGAAAGACCAAGAGGGCGTCGGCACCCGCCTCCTTTAGCTCCACTGCTTGCTCAACAGCCTCCTGAGTGAAGCGGGCAGCAAGACCGGCTATAATAGGGAGCTTTCCTCCGACTGCTTCTGCGACCAGTTCCACAATCTTGCTCCTTTCCTCCCTATACAGGTGGGGACCCTCGCTGGAGTCTACATTTATGGCTAGTCCTCCTAGCTTGCGGCCAGCTATCCACTTCACATAGTCTAGTAATGTTTCCTCGTCGACATTGAAGTCGCTGGTCATCGGTGTGACGATGGCGGGTATGATTCCCCCCAGACGAACTTCCTTCATAGACTGTTCTCCTTGAACCAGAATATTGACATTTCAGTCTTAAGGCTTTGCGCCAAAGTGTTGACCATGAGTCAGTCAGGACGATCCAACAAAGGCTTTTATTCATCAGTCCAATGATTAAAACTCATGGAAGTTTTATCAGTCTCCAACACTTCCAAAGAGCTTGAAGACTCTAACGTAGACACAGCTATACTGCCAATCGGTGCCGTCGAGCAACATGGACCACACTTACCTCTTGGCACAGATTGGATTATCATCCAAGAGATTGCAGGGAATGTGGCTGAGAAACTAGGTGCCTGCTATCTTCTGCCAGCGTTGCCCTACAGCAATTCACAAGAGCACCTGGGGTTCAGCGGCACTGTGAGTCTTAGGCCTTCGACTTTGGTCAAGGTTATGAAAGACATCATCCTGTCGCTTCATCTCCACGGCGTAAAGAAGGTCATCGTAATATCCGGGCACGGCGGAAACTGGATCATCAAACCTGCCGTACGTGAGCTGAACTTAGAATATCCAGACATGAAGGTCATACACATGGGACTAAGCGGAGATGAGCCTTCAGATTTGCACGCTGGGAACACGGAGACTTCATGCATGCTTTATCTGAACGAGCAATTGGTTAGGAAGGACGAGATCATAGACAGTGTTCCAGACCAAACTCGTGAATACCTAGACTACGTCGGCATGAAGCCCCTAAGCGAACACGGAACTTGGGGCGTACCAAGCCGAGCCTCAAAGCAGAAAGGCAAGCTGTATATCGAGGCAAACGCGAATCAGATAGCCGACTACGCGAGGAAGACGCTCAGCAAGCTGGATGACCTAGAGCGCGGAGCTCCAAGAAGGAGCATCACCCCGAAGCCGCCTAGCAAGTAAGCTGAGTTCTCTGGATACACCGGAGGCCTGAAACGGATGAATAGGCAGCCTCACACATGGAAATATCCCTCTAAGTGGTCCGTCTTGAACCGTGAAGAAGCGCTAGAACTAGTGAAGTCCAATGTGAAGCGCCGCAATGTTTTCCTTCACATGATTGCTGTTGAGGCGCTGATGAAGGCTGTAGCGGAGCATCTGGGAGACGACAAGGCTCTTTGGGGGATAACTGGCCTATTACACGACATCGACTATGAACGAACTGCTGATGCCTTTGAGAAACATGGCCTTCTGGCTCAAGAGATCCTTGATGAGAAGATGCTTCCGCAGGTAGTTCTGAGGGCGATCAAGGCTCATAACCATGAGAACACAGGTGTAATGCCTGAAACAAGAATGGAGAAGGCTCTCATCTCGGCTGACGCTGTCTCTGGGTTGATCATAGCCTGCGCCTTGGTCATGCCGTCAAAGAAGGCTAGAGATGTAGAACTGAAAACGGTTGAGAAGAAGTTCAAGGACAAGGATTTCGCGAGAGGGGCAGACCGGCAGAGAATACTCATGTGCGAGGAGATTGGGATACCGAGAGAAGAGTTCTTCCTGATAGCTCTGAGGGCAATCCAGTCCGTTGGCCAAGATCTGGGGATCTAGGACGCGCCGACCCCAAAGCTTTCAACCAGTTCTGAGTAGATACTCTTAAGAGGCAACGCTCGCATTGTATCACGGTCATGGATGAACATCAAAACCACCACTGTGACTCTAACTGCCGTTCTTGCCGCTCTCGTTGTCGTCTTCGACTACGCTATGAAGTTCTCTGGCTTCAAGATACCTTTTCCGTGGCTTCCAGTTTTGAAATTCGATTTCACGGGAGTCCCCATCGTACTGTCCCTTCTTATTCTCGGATTGGTCCCAGGAGCGTTTGCGTCTTCTGTGGCTTTTCTCGCAATAGCGGTCCGTAGCCCTGATCTTATTGGTGCATCGATGAAGGCGTTGGCTGAGTTCTCAACGATCCTTGGTATGTTTGCGGGTTTGGTGTGGCTTGAGAAGAAGCCACGGTTCGCAAAGCTTGCTTCATTTGCACTAGGTTGCCTAGCACGAGTTGCCGTTATGGCCCTTGCCAATCTGGCAGTCCTTCCGATACAGGGCATGCCTTTCAATGCGGTAATCGCAATCAGCCCCTTGGTTGCAGTGTTCAACCTTTTCCATGCGCTCATAAGCATATTCGGAGGTTACCTACTCTACGAGGCGCTTAGGCGCAGAGTCCCTTCTCTTATCCTC
>Ga0315307_1000079_pt1 | contig 38603 bp, 37 predicted proteins | sample TDP2_MG_FD_203079 | JGI IMG/M metagenome (GOLD analysis project Ga0315307, IMG submission 203079) | Freshwater sediment microbial communities from Lake Towuti, South Sulawesi, Indonesia - TDP2 | ecosystem: Environmental > Aquatic > Freshwater > Lake > Sediment | place: Indonesia: South Sulawesi...
GTTTTTCCCCTTGATGCCTTATGAGATTTGGTCTTCAATCAGCTCTAGAGCTTTTGCCACACCGTCATAATGACTTCTTGAATCAGCAATAGCAACAACAGGTCTTGTCACACGGTATTGCCTCGCAGAAGTATGCGGCCCGAGCTAATGAGTGCCTTCGCTCTCCAGCGATGCTTTTAGCGCGAGTTCATACTTGACTTCGTCGTTCTTTTAGCCAAGCTTGGTAGTCGTTCTCGATCTCTTCTGTCCATCTTGTGTCGATCTGTCCTGGCGTGTACTTTCCTTCGCTTAGGCGTTGCTTGCCGAATGTATCGCGCGTACGGATGTCCTCAGACCGTTCTACCACGTCCTTGACTAGGTGCGGCGGGACGAAAATCACGCCTGTAGGTGTCCCAAGCACGACATCGCCGGGTAGCACAGATGCCTGCCCAATCCGTATTGGTAAGTTGATGCCAAGGAGGGTCACATCCGCGATAGCAGTAGGGTCGACTCCTCGGCAGAAGATGGCAACTTCCTTCAGCCTGAGTATGCCTTGAAAGTCGCGGATTCCTCCGTCTATGACGGCGCCAGCTCTAGTGTGAGCTTGCAGAGACGTGCCAAGGTTATCTCCTACGAATGTCCCATCTTTTACCTTACCGAACAGGTCAATGACCATCACATCGCCCATCTGAAGAGTGTCGATCACCCAAGAGTTCTGCCCGCCGATGCGCCCTTCAGCTCTTCCCGTCTCTTCCACAAGATCGTGCAGGTCAGGTCGCTTTGGCGCCATCGTTGCCGTAACAGCTCGTCCCACTAGAATCTTGTCTGGGTGGGTTCGGAACCAGTTCCCCTCAAACTGGTAGTTGTAACCGTGTTGTCTTAGGACGCCCCAAGCTTGGTCCGTTGTGACAAGCCTCATACGTTCGATGAGGTCGTCGGGTACACAGGGACGGCCGTCCGGGAAGCGACCATAAGGGTTCAAGCGCGTTAACTCAATAACCGCCTCACGCGAATTGACAATGTGCATACCTCTTCCTCGCAAAGGATCGTGAAATCCAATTGGAGAGCAGCTATATAAAAGGAATCTGAATCCTGCAGCAGTCGCGACATAATCTTCGCGAGAACTGCTCACATGAACTGCTCCAAGCGGGTCAGACCTATGATCTTCTCGAACTCCAGACCCAACGCGTCGAGGATCTGGTCGAAGGTTGACTGGAGATAAGCAATGTACTTGTCCACGTCGATTTCTCTGTCCGCGGCGAGTTCAACGGGTTTGACATGAGGGTCTTTCGTAACCTTCACAAACCTGATGAGGTCCCCCGCCTTGAGGTCAACGCCTCTGTCTTTCAGCAGCCGCGCTGCTTTCACGTGTTGAGGTGTAGTCTTGGTATAGTATGTAGGGAGCTTCCCTAGCACCACCTCGAACGCCAAGTCGTGCAGGTTTCCCCATTGTCGGTTCCTGAGTTTACAGTAGCATTCTCGGATGATCTTTTCGATATCTCTCTTAGCAGCCTCAAAATCTGCAGGAGTCTTAACCTTGCTTAAGCGATCCTCCATCTCGTCGAAGTACCTCTTTATCAACCGAGGTATGTGCCGTTTCTTGCCCGTAAGCCCCTTCACGTCGACGCTGCCATCTGTAAGAACGCCGAGGTAGTTCTTCTTCCTAGAGCTCAAGACCGCATACCGGTAGGCTTTGTCCGCTTCCATCTCCATGCCCAAGGCTTCCTCGGACCATCTGGCAAGCGTCCTGATCTGTTCTGGTGATGGGTTTTTCAGGAACAGACTGTCCGTGTCGCCGTAGATCACTTGAATGCCTAGCTCAGCGGACTTGCTGATCGTCTGGGTGATGACAGATCTGCCGATCGCTGCTGTTGCCTCAGCCACCGGCGGACAGTATAGGTCAAAAGCTTCAGCGCCAAAGACTCCGTAAGATGCATTGAGGATGACCTTTAAAGCGCTCTGCGTCACATCGTACCAGTTCCGCTGCTCCTTCGGCAACGACTTGTCCTTGGCTTTAGGCTTGTACCAACATACCCTAAGGTCTCGAAGTGAACCAATCAGAGCGCTCTCCATCGCTGTCTGCTTCATACAGATCCAGTGTGGGGTCCCAGGTACTTGGTTGCTTCTGCACTCACCATGCCAACAACGAACCGACTGGTAGCCGAGGTTGTGAACCTTGATGATAGACGGGTACAAGCTTTGAAAGTCCATCACGGCTACGTTGAAGTGCACGCCCGGAACCGGTTGAACAACGATGGCGCCCATATACTTCTTGCCCTTGATGATAGCCTTCGTGGCCGTGGTGCCCTTCACGGTGACTATGTCAGCTGGGTTCGGGATCAGAACCCCCTTATTACGGTGCTCGTACTGCATGAAACTTCTAATCCAACGTGACACACCTTGGCGGCTCACGTCCTCCATTGGCATGCGGCTGATCCTAGTCAGAGCCATAAGAAGCTTCATTACGAGATCGTCGTTGTACGCCGTGAGTTCCAGCGTGATCTCCGCATCGTTGAGACAGTACGCGGCGAGCTCTGCATACGAAAGCTCGGAGATCGACCCTGTAATCTCAAGCTTAGCTTTTCCCAGGATAGCTCTGCTGACCTCGTCTAGGGTTACGTTGCGGTACTTCTGGGCGAATGCATAGATCTGAATGGACCGGTTAAAGAAGAACTTGTAGAGGTCGATGTGGACCCCGCGAGTTAGAAGGTACACCTTCCGCCCAGCTTCAATGGGCACATCCCTCCTTCTCATGCCGATCTGCTGGGCTCTGTGGCAAAGGTATCGGAGGTCAAAGTCATCTCCATTGAACGTGACGACGAAAGGATAGTCATTCAAGGATCTGAAGAGGGCGGAACACAGGTCCCTTTCAGACTCGTAGAACTCAACTGAGACATCCGATGGCAGACCTAGACCTTCGCCTTCAATGTTCTTGCCTTCTCTTTTCAAAAGAAGGACGCGCTTCCTGCCGTCTGAGCCTGCAATTGAGGCGCAGATGACGGGATAGGCTGCCTCGTCGGCATCCGGAACGCGTGTCGCAATGGGAGAGAAAACCTCGATGTCTAGGGTCGCCCTTTTCATCTCGGGAGCAGGATACTCGAGGAGCCTAGTCCAAGACTCCAAGTACGGGAGAAGATCCTTCGGTTCATCCTTGAATGTGGTCTGCAGGATTTTCATGACTGCTTCTTCTTCAGCTCCGACAACTGGGACGAGCTCCTTATCCTTGATCTCGTAGAGCATGCCTGGCGAGAGACCACGGTCGTAGATGTAGCACTCATAGTACTTGATGGCTGCCTCCCATACCTTCGGAGTCTTCTCTGCTCCAAAGACTTTCGGGTAGTCCTCAGGGATTATGTCCCTTATGCATCCAGCTGGCCGTCCTCCAATGGCCAATGGATCCTTCGCCACAATCTTGGTTACGGTCACCTTCTGGTCCAGAAGCGCATCAAACCGTTCAGTGGTCTCAAAGTGGTCGAGGCCTGGATGACCGATGACTCGATTCAACTTCTCAAGCTCCTCGGGCAGGATGTTTGTGAAGCAGTATGGCTTATGCCCCGACGTGTCATACCAGAGGTAGATGCGCTGAGAACACGGCTCATAAAGCTTAACGCAGGCTAACTGGCGGTCTCCATCATAGGTTGCAGAGACGAGAAACGAAGGAGGAAGATTCCGAGGGACCAACTCCTGGTCTGAGTTTGACTTCTCCTTCTCTTTGGGTCTTGCATTCGCTTTTTCGTTCTGTGGGACAGTCTTGGATGGTTCCTCGTGCTTGTTCTCATAGGTCTTCGTCGGCTTCTCAGAAAGATAGCTGTCCAAACGCGCCAGCGCCATTCCGTCCAGATCCAACCTACTATAGAAAGGAAAGCAGATTTAAGACTTCCACATGGGCTTCGCGTCGGGCCAAGAGATTCTGTGGCCTTCCACTTTGCACTGCAGATGTTTGCAATACCAGAGCTATCTCGCCTGTTCTTCCTGAGATCCGGGCGCACTTTATTGCTGCTGGTTCCCTCAGGACTGTTCGTCTCTAGACAGAAGCGAGGATGGCTCATATCTGTCGCTTCTCCTGTTCTCTACATGCTTCATTGATGCACCAAAGAGCTGTTCATCATCTGTTACGAGCGTCAACCCGCCCTCAATAGCTGCTTGAAGATATGATGTATCATAGTAGAGTAGGTTTTCCATGACTGCTATCTTCTGCACTTTCTCAGGTTCGATCCTTCGAGCGTCCTTGCCATTTCTGCTAATGAACCAAGAATCGCTGTCGTTCCTCTTCTGTGATGGCTTTTGTATGCGGACCGGTCGCCGTGCAGCGTTTCCTGCCTTGTACAGTGTGAGGTTAAGAGCCTGTCCACGTATGAGTTTGTCCAGTTTTCGTTCGCGGCAGAGGTTTACTATCACTGACGAATAAGAAAGCGTCATGCCTCGCCCCTGCCCTCTTTAATGGCTTTGATCCGCGCTTCCCTGCCTACCTCGTCCATATGAGGCTTGCTCCCTCAACCTTATTACAGAGCATCTGTCGTTCCCTTTCCTAGATCTCCCTTTCCAGAGCTTTATTGATGACATGATTCGGATGGTTTCATGCCCATTTCCGCAAGATTCTTTCTGAGCTCAACAGCGACCTCGGTTGAAACATTGACGTAGTCGCCCAAGCATGCCACGGATTCTGAATACAGCCACGAATCATTGAAATAGCACTACGGAGTCTGCCTACTTTCAGTACGCGTTGAATCTTCCGCAAGAAGCGCCCAGACGCCTCTAGAGCTGCCCGCCCTGAATATTGTGCAGATGTGTACAACGGCACGTTCCGACACAACACTGTTCAAACAGTGACAGTGGTCCGCGGCAACGTGCCAAGGATCTTGTTTAGGTTTTCCAGTTAGGTTTTTAAGATGGCTGAGGGAAAGAGAAGAACACACTGAAGTGGCCGCAGATAAGAAGGATTTTGCTTGCAGGTTGCCTCTGACATCCAACAGTCGTTGAATTGGCTTGAACAGGTGAATCAGTGGCTGCGAACCCTAGCCGACCAGTACGGTTATCTAGGCGTGTTCGTCGTCAGCCTCGTTGGCGCCTCTTCTGTCATCCTGCCTCTCCCTTACACGATCATCATTTTTAGCATAGGAGCAAGTCAGACTCTGAACCCGTTCTTAGTAGCAATAGCGGGGGGAGCTGGCTCCGCCGTGGGCGAGTTCTTCGGCTACCTCTTAGGCTACTATGGCAGAGCTGTTGTGAGCGAAGAGAGAAAGAGGAAGATGAACTACTTCCTCAGGGTCTTCAACCGTTACGGCGCTATCACAATCTTTCTTTTCGCCCTGTTGCCCTTGCCTGATGACCTTCTCTTCATACCGTTGGGCATCATGAGATACAGCTTCACAAGGGCTTTCGTCCCCACTTTCATCGGAAAGATGCTTATGTGCCTCATTCTATCATACGGTGGATACCTGTCCGTCGACATAATCAGGTCCTTGCTTGGGGGGGATGGGGGGGCCCTGACCATCGTCGTGTCAACCGTTCTTCTGATAATAATTATAGTGGCCATGCTCAAGATCGACTGGGAGAAAATCTTTCCTCTGGAAGAGAAAACCAGCGAGAAGGACCGGGCTAGATAATGGAAGAGATAGCTTATGTCCCTGCTGAGCCATCTCCAGTTCAGGCTTGCTTCCGGCAAGAGAAGAACTGGGTGAAGGTCAGGCTTAACTTCTCTGAATCCACAGCAAGGCAATTGGCAAGGATTCTTGTTGAGGCAGCGTCGTCCGCTTGGAGTGAAGAGGATTCGGAAATGCTGTTCGTGTTTTCTTTCTTTCGAGCTAAGCATGCCGAGAGCAGCAAGGATGCCAAATGGGTCGCCAGAAAACGGATATATCTGCAGAAAGAGAAGAAGTATTGAGGATTGCCGAGCAAAAGCTTCCCCTTTCGCTTCGATTGAACGTCATTGGAGATGTGGAGAAGATTCGTATCTTCGCCGACCTTCATATTCATGGCAGGTATAGCCGTGCGACGAGCGAGCAGATGGATGCCGATGAGATCGCACATTTCGCTCCCATGAAGGGTCTAAACCTCATAGGAACAGGCGACTTCACGCACCCGATATGGCTTGAGGAGCTAGAGGAGAAGCTTGTCGAAGTGCCAGGAACGGGGTTGTACCAACCAGTCGGAAGCTCTTCCTTGAGGTTCATGGTGACCGGCGAGGTCGCCACGCTGTTCACTTTTGAACGTGATGCGAAGAAGATCCATCATGTCATCTTGACGCCCAGCTTTGAGGTAGCTGAGCAGATCAACGACCGACTGGTGAAATACGGTAGCCTTCGCATTGATGGGCGACCTATGCTGGATATGTCTGCAGCAGCTCTAGTTGAGGAGGTCATGGAGGTCTCGTCTATCAACATGGTTATCCCCGCTCATGCTTGGACTCCTTGGTTCAGCCTCTTCGGCGCCTTCAGCGGCTTCAACCGGCTCGAAGACTGCTACCAAGACATGACGAAGCATATCCATGCCTTGGAGACGGGGTTGTCTTCTGACCCGTCTATGAACTGGCGTCTGAGCAGCTTGGACAATTTCGCATTGGTCTCCAATAGCGATTCGCATTCTGCTTGGCCTTGGCGGATCGGGCGTGAAGCCAATGTCTTCGAGCTGAAAGAGTTTACTTACAATGAGGTTGTCGACGCGGTCAAGAGCAGGAACCCGGGGCGCTTCAGGTTCACCATCGAAACCCATCCCCACTATGGCAAATACCACTATACTGGTCACAGGAACTGCAAGGTTTCGCTTACGCCGACAGAAGCCATCAAGTTTGGAGGCAAGTGCCCGGTCTGCGGAAGGGAGCTCACGAAGGGCGTTGAACAACGCGTCGAAGAGCTGGCTGACCGGCCAGATGGTTTTAGGCCCGCTGGCGTCCCATACTTCATGCACCTCTTACCGCTCTCAGAGGTTATTTCAGCAGTTGTGGGAGCAACCTATCCTGGCGTGCAGAAGGTCTGGAAGATCTACAATGATCTTGTCTCTCGATTCCGCGACGAGTATAGCGTTCTCATGGACATTCCGTTCAAAGACATGGCTGAGACGGTTGACCCCAAGGTCGCTGAAGCCATAGTCCGTGTCAGAGAAGGAAAAGTAAAGGTGATCCCAGGTTACGACGGCGTATATGGACAGATCGTCATCTTCCCATCGCAAGAGAATGAAAACACTCGACTGGAACTGGTAGAAGAGACGCCTCGAAGAAAGGGGGAGAAACCGAAGCAGAGATCACTCGCAGACTTTGTCTAGGCGGAAGCCCCTGTTGCAGTAGGCTTCCCCGGCCATCATTACAGCACACTTGTGATTCGCGTCTAGACTAGGCAAACGCGCAAGACCGAGCAATAGAAGCAATGGTGGCTTCCATCTCCTGACTGCACTGATCACGAAAGTCTTTAATACGATCGCGAGAGACTATGACGGTGAAGTGGTTGGAGGGTTGGATTTTGGAGGCTTATATTCTCGTTAAGATTTCCACCCAACGAGAAGTCTACGGGTTCAACCGGTCCGTCGTAGAGAGGCTTAGTCGCATGGAAGGTGTGGAGAACGCTGAGTTGCTGTTCGGCGACTTCGACGCGATCGTGAAGTTAAATGTGCCGAAGATCCATGACTGCGAGAACGTTGTGATTGAAGAGATCTCTACCGTTGAAGGGGTTGAATCAACGGTCACGCTCCTTTGCGTCGACGAGGCAATCTTGAAGTAGGGAGGAATAGACTGATGGAAGCTGGATACGTGATTCTATCCCTCAAACCAGGCATGAAAAAGGACTTCCTCGCGAGAGCCAAGAAACTAAGGGGGGTCAAGGAAGCCCGGCTTGTGATCGGCATCTTCGACGCGATCCTGAGAATCGAAGCCGAAACCATAGAAGAACTTGAACGGGTGTACCTGAACGAGATCGACAAGATAGACGGCATACTGAACTCTAGGCTGCACATCGTCGCATGCCCAAGAACGCGAAAGTGAACTCAAAACCCTGGCTGAAATATTCCAGCTTTCACAGTTCCGCTTCAGAGCCAGAAAGATCTTTCACTATTCACAAAAAGCCAAACTCAAACTCTTACGTAGCGAGATTTTACAAAAAGCATCTCAGTGTGAAGGAAAATCGCGTAACGTACGGCAGCGTTTGCCTAAGCAATAGCTGAAATTGCTATGTTTGCCATCGCTCAATCTGGTGGAACGAAAAGTCTATACGTCTCCAAGTCGAGTTTACGGCGTGGGACACCGATGGACCAGACTTACATCAGGGAGATTTTTCAGCCTGACCTGAAGGACCCCATTTTAGTTGTTGGGCTCCCTGGAGTAGGAAACATCGGCAGAGATGCTGCCAAGCATTTGATCGACCACTCACGTGCGAAACTGTTCGCGGAGCTATATTCGCCCTCGTTCCCTGACCTGGTGTTCATAGATAGGAAAGGCATCTGCAGACCGCCAAGGTACGAGTTCTACGCTTCGACTACGGGGAAGAGCCTCGTAATTCTGATTGGTGACAACCAGCCACCGCCAGAGGAAGTGCCAGCTCATTACGAAGTCTGCTCTGACGTGCTCGACTTCGCAGCCAAGCTGCGATGCAGCTTCATCATAGCTTTGGATGGAGCCCCGTCGCCCCATCCAACAGGAGAGACATACATAGCCGCAACATCAGCCAGAAAGGCCTCACAATACGCAAAGAAGGGTGCACTAGTCTACAAGGGCGGAAGAATCGTCGCCGCCTCAGGCCTTCTGCTAGGTCTCGCTGAGAAACGCGGGCTAGAGGGCATTTGCCTACTTGCCCCGACATTAGGCCTAACAGTTGACCGCGAGGCAAGCGTCAGGATCTACAAGTTCCTCAAGAGAGTTCTGGAAACAGACGTTTGATAATTGCAGATGTGGCTTCTTAAGCCTTTCAAACATGCGTGTTGAAGATTCCTAGAATCAATGCAGGGGTGAAGGAAAAACTATGACCGGAAAAGGCAAAGCAAGGATGGGCGTCATCGGACTCGGAATGGGAAAAAACCACGTGAAGAACTATCAGAAATACGAACGGTGCAAAGTAGTTGCCCTCTGCGACTCAAACAGGGCATTGCTCAAAAGCGTAGCACAGGAGTGCAATGTGTCCCGTGCATACACGAGCATTGACAAGATGCTAAACGCACCGTTGAACCTTGACGGGGTAAGCATAGCACTTCCGAACTACCTCCACGCGCCCGTCACGATCCAAGCCTTGAACAAGGGGATCAACGTTCTCTGCGAGAAGCCGATGGCCATGAACGCTCAGGAAGCCCAGGAGATGGTGTCTGCGGCGAAGAAGAACAAGAGGAAGCTCACGATCAACTTCGGCTACAGGTTCACCGACCTATGTACGGCGTTGAAGGAGATCATCTCCAAAGGAACCTTAGGAGACATCTACTACTGCAGGTCAATCTGGCACAGACGCCGAGGAGGAATCCCAAAGATGGGCAGCTGGTTCGGCATAAAATCCACGTCCGGCGGCGGACCGATGATAGACCTTGGTGTGCACAGGCTTGACTTGGCGCTTTGGTTCATGGGCTACCCACAAGCGAAGACTGTGTCCGCAGGCACCTACGCCTATATTGGTCGGAGACTTGCAGCTGAGACCGGAACTAAGTTCGATGTTGAAGACTTAGCTGTGGCATTTATCAGGCTCGAGAATGGCGCGAGTATGATTCTTGAGACCAGTTGGGAAGGATACTCAGAGAAGAAGGAGGACATGGTTACGCAACTGTATGGCACGAAGGGAGGTGTTATTCAAAGGAATATTGCAGAGGGATACAGTTTCGAGGCAAAAATGTTTACAGAAGAAGACGGCGTACTGAAAGAAAGCATCATACTGGGCGCGAAGAGAACCAAGAACGCGATGGAACACTTCGTAGACTGCATCCTAGACGATCTGGAACCAATAACGCCTGGAGAACAAGGCGTAGAATGCATGAAAATCCTTGACGCGATATACCTCTCAGCGGAGAAAGGCGGAGAGATAGCCTTAACATAAAAGCTCAGGCGCCAAACGTATCAGGCTCTCCTGCTCTTTCTGAATAGGCTAAGCCGTTCTCGAACAATACTGTTTGCCAAAGCTGGATCTGCTTTACCGCTGGTTGCCTTCATAAGCTGTCCAATCAGGAAGTGAACCGCCTTCTCGTCCTTAACTGCGTCTTCAACCGCCTTGGAGTTCTCGGCGAAGACCTTTTCGACCACCTTACTGAGAAGTTCGCGGTTGGTTATTCTGACTGCGCGTTCTTCTTCAACGATCTGCTGAGGGTCTCTCCCGGTCAAGATGATCCTTGGCAGGATAGTCTTGGCGATCTTTCCGCTGATGGTTCCCTGCTCGATAAGCCGGATCATATCCACTAGTTTGTCAGGGGTGATCTTTGACTCCTTAAGCTCTAGATTGTTCTCGTAAAGGTACCTTTGAAGGTCGCTCATCATCCAGTTGCTGATCTCCTTTGGCTTGTGGTGGAGCTTGACACATTCTTCGAAGAAGTCTGCAAGAGCCTTCGAACTGACCAAGACCTCGGCATCGTACTTGGGCAGCCCATAGGTTGTGACGAAACGTTTCATTCTGTCCTCCGGCAGCTCAGGCATCCTCGCTCCAATTTCGTCAAGGTGCTTCTTTCTCAACTCGACTGGCGCCAGATCGGGTTCGGGGAAGTAACGATAGTCCTGTTCCTCCTCCTTGGTTCGAAGCGAGACGGTTATGCGTCGTGTCTCGTCCCAGTGGCGGGTCTCACGTTTCACGGCTGCTCCTCTTTCGAGAAGTCCTTTCTGCCTGACTATTTCGAAGTTCAGCGCGCGTTCAACCTCCTTGAACGAGGAGATATTCTTTACTTCCACTCTCGTCCCGCCAGCCAAGGAGATGTTCGCATCGCACCGCATTGCACCTTCAAGGCTACCGTCCAATATCCCGAGGTGTTCCAAGACTGATCTAAGCTTCTGTAGGAAGATCCTTGCCTCTCTGGACGAGTTCATATCCGGCTCGGTAACCGTTTCCAGAAGGGTTATCCCTGACCGGTTGTAATCGACGAGCGTATAAGGAGACTGGTCGATGGGTCCAAGATGCACGAGCCGTCCGGGGTCCTCTTCCAGATGAAGGCGGCTGATCCTCACCTTCTTCCTCCGCCGTTGGTCTTCGATGTTCAAGTAGCCGTCTACAGCCAGAGGCACGCCACCGGCTTTGTCATACTGGGTTATTTGGAAATTCTTGGGTAGGTCTGGGTAGTAATAGTTCTTCCTGAAAAAGAACATGCGCTTGGAGACTTTGCAGTTGAACGCTAGGGCAGCCATGACAGCGTATTCGACTGCCTTCCCGTTCAGCACCGGGAGCGAACCTGGAAGTCCTAGGCAAACCGGGCATACCATGGAGTTGGGTTCCTTTCCACGATAGTCTGACGAGCAGCTGCAGAATAGCTTAGACTTCAAGCTGGTAAGTTGCGTGTGAACCTCAAGCCCAATCTTAATGCCGTAGGGAGAACTGGTCATTTCGGGTTGCCATCACAAGCCAAGCTAGAAGATGCACCAATAATATAAAAAGCATTCTTATGGTGGGCGCTCCCATGCTCTGGTCCCAAGGTACATATATATCTGATCAAGCACGAGAGATTGGGATCAGAGCTGAGGACGGTGTTACCGGCATGGTTGTCATGATAAGTCTTGAGTTAACTGCGAAAGAAGCAGTCAAGGCGGTTAGGCGAAAAGACCTCATCATAGTCATCGACGTTCTGAGAAGCGGCTCTAGCATGCTGAACGCTCTAGCCAATGGCGCCGAAGCATTGGTCCCAGCAAAGACTTTGGCAGAAGCCTATGAGATCAAGAGAGAACATCCTGAGTACCTTCTTGCCGGCGAAAGGAAAGCGCTAAGACCCCGCGGGTTTGACTTCGGAAACTCGCCCTTGGAGTTCAAGCGGAAGAAGGTTCAAGGAAGAACATTGATCTTCACGACGACAAGTGGAACAGCGGCTTTGATGCGATCTAAACCAGCTGGCAAAGTCCTGATGGGAGCTTTCCTGAACGCCCGAAAAGTCGCAGAGAAGGCACTGGCAGCTGCTAGGGGAACAGGAGGTGGCATCTCTATTGCACTGTCAGGCAGAAAAGGGCTCTTCTCACTTGAGGACTTCATATGCGGAGGCGCCATCGTTAGTAACCTTTTTGTTGATGGTGTTGATCTTTCCGATGCGTCAGTGGCAGCCTTTCTGTCGTGGAGGCATGTGGCGAACAGCTTGTTCACTAACGTCATGAAAGGTGAGCACGCAAGGCACCTTGCCAGCTTGGGGTTCGAAAGGGATATCGAGTTCTCTTGTCAACTGGACCTGTTCAAGATCGTCCCAATCTACAAGGATGGCGTCATAAAGCGGGGAGATTAGACTCACGGGCATTATACGGAAAGCATAAAAAGCTTCTCGGCCAGATTATTGTGGAGGGGTTTAGCATTGGTATGCGCATACGTCCTCATCCAGACGGCTCTAGGCAAGGCACTTGACGTAGTGAAAGAAGTCTGCAAGATCAAGGGGGTCAAGCAAGCATGCGCCGTTACGGGCCCGCATGACATAGTGGTCACGGTTGATGTCAAGGAACTCGCCGACGTAGGAGATCTAGTGGTAAACAAGATACACTGCGTAGAGGGAGTCTGTGGCACCCAGACCCTAATTTGCGTCACCTGTTAGCAGCACGAGAAAGCTACGGATCCTTCATATCCCCCCTTCTTTTTCCGCTAAAGTCTGGCAGAAGGGGTTCGAAGATATGGTGAGTAGATTTCTTCCTTGACTACCGGGGAAACCTTTTAACTCGTTTCTATCACATATCTCGGTAATGCTGTTGAGGAGCGGCTAACCTTGAGGGTTCCGAAAGTCTACTACGTGAATGCGCATGTGCCCATTACTTACATCACCCAAGTTCCATCAAACAAATGGTACACCCACAGCCTAATCTACCAAACAAAGGAACTGGCCGGGAAGATCCTGTCTGACGCTATCTCGCCCGGAGATGCAGTTGCCGTCAAGATCCACTTTGGAGAACGCTACACTCAGGCCTATCTACGACCCTCCTACGTAAGAAAGGTTGTGGACAAGATCAAGGAGCTTGGAGGCAAACCCTTCGTCTGTGACACGCTTTTCTCGGGGGGAGCGGTTCTCAGGGACGAAGCAGGTGAACCTCAGTGGTCCCGCCGATCCTTGGAAGAGGCACTTCAAACAGCGGCGATGAACGGCTTCACCGGCGAAACCATGGGGTGTCCAGTCTTGTTTGCAGACGCTCCCAAAGGGTTAAGCTCAAGGAGGTGCGAGTTCGATGGAAAGTACATCAAACAAGCCTACATCGCGCCGGCCATCGCGGAGGCCGACATCCTTCTTAGCTTGGCGCACTTCAAGTGCCACGACTGTGTCTCCGTCGGCGGAACCCTCAAAAACGTGGGTGTAGGCTGCTCATCCAAACAAGGGAAATGGTGGATACATCACAACGCCAAGCTCACCGTTGAAAGGACCAAATGCACGGGCTGCGGCGAATGCGTGCCCGAATGCCCTGTCGGCGCGATCAAGATGGTTGAAGGAAAAGCACAAGTGAGCTTCGAGAAATGCATAGACTGTGCTTTCTGCGTGAACTACTGCAAGCCAAGCGCCTTCACAAGCAAGACTTTCCCAACCATTGAGGAACAGGAAGCCCGAATAGCCGAGACCGCCGCAGGCATTATCAAACACTTCGAAGGCAAAGCCTTCTTCATCAACTTGGCAATCGACATAGTCCCCCTGTGCGACTGCGACCCCTACCAAGGAACTCCCATAGTCCCAGACGTGGGCGTCCTATCTTCAAAGGATCCAGTCGCTCTTGACAGAGCATGCGTTGATCTCGTCAACGCCTCTCGGGGCAACCTTGGATCAATGGCCGAAGACGCCAACGTCTTAAGTCCGGGAGCGGAGAAGTTCAACCCCATCGCCAAGATGCGGTGGAACGCAACTCCAGGAGCAACCAACGTGACGCCGGACTGGCGCGTCATGCTTAGGGCAGCAGAAGAAGCTGGGCTTGGGACCCAACAATACAGGCTCGTGAACGTGAACTTCGGGTACCCGCCCAAGAAGATCAAAGACCTTTTCCAGGATTACCAAGAAGCTGAAGATCTCTAACCTGGGCCTCTCAGCACGCCAGCGCTCGGCATGAAAAAAAGAGACCCGAAAGCGGAATCTGCCTGCAACGTGTAGTAAGTGAAAGCGCCACGAGCGTATCTGCTGCTCAAATCCGCCCGCTGAAGAGACGTATGTACTCTTTGGTCTTTTCTTTTACTCGATCGCGTGCTGGTCCGCCGAGTCTTCGGAAGTCTTTCTCGCTTGGGTTGGCCCTATATGCTTCAACGAATCCTTCGATGAATGAGATCGAGAGGATCGTGGCTACGTTAACCTTAGTGACTCCCCCAGTTTGGATGGCGTCGAGGAGTGTGCCTTCGCCTTTGGTGAGTTTGATCGCTTTATCTCTAGCGTCTTTGGGCGACATTAGGATTCCTGAGGAGCCGTGAGAGACGAGAGGGAGATTTGTGCGGTCTTGGATTGCTGCTAAGCGGTCGACTCTCACTGGCCAGATGTCATCCCAGATTGCGTGGATTGATCCGAAGGCTGCGGCAAGGAAGTCGCAGCCAGTCTTTGCTACGAAGCGTTCGACATCCTCAGGCTTTGCCATAAGGTCTTCGACTTTCTTCCCAGCTTTCTGGCGGATGATCTGCACGGCTTCAGACGCCGGCAAAGTTCTCAAGTGAGCGATCTCTACTGGTGCAAAGTAGTCTTCAATCCTGGGGATCTTTCCAAGCTCCGCTTCGACAGGCACGCCTTTCGCGTGGCACATATCAACTACTTGCTGTGTCATCTCCATGTTCTCTTCAAGCGACAATGCTGAACCATCGAATAGAACAGCCGTAAACCCCATCTCCAAGGCTTTCCTCACTTGGTCAGTCTCGGTTGCGTGGTCGAGGTTGAGGGCCACACGAACGTCCGTTTCTGCTGCGGCAATCTTAACCATTCCAGCGCCCAAAGCCCAGCCAGCGTACTTGCTCGCGCCGGGGCTCAGCTGCACTATCAGGTCTGTGGGTTGACTGATCTCTTTGCTCATTTCTTCGGCTGCCCAGATGAAGGCTTGAACCATCTCCATGTTGTTGGCGTTGAAGGCGCCAACTGCCCTCCTTTCCTCCAAGGCGGGCAGAAGCAAGTCTCGTTCGTTCACGAGCGGCATCTTCTTGTTCACCCGATGAAACGAATACTACGCTCACACACATTGCGGATTGCCGAATAAAAATCTTCTGATTGCCAAGGGTTTCTGGTTGATGGTTGTTGAAAAGCCTCAAAAGGGCCTTGACATAGAGTACATAATGTCGGTCAACGTTTGGCTAGGAGCCACTAAACCCTTCGGCTTTGCATTAGTGGCCATAAAGGATACTTCGGTTGTCCTGCGTAAGACAGCTAGAGAAGTGGTCTAGGAAAACTAGATCCTTGAGATGCGTGCCTCTGTTTTGCCTTCTTTTGTGGTAATCCTCAGTTTGCAGTCTTGTGAGAGTATCTGAACTGTGTCTCCATCTTGAGTTGCCTGAACATTTCCGTCTATCGCTGGTGACGAATGAACGGTAAGCGTGGTCAGGTTGGGGCTTCTCCACTTGATCTCGTAGCCGCCCACGGCCTTGGTTATAGTGAACCCGCCGAAAATCTCGTGGGTCGTCTCTTGAGGGTCAGGCTCCTTCTTTTTCCCGAACAGTTTCATCTTGATCCCTTGGAACAGGTAATGCTGGCACCCAGAACTTAAAGCTATCGGAGCTTACGGCTGATGAGCTGCTGACCTCGGCAACGAATTGGGCTGGGTCGCCCCTCACGCAATGTACGGCTGGTTGGACCTTTCGAAGTCCTTGACTAGCTCCAGTGTCGGGTCCGTGTTTTCTTCATGCATGTCCGACGGAAGTACTTTCGGGAATGGCGGGTTCAAAGCCATCTGAACAGTTGGATGGTCAGCTCCGAAAACATCAGAGCTGATCTTGGAGACCAGTTCTCTTACATATCGTTCGTCTAGGTAACCTAAAGAATGAAGGTACTCGTGAAGCAGAAGTGTGAAGATGAAGGAGTTCACTTCCGGAATCGCGTCCATAGACCTAGAGACTAAGTCAAGTACTCTCCTGTTCAGAACTATGCCGTTTGAGCCAACTTGATGGAAGGCACCTACCTGCAAAGGCAAATCTCCCAAATAAAGCATCAAACCTGACCTGTTCAAGCCGAGGACCTTCCTGACGGCTCTCTTAACTAAGTCAAAGAGGTCCCCGTAATTCCTGCTTCGTTCCAGATCGGTTTGGAAGTCTTGTCGACTCATCCATGCTCCAATAGTGTGGAAAGCTATAACGGAGTTATTAACCTTTCTCACCGAAAGATGCAAATCCTCAAAGCAACAGAATCTTTCTTGTGAGCATGAATGAAGGTTGGGTACATTCAGTTCAACCCAGAGTTCGGCGCAAAAGCACGGAACCAGCGGTTAATCCTTGAATTTCTAAAGGAGGGCGCCCACAAAGAAGCAGACCTGCTAGTCCTTCCCGAACTTTGCACCACGGGCTATGTTTTCACCTCAAAGGAAGAGGCAGCCACCTTATCCGAGGAGGTGCCCCAAGGTCCGACGACAAGGGCTCTTGAAGACTTCGCAGAAGAAGAGGATCTTTACATTGTGGCAGGTCTGTGCGAGAAGAGCGATGGCAAGGTCTTCAACTCCGCTGTGCTTGTGGGTCCATCTGGCTTCGTGTCAACCTATAGAAAGACTCATCTATTCAACAAAGAGAAGCTATGGTTTGCCAGAGGAGAGGAGCCTTTCAGGATATATGAGACCCCTAAAGCCAAGATGGGGTTGATGATCTGCTTCGATTGGTTCTTCCCCGAGGTCACTCGCATACTTGCTTTGAAGGGCGCACAGATCATATGCCATCCCTCAAACCTCATCTTGCCGTATTGCCAGAAGGCTCTACTTGGCGCCGCCCTCCAGAACAGGATCTTCATCATAACTGCGAACCGTGTGGGTAAAGAACGAGGAGTCAGGTTCACGGGTAAGAGCCAGATCGTCAGCCCGAACATGGAAATCTTGGCGAAAAGCTTGAGGAAAAGTGAGGAAGTCCGTGTTGTCGAGATAGACCCGAAGGATGCGGAAAACAAAAGCGTCACGGAACTTAACGACTTGTGGACTGATCGCAGGACAGACCTTTACCACCCCCTGCTCTAGGCCAAGCAGCAAAAGAGTTAAATAGGATGCATTTTCCACATTCACTAGCTTACATCCAGACGTGATGCGGAAAGAATGTTCCATCAGTACGAACCGAGAACCTTACGAATCCAGTTTGCTTTTGCTTAGTTGGGACAAGGGAGATCTGATCATGGGGCGCTACAAGCAGATCGAAGAGATCGTTAAACTGATGAACGAACAGGAACGGGTAAGGGACACAAGCATTATCGCCCATGTGGATCATGGGAAGACCACTCTCTCAGACAGCCTTCTAGCCGCTGCGGGGATAATCAGCGAACAGACAGCTGGGCAGAAACTCTATCTTGACTCTTGGGAGCTTGAGCAGAAGAGACAGATGACCGTCTTTGCTTCGAACATTAGCCTAACCCACACCTACAAGGGACAAGATTACCTCATAAACCTCATCGACACACCAGGACACATAGACTTCAGCGGTGCAGTAACACGTAGTCTTCGCGCAGCAGACGGAGCGCTTGTCGTGGTCGACGCCGTGGAGGGCCCAATGACCCAGACGGAGACTGTTCTGATGCAGGCACTGCGCGAGAGGGTTAAGCCTCTTCTCTTCATCAACAAGGTCGACAGGCTCATAAGAGAGATCAAGCTAACCCCCGAAGCAATGCAAAGTAGGTTCGCGAAGATCATTGTCAGGATCAACAGTCTCATCGAAAGGTATGCGCCGCCTGAACACAAGAGCGACTGGCAGATCAGGGTCGAAGACGGGCGGGTAGCTTTTGGCTCGGCTCTTCACAAGTGGGGGTTCAACTTACCCCACATGAAGGCGAAAGGCGTAACCTTCAAGGAGGTTATCGACGCGTACTTCGGAGAACCTGAGGATGTGGGAAGCAGGGTTGACGCGTTGAGCAAGAAAACACCCCTCTGGGAACCGATACTGGATATGTTCTGTGAGCACCTACCCAACCCGCTAGAGGCACAACCATACAGACAGAACCAGATTTGGCCTGGTGACGCCAACAGTGCTTTAGGTGCATCGATGTCAAAGGTCGACCCGAGCGGTCCGCTTCTTATGTGCATCACGACTGTTGAGGTTGACCCTCATAGTGGTGTTGTTGCCATCGGACGGGTTTTCAGCGGCTCGGTAGAGAGGGGGAAGCCCGTTCATCTCGTGACCAGCCGGCAAAGGGGCACGATCCAGCAGGTTTACATGAGCATGGCTGCGGACAGAGTCATCGTCGAGAAGGTTCCAGCGGGAAACATAGCCGCGGTCTCTGGGTTACCATCTGTCCGTGTTGGAGAGACAATCTGCGAAGAGAGCATGGAAGTGGAGCCTTTCGAAGCACTGAAATATGTGTCTGACCCTGTGGTCACGGTCGCCGTTGAGCCTGAGGACATTACGGAACTGCCGCTCTTCGATAAGGTTATGCACAAGCTGACTCTTGAAGATCCGAACCTGCACTTCGTCATAAACCAGGAAAGCGGTGAGTACCTTCTGAGCGGGATGGGCGAGCTTCACCTTGAGGTCACTGCTTACCGGATGCAGGAAGCGGGGCTGAAGGCAAGACTGAGCAAACCCATTGTGATTTACCGTGAAACAATTAGCCACGACTATAGGGGTCCTGAGATAATGGGAAAGAGTCCCAACAAGCACAACAAGCTGTGGGTGACAATCGAGAAGCTCTCAGACGAGGTTATCGAGGCGATTAAGGAAGGCAAGGTCTCGGAGATGCAGAAACGCGACGAGAGGCAAAGGATGCTGTCGCGGAAGTTTGGTTGGGTTACCGAAGACGCGCGCAACGTTATCGCCATCGAGGGCACAAGCGTTCTCGTGAATCAGATCAAGGGGAAGCAGTTTGTCGAAGAGATACTAGACCATGTGAAGTCGGGGTTCCGTGAAGCGGTGCACAGCTCGATTCTGACGAAAGAACCTGCGTACGGACTGAAGGTCAACCTTGTGGACATCTCGGTACATGAGGACCCGGTGCACAGAGGCCCTGCGCAGATTCTGCCCATGACTTGGCGTCCTATATGGGCTTGTTTCCTCTTGAGCGGACCGAAGCTTCTGGAGCCGATTCTAAGTTTCGAGTGCAAGGTCCCAAGTGAGTTCGTGAGCTCTGTGATCACGACAGTTCAGAAGCGTCGAGGCAAGCTCTTGGACATGGTAAACGAGGAAGACATGATGATCGCTAAAGCAGAGATTCCAGTGGCCGAATCTTTCGGACTATCAGAAGAACTCAGGTCATCAACTCAGGGCAGAGCGTTCTGGGCAACTCAGTTCAGCCGGTGGGCTCCAGTTCCTGACGCAATGCAACTCGATATCATAGGCCAGATACGAGAGCGAATAGGATTGAGCCGAACACCACCTGGCCCGCAAGAATTCATCGAGAGAGAGTAACTGAGACGGGTTTCAGCCGCCGCAGTTTCAGCATTTCTTTTTCTGAAACTCCTTGGCGTATGAGATGACACGTAGGGGTCTGGACAACTCTCATGTGCCTGTGCTGAATCTTGGATTACGTCAGAAAGGTCTGGTAGGTTTTCATGCTTTCGGAGAGGACGAGTCCTTGTAGGTCGACCTCGGGCTCAGTTATCCTGTAGAGTCTAAGGTCTGGGGTGCGCTTTATTATCTCGATTCTGTCTGGGTACTCTCCTCCCTTGAGTAGGAAGATTACGATCTTGTGCCCCGAGTCCGAGATCTTCTCAAGGATGGGGACGGCCTCTTCGACATTCTGCCATCCTCCGTCCGTGATTATTAGGACAAAACATGGTCCTCTGTTCTCTTGGACGAGCCTTGAGACCTCGTATGCTGGGAAAACAGTGTACTCGCCGAATCTTACAGAGAGCGCGAGCTCCTTCATCTCTTCTGGAGCGTCCCACTGCGCTGAAATGTAGCGGGTCGAGAAGGTTATGGTCGATGTTTGGCCTCCAGCCTTCCTTGCGCTGAGGTAGGCTATGAACGCGGAGATGGCTGCTTCATTTGGGACATTTGACATGCTTCGGCTTGCGTCCAGGATCGTGATCGCGGAGGGGACGAATCCGCTGATCATGGACTGCCCGTGAGGAGTCGGCTCCTCGACCCACTTTACAGTGGTAACTTCAGGTATAAGTGGGCCTTCATCCAAGCTGGTCTCGATGTCCAAGGCTTCAATCTCATCTTCGATGTACCATTCGTCAGGATATTTCATGACAGCCCATACTGGACGGCGCTTTCGGCTCTCCGCCAAGTACTGGATGATCGTTCGTTCAGCCCTAGACCTGAACCAGTATCTCCTCCAAAGGATCTCGTTGATGATCTCAGGTCTAACCTTCTCGTAAGGTTTTGAAAGAGAAGTCGGCAAGCGAGGTTCGTTACCAACCAAATCCCCCGTAAGCGGTCCTATAGAAGTCGGTTCCTTCTTTGGAGTGGACTTCCCAAGTTCGTAAAGTTCCTTGGGTATGTCGTGGGTCGGCGAATCCTTTCTTTCGGCTCCTCCTTTTCCAGCTTTCAGCTTCTGCCTTATCATTTTCCTTATTCTTTCCGCTTCATTGCCGGAGAGTCGCGGTTTGATCCACTGGTTGTAGAACTCTTTCGCCGCCCTCTCGTCTGAGATTGACCCGTAGGTGTCTGTGAACATCTCCAGAGACGAGTGGAGAAAGTCTTCTCTGACGAGAAGGGGAGACTTCTGTATGTACTTCTGGAGCTCTCTCCCAGATAGACCCTTAGAGCTTCGGCTGCTGAGTCTGCTTAGAATGTGTGCTATCATCTGAACCTTATTGTGCCAAGTCCTGTCAAGCATGCTTACGGTGAGGATTTCTTTTGCGGCTTCGGTCAAGTCGCTGTGCCCGGACTTGAACACCGGGTACACTCGCGAGTAGATCTCATACATTATCTGCTCAGCCACAGTCCTAAGCTGACGTCCTATGACCCGAGTGTGGTAGGGAAGCTCCCCGAACCTTCTTGGGAGGTAACTGAGGTCAACTTGAATGTCGCAAAAGAGGTGGGTCGCCAAGTAGGCAAGGTCCCAGTCAGCTGCAATCTCATGTGCTGAGCTCTCGAGGCTGTAGGCGGTTCTAATATCATACGGGCAGTGATGCACGTGTGCAAGCTCGTGACGGAAGTACCACAACAGATACTGATCCGGGTCACATCCTAGTGGAACAATATCTGGCTTCAGATGAACCGTTCCGTTCACTGCGGAGAACTTGGCCTCTTTGTTCGATTCCTTTTTCGGCTCTTCGAGCGTAAGTCTGACAGGCGGGCAGTAAAGTTCAACCCACGCTTGGTTGAAAAGGCCCACAACATCCACTGTCTCAACGGTCATTTGGAGCGATACTCCTCAAATGCGGGGCGCTTCCAACCCATCTGAGTGGAGAGGGTCTCATCCTGCTTCAGAGTGCCTTCGCTAACCCATCTCTCTTCTAGCTTCGTCAGCTCCTCTGCGAAGGCGACATCCTCAACAGCAGCGTCCCTTGCCAGACGGTAGATTGAGCGGTTGAACTCCTTCATCAGTTCGTTAAGGAGCGACCATTGCCTCCTCACGTCTCTCTCCGCTACTTTCACCTTCTCCCTTTCGAGAATATCCTGCAGATCGCCCAAAAGGTTTCTCGTCCGCACCAACGTTAACCTGTGAGGGAGAACCCAGAGAGCCATGCGAAGCACATCATCGAACTCGCACGTTCCGTAGAGCCATTTCGTAGCCTTTACGAGATGCATCAGGGCTACTGTGGCCCGTTCGCTCAGCGGCTCCTTTACCATTCCGCAGATGTCACGGATGAAGTGGCAACCCTCACACAGAACAGGAGGCTTGATCTCCGACTCCTCCTTGTTTCTTATGCAGGCTTGGAAGTCTCGAACCAGAAGGTTGATGTACCCAACCATCGTGGGGTCAAGTTCTACTTCGGCTACTTCTTTCCTTGCTTCCTCAAGCTCCTCGAATGAGAAGGCCTGTGGCATCGACTCGACAAGGTTCCAGTTATACCTCTCAAGAAGTTCCTGAAGCCTGAACTTTTCGCTAAGGGTCAAGGACCTGAGAAAGAGGCATATATCAAACCTGTCATAAAAGGGCGGCGGATGGATGAAGGATGTGGGGTCCAATGGGTTCTCGTTCGCAACCAAGGCATAGTCTCCGACCTTCGCCTTCTTGCCGTACGCCCAGACTTCCCCGAACTGCATAAGATGATGGATGTTGGCAGTCGTGTAGGGGTTTAGCCTGTTGACTTCGTCTAAGGCCTTCCCCCTACTCTCAATGAAGGCTGCCCAGAGAACCCGTTCAACGCCTTCCTTCTCAAGTGAGGGGATGTGCAGCCGCCCCACAACTTCGCCACGCTTCACCTCAGAAGCTCCGGATACAACGACAAGGTCGTCGCCGCAGATGCCCCTCAACATTAAAAGCATAAGGGTGGATTTGCCAGCGCCTCGTGAAGCACGGATCAGGGTTGTTGAACGTGGATGAAGATGGTTAAGAACCATCATGCGGATGGCTTCTTCGTTGCCTACGAACCGAGAACCAATCTCTCTCTCCAAGTTTCTGACTCTGTTCTGAAGACTCAAAGAACTAGCCTCCTAAGGCAGTAACTGCACTCGAAAGTAAGCGCTCAGAAGAGCCAAAGACGCGAAGATTAGCACAACGACAAGACCAGCCACAGCAAGCTTCAGCAACTTGGCGCGCCTATGCATGCGAAGGTTCTCTTCTTCTAACCCTCTGAGTCGGTCTTGGAGTAAGAAAGCAACTCTTCGGTCAACAACAACGCTCTCCTCCATTTCTCTTCCCAAGTAGAGAGAATCAAGAATGTCTGACGCCGCCGCCCGTGCGGCGGGCCTTTCCTTGGTGTTTTGCCAAGATATCTTGAACCGCTCAGTGCTCAGAGACCCCTCTATCTTGACAGGGTTCTTCTCGGCTTGCTGCTCGAGAAACTTTCTGTACTTTTCGCTCTTCATTACGTTCCTGTCTAACTAGTAGTGATGCGGAATTTTAACTTTACTGGGCTCTCTCACGCGGCTTGGCAAGCGGCTGCTTTCAACCATTAAGTATATATTGACCTTGTGTAGCAAACTAAACAACATCGTAGAAGATTACACTAGGTGCAGAAAGATCATGAGACTGAACACCAAGCAGGTTGCTCTGATAAGTGTATTTGCGGCGCTCCAAGTGGTTCTCTCAAGGATGCCAGGTATACCACTGATCGGTGTGGAATCTGGAAGTATCGAGCCGACAGTCCTCTTGACGCCTGTCGTAGGCTTCGTTCTTGGGCCTTGGGTTGGCGGACTAGCCGCTTTAGTAGGCAACTTCATAGCCTGGATCATACCCAGCACTTCTTTCTTCGGGATGCTTATGCTTCCAACAGGACCTATCGGCGCCATAGTGGCAGGGTCACTTTCAAGAACGGACAAGTCAGACTGGAGAGTGGCGGCGACGATACTACTTGCACTCAACGCTCTCTGGTACGTTTCGCCGCCAGGATTCCTAGTACCCTACTATCCAGTGCTTCACTTGGCAGCTCTCGCGTTGGTTCTGGTTTTCAGGTCGTGGATTGCAGATTCGTTGAGGCACGGCGACAGGCAGAGGCTCACGTGGGGCACAGTTGTCGCAAGTTTCAGCGGAATAATGGCAAACCACATGATGGGTACGCTCATCTTCATCTCTTCTGTAGGCTGGTTTGTGCAGCTGAAAGGCGTCAAAGATGCGATTACGAACCTTGGGTTCTTCTGGTTGAAGTCGGGCTTGCCGAAAATGGACCCGACAGGCTTGGGAACTCTTCTAGCTTTGACTTTCCCCATTTACATTGCTGAACGGCTTGCGATGACTGCGATTGCTGTCCCGATCAGTGTTGGGATCCTCTACGCACTGAGGAAGAGTGGCACTATAAGCATTTAACCTTGGACAGTCAACTGTAGTCGGTATAGGGACAGACTGGCAGTGGTACCTCTTGAACAAGCGGCTATATCCATACGTGGTTTTCCTGCCGAGGGATAGGAAGCAGAGGGTTCTTGAGGCGATCTTCGGCTCCAAGAGTGCAGTCAACATCCTGAACTTTTTCCTAAGGCAAGGTGTCACCGAGAAAGTCTACCAGAAGGACCTGATTGCTAACCTAGGATACTCGAACAAAACAGTCATTGATCACCTGAAGACGCTGACTGAGTTGGCGATTCTCGATGATCTTATGGAGAGAGTGGACAGTGGAGGGAGGACAGTCTGGTTGAAGGCCTATACCTTGACCGATCTCGGGAAATGGTTCGCGTTGCTTCTGGTTGAGGAAGAGAGCCTTCCAAGAGAGGAAAAAGCCGCAATCGTTCGCAACGCCTTTCGATCCTACATGAGGTGGATCTGGGAGCTCTCTGAAAAGCTGGGGATGCCAAGAGAAGAGCTTTCAGAAATCTTCGAACAAGAGATGAAATAGTATCTAAGGCTGAAATCGACCAGTAGAATCCTTGTAGCCGTTCACCGAAAGAACGATTGACAACCGAACAGAAAACCTTGCTTTGCGACCGCAGAGTCGAGTCTCACTTTTCAAGAGCGGACCAGAGATGATCTGATAGGGGCCGGACAAGATCTGTCGCCGACCCATCAGCACGAACGAGGAAGCGTTCTTTAGGGTTTTCGAGGAACTCGCCTATCACTGCTGCTCTTATGCGGCGGTCCCTTAGATCTTTCACGATCTTCTCAGCGAACCTTGGTTCCGCGGAGATGAGGAGTGCCCCTGAGCCGATGAGTTGAAGGGCGTCAATCTCGAAGAACTTGCAGATTTCAGAGGTTTCTGGAGCAACGAAAACATCCTTCTCAAAGATTCTGAAACCCAGGCCTGATGCGTCTGCGAGCTCGTGTACTCCACCGGCTACTCCTCCTTCCGTGGGGTCGTGCATTGCTGTCACGCCCCCGACGCTGAAGGCCAGAACCGCTTCTTCAACGACACTAATCTGTCTGTAGAAAGCCCTAGCGGACTTCAAGAGGCTTTCGCTGAGCGCTCTTATGAGTGTGTCGTGCTTCTCGGTTGCGAGGATGGCTGTGCCCTCTATCCCTGCTCCTTTTGTGAGGATCAATTTGTTTCTGGGTTTAGAGCCGGCCGAGGTCACATACCTGCCGGGTTCAGTTACCCCCATAGCGTAGCCCACGATTATTGGTCTGTTCAGCTCCGGCGTGACCTCTGTATGACCGCCGATCACTGCTATGCCGAGCTTTTTCGCGGCTGAGTCTATCTGCATGCATATCGTCTGGACCGTCTTTTCCTGAGAGTTCTCGGGCAATAGAAGGCAGGATGAGAAGAAGGTCGGTGGTATCCCGAATGTTGACACGTCGTTCGCATTTATGTTCACGGCAAGCCAGCCGATCCTTTCGACTGCTCCGGTTATGGGGTCCATCGACGAGATGACCACCTTGTCTCCTACTCTTACTACTGCTCCGTCCTCGCCCAGAGCGGGTCCCAGAATCACATCTGGATTGGGTGCTCCCAAGTGCTCGAACACGACTTTTCTCAGGGTTTCAGGCGAAATCTTTCCCAATGGAAGCTTCAGCTTCATCCAAATTCCCCTAATAGTTGGGCAGTCCAGCTTGAACACCATAGTAGATGTAGTTGGAGTTCAGATATACTCAAAGGCAGTCTGAGTGTATTTATAGCTTCTTTGCAAGTTACAGGGTTGCATGCCGTTCAGGCCAAATAGGAGACAAATCTTTCCGTTGGCTCACACTCACTCAGTCTGCGGGTTCTCTAGGCTCTTTGATCAGGAACTTGCATATCACGGAGGCAGAGGCATAGCCAGCTGCCAAAAGGTACCAGGGAAGCCGAGCATCTATGCTGAAGACGTACCCGCTTAGGGCTGACCCTGAAAAGTATGGGGGGAACCTAAAGAACCCTGACGACATTGCGCCCAAGGATATGATTACTGGCTGCCAGCCAATCGCCGCCGTGGCTCTTCCTCTGCGTTCTCTCGGGACCATGTCTGCTAGGAGGGCTGTTGCCGCTGGCATGATGAAGGCGTTGTTCGTGGCAAGTAACACGCGGAATAGCAGCACTTGCTGAAAGCTCTGGCAATATATGAAGGAGAGGTTCACGGCTGGCGCCATCAGAAGGTTTGCCAACATGACCCTCTTGCTTCCGTAACGGTCAACGAACCTTCCTGAGAAGAGGAGGAAGAATGTGTTGATCGCTGCCGCTGTGGTTTCGATGATGCCCCATTCTACGGTACCGAGTCCTATGATTGTCTTCGCGTAGACAACCCAGAAAGGTGCTGTGATGGAGCCAAAGAAGGTGTCAACTATTGACAAGATGATGAGCCCTCGTAAGCCGTGGTACTCCTTGAGAAGCTTGAACATGCTGGCATAGGATTCCTTCACTAGCGAGGCAATGCTTCCTGTCTGGGCTTCAGCGGCATTGCCTTCAAGCGTCTCTCGAAGGAACCTCAACCTGATCAAGGCAACTGCCAAGCCCATTCCGAAAGCTAGAGCAAAGCCGATCCTCATCCCCATGTCAATTCCCATCCTCTCCGCAAGAACCCCGCCTATGAAGGGCGATACTAGGCCTGGCAAAGCCTGAAGCCCTGTTGTGGTGGAGACACCTAGACCTCGTTTGTTCTTGGTGAGCGAGTCCTGAGTGATAGCTTGTAGCGCAGGAAAGTGGATGACTGAAAGCCCTTCTATCAACGAGCCTATGAAGATCATCTTGAAATCTGTTGCCGCAAGATAGAAAAGGTATGAGATGGCATGAAGGGCAGTTCCAGCGAATATCATCTTCTTTCTCCCGAAGGAATCAGCCATGTAGCCGGCCAAGGGTGCCAGAACTGCTGTCCCGACCGCTCTTATTGAGATGATGAGTCCTAGTAGCTCAGGAGTGACCCCTTCTTGGGCTAGAGCGAAAAGGCTGAAGTACGGATGGAAGAGGGTTTGGGTGAGACCCCACAGGATGCGGCACGAGATGAGAACTATGATGTTCCTTTCCCTAAGAAAGTCATAGGAGGATTCTCTCACCATCCGCCGTCCCTTCAATGGATTGGAGTGAAAGAAGACAGATAGTATTTAAGGCTTTAAAGACAAGCAGGGAGTTAGCTTAAATAACGTCGGAATGCTTTTCTTAGTTGTGGGTGATGACAGGTCTGACCCTACTGATCCAAACATAATGATGTGGATCTTGAGTGTGGAACCCACACTTCTATCGTCTCAAGCGTCGCGTCCCCCTCGCTTGTCGAGGGGAACTGAGATAAGAGACAACGCCATCTCTTGGAATTAGTGGTTCGTCAGCAAGGTGCCCAAATGCCAAAAGCCTCAAAGATCAAGGTCTTGCCACTAGCGTTCGAGAGCCTCGGAGTTCGTTCCATGTGCACCTTCGTCGAGACGCCTGACATCAAGGTTCTCTTGGACGCGGGTATCTCGTTAGGTCCCAGCCGCTACGGCTACCCGCCGCATCCTAAGGAGTACCAAGCTCTCAAGGAGCGGCGGAATCTTATCCTTGACTTCGCGGAGAAGTCGGATGTCGTCACAATTAGTCACTACCATTTTGACCATCACACGCCCTCGTACACTGACTGGGCAAGCAACTGGTCATCGGCCGAAATATCTGAGAAAACCTACAAAGGGAAGATTGTTTTCGCGAAGAGCTACAAGTCCAAGATAAACCCGAGCCAAAGGCATAGAGGATGGATGTTCGAGAGGACAGGAGGCAGGCACGCCAGCAAGCTCGAGTTCGTGGACGCTCGGTCTTTCAGGTTCGGAGCCACGACAATAACGTTCTCCAAACCCGTCTTCCACGGCTTTGAAGGCTCAGAGCTCGGTTGGGTCCTGATGGTTACGATCGCGCACGAAGCTGAAAAGGTGCTGTTCGCGCCAGATGTGCAAGGTCCAAGCTGCGAAGACACTGTTTCAGTGATTATCTCTGAGGAGCCGCAACTTGCCATTGTGGGGGGCCCTCCTCTTTACCTTCCTGAATTTCGGGAAAGCCCTGAAAAGACAATACAGGCCATGGGAAACCTTGAAAGCATAGTAAAGATCGTGCCCACGACAATACTGGATCATCATCTCCTCAGAGACGAAAACTGGAAAGAGGCTGCAGGCAATGTTGTTGATGTAGCGCAAAGCATGGGACATGCACTGGTTACAGCTGCAGAATATGCTGAAGGCAAGAACAGCATGCTAGAGTCGCAGAGGAAGGTTCTCTTCGAAACCGAGCCGCCAAGCCCGGACTTCATTAGATGGACGAAAGTACCTGCGCAACAAAGAAGGCTGACCCCACCACCGGTTTGAGAGAGATGATGCCCCGAAGGATGTCAGAATACCATTCGCTTGCGAGTCTGCATGCTAGAGACATAGTGTCATTAGCAGCTGTTGTAAAGGGCGTCAAGCCCATTGCAGAACTTGTCATCCCTTTGGAAGCTCGAGAGGAGTTTCAGAGGTTTTGCAGGCTTCGTAATCTCATCTCGTTCGAGGATGGTCCCTCAGATTCCTATCAGACAAGAATGACCGTATGCACCGATGAGGCAGTTGCAGAGCTAAACAAACAGTTGAAAGAGACTCGTTCACACTTCGATAGGGCGAAAAGGCATCCCAAAGTCTCAGGCGCGAAGAAGGCTTGCGAAGAACTCGTAAAGGCGCTTGTTAGGCTTGAAGGTGCAATGTTCGACTACCCTGAGTGCTGAACTCCATGCGGAGAAGGGACCCTCATCAAGAGCAAGAGCCTATGAAGAATTCCTAGACGCCGGCAAAGACCAAAGCATTCCTGTTGAGTTCTGGGCTGTCGCCCATGCGCCATGTAGCTCCAGGTGCACAAGAACCTTGGAGCTTGGAAGAAGATACCTCGACGCTTTGGCAGACTTCTCAGCAAAGGTTGAGCGATCTGTCATGTCAAGGCTGCTTCTCCCAAGGTTCTATCAGACTGGAGGCGGCAGATTCATTGACCTCCAACGGCTGGAGTACAGCAGACATCGTGGGACACTGCTAGTCTCAAAAAGAGAGTTCGAGCAGGAAGCTGCGTTACGTCTCTCCAATCCCATAGGAAAGATTCTTTGTAAAGTTCCAAGACCCTACGTACTTGCTGAGGCCTACGAGGAACCGCCCTATAAAACGGCTTTTCCGAACCCCGACATGATTGGCACGATGTGGCTTGCTTACACCGCTGGAATAGGCGCATACGTGATCAACGCCAAGACTGGTCAGTTAGCCCTCTATATGACAAGTGACGCGTGGATTCCAGAAGTCGGAGAAGAATGGAGAAGCAAGTCCAACTTCAGAATATACTAGGCCAAAGAGTGATGAAAGCTTGGGGCGGCCAGCAAAGTCAAGAGAGAGAAAGTTTATGAGATAACATGATTGGCGAGAATTCAGCAAGAAACATAAGCCTGTTATACAATCCACTTGCCACATCTAACGCAGACATGGCGGAAGCATGAACACGAAGATCATTCACGCGGTCATAGCTGGTATAGCTCTCTCTGCGCTCGGCATAGGTCTGCGACTTGCCGGATAGGACGGTCCTCAGATAATCCTCTTTTTTTGTAACCTTCTTTGTCGTTGGCATCGTGGCAACAGGCATCAAGATGGGTTTTCTTCTGAGCTTTGTGCTCTCCCTGATACTGCAGTTCGTAAGCTACGCTATCATCTCGCCTGAAACCTTCAGAGCCTTCAGCAACCCCAATGTGGCGGCAGCTTTATTCGTAATGACCCTCGTGAACTCTGCGATAGTTGGAGCGCTAGGTGCTGCCGGTGGCCTTATTGGCAACAGAATCTTCAAGAAGAAAGAACCCAAGATAGCGAGCAAACAGGAAACCGGTGCGGAAGCTCAGCAACCGTGATGGTCAGAGGCATCTGTCTGATATCATCGCTTCGCGCGAAGGGTCATGTCTCCTAGGGCCGCTGAGGGGATCGGTAAGTCCTTCATTGTCTTCAAGCCTGGCTCAGCGTCGAGTACTTTCGGGATCATGTTCGCGATAATGGCCGCTGTTCCGAGGTCCCCGTGCACGCATGGTGTTATCTTCTCTTGAATGGCTGGTGTTCCCTCGATTGTCACCGAGTCGTATTCCTCTTCAGCTCCAATGTATGCTCTGAAGATTAGGGTTATGACGGGCTTTCCTTTCATCATCCCGTAGGCTGACTGCGTTAGTCCCGCAACCTGTTCGCGGTTTACTCTTATGTCCCTACTTGCCACTGGCTTCTCAGCTACTACAGGTTCTGCCGTGCCCACTTGGATGCTTTCGAGTTTCCATCCCAACCCATCCGCCAACATAGCGATGGACTGTTCAAGACCCACATGACCAGTGATGAGCTTGCCGGCAATACTCTGTCTGAACTCCTCCACCGAGAGTCCAGCTCCGATCTTCTTCTGGAAGGGCAGTCTGCGTTTGGCTGCGTCCATGACCCTTTCAACCTTGATATGCTTGATCTCCTGGCATATGCCGCTTAGCGTAAGCGGCAAGGTGTCCATGACGAAGCCTGGGTTTATGCCAGTTCCCAACACCGTGACGCCGTGGTTCTTTGCCTCCTTATCAAGTTCCATGGCCAAGGCGGGGTCAGAAATGTAGGCGTAAGCGAGCTCCTCGCATGTTGAGACAACGTTTAGGCCGTTCTGAACCAACTTCATCAGTTGCGGATAGACTTCCTTGAGGAAGGAGGATGTTGCGTGAACAGCGATGTCGGCTTTTACCTCCCGCAGCAATCCGTCAGGGTCATCTCTGACTTTGACTCCAAGCCGTTCTTCGGCTCCGATCACGTCGCCTAGGTCTTTTCCAGCTTTGTCAGGAGCAGCGTCGACAACGCCAACTATTCTTACTCCTTTCCTGGTGAGGAGCAGCCTTGCTATGCTACTGCCTATGGAGCCTACACCGTAGAAGATCACCCTCAATTCCAGAGCTTCAGTGGCTCGTTTCATTCAGTTCACCTCTGTCTTGTCCTTCCGAGTTTATACCCAAGAAACGTTTTAAGCCTTTCACAATATATCTCGAAGACGGTTGATAGGTCAAATGGAGGTTGAGGTTTTGCAGAAGATTGGAATGGGTCTGGTTGGTGCCGGCTTCTTGTCGGACATGTACGTCAGATGCTACAATGAGAACCCTAATATCGAGCTCGTGGCGGTGTCTTCACAGACTGCGGCGCACGCCAAGGGCTTTGCAGAGAGGTACAGGTTGAAGGCTTGGTATACCGATTACGAGAGAATGTTCGAGCGGGATGATGTAGATGCAGTGAACGTCTGCGTGCCCAACTACGTTCACGCCGCAGTCACGGTCTCTGCTGCGGAACATGGGAAGCATGTGCTCTGTACGAAGCCTCTTGCAATCTCTATGGAGCAAGCGGACAAGATGGTCGAGGCTTGCGGCAAAGCAGGCGTCAAACTCCTTTACGGCGAGAACTGGCTTTACACTCCAGCGGCCGAACGGATGTACGACATCATCAAAGAAGGGGCATTGGGCAGAATCTTGGCCATTGAAGCCCGCGAACAGCACGGCGGAACCCATTCGCGCTATGCGACGAAGAAGGAGTACTGCGGAGGAGGCGTTCTAATCCACATGGCGGTTCACCCAATCGGCCTGATCATGCACTTGATGAACAGCCCTGTCGAACGGGTCTACGCCGAGTTGGGGAACCTTCTTCACAACCTTGAGGCTGAGGACTACGTTGTGATGTTGATGCGGTTCAAGAACGGCGGCTCAGGCATAGCCCAGTCGAATTACGTCACGAAGGGCGGCATGCAAGATAGGACCGAAATCTACGGTTCAGAAGGCATGGCGTTCATTGACCTAACCAACGCGAATCCAATACGAGTCTATAGCGATGTTGGGTATTCGTATGTTGTCGAGAAGGCGACCATAAGCAGAGGATGGACCTCACCCGTCGTCGACGAGAAGGTTCAATACGGGTTCTGTAACATGCTAAGCGACTTCGTCAAATGCATCCAAGAAGACAAGGAACCTTTGTCAACTGGCAGATTCGGAAGAGATGTCCTGAAGGTAGTCTTCGCCGGATACGAATCAAGCAAGAAGATGTCGGCCGTCCTGCTACGCTAGCGTATTGAGGGCTAGAAGCGTCTGGTCACGTAGTCGATCATAGATTCGAAGATGAGCTTTCCGTCGCCATGGGTCGGCGGCTGTCCCGTTGTTGTCCAGTCCGGCAGTTGCCACCCGTAGCACGCCCTCTCTGGATGGGGCATCAGCCCGAAAACGGTTCCACTGGGGTTGGAGATGCCGGCTATGTCGTAGAAGGAACCGTTCGGGTTAGCTGGATACTCGCCCTCAGCATATTGTCCGGTCTCGTCGCAGTACCTGAACACAAGCTGATCATTGTCGATCAGTTTCTGCAAGTAGTCTTGTTCCTTCTCTTTCGGGAAAATGAACCTTCCTTCGCTATGTGCAATAGGCATCTTGACGACCTTCCCTTTCGGAATCTTCCCTGTAAGGACGCACCTGCCCCTGTTCTCGTGTTTAATGTCGGTCCACCGGCAGCGAAAGCCTATGGGAAAGTTGGTCGCCAAAGCTGCCGCTGGATACTGGGACATGCCATTGAATCCGGGCAATAGACCAGCCTCAACCAGAATCTGGAAGCCGTTGCAGATGCCCAAGATAGGCTTCTCCTTATTGACGAATGCCTTCAGGTCTTTGCCGAGTTTGGCTAGGAACCCTTTCGCCAATATAGCTCCTGCCCTGACGTAGTCGCCATAAGAGAAGCCGCCCGGAAAAACTAGGGCATCATACTCCTGCAAGGGTTGCTTTCTGGCAAGTGCGTTCACGTGGACTACGCTTGCTTTGGCGCCCAAGTCTTCGATTGACCTCTTTGTTTCGGCGTCGCAGTTCGTCCCGCCTGCTCTGACTACGCAGACCTTAATGTCTGTTCTCTTCATCTTTTCACGCCTTGAAGGTCTTCTTCCAAGCCTGCATCAGCTCCTCTAGGCTTGCCTCGACAACCTTTCCCTTGTTCGCTAGACCGTAAATGGAGAAGATTGGGTCCTTTCTGACCCTGCCAATTATCGAGTAGACGGCGTTCTTCATGATCTCATCGAAATCTCCCTTCGCTTTCGGGGGGATTTCAACCAAGAACCGGCTGTTTGACTCCGAGTACAACGCATGATCGTTCCTAGAGACATCTTCAGATCTTCTTACTCTACTCAGCCAGATGTCCATCCCGTAGCCGCCTGAGAAAGCCATTTCAGCAGCTGCGACGGCTATTCCCCCCTCCGAAGTGTCATGGCATGCACGTATCAACCCTGAATCTATAGCACGTGTTAAGGCGTTTACTGTGGATTTTGCCTCTTGGAGTCTGACTTGCGGAACCGACCTGCCGACGAAACCTTTGAGCTTGTAGTATTCCGAGCCACCGAGCTCATTGTATGTTCTTCCCACAGCGTAGAGCAGGTCTCCAGACGCCTTTGCATCCATCGTTACTGCTTTTCTTATGTCGGGGGTTAACCCGATGGCCGTGACGAGTAGCGTTGGTGTCACAGGACCTATAGGGGACTCGTTGTACAAGCTGTCTTTTCCTGAGATAAATGGCGTCCCAAAACCCTTAGCGAGATGGTAGCAAGCCTCACACGCTCTCACGAGCCCGCCGAGTCTGTCTGGTTTCTCGGGGCTACCCCATGAGAAGTTGTCGAGCAAGGCTATTCGTCGCCCGCTCACGGCTACGTTGTTTCGTATGGCTTCGTCAATCGCGGATGCCGTCATCCAGTACGGGTCGATCTTTCCATACTCGGTGTTCATTCCACAGGAGATCACAAGCCCCTTCCATGAGTCGTCTAAGGGTTTGATGACCGCAGCGTCCCCTGGTCCGTCATGCTTTCCACATAGAGGCTTCAGCACAGTGTTGCCCTTGACTTCGTGGTCATAGGTCCTGATTATGGCTTCCTTGCTCGCGACATTGGGAGATGCTAGAATACTCAATAGATCATCTGTCAGGTCTTTGGGCTCCTGAAAGCCAGGCTCAGGAAATAACGGTTCTTTCCATTCGGCGAACCTTCGAACCTTCGGTGGATCGAAGAGGAAGTTCATGTCAAGCTCGGCGGCTGTGTAGCCATTGTAGCGGAGTCTCAGAGTATCTTCTTTTGTTAGCCTCCCAATCGCAGTGGCTTCAACACCTTCGGACTCGAATGTCTCTATGACCTTCTTCAAGTTCTCTGCGGGAACAGTGATCAACATCCTCTCTTGGGACTCAGAGATGTAGATTTCCCAAGGAGGTATGTTCGGATATTTCAGGGGCACCTCTTCCAGATCCACGACGACCCCGCAGTCGAATCTATGAGCTGTTTCGCCAACAGCACTTGACAGTCCGCCCCCACCAAGATCAGTGATGGAAGAAGCCAGTTCTAGATCGCGTATTGTTATGATTGCCCGTTTGAGTTTCTCTTCCTCGATTGGGTTCGCGATCTGGACGGCAGGTCTGGAAACCTCCTCAGACTTCTCGGTGAGCTCCAGTGACGCGAACGTGACGCCGTGGATTCCGTCCCTTCCTGTTCTTCCTCCTGCCAGAACCAGGTGTTGACCTGGCTTCGCATTCTTGATGTATTTCCCTGTTGGAAGAATTCCTACGCATCCGCAGTAGACGATGACATTTCCTGTGTAGCTCTCGTCAAAGTATATGGCACCGTTGACTGTTGGGATGCCCATGTTGTTCCCGTAGGCTCCGATGCCTGCCACGACACCTCGGAAAACATGTTTGGGATGCTTGACGCCTTGCGGAAGCTTGCTGAAATCGTAGTCTAGAGGTCCGAAGCCCAGAACGTCTGTGCAAGCGATCGGGTCAGCCCAGACGCCAAGTATGTCACGGATCACGCCGCCAGTACCGGTTGCGGCTCCTCCGAACGGCTCTATCGCTGACGGATGGTTGTGGGTCTCAACCTTGGCGGCGATGGCCGTTTCACCTTCAAACTCGACTATGCCAGCGTTATCCTCAAAGACTGAAAGGCACCAGGGCTTGTTCAGCTCTTTCGTGGCCTTTATGATGTAGGTCTTGAGAAGAGAGTTGATTTCCTTTCCCTCAGCGGTGACAACTGTCCCCTTGAAGGTCTTGTGGAAACAGTGCTCAGACCATGTCTGACCTATAGTTTGGAGTTCAACATCGGTCGGCTTTCTGCGTGCTCTTGCGAAGTGTCTTCGGATGGCTTTCATCTCGTCAAGGTTTAGAGCAAGACCAAGTTCATCGCTTATCTTCAGAAGCTGCTTGTCATCTGCCTTCTGGAGGTCTATTTCGTAAAGCTCAAACGGGACGTTCCTCTTGACGTAGGTTGAGCCACTCATTTGGCTTCCTCTATCTGAACGGCGTAGTTGTCTTTGACTGGGTTTGCGAGAAGCCTCCTGCACATGTCCTCAACTTGCCTTTCTGCGTCAGCGAGCGATGAAGCCTCCAAAAGCGCTTCGTAGACCTTGCTTACTTTGACGGAGTCTACGCGATAGTTAAGTTCTGCAAGGGACTCCCTTGTGGTCTCCCCTTCTGGATCGGAGTGACCGGGCTTAAGACCAACCTCAACTCTGGCCACAAATCGCATGAAGACCAAAAAGTGCTACCGTTAATTAAATCTTGTTAACACAGAAAGGTTGTGAGATTCGAGGGCGCATCGACTGAGGCTGCAAATACTCGCTAAGATGGTTCTCAGCCCTTCTTGGACAGTCTCCTTATGAGGTTGCTGTAGGCTTCTCTGTTGATAGGAAAGGTTACTGGTTTCGCTTCGAACGAAGAGAGGATTATGGCGTTCACGATCTCTAGGGATGTTCTTCCGTCTTCGCCGTTCACTAGCGGCTCTCTATCTTCAAGTATCGCCCGAGCGAAGTCCTTCATGACGGCGCCGTGCCCTCCTCCCATTATCTCTTTGGGCTCCACATCCAAGAACTGAGGAGCTGCAGGTTTGGGCCATGCCGCCTCTTCTGCGACCAATTCTTTGAGGTTTTTTCCTAGGATGGCGCGTTTGGTCTTGCCCCCTTCCGTCACGATCGTTCCCTTTTCGCCGCAGATCTCCAGCCTTTCTGTTCGGATTGGGTCTACGATGCCAAGCTGGATGATGCCGTGTGCGCCGTTCTCGAACAGGACTGTCGCGCTGGCAATGTCCTCAACTTCCACGTTGTGGTACATCGTGCTTATCTGGCCTAGAAGTCTGGATGGTTTGCCGACGAACCATTGCAACAGATCAAGCTCGTGAATTGTCTGGTTTATTAAAGCGCCGCCGCCTTCGGTTGCCCACTTTCCTCTCCAAGCATCCCTATTGTAGTAGGCTTGGGTTCTGAAGTTGCAGGCTTCCATGCAGACGCGGTATATGCGCCCGAGTTCGCCCGTGTCTATGAGCCGTTTGATCTCTCGGTTAGTCGGGTTCGTTCTGTACTGGAAGACTACGCCAAGCTTTGCATTCTTGCTTCTGGCTTTCTCCACCATGCCGTCAGCTTCCTTCACGGTTATGGCCATTGGTTTCTCGACTAGGACATGCTTACCGGATTGGAGAGCTTTGACAGCCATAGGCGCATGCAGAAAGTGTGGCGTGCAGATGGTAACAGCGTCAATGTCATTCAGCTCCAGCATCTTCTCGTAGTCCCTATACCATTCGACGCCGTATTGCGAACTCGTGGACTTGCCTACCCCTTCGTCAATATCAGCAACGGCTAGCAGTTGAGCCTCCTCAGTGGACGCTATTGCCCTCAGATGAGTTTGACCTATCCCCTTAAGTCCCACTACGCCGAATCTCACTTTTCTCATGTCTTTTCCAGACTCCAGAACCTTTTCTGTTGTCAAGTCTATTTCGGAGGGACCTTAATAGGTTTACCAGTGCTCATGGACTCGTTGGCTGCGAGGGTGACCTCAAGCGTTTTGAGCCCGTCAGAGTATGGACAGAGAATTCTCGACGAGTCTCTCAGCCTGACGGCGTCGATGAAGGCGTTGTCTTCAATCTCGAATATGTTCTGCTCTCCAGGAATCTCCTCAGGCTCCATCCCCTCCCTAAGTAGGCGAAGCGAGTGCTCCCAGCCAGTGAAGAGCGCCGTTGTCCCGCCTGCGTATATGCTTAGGCTGATTCCCCCTCCACCTCCGTTTGAAGAGCAGGAGGCCCAAAGGTTTCCGATGGCCCCGTTGGCAAACTTGAGGTTCACTACGCTGGCGTCTTCGATGTTGTAGTTGGGCGCCACACCTTTGTTGAAGCCCTTGGCCGGAAAAGCATGCACCTCTGCGACTTCGCCGCATAGGAAACGGGCCAGATCAACTGAGTGTGTAACCTGTTCGTGGAATTGTCCGCCACTTTTCGCTTTCTCAACCCACCAGCTGAAAATTGGAGCAGCGGTGGCAACTCGTGGTGTTCTGCCTATCCATCCGCCGAGCAGCAGAATCGGCGTATCCTCTTTTAGCAGGGCTCGTGCTCTCTGTATGCCTTTTCGGTAGCGGTTCATGTAACCAACGCTTGTCAACAGCCCTTTTTTCGCGACGGCTGATGCGATCTGCCTTGCTTGGCTCAAGTTGACGTTGACTGGTTTCTCTACGAAGAACGGCAAGCCCCGCTCTGCAGCTTCGAATTCAGCTCCGTGGGCGAAAGGTGGTAAGCAAATGTAGACGGCGTCAAGCCGAGTTTCTCTAAACATCGTTTCAGCCTTATCGAACACTGCGGCTCCTTCTCCGCTGTATTCTCGGGCAACGGCTCTTGCGCGTTCCACGTTCACGTCACAGAAGGCTTCGAGTGTGATATCAGGGTTCCTGATGATGCCCTTTAGGTGGCTAACCGCAATGCCGCCGCAGCCAATAATCCCCAATCGAACCTTGTCGACCATGTAAAGTCCCTCAATCCCTTCTAGAGAAGCTGCTTTAGATACGTTACGCACTCGGGCAAGGTCTTGTTTGGGTCTCCAGGAATCCCGCATTCAAGTGCCATGAAGTTCCTGTAGCCGGAATCCCTTAGGACTTTGAAGCCTGATCTAAAGTCAGTATGCCCGTACCTCGGCAATTGCCTATTGCTGTCGGCGAGATGTATATGAACGATGTAGCCTCCGGCTTTCCTAAGGCTGGCCGGTATGTCTACTTCCTCGATGTTCATGTGGAAGAAGTCAGCCATGAGCCTCACGTGCTCTCTCCTGACGGCATCGCATATCTCAATCGCCTGCTCAAGCGTGTTCAGAAGGTGGGTCTCATATCGGTTCAAGGGTTCAAGGATCACGTAGGCGCCCACATCATCTGCGTACTTGCCAAGGATCCTGCATTCCTCAATAAGGATTCGTTTCTCGACTTTCTTGATGTCTGAGTACCATGGGTACAGATCCGTTGTCTTTGGTCCTCCAAACAGCGGGACGGTGATGACTCCTACACCTCCTAAGTCAGCGGTTATTTTGAGCCTTTCCTTTACCGCTTCCATTGCCTCTTCCCTAGTTTTCCTGTCTGGGCCCAGAAGAGTGCCAGGCGATCCACAGACAGTAGAAAACTTGATCCTTGAAGTGCTTAACGCGGGCTTTATTTCCTCAAGTTTCTGAGTTATGACGCCGCCTCCAACTTCGACACCTTCAAACCCGTACCGTTCCATGTTGGCAAGCTTC
>Ga0315307_1000080_pt1 | contig 38074 bp, 41 predicted proteins | sample TDP2_MG_FD_203079 | JGI IMG/M metagenome (GOLD analysis project Ga0315307, IMG submission 203079) | Freshwater sediment microbial communities from Lake Towuti, South Sulawesi, Indonesia - TDP2 | ecosystem: Environmental > Aquatic > Freshwater > Lake > Sediment | place: Indonesia: South Sulawesi...
CAGCCGAATCCTACACGTGGCTTAAAACCCTACAGGAGCGCCGCCCCTAGCCCCTCCCTAGCTGAACCGAAGCCCACGCTCTCCTCTGGAAGAACGCCTAGGAAGGCTGCGAATCGACGGGGGTCTGAAACGTTTGGCCGGCACCATAGGCTGTTTCCTGAGATTGTATGACGCAAAACCCTTAAGCAGGCACCTCGTAATAAAGTATGATGAAGATGGCTTCCTTCGAGATTCACATGAAGAAGCACGAGCTCTTCAGGCGGGACGCCTCGAACGAGCAGAACTCGCCGCCTACACGCGTCGAGGCCCTGTTCGAGGCCTCCTTCCACCTGATCGAAGCCTGCGCAGCCAGGAAAGGTGTTCATATAAACAAGCACCAGCTCGTCAGGTCAACACTCTTGAAGCATGAAAGCATCCTAGGCGAGCATACCGAGCAGGTCTGGAGAGCCTTCAACGAGCTGGAGAACCAGATCCGACCAGGGCAGGCGTACGGCGGGAAGATCGACGGCGAAGCACTAGAAAGGGCTCAACAGCTCGTCGAACGCGTCGAGAAAGCCTGCGATAAAGTATTACGAAGCAGCCCTGACCAGCCCTCTCGTAACCCTATATGACGGCGAGGCCCCATGCTCAAGGAATTTGAGGAGCCAGTCTTCGAGTTCGTGAAGCGCGTCTCACGCCTCCCCAACATACGCTCCGTGGTACTCTTCGGCTCGGTGGCGAGGGGCGAGGCGGATAAACGGAGCGATATCGACGTGCTCATAGTCTTTGACGCTCAAGGCGACCTGAACAAGCTTGAGGAGAAGCGGCAGGTTTCGGAGATCGCCCTAGACATCGAGAAGGAATACGATAGAAGCCTCCAACTCGTCTTCTCCAACCGAGACCTACAAGGACTAGATAGGCAGTTCATCCAGGAGGTGCTCAAGGAAGGCATCACGCTCTTCGGCAGGGCACCGGCCATCGAGGCAGAAGGACTCAGGCTCCAGCCCTACAGCCTCATCCATTACAGGCTCTCCAGCCTATCGAGGCCTGACAAGATGAGGGTCAAAAGGGCGCTCTACGGCCATGAGACTAAGAGAAGCTACAAGGGCAAGGTCTATACGAGCAAGGTCAAAGGCCTCGTCGAGAAACTCGAAGGCAAGAGGACAGGCCTAGCCTCAGTCCTCCTCCCACTCACCAAGGCAAAGGTCCTCACCCATACGCTCGAGACCTTCGGCGCAAACTACGAGAAGATCGACGTCTGGCTAGCCGAAACATAACCTCGAAGGCGTTGCGCCCAGTTTCATCCCTAACGGCTAGACCGGCGTGAGGAAGACATGACAGGCCGACACTATGCTCCAGCCGTGAACCGAGAATCAACCCACCCCCGGCCTCTTATCGGGCCTCTTCCTTTACCAGCAGGAGGGCATCGCTCGCCGAAGCAAGGATCACAGCCCAGGCGAACAGGTGGCTTAAGGAGGGTGAGCCCTAGCCCTTCGCGGAGAGCCATTCAGCGTCCCCGAATGCTCCTCAAGAACGATTCCTAGGCTATATCATGAGCAGCTCTGTGGGTTTCAGCCGTTTCGTGACAGGGTCTACCTGGTAGCCTAAAGCCTCTAGGGCTGTAGCCCCGAGCACCGGCATGTCTTTCTCCTCGCCGAAGATCACAGGCGCCATGGCGCGGTTGCCACCATACTCGAAGACGAGGCCCCCGATCTCGCGCTCAACGACAGCCCCACCGTAGACCCTCAGCCCCCTCCTATCAAGCGGCCTCAACCCCAACTTCTCAAGGGCAGGACGAGGGACAGATGAGAGAACAGCACCCGTATCTACGAGAAGCTCAACCTCGTCAAACTTGTCCAGATCCGCGGGGTTATAGAGACGAACCTTAGCATACGTGAAGCCCAACGCCCCTTACCCAAAGGACAGTCCGGCGAACACTCTAATAACCATAGCGGCGCACATACAGCCTACCTAACACGAGCTTCATCGGGCCCTCTTCTCCGTCATCTTTAAGGATCGGAATCCCGAGGACCTACCACGACCGTCGATCTCCATCACACCGAGCAGGATGACGACCATCCTGCTCTCCGGGAAGCGGCTCTCTCGATCAGAGCCGTCCCGCGCCTGGCTTCGGCTGGTTCGGGGCCCGCCGCGCGCTCCTTTGGTGGCATGAAAACCACCTTAAACCATGGTGAGAGAGGCCATGAAAACCACCCGCCCACAGAGCCAGAGAGCCATAAGGCATCTACCACGGGCCGAACCGTAGCCCCCGCCCATCTCTGGAAGAACGCCTAGGAAGGCCGCGAATCGACGGGGGTCTGAAACGTTTGGCCAGCAGCATAGGCTGTTTCCTGATTCCGCCCAGATGAGGTTACTACAGTGCCAATGCAAGCGAGACCATGCTGGTCAAGGCCAACCAACTCGTCATCGTCAACCTCCAGACACCATAACACGGCACCCGGCCCTAACTACAGCATCTCGTCCAGCTTGAGGGCTTTGACGTGGGCCCTTGCTTTCTCTCTGAGGTTTGAGTCCTCCGTTACCAGCGGAAGCCCTTTCTCCGCGGCAAGGTAGACGTAGGAGGCGTCGTAGAAGGTCAACCTTAGGCCCTCGGCTAGGTCCAATATCTGTTCTTCACGGCAGGCTATTGAGGCCACCTCCATCAGGCTGAGGACCTGCTTCACAAGCCTGGAGAGCCCCTTCAGCTCCTCCCCGGTGGCTCGACCGCGCAGAGCATACTCCTTCCAGAGGATGTTCCCGAGCTCGTATCTTGTCAACTCCAGGGTATGGTTGCCGGGTAGGGCTTCGACAGCCTCCTGCCTTATGGCCTTGAAGATTGATGAGGAGTCGAGGAGGTAGCTCATCTCCGCTCCCTGTCTTGTCTGATGCTCCTCACCGCCTCCTCCACGGTCACCCTTTCGAGGGCGGGCTTCAGTTCCTGGATCGAGGCCTTGATCCTGTCGATCTCCCTTCTTCTCACCTCTTCCTCGATGGCTCTCCGGAGCAGCTGGGAGGCCCTGATGCCGAGCTCCCTCATCCTCTCTCTCAGCTCGCTGGGCACCTTAGCTGAGACGGTCACGTATCGGGCCAAGACAGACCCCGCATCTACCACCGGACCGTAGGCATTTAAGGGTTTACCACCTGGTAGTAGCTAGGAGGAAAGCTACCTCTCGGTCTCAGGAGCTGAAAGGCGTGCAGAAGCAGGGCTTCTGAAAGGCGTCATCCACTTCCAGCCCTTCAAAGCCCTCGGCCTCCTACTCTTCCCCCAACACGTCGAACCGGCCTTCCCCACCGCCAGAATCCGAGAAGCAAGAATCAAGGAAACCCGCCTTTTATCAGGCCTCTCTCTTTTTCTCCTCGTAGCCTGACATCGAGAGAAGTATGGTGGAGGCAAGGCTGGAACGGTATCACCTCAGAAGTATCATGCTGCTACGGGGCTATGAAGGAGGCTTGTATCGAACCACCGTGGCACCTTGCGCGGCAACTCGGCTTCACGATCCCCGGCAACAGGACGTATCGCGGGCAGGGAGGCAAGTAGGTTCCGCGAATCCACCTCTTAAGGCTCAGAGCCGACGAGGAGAAGGCTAAAACGTTTATCTGAACCTCATCCCACAACTTACAGGGCGTCAGATGGGCCACGTTGAGGTTGAGGTGGTACTCCGGAACCTGAACGAAGATAGGAGTCTTAAGGCAACGGCCTTAGTCGACACGGGCGCAACGCTGACGGTACTCCCCGAGGGGCTGGCGAAACAGCTCGGGCTGGTCAAGACCGGGGAGAAGGTGAAGGTTTCAACGGCGAAGGGCTACGAGGTGCTCGAGCTGGCACACGTGGTGTTAGAGGTCATGGGTCGGAAACGAATACAACCCGCCCTGCTCAGCGAAAGCCTCGACAGGGTTCTCCTAGGCGTAACATCGCTCGAAGCCGCCCAGTTGAAGGTCAACCCCCTGACGGAGAAGCTGGAGGAGTACACCGCCCTCCTCTACTGAAGGCTTCCCTCAAGCAAAGGCGGGCAAGAACCCTTCACTCTGCGACGATGGGGTGGACCTCCTCTCTCCCCACGACCTTAGAGCCGTAGAGAGAGGCTACCCAGCTTTAAATCCCCAGAAGGAACCAGTATCTCAGGGAGTGGGGGTGCTAAGGTTCCAAGGGAGATACGAGAAGACGCTGACAGCCTTCAAGGAGAGGGTAGTGAAGGAGCTGGGCGACCACCTCGACGCGATAGTCGTCTACGGCTCCGTAGCTAGAGGGAAGGCCGCAGAGCACAGCGATGTCGACGTGCTGATTCTAGGAAGGATTAGGGAGAACAGGAGCAAAGTCTCAGAGATAGCGTACGAGATCGATTACGAGAACAACTTCGAGACCTTCATAACACCCATCTACCTCACAAGGGACGAGTTCGAACACAGGGTAAAAGTGGGCTCCCCCCTCATCTACGAAGTCTTAAAGGATGGTACGCCTCTTTATGACGATGGTGCCTTCGAGAGAGTACGTGAGAAAGTGTTTGGAGCTGGCAGATGAGTTCCTAGCCGACGCTAAACTCAGCCTAGAACATTCAAGGCTGAGATCAGCCATAAACAACGCCTACTACGCGATGTTTCATGCGTCTCAGGCAATCTGGCTGTCACTCAGGAAAGCAGCATCAGTTGTTTCGTCTGGAAGTCTAGCAGCCATCGGTTTGGTTCGAGCAGCCGGCGGCCCAAAAGTGATTTAACGGTCCCGATAGCGGTTATGCCTCGGTTTGCGATGCCGAGGTCTTCTTGCGTGAATAGGACGCGGTAGAGCAAGGTCTCCGTGTACCCGGCGGCGGTCCTGATAGGAACTCTTCCGAGGGGTTTTAGGGCCAGAGCCCCTAGGAGCCCGGTGCTTAGGGCTATTAGGCCGCTGAAGCCCGTGTCGATCTGGAATGCTTCCTGCTCCGACCGCGATGGATGCTCCGGGTTGGCTACCTGAGCGGGGATCGAGGGGTATGGAGGTTCCTCATCCATGGCGAAGGGCCATACCTTCTTAGCGTCGGATGCGGAGTGCATCGCTCGCCGCCTACAGGCCCATGGTCAAAGGTTGCCTCGGCTCTCCCACATTGGTGACGAGAAGGGCCTCTGCCGGGTACCGGTCGGCGACTCGGTCGGTCAAGGCTAGGAGGTCGTCGTCGAAGTCCACGACAACGCCGTCGACGAGCGCGACGTACTTTCCTTCATAGCCCGGTTCGAGTCCAAGGGCGTGGACGACCCGGTCCCTAGCCTCTCCGCCCTTCAGCATCTCCTCTCTGAGCGCTCTCCAGCTGACTCTATACTGGCGTCGCCTTCGGTCTGGAGCCGCAGGGGAAGAAAGGAGAATCCCTCTCTCCAAAGCTGAGGAGACTACGTTCCGGAGGTAGCGTTCCGAGTAGCGGAGGCGTTTCGTCGCCTCTTCTAGGGCGAAGGGATGAAGGCGGAAGGCTCTCAGGAGCCCAAGAGTCACTTCATCCATATGAGTCACATGATATACGTGAAACAAGCGACACTTAAGCCTTTCGCCAGCCCAGAAGCGTCAATGAGCCCCCGCCTCTTATCAGGCCTCTTTCCCCACCGCGAGCGCTTTCACCTAGACAGCAGCGCACGAGCGAGAAGCGAGAGAGGATGATGATGGAAAGAAGACTCAAACCCTCGCTTGACGAGCTGTTAGGGCTCCTGCTCATGGACGGTGAGTGGCATACCCTGGACGAGATCGCGACTGAGCTAGGAGTCCCAGAGGAGAAGCTTCACCCCGCCCTACGCTTCCTATCCGGCTACTCCATCATCGAGCTCAACCAGCAAGGGCGAAAAGCAAGGCTCACAGCCGAATCCTACACGTGGCTTAAAACCCTACAGGAGCGCCGCCCCTAGCCCCTCCCTAGCTGAACCGAAGCCCACGCTCTCCTCTGGAAGAACGCCTAGGAAGGCTGCGAATCGACGGGAGTCGAACCCCCCACGTGCTCACCTATCGTCCGCAACCAGTAGATCGCCATAAGGCGATCTAGAGGCGCAGCCGTCTGCGCTCCGGGAAGCGGTCTCTGGATCAGGGTGCTCCCGCACGGGAGAGAGCGGTCGCTGGGCGTCTCGGCCATTGCTTTATAAGCCTGGGGGTTACATTTTATGTATTGTTGGTAAGCATGGCGGATGCCAGTGATGCAGAAAATGTAAGGGCGGGGCTCTCCCAAAACGAGAGCCTCCTACTCTCCTCCCTGTCCGAGAGGGGCAAGACGATCTTCACCCTCAAAGATGCCATTGCCGAGCTTAGGTGCTCCTACAAATACGCGAAGGTGCTCGCCAGCAACCTCGCCAGGAAGAACTGGCTCATCCTCCTGAGAAGAGGCACCTACCTCATAATCCCACTCAGCGCCGGGCCAAAACCACGCTACACAGAACACGAGTTCGTGATCGCCTCCCATCTCGTCTCACCATACTACATAGCGTACTGGAGCACCCTGAACTTCCACGGGCTTACTGAACAAACGCCCTTCACAGTCTTCGTGACCACAACCAAGAGAGCAAAGAGTAGACTGATACTGAACATCAAGTACAACTTCGTAACCCTAAACAACCGCAAGTTCTTCGGTTTCACCCCAGTAACGATCGGCGCATACAAGGTCAACGTCTCAGACCTTGAGAAGACGCTCGCGGACGCCTTGGACCATCCCGAGTACTGCGGAGGCATAACCGAGGTGTCGAAGTGCCTGTGGAACGCCAGAGAGAAGGCATCGCTGGAAAGGGTCTTCAGTTACGCAGAAAGGATGGGAAACACCGCGGCGATAAAGCGCCTGGGATATCTCCTCGAGACCCTGGACATGAACCCGGATGGGAGGATGATCTCCAAGATGAGGGAGTCGATCTCGCGCGGCATCTCAGTCCTCGACCCTAACATGCCTCGGAGGGGCAGGTATACCACAAGGTGGAACCTCCTCTTGAACGTCTCAAGGGAGGCGCTAGAGGAGCGGGGGCGAGGCCTCTGATAACGCCAGACGACGTGAGAAGAACCGCCAGAGAGGAAGGGCTTGCTGCAGGCGTGGTCGAGAAGGACTACGCGCTCACATGGCTGTTGAGAGGGCTCTACCTGAAGGATAGCGGGCTCAGGGACGTTCTCGTCCTGAAAGGAGGGACAGCGATAAGGAAGGTCTACTTCCCCGAGACCTGGAGGTTCTCAGAGGATCTGGACTTCACCCTCATACGAAAAGAGGGAACTGAAAGAATAAGGGAATCGATACAACAAACCTTCGAAGCGCTCCTTGTCGAGAGCGGTATCAACTACTCACTTGAATCGTTCCACGCAACAGAAGGAACGGTTATAGCTAACGTTCAGTTCCTAGGTCCCTTGAGTTTCACTAACAGAATAAGACAGGACATCACGTTGAAGGAGAAGATGGTGCTGGAACCCGAATGGCGGGCTATCAAGACCAAGTTCCGGGACCTGCCAGAGTTCGACGTACTCGTCTATCCTCTACTTGAGATCCTGGTCGAGAAGATAAGGAGCATCATGCAGAGAGGCTACTCACGCGACTACTACGATGTCTGGAGGCTGTTCGAGGAGGACAGGTTTAGGGACTCGGAGATCAAAAGCCTTCTGGTGCAGAAATGTCAACTGAACCGGATAGAGTACCAACCCAGTCTGCTCTTCCATCAGAGCAGGCTAAGCGAGGCGAGCTCGTTCTGGGTCAGGGGGCTCACCCATCTAACCAGGGAACTGCCCGAGTTCGAGGCAGTGGTTTCTGGGCTGAAAGAAAGGCTGAGTTTCCTGAAAGAGTGAACTCGGCCAGGTAGTACTTGGTGAACCTGCGGAGGCTCCTAGGAGGGTTCCGGTCTAGGAGGCGTTGTGACAGCAAGCTGAAGAGGGGTCACGGCCTCAGAGAAGAAGGGCGCAGCGTAAGAGGCAGGGTTCCAAGAGAGCTTCGAAAGCCACGGCCTTACGCTACAGGATCTCGGCGAGCCTTTGAACCCTGAACTCAGGGTTCACTGCCCGGAGGAGCCCCTGGAACTCGTCCTTCCGGCTGAGGTCTAGGATATCCTCGTCCTCTGTCACCAGAACGTCGCATCGGTTCACGGCCGATGAGAGGATGAGGCAGTCTATGATGTCGCTCAGCCTCCTCCTCAGCCTGAAAGCCGTCAGCAAGACCGAGGTATCATGCATAGGGATCCTCGCTATCCTATCATCGTACACGACGGCCCTTATTCCCCTGGAGACCCTCTCACCCGTAAGCCCGCCGCCCGCGACGCGCTTAGCCCCGTTCGCGCAGAGCTCGAAGAGCGTGACCTCGCTTATGGAGATCCCATGCCCCCTCCGGCTCAGCTGGATCACCGCGTCTCTTGGAAGGCCCTTGACCGAGATCCCTACCGCCGCAAGAAGGTACGTGGTATCCAACAGTAGCCTCAAGACTCAGCCTTCCGAGACAGCTCCCTTCTAAAGGCGTGAAACTCCTCCAGAGTCACCTCGACGGACGGAGGCTCCTCCAAGGCCTCCTCAAGGCCTGGAACCGGCTCCACCACAAGCCTCCCCCCTTCAACCTTATAGACTACCTTCACATGCGGCCGAAGCCCCAGGCCCTCCCTGATCTCCTTAGGCGGGAAGAGCTCGCCCTTCGAGCCCACTCGACTTTCCGCCATTTACCTGGTTCACCGAGTAAAACACAGAAGCCCGGCCTAATAAGCACTCTCCCACACGGCTCAAGCCGGAGCGTAAAGCGTCCACACCTCACCGAGCAGGATGACAGCCATCCGGCTCTCTTGGAAGCGATCGCTCGATCAGAGTGCTCCCGCACTGGGCTTCGACTGATTCGGGGCCCGCCTAGCGCTCCCTTGGTGGCATGAAAACCACCCTAGAGCATGGCAAGAGAACCCTGTAGGCCTCCTGCCTGAGCATCGAAGGCCATGTGCCCCCGTTCAAAAGCCCTCAAGCCAAACCCTCTTGACCTCTTGAGCCAGCCGCCGTCCACAGCTTAGGCTAGTTCAACGTGGAGGTTCAGGAACGGCGCAGCGCATGGAGGTGCGGCAGACCATACGCTTACCCCTAGCGTAAGGGAGGGGGCTAGACCACCTGTTGCACAGCCGCCCGCCTCCTGACCGGACTGCTTCTAATAGTATCAGGCCAGAACCCGTGCCTCCTGCCCACCCTTCTCTGGCTGCCATGCAGTGAGAAAGCTGTCTCGCTGCTAAGGACTCTTGCAGGGTTTAAATGCCCTGGCTGGCGGAAGACGATGCGCTGGGGTTGAGCATCATGGTGATGGTGGCAGGGGAGCCTGTCGAGAGATGGAGGTGCAACTATCAAGTCTGCCAGGCTGCCTGTTGCAGGATAGAGAGAGGATTGACGCTGCTCGACATCAAAGAGATCGTTAAGGCAACGAGGAAGGCCCCACAGGAGTTCGTCACCCTAAGCACAGTTGAGGGGCCCTCCCTGCCCTTAGTGTTGAAGCGACGTGGCGGAGGATGCATCTTCCTAGAGCAAGATCATGGATGCGCTCTCCACAACACGGGCGCGAAGCCCCTCCTATGCCGAATGTACCCGTTCCTTCTCTCGAGGATCATCCCCGCAGATGAGCCCATGATGGTGATAACCCCCGCAGCAGATTGCCCCGGCTACGGAACAGGGCCCGTCCTCGAGAAGAGCTTCATGAACGAGATCAGGCGCTACGGTCGTCTATACGTGAACGAGCTAAGGAGGATACTGAGGTACAGAAATCAGGGAGTAGAACCAAAGGAGATCCTACGTAGGGAACTCCAGACCTAGGAAGACCACGGACCACGACGGTACAATGCAAGGCGAAGAAGCGAGTCTGCCCGCCCTTTCTTGAGCAAGACCTAGGGAGGGTCTACTCAGACAGGTTTAATAGGTTCAGTCAACGCCTCCAAAGACGGGTCTCAGCCGTGACAGTCCTCCTGACCCAGGAGCAGCTAGAGCTAGTCCTAGAGAAGCTGGACGCCCTGAGGCTTGAGGTCCTCAGGCTCAGGGCCCAACTCCTAGCCGAGGAAGAGCCAAGCCGAGAGGAGATACAGGAGACAGAACAGGCCAGGAAGGAGATCGAGGAAGGCAAAGCTGTGACGTTGGAAGAACTCCTCAAGGAGTTCACCGCCTGACTTGTTCCAAGTCACCCTGTCCAACAGGGCCAGGAGAGCCCTCAGGGACCTCCCAGAGCAACTGGTTCGAGCCTAATTCTCCTTAGATGGAGCCGTTCTGAAAGCCTGTTTAGAGCAGAATTCGGCCCCGCGGAGTAGACTTCGCGAGGCGATCGCGTCGGATCGAAAGCCGTCGAGCGTAGCCTGGACTGCGAAGTCAAGCTGGAGCTTGCCTCTCCGCGCGAGCATCTCAGACAGCCCGCACTCTTGGCAGACGGGCCTACTGTTCTTAAAGGTGCTCTCCTCCAGCCTCATGGTAGCCTCAGCCTTACGACAGGTACGGCGGAGCGTCATGCCTTAGACCTCATCCTGCGTGCGCCCTCGCATACGGGACAGATCATCCCGCCCACAAGCCTCCTCCTAAGGACTACGCCCTTGTAGAGCAAGACTAAACCGTAGCTCATACATTCGCCTCCCATAGGCCACATTGAAGACAGCACGGGAAAGGGGGCTTATGTTCTCGGCTGCGGAGACATTGAGCCCGACAGCCCGGATCGTCTGCCTTCGGGGAGACAATCACCATTCGCAGTTTCCGTACGCCTACCCATGCCCAGAGAGGCCCGTTAGCCATTCACCGTCGCCATCAGGGTCTGCGAGATCATCGCGTAAAGCTTTAGAGAAGCAACTGCGAACTCCCAGATGGCATTCCCAGAAGAGCCAAAGGCCCATAGCGGTTGGGAGCAACGTGGAGAAAACTGCCAGGGTCGACATCACAGTCCGAGGCGAGGTCCAGGCGGTAGGATACCGCTACATCGTCCAAAGCATAGCCAGAAGACTGGGCGTCAAGGGCTACGTCCAGAACATGCCGGATGGAACGGTCAAGATAACAGCCGAAGCTTCCGAGAACATCGTCCAAAGCTTCATCGAAGCCCTCGATGTTAAGGAACCCCCCGTAGCTGTAGAAGACATCGAAGTGACCTACTCACAGCCAACAGGCGAGTTCCAGTACTTCACGACGAAACACGGAGACCCGACCGATGAGATGTATGAAGGCTTCGGAACAGGACTGAGATACATGGATCTCTCACGGCACGAAATGAGAGAGGGCTTCCAGACCATGAGGACGGAGATGAAGGAGGGCTTCGAGAACCTCGGAGGCGAACTGAAGGGCATGCGAGAGGACATGAACAGGAACTTCAAGGAGATGTCAGAGGAATACGATGCCATATCCCAGAGCCTCGGCCAAGCGATCAAGATGATCCAAGAGGAGTCTACGAAGACAAGGAACGAACTGATAAGGGCGGTGGACAAACTATCAGCGCTTATCGACGAGTTTGTGAGAACGAGCCGCAGGGTTCCTCCCACCTAGAAGAGAGAGTCGACCCGCCCGGGTCCAAGAAACGGGCGGCAGCGCTAACCCCAGCGGAGGCTCTCGCTCAAAAGCCTGCCTCAGGGCAGCAAGCCCTCCAGCCCCGAGACTCAGCACTCTTCATCTCACTGAACACGATGACCTCCCTCTTGCCTCCTAGAAGCGATCCCTCGTTCAGAGCGCTTCCGCGCCTGGCTCCGGCTGAATCGGGGCCCGCCGGGCGCTCCTTTGGTGGCATGAAAACCACCCAGAAGCATGGCAAGAGAACCCGATAAAACCGGCCGTGGAGCGCATGCCTCAATCCCCTTTGTAGGCGTTCTCCTGAACGCTTCCCCGTGGCCGGAGCCCGTCGGTCTCAGAAAGACCTAAGAGCCGGTTCCTAGAAATCTCATGAATGGGCAATCTACGTGAAGAATGGAGACTCGATAAGGAAGGCCATCATCGAGAGACTCGACGAACTCCTCAAGGCTAACGAGGAGCTCAACCGGACCGTCAAGAAGCTATCGGACGAGAAGAACGAGCTCCAGAAGAGGCTGGGCGAGAAGGAGACCGAGACAGAAAGCCTCAGAAAAGCCCTGAAGCTCAAGGAACAGGAGGCCCAGACGCTCCAGCTCAACGCCGAAGCCCTGGGCAGAAAGACGAGAGACCTGGAGGACAAGCTGAGCAAGGCGGAGAAGCGCGAAAAGAAGCTCGACAAGACGGGGGAGCTTGAAAAGAGGCTGGAGGACAGGGAAAGGGAGGCGGATGACCTGAGAAAAGCCCTCAGGCTTAGGGAAGAGGAGCTTCAAGGCCTCAGGCTTGACGCCCAGGGACTACGAAAGAGGCTGGACGAGCTTCAGCAACAGCCCAGTAGCCCGCCAGAGGCCGAGAAGAAGCCCACTACGGTGCAGGAGCCTCAGCCCCCGCCGACCCGCGTAACCGAGCTGAGGCGGGAGCCCTGGTTCATAAAGTGCGACAAGTGCGGCGCACTCCGATCCCTTGAGTTCACGGCCGAGGAAGTGAGCAAGCTGCTGGGAAACGGCTTCATGATGGTGGAATGCGCCAACCCCAACTGCATGGACCAACGCGGAAGGCACAACATCAAAGTCCAGCTCACCAGCCTCCTATGACACCCCTGCGCTCCCGGCCAGACAGGGGTTTCGCCTCGACCCCTCACAGAAGGGCCTTCTCTCGAAGCCTCGTAGGCCAGACGCCGCCCTAACCCTTTTCACCCCGGGGGCTCCTAGAGCCCAGGCCGAAGAGGAGCGAGCGAGAACGTGAACGAGGCGAGGAAAGTCAAGGCCGTAGGCTTCGACCTCTGGGAGACCCTGCTCCTCGAAAAGGACGGCAACGATAAGCGCAGAAGCGCCGCCCGATGCCGAAGCCTTCAAGAGGCCCTCTCAAGCCTCGGGCTTCCCATCTCCATAGAGGAGGTGACCCGGGCGCACAACGCCATGATCCCCTGGCTGAAGCCCATCTGGGAGAAGAACGAAGAGGCCACTCACCTTGACCACCTTGACTTCATCCTCAGGGAGGCCTCAAACGGCGCCCTAAGGCTCAGACCCGAGTGGACCGGCCCGCTGACAGAGGCCTACATCACGCCCCTCTTCCAAGTGCCACCGCAACTCGACCCCGAGGCTCTGCCCACGCTCGACCGGCTGAGGGCCCAGGGCAAGCGGCTCTGCCTCATCTCTAACATCGGGCGCACCCCCGCCCTGGCTCTTCGAAGACTCCTCGCGCAGGAGGGGCTTATCCAGCGCTTCGACGCGATGCTCTTCTCCGACGAGGCCCGGATCCGCAAGCCCAGCCCCCGGATATTCCAGATCGCCGCAGAGAGCCTCGGCGTCGCGCCCAACGAGATGGCCCACGTCGGAGACCAGCCCGGAGCCGACGTCCAGGGCGCGAAAAGCGCCGGCTTGAGGGCGATCCTCCTGTCCCGTGAGATGGGACACGACAGAGAGGCGGAAGCAGACCCCTCGTCGCTCATCGTGATCTCGATGGGGCTGGGAGGCCAGACCACGGCGAGAGTAGCCCCAGACGCCACCATAAGCTCGCTCAGCGAGCTCATCGAAGCCATAGGACGCCTCGAGTAACCCTAGGCAAGATAGCGTACCTAGCAGAGCCTACGCAGGGGCAGACCACGCTTAAGAGCCTGGAAGACCAGACGAAGCGACGAGTTCAGCCATGTCGTACAGATCCTCAGCCCTGTTCGAGCAGTTGATAGAACGATTGGTGAACTGGGCTCAGACCCGTCAGGATATCTGTGCGGCGGTGATCATAGGGTCTCGGGCTCGGATCGATCACCCCGCGGATGAGTGGGCGGACCTAGACATCATTCTCGTCGTCACGGAACCGGAACGCTACCTATCTGCCAGCGACTGGCTGAAGAGCATCGGCGATCCCTGGCTTAGTTTCGTCGAAAGAACAGCGACGGGAGACAACATGGAGCGCCGCGTCCTCTTCCAGGGCGGACTCGATGTCGACTTCGCCATCCTCCCCGCCGGAGAGCTCGGGCAGCTCCAGCAGAGTGGGTGGCTTCCCCAGGTTGAGGAGGTGCTCCGCCAGGGCATACGCGTGCTCCTTGACAAGGACGGCATCACGGCGCGGCTCTCTGCTCTAAGACCTGCCGAGAGCCCGCCGCGCGCTCCGCCGATGCAGAACGAGTTCCTCCAGGTCGTGAACGACTTCTGGTACCACGCTCTATGGACGGCGAAGCACCTGCGGCGCGGCGAGCTATGGTGGGCGAAGGGAGGCCTCGACTCCCACATGAAGTGGAACTGCCTGCTTCCCATGGTGGAATGGCATGCCCGCGTCACGAGAGGCTGGGACCTTAACACCTGGCACCGGGGACGCTTCCTGGAAGAGTGGGCAGATCCCTGCGTCGTGCAGGGGCTACGCGGCGCCTTCGCTCACTACGACGAGGAGGACATCCGACGCGCGCTCTTCGCGACCATGGGCCTCTTCCGCTGGATAGCCAAGGAGACAGCGGAGAAGCTAGGGTACGCATACCCAGCCGAGGCTGAGAGACACGTAACAGAGCTGGTAAAGAGTTGTCTTTCAGCCTAGGCAGCCAGGGGGAGGAAAGAGGGCGCGTATGAGGCCTAGGCTAGGGCGAACGCTCAGGGCTTCTTCGTGGCTTCGGCGTATGCTTTGCTGACGAAGAGGCCGCATTCGCAGGAGCCCGTCGCCTCGATGTCCGCCCTGTGGCTTCGGCAGGGGCAGATGCTCTCCGCGTCCCTCCGCGGGTCGCCGGTGACGACCCTGCAGGGACAGTACGCTAGCCCATGCTTGACCTTGTTATAGGCCAGGCCACGGAGAACATGCGTGACAACGCTCTCGTCCGGGTTCAGGGCGTATGGTCCCCTCTGAGCGTAGGCGTAAGCCATCCGCCTCACGGCTTCAAAGGCCTTCTGCAGCTCCGGGGTCTCAATCCACATGCCCATCACGAACGAGGCAGCCGAGCCTGCGTCTCGGATGCTGACGGATAAATACGAGTCTGCGACCCTATTAAGCGCTGGGGAGCATTATGGCGAGACTCAGCATAGGCGACCTGGCCCCGAGCTTCAAGGGCCTCCTCGGAGTAGACGGCCAAAGGTACAGCCTCGAGGACTTCAGGGACAAGAGGGCGCTCGCGGTCGTGATAAGCTGCAACCACTGCCCCACGGTTAAGGCGTATGAGAGCCGCATAAAGGCGATCCAAGGAGAGTTCGGCGAGAGGGGCTTCCTGCTCGTCGCGATCAACCCGAACGACGCGGAGCAGTACCCGGAGGACAGCTACGAGAACATGGCCAAGCGGGCTAGGGAGAAGGGCTTCAACTTCCCCTATCTCCGCGACGAGGACCAGAGCGTCGCAAGAGCCTACGGCGCCACCCGGACGCCCGAGGTCTTCCTCTTCGACCATGACAGGCATCTGCGCTACCACGGCCGGATCGACGACAACGTGGACGACCCAGGCAAGGTGAGGGCTCATTACCTGCGCGACGCCGTCTCGGCCCTCCTAGCTGGCAAGAAGGTCCCCGTGACCGAGACCATGCCCGTGGGCTGCACCGTCAAATGGAAGTAGTCCAACCGGCTCATCGCTGCCGCAGGGCATAAGGCTTATTCCCATGAGCCTCCTCTCGTGCGCAGCGAGGAGGCGTGGACACACGCTGACTAGACGCGTCGTCTTCACCGCGCCCAGCCAAGTAGAGGTTCAAGAGGCCGAGGTCGCGAAGCCCACCGGGAAACAGGTGCTCGTCGAGAGCCTCGCCTCGCTGATCAGCACGGGGACGGAGCTCACGATCCTGACCGGTGACTTCCCCCAAGGCTCAGCCTGGGCGAGGTATGGGCGCTACCCCTTCGTGGCAGGCTACAGCAACGTGGGCCAAGCCCTCGAAGTGGGCCCTGAGGTCACAGCCGTGAAGCCCGGGGACCGCGTAGCGAGCATGGCTCCTCACAGCCAAAACGCGCTGGTAGGGCAAGAAGACTTAGCCAAGGTTCCAGACGGGATCAGCGATGAGGAGGCCTCGTTCCACACCTTGGCCGCGGGCGTCATGAACAGCGTCCGGCTGGCAGGCGTCACCCTGGGCGAGAGCGTAGCCGTCGTAGGTGTAGGCCTGCTAGGTCAGCTCACAATCCTCTTCAGCCGCCTCTGCGGAGCACTGCCGGTCGTCGCCATCGACCTCTCACGCAAGAGACTGGCTCTAGCGAGAGAATCCGGCGCCACCGCGCTGCTTCAGCCCGGCGCAGATAAGGTGGAGGAGGAGCTGGCACGTTTAACCTCGGGCCGCATGCCTGATCTGGTCTTCGAGGTAACCGGCAGCCCGAAGGTTATTCTCTGGGCCTTGAGTCTCGCAAAGCGGCAGGGAAAGTACATCCAGCTCAGCTCGCCGAGGGGCAGGAGCGAGGTGGACTTCCACGACGAGGTCAACGCCATGAGCCGCACGATCATCGGGACGCACTTCGGCAGCGCGCCGGCTTTCGAGACGCCGTACAACATGTGGACGAGGCGCCGGAACACGGAGCTATTCTTCCAGCTCCTCGCGGCCGGATACACGAGCGTGAAGCACCTTGTCAGCCACCGCTACCGGCTGGATGACGCCCCCGAAGCCTACAGGATGCTGCTGAAAGACCGAACTGAAGCGATGGGAGTCGTGTTCACCTACCGCTAGGCCCGAAGGACCAAGAGCCGCTCGTTAACCGCTCCTAGGCTCAGGAATCTGCCGCGGCTTCCTCTCTTCCACGTAGTACGCGAAGCCCCCGGTCCAGAACCCATCCCGAGAGGGTGACCAACATTCTCTCCCCTTTTGCCTCCAGGCGTCATCCAATGACGAGCTAGCCTCATGGGGGCTCAAGAGGCTTTCACGCCGGAGGCCGCATGCACAGTTGATCGGAACCTTCCTTCAGGAGCCACTTGCGTGGGGGCGCCTCAGGGCCTGACGATCCTCGGCGATAGCCCCAATGCCTTAAAGGCTGTGCTGACCGCCTCTTCAACTCGCTCGTTCGGCAAGCTCGGGAAGAGCAGGAGATGGCTCCGGCAGCCTCTTCGGCAGTCTGATGCCCCCAGCCCTGGCGCCGGAACCGTGACTGAAGGGGTCGATTGCAGCTTGGCTACGAGGTCGCACTCAAGGCGCCCAGACGACTCGGCGAAGACGACACTCCTGATCGTGACACTGGGGGCTGCGAGGAGGGCGTCGATATGCCAGTGCATCCGCTTGCTCGCCGAGAGATGGCGCTGGATTCTTCCCCGGAGGCTCTGAGCGCCCTCGCCCATCGCTGAGCCCACGTAGACATAGACCCCTGGAGGCAGGAGTCTCTGGCCGAGGCGGCCTATGCTGAGCTGTTGCGCGCTCGCGATACGTATGATCAGGGCGTAGAGGCCTCTGGCTCCCTGCTTCGGTAACCCCGCTGAGGGCCTTTTGCCGCACATGGCTGCCGCCAAGCCTACTGTGAGAGAACGGTTTTATGCTCTTAAAACACCGGCATAACCGGTCTTCTTGCTGGAGAGGATCAGGGCCCGGGTGCAGAGCCTCCTAGAGGCGATGGCCCATGTGGCCGTCTGGCTACGCCTCTCGCCGGGCGCGATCAGCGCGCTAGGCGTAGGCTTCTCCGCGCTTGCCTGCGGCCTATTCTACCTGAGCAGAGGCCAACCAGTGATGATCGCCGCGGCCGGGGCCTCCGTGCTGCTCTCGGGCCTATGCGATTCGCTGGACGGATCGGTGGCGCGGCTGAAGGGCGAGGTCACAGCTCTAGGGGGCTTCATGGACTCCACGGTAGACCGGTACGCCGACTCCTTGATCCTCGGCGGCCTAATAGCCGGCGCCTTGGTTAACACACTCTGGGGAGTCGCCGCCCTTGTCGGCTCGCTCCTCACAAGCTACACGAGGGCAAGGGCGGAGTCGCTCGGCGTCCGGCTTTCCGGTGTGGGACTGCTGGAGAGGGCTGAAAGGCTGATACTCATCGCCGCCTCCGCCTTGCTCCAAGCGGCCTTCCCCAGCCTCGATCTCCTGAACTACGCGGTGATACTGATGGCGCTGCTATCGCATGCCACCGTACTGCAGCGCGTCCTCTCAGTGAGGAAGGCCCTGAGGCACAGGGGCTGATCAATCGCCAGGCTGAGCCTCAGCTGCGAGCCTCTTCAGGTTCCTGAGCGCATACTGGTCGGCTTCCAGGCGGGACTGGGGGGTTCCGACGTCTCGCCAGAAGACCGAGGGAGCGATGCGGAAGCCATAGACCGGCTGTCCATCCTTGAGCATCAACCGGATCGTGTCGGTTATCCAGTACTCGTTGTCCGGCGAGAGCCCCGTGCCCGCAATGTAGCCGAAGACCGCCTCATTGAAGACCAGCGGGCCGGAGTTGGCAAGGAAGGCTCCGCCCGTCTTGAGCTGCTTCTGTTCCTCCGTGCTTGGCTGCTCAACCATCTCCAGCATGCGCATGCTCTCGTCGAGCTTGGCGACGCCGAACTTGGAGGGTTCCTTCACCTCGTAGAGGCCCACGGTAGCCCGGGAGCCCCGCTGCTGATGGAACTGCAGCATCTCCGCGATGAAGTCACCGGGGTGAAAGAAGGCGTCACCGTAGACGACGATGAACTCACCGCTCAGCCATGGCTTCGCCGCCTCGATCGCCTTCGCGGTTCCAGCGCCGCGCTTCATGTCCTGGAAGACGTAGGCAACGTCGAGGCCGAAGCGCCTGCCGTCCTTGACGTATCTAAGGATCTGCTCCTTGCCGTCGCTCAAGACGATGAAGACCCTTGAGACCCCGGCCGCCTCCAGATACCGCAGGTTATACTCGATCACGGGCGCGTCCCCCACTGGAAGGAGCTCCTTCGCCACCGCGTCCGTGTAGGGCGCCAGTCTCGTCCCGCGCCCCGCAGCCAGAACGACCCCGACGATGGACGAAGTGATGCCGCATCACCCCGGACTCTTCACTCCAATCGTGGTTCTAGGCGGCTAAAGAGTTTGCCGCCGGAGGCCGGGCTTCCTTCAGCTCAGAACGCTTATCTCCGCTCGGAGCGCGTGCTGCTCTCGGCGGTTGCCTGGCGCGGGGAGGAGAATGGCCGCGGGCGGAAAGGCGTGTGTGAACTGTCTCAACGCGAAGCCACGAAGAGGAGAGCTCTACTGCGGTCTGCTCAAGCAGAAGGTCTCGGAGCGTTACAAGTGCGGAAGGTTCAGGGCGAAGTGAGCCCCCGCCTCCTAGGAGGCCGCGAGCGACGCTTCCTCTCGTCTGATCTGCTCATCCACGGACCTCAAGATGTCCTCGCGGAGCATCCAGCGCCTCTGTCTCTCGTAGCCATAGTGCGGCTGAAACCTCCTTCTGACCTCGTCGGGTTTCACGCCGACGATGCCGATCCTCGATATGTCGCCTACGCCCAAACCGTACCGGTTCGCGTAGTACAGGTAGCCTATCTCCCCAGGCTGGAAGCCCATGATAAAGGCTCCCAGAGAGTCGACCGCGATGAAGTCTGTTCCCGCGAGCGCCACTCCCAGGTCCACCGGGCTACCGTGTATGGGGCCGTTGCCCTCCATCGCCGTAAAGCCGTCGAGAACCGCCAGATGGACAGGTATCCTGGCTGCGACCCGGTATAGGTTCAGGTTGGTCGCCGCGTAGCCCTGATGTATCCGGCTTTTCTCGCCGGCCACGAGGCTTCCCACTACCATGTTCTTCAACGAGAGCGTGACGATGACCGTATCATGCGTCTTCATCACCGCGGGTGAGACCCGGTACTCGGCCTCGTACACTGTCCTTGAGACCCTCACGTGGGTCTCGCGAAGCCGCTCGTCGAAGATCGGCAGCTCCACGTGATCGTCCTTGTTCAGGTCGAGCAGCTGAACGCCGTACTCCTTCACGAGGGCCTGGTACCCGTAGTTCCTGAAACCCGTGGATGCATCTGCCCAGGCGGGGCCCTCCGCGATGGTTATCTCCTTCTGCCCGAACTGCTGAAGGAACTCGAGGATAGCCCTCACCGTGTCCACGTGCGTCGCGGCGAGAGGAGTGCTCGTCGAGACGAAGTTAGGCTTGACCAGCACGCGCTTCTTATGCCTCAGCCCCGGCTCCACGCGGTCCTTGACACGCTCCAGGGCTTCACAGACCGTCTCGAAGCGCGTCGCGGCCCTCGCGATCGAAACAAGAGGGTTGCTCAAGGCGAGGCCTCTGAACAGAGGGAAACGTTACGCCCTCCGAGGCGAACAGCTCGTCTTCTCCCGCGTCCCGTGACACCAAGACCTCCGCCGACCTAGATAAGGCCTCTGGGCCCTCGGGCGGCCTTGAGAAGCACATAAGTTGGAGCGCCGTTCCTCTCCTTACTAATGAGGGGTGAAGCTCCTTGGACGCGCAGATGGGAGTCGTCGTGGTAGGCTATGGGTTCATGGGCACCACGCACCTGACGGCCTGGTCGATGGTACCCGAGGCCAAGATAAGAGCGGTCATAGGCCGTGACCGCGTAAAGGCCGAGAAGGTCGCCCGGGGATTCCAGGCGGTTGCCTACGGCAGCCTGAGGGAGGCTTTGGAGGAGCAAGCTGTGGACGTGGTCGATGTCTGCACGCCGACCTTCACGCATCCGGGCTATGCTCTAGAGGCCCTCAGCGCGGGCAGGCACGTCCTGGTGGAGAAGCCTATGGCCTTGAGCCTCACGGAGGCGGATGAGATGATCCAAGCCGCGGAGGCCCGAGGCGTCAAACTGATGGTGGCTCACGTTCTACGCTTCTTCGCCGACTACGTGAAGGCCAGGGAGCTGGTCCAAGCTGGCGCCGTTGGCCGCCCGATTATGCTTAAGGCGAAGAGGGCGGGCTCCATGCCTCCTTGGGGGGCGGAGAGCTGGTTTATGGACCAGTCGAAGAGCGGAGGCGTCACCGTCGACCTGGCCATCCACGACGTGGACTTCCTAAGATGGTGCCTTCAGGACGAGGTCAGGCAGGTCTTCGCCCTCTCGCATAGCTCGGCGGTCCGGGGGACCTCCGCGGAGAATCACGTCCTGATAGCCCTCAGGTTCAGAGAGGGCGCCGTCGCTCACGTGGAGGCAAGCTGGGCGATGCCCGCCGCCCTGCCATTCACGACGAGCCTCGAGATCGCGGGCTCCAAGGGAACTCTGAGCGTGGATAACCAGTCAACCGTGCCGCTCACGATCCTCAGCCGCGACAGCCTAGAACGGTTCACCCCCGAGACCCTTCCCTGGGTCCAAGGCATGCCCTTCCCCATCGATCCCTTCTATGGTGAGATCCGGCACTTCGCAGACTGCGTTCTCCACGATCGAAGCCCTCTCACGGACGGCCGTGAATCCAAGAGAAGCCTCGAGGTCGTACTCGCCGCCGTCAAGTCGGCGTCGAGCGGGGAGCCGGTTGCGCTGCGGACGGAGGCCTAGGTCATGGAGCGCGTAGGCGTAGCGGTCGCTGGCTTTCAGCATCCTAACGCGTATGAGTACACGCGGCTCTTCAGCGAGGCCCCTGAGGCTCGGCTGATATCGGTCTGGGACGATGAGCCCCCCCGCGGCCAGAAGGCTGCTCAACGGTTCAGTACCACATACGCGGCTGCATATGAGAGCCTCCTTCGCAGCAGGGACGTGGAGGTGATCGTGGTCGCTTCTGGGCTTTCCAGCCGGGCGGAGCTTGCGGAACGAGGACTAGAGGCTGGAAAGAGCGTCCTATGCGAGGTACCCCTCGCCCCAAGCCTCGAAGGCGTTGACCGCGTGCTAAGGGCCAGCCGGAAGACACGTGGCCGATTCCAGCCCTGCTTCCCCTTAAGGTACTCGCCCGCCGCCGTGATGGGCAGGGAGGCCGTTCAAGGTGGTAAGGTCGGTGGCGTAGTCGCGGTGACGGCCACGGATCGCGTCGCAGCCCCCCTGGAGGCCGAAGCCTCAAGCGGCGCAGCTCCAGCAGCTGATCTCCTGTATCTCGTGGACCTACTGAGATGGTACGGCCGCAGCGAGGCGAAGATGATCTACGCGATGCCTGTTAATGGCTTTGACGAGAATCTTGGCAGACAGCTTGGTTTTCTCGCGATAGCTCGATTCGCCTCAGGCATGATCGGCTCGATCGATGCCAGCCGCTGCGGGCCGAACGCTGGAGCGCCCCGCGAGAGACTGGGCCTAGAGGTGGTGGGAACGGAGGGCCTGATCCTGCTGGACGCTTTGAGCCAGGTGATCCGGGTGCAAAGCCGAGGGGCCGCCCAGGGGCTTCTCAGCACGCATCTGTGGGGTTGCGACCTGAGAAGGGAGCTGATCAGGGGCTTCTTAGCCTACGCGCGAGGAAGCGAGGAGCCCAGGGCCGACGCCCTAGATGGGAGGCAGGCCCTAGAAGTGGCCCTAGCGGTTCACCGCTCGGCCTCTGAGGGGCGTCCCGTAAGCCTGCCGCTAGGCCCGAAGCAGAGTCACTGAGGATGGGCGTCTACCAAAGCTTAAGATTGGACCCAGACCTGATCGAGCTGGGTGGGCGGGTCCTTGCTCTTCAAGACGGTGGCCGAGGTCTTCGAGAAGATCGAGGGAACAACCAAGCGGCTGGAGATGACGGACCACCTGGTCGAGCTCATCAAGGAGACGCCGAGCGACGTGATCGATAAGGTGGCGTACCTGACGACGGGCACGATCTACCCGGCGTTCATGGGGATCGAGCTCGGCGTGGCCGAGAAGCTGGGCGTGAAGGCCATCGCCATGGCCACGGCGACGCGGGAGGAGAAGATTCTCGCGGATTATAGGCAGAGCGGCGACCTAGGCAAGACCGCGGAGGCTCTCCTCGCGAAGAGGACGAGCATGCTGGTTGCGCCCGAGCCCCTCACGACGGAGAGGGTCTACGAGACGTTTCAGAAGATATGCCACGCCTCAGGCTCAGGAGCCCAAGAGACGAAGATCAGGCTTCTCGCCAGCCTCCTGGCGAGCGCGACTCCGAAGGAGGCTAGGTACATCATGAGGATCGCCTCAGGGAGGCTGAGGCTGGGCGTCGCGGACATGACGCTGCTCGACGCGCTGGCCATAGCCTATGGGGGCGGTAAGGAGGCCCGGGAGATAGTGGAACGCGCGTACAACTTCACCTCCGACATAGGTCTGGTCGCTAGGAGCCTAGCCCAAGGCGGACTGGAGGCCGCGAGAGGCGTCCAGATAGGAGTCGGGCGGCCTGTCAAGCCCCAGATGGCCGAGAGGCTGTCAAGCCTCGAGGAGATCCTCGTGAAGCTAGGAGGGAAGTGCAGCGCCGAGTACAAGTACGACGGCCTACGCGTGCAAGCCCATATCTCGCCGAGGGAGATCATCCTCTTCTCACGCCGGCAGGAGAACATCACCTCACAGTTCCCCGACATCGTGGGCGCCTTGAAGCAGGTCGTGGTGGCTAAGACCACGATCATCGACGGTGAGGCTGTTCCCATAGACCCTAACACCGGCGACCTGCTCCCGTTCCAGGTGATCTCCCAGAGGCGAGGGAGGAAGTACGATATCGAGAAGATGATCGGCGAGGTGCCCGTGGTCCTATGCCTCTTCGACGCCCTCTACGTTGACGGAGAAGATCTCACCAGGCAGCCATATCTGGAAAGGCGGAGGAGGCTGGCCGAGGCCGTCAAGCAGACCGAGAGGGTGAGGATAGCAGAGGCCATCGTCAGCGGCGACCCCCAGGAGATTTCGGCGTTCTTCGACCGCGCCGTTCAGGAGGGAACGGAGGGCTTGGTCTGCAAATCGATCGGCTCCGACTCCTCCTACGAGGCTGGGAAACGGGGCTGGGCCTGGATAAAGTGGAAGCGCTCCTACAGGTCGGAGATGGCTGACACCGTAGACCTGGCCGTTGTCGGAGCGTTCGCCGGGCGTGGAAAGCGGGCGGGCACCTATGGGGCGCTCCTGATGGCCGCGTACAACGAGGAGGAGGACCGGTTCGACACAGTCTGCAAGCTAGGCAGCGGTTTCACCGATGAGGACCTCACGAAGTTGCCTGAGCTTCTCAAGCCCTACCTTATCGAGCACCCTCATGCCAGGGTCAACGCCCTGATGAAGGCCGACTACTGGTTCATGCCCAAGGTCGTCCTCGAGGTCATCGGCGATGAGATAACGCTCAGTCCACTCCACACAGCAGGGCTGGGGATGGTCCGGCCGGGCAGCGGCTTGGCCGTCCGCTTCCCTAGGCTGGTCAAGTTCAGGGAGGAGAGGGCGCCGGAGGACGCGACCACGATAAAGGAGGTCATGAAGATGTACCAGAGCCAACTGAAGCGCATCGAAGCCGAGGCGAAGACGCCTCCCTCCGAGACCCAAGGACCCCCTTGAGAGCCCATGATCCCTCCGGCCGGGCTCCTGTCCAGCTCGTAGCCTCGTAGGGCTTCACCGTGAGGCCAGAACTCGAGCCCTGATCCCGGCGGTCCACCCAGGACCTCGACGGAGAGGCTTCAGGCAAGGGATTTAAGTCACCGAGAGCCCTGTCAGCGTTCCGAAACCGACTAGTTAGGGTAGGGATTAGGGCTTGGAGCATAGGCTAACGGCCTCAAGATACTGTCTGACCTTCGGTCCCAACGAGCCTCAGCTCACGGTCAGGCCGGGCGACACGGTGATCGCTGAAACCGTGGATGCAAGGGGCTATGATGCCGCTGGGAGGCGTATCCCTGAGGAGATGAGGCAACGGAGGGCGGACACGGAGTTCTGTCCCTCCAACCCGCTCGTTGGGCCCATATTCGTGGAGGAAGCCCTTCGCGGAGACACGCTCCTAGTGCGCATAGGCGGAATCCGCCTGAACCGGGGCTACGCGTGGTCTAGGATTCTGCCGAACTTCGGCTCCTTCACCGCCGAGGTCCCCGGGAAACGGCTGCTGCTCAACGAGCCGCTCAAGGAGGTCTACTACGAGTGGAAGCTGGACCTTGAGGAGAACCGGGGGCTGCTGGAGCTTCTTGGCAGCAGGCTGCGCAGGGCGGAGATACCTCTCCACCCTTTCCTAGGCTCGATCGGCGTGGCGCCGAGGTTCGGCCGGTACGAGACCGCCCTCACGCCGGGAGAATACGGGGGGAACATGGACTGCGTGGAGACCAAGCCTGGGACGACACTCTACTTCCCCGTGTTCGTAGACGGCGGCTACCTGGCCTTCGGCGACGTCCATGCGGCTCAGGGCGACGGGGAGATATGCGGCGTAGCCCTCGAGACCTCTGCCGAGGTCACCTTGACGATCGACGTGGCTAAGAGGAAGGCGATCGAGTGGCCTAGGCTCGAGGACGAGGACTTCATCATGGTCGCGGGCAGCGCTCGGCCGTTGATGGAGGCCTTCAACATCGCCCACCTAGAGATGGTCAAGTGGCTGAGCAGCGAGTATGGCTTCGACCGATGGGAGGCGCTCCAGCTACTCTCGCAGGTCGGCACCTGCAGGGTGGGAAACGTGGTCGATGTCAACTACACCGTGGTAGCGAAGTTCCCGAAGTACTGCCTGCCCCCTTGAACTCTCTCACGGCGCAGCTCGCCTCCCCCGGCAATGGGTCAGATGCTCATCGAAACGGTTAACTCAACCGTCGCTGATCGTGGACTTGTGATCGGACTTGGCGGCGTCGATGCCTCCTATGCCCGAGGGGGTCGATGTGGACTTCGAGACGGTGAGGGAGGAGTGGAACGAGTACAAGCTGAAGGATGGCACAACGCTCAAGGTGAAGCTGATCTTGGCGGGGGTCATGCGGTCCGAGAAGCAGTACCTGCCTAACGGAGACCCCGTGTACTTCGTCACAAGCCAAAACGTGGTAAGGGCGATCAACGTCCCCAAGGAGCTGAAGAGAAAGCCCGGCTCCCCAAAGACTCCCACTGTCTAGGCAGCCCAGCCGCGGAGAGCCCCTGAGCCACGGGGTGGAACACTTTTAGGATGACGCCGAGGCATAATCGCCTGTGCCTGGCCGTGTCGAGTGCCTCTCTAGCGCCGCGACCGCGTCGACCAGCCAACCTGGCAGCTGCTGTTCTGCTTCTTCTGGTCACGACGTTCGTGATAGGACAAGGGATCTTCGTCCAGGCTGCGGCGCCCAACCTGACGGGCTACGTCTACGATGACAGGTCAAAGGAGCCGATCCCGGGCGCGGTGGTCGCCGTGGTCTACGGAGGATACTGGGACAGACACACCCTCACGGGCTTGACCGATGCGACAGGGTACTTCAGCCTCAGCATCCCCTGGGACGGCCCGGTCCCCATCTACGTGTTCAAGGACAACCCCGAGACCCCGGGGGTGGACTACGTCCCTGTGGGAACGAGCATATACGTGCAGAGGAGCGGGATATCCTCCTACGTCTTCAGGCTGAAGGCTGGCGCCTCGATCTTCGTCAAGAGCGAGATCAGGTTCGTGGAGAGCACGAAGCCCTCAGGTGACAATCGCTTCATCGTCTCCGCGCCCGAATCCCCCGTGGAGCAGCCGTCGATAGCCGTCTACGGCTCCTCGGACCTGGCGGTAATCGGGCTGAACGCCTCGCATGTGGTCGTCCCCGCGGACACCCCGGTCTCCATCAACGTCTCGGCCACGTTCACCCCGGACATCTCGTTTGAGGAAGCAACCGGCGTCGGGCCCAGCGTGGGAGCCCAGCGGCCCGTCACGCGCCAGTTCCCGCTCGGCGAGCAGGGCGCGCCGATAAGGCTAGGACAGGGCGACGTTCTCAAGGTGGACATCCGAAGATACGATGTCGAGTACAACATGGTTCAGGTGAAGAGGGTCATCGACATCGGCCTGGGCGAGCTCTGGAAGGCGGAAGATCTGGGCTTCCTGCTGAACGTGGAGAAGGAGGACCTGGAGAAGGCGAGGGACCTGCTGGAGCTCTCCACGGTGCCGGCGAGGCAGCAGCTCTACGACGAGGCCTTCGCCTACCTCAGGCACGCGTACATACTCGCGTCCACGACGACGATCGGCCTACGCGAACTGGCCGAGAGCGCATCCCGGTCAGCCCTCGTGCTGACGTTCTTCTTCGCCCTGACCTCGGTCGGCCTCATCCAGCTCTTGGTCGAAGGCGAGTCCCATCTGGCTTTCTCGGCGCTCGGGAAGTACCATCGACGCGTCTCGCTCAAGCCCTTCTACATCGGCGCGATCTACGTGGCGCTCCTAGCCGCCTTCTACGTGGCGTTCCCCGGCTGCCGCCTGGTAGAGCCGTGGCAGTTCGCGGGCGCCGCCGTCTTCTCCCTCTTCTTCAGCCTAGCCCTGCTGAGAGTGCCGAAGTCCCTCGATAAGGCCACGGTCGAGGGAAGGTCGATCGCCTTCGGCGGCGCGTTCGTGACCGCGTTCTCCATCGCGTACAGGCATCTCAGGAGGCGAAGGCTTCGGACGGTATTGACGCTGATAACCGTGGTGACGCTGATGTTCAGCTTCATCACGCTGACCTCCGTCTCTTCTGGGAGGGGATTCGTGGTCCAAGACCTCGGCCCCTCCAAGGTCGCCTCGGACGCGCTGATGATCAAGGACATGAGCAACGAACCCTTCGCGCCGCTCCCCGAGACCTTCCTGAAGTGGCTGGAGGGCCAGCCGAACGTGACCGCGGTCGCGCTCAAGGCCGAGAGCGCACCCCAGCAAGACCCGCTCTTCTACGTCTGGGGCCGTGACCGCTCCTATGGGATCAGGGGAGTGATAGGTGTCATCCCCGACCTTGAGCAGAACATCACGCGGATCAACGAGGTCGTGGTCAAGGGCCGGTATCTGGCGAAGGACGAGGACGGCGGCCTCCTCCTAAGCCAGAGCCTCGCCCAGAAGCTTGAGCTCAGTCCCGGCGCGGAGCTCTACGTCATGGGCCGGAGATTCGTGGTCTCAGGCCTCTTCGACGAGAAGAAGCTGAGCGAGCTCAAGGACGTCGATGGCTCAAGCTTTCTCCCCTTCGTACGAGCCGCCGCGTACCTAGATCTATGTCCCCCCGATGTCCTGGTGGTGACCACCTACAAGACTGCCCTCACGCTTCCCAACGTCGTCACCTCCCGGGCCGTCGTCCTCGCCGGGAACAAGGAGGACCTCTTGACGCTCTCCGGCATCGTGACGCTCACGTATGAGTATACGACCTGGGCCTCCGTAGACGGTCGCGTCCAGCGGATGTACGTGGGTGGGTTCGTCGAGGAGAAGGGGATGGGCTTCACGGTCTTCATCGCGCTCTTCATGGCCCTGATCATAGGAAACACGATGCTCGGCGCCGTCGCGGAGCGTAGAGGCGAGCTGGCGACGCTCTCGTCCGTGGGGCTTAACCCCGGGCATATCTCGTCGCTCTTCCTCGCCGAGGCCATCGTGATAGGCTTCGTCGGCGGCGGGGTCGGCTACCTCCTGGGTGTATCGACGTACAGGCCTCTGAGCGCCATCATGGGCGGCCTCATCGTGAGGGAGAAGGTCTCCGCGGACTGGAGCCTCATCGCTCTATCGGTCTCGATCCTTGCCACGGTCCTGTCAAGCGTGGTGCCGGCGCTCAGGGCTTCGACGATCGTCACTCCGTCGCTGCTTCGAAGGTGGAGGCTGGAGGAAAGCCTCGCGGACTCCTTCAAACCTGCGGACGCGTCCAAGCCGTGGTCGCTCGACCTCCCGGTCAAGATCAGGGCTAAGGAGGCCGACCTCTTCTTCGCCTACATGGAGAAGGAGCTCCGGCAGTACGACGAGGTGAGGATCACGGGACGTGGGGCGGATTACCCGGAGGAGCTGGGCCCCCCGAAGGACACGTCCTGGACGAGGCGGCTGAGCTTCACCTACCTCGAGGTTCAGAGGTACAGGGTCTCGAGAAACGAGCTGGTGGTCACCGCGACGCCGGGCGAGGAGTTCTGCCAGGTGAGGCTGGAGACGCTCGTCGACGCTCAGGACCATATCCTCGTCCAGGCCACGGGCTCCTTCGTGAGGAAGCTGGTCTTCGAGTGGAACGCCATGGTCTTCAAGCTGGTGACCGCGATAGATTCCCTAAGCCAAGTCTACACCTTGGTGGACGCGTACAACCCCAAGCTGCTCTACGTGGTAGACACCCGCAAGGACACGGCCAGGCGGGTGAGAGCCCTCAGCGAGAGATGGCTTAGGGAGGGAACCAGGCTCCCGAAGACCGTCCTCGTCCCCATGGACTCAGGCAGCATGGGGGACTGCATGAAGAAGGCCGACGAGGTGGTAGCGGAGGCCAACATCGTCTGCGTCACAGGAGGCCCGAGCTCCGTCTCCGTGGCGCTCACGCTGACGGCGCTGAAGCACGACAGGATGGTCTGCTACGTGGATGATCCGCGGCCGATCGAGAAGCAGGAAGCCGAACCCTTCTACGCGCTAAGGATATCAAGGATAGAGCTTCCATCTAGGAAGTGAGACTGACCGGAACCAACTCTGCTCAAGAGATGGTGGCCTGCAGCACCTCCCATAGCCAGACGGCCGGCGAGGTACGCCTTCACGACAACGGGGAAGGTAACATATCGCGGAAGTCCTATAGCTACCTAGGAAGAGCGGATGTCCTCATCCTTCCAGCTGAATCAGTCTGGAAAAGGCGTTGCCGCGTTCTGTGACGAAAGTGAGGTTGAGCATGCCTTGCCAAGGGCCGTCGTACCTGAAAGAGAATAGTGCTTGTTCCCTGGGCTCCAAGCCGCCGAGAGGCAGTGGGTATCTACCATTAACGTACGGTGCAAGCGTTGCGGTGCTACCATTCACCAGCATCTCCATAACTGTCATCTCCACATTCCCCGTATTCTCCAGCCCGCACATGATGAGACGATGAGGTCTATATGTTGCCTCCTGGGAAAGGAAGATTCTCAGCCTCTCCTCCTTCGGGGAAACGTTCATGTAAACCCAGTAAAGCCCGAGAGGAACCCCGCCAACTAAGGCTATGGAGCCCAAGACCACGGCAATCAACCATAAGTTCCGGGGTTCTCTTGACATCCGCTGATAGCCTTCGTTCCGAGATCTCACTTGGAGGCGTCAACCTCCTGGCGTGTGGATGATATATATCGTGCCATGGTAGCTTACTGGGTTATTCGGGTCACCATCGTACCAAATGTGTAGATAGTGGTGGTTTCCATCGACGGGCGGGTAGAAATTGCCATAACCTTGTCCTCCTGTATAGGTTTGAGTTGGTGAGTAGACGCCACTATCCTCATCATACAATGCTGCTTTGACCCATTTGTTTGTAGGCGTCCAGAATATGTTTAGGGTGACATGCGAGACATACTGCCACGGGCCATACCGGTCAGTCGGCTTCGTAGAGTTTAATGTACCCGAGATGTAGATAGTCTCGGTCCAACCTAATGGCTTCGAACCGCTTACAGTCGGCTCAGAAACAGCGCCTAGTACTGGCATCGTCAGACTCATCGCCAGTACAACCAGGATAGCGATAACTGCAAAATATCTCCTATCTAACGACCTCTCACCTCCCTTTCTTACTCAACAGGTCCCTTTGTCGAGAACCTAAGCTTAGTTATGTCCGTGTCTATACATATATCGCTTGCGGAGGAGTTTATACTCCTGTCGAAGGGCAAGAGGCTGAGCCCTTCTACGGGCTGTGAACATCGAGGATCGAGCTTCCGCCTCGGAAGTAAGGCGGGCTCAGGCCTGGCGCCTCGGCTTGGCTAAAGCTTTTAAGCGAACGGAGCAGTCGGACGCATCACCTAGAAGCATCTCCGTGAGGAAGCTTCCGTGGAGAGACGAGTGCTCCCTGCCCTCGCGTTCCTCCTATGTGCCATCGCGCTCTCCTCAGCTCCCGCCTATGTGCATGGGCCGGACTCATTCAGCTCCGCGACGACCATAACGCCCGGAGCATACACTAGCGCTCAGCCCGCCTACGGATCGAGCTTCTATAAGATCGACGTTACCCGAGGGACGACACTCGTGGCGCTACTGCAGTTCGACCGCGGCGCGGACTACGACCTCTACGTGTACGACATGTATCAGCAGGAGGTCGCCCATTCCGCTAACCGTGCGCTAGGCGTCGCGGAGCTGACGCAGTACCTCGCCGTGACGACGGGATACCATCTCCTAGAGGTCAGGTTCATCTCGGGCAGCCAGTTGAACTACACGCTTACGGTCGACCTCTCCCGGTTCACGGTCCTCTCCACGAACTGGGGCTCCCCAGGCAGTCCGGAGGAGGCGGGGCCCGGCGAAACCGGAGCTCCCTTCTCAGTCACCGTCAGAAATGAGAACGACTACGCGGTCGCGGGCCTCACCGGCGCCCTCAACCTTCCCACGTTCTTCACGAACGTGATGGGCGGCCTGACGGCCACCGCCTCCTACAGCGGCACCGTCGCGCCGGGGCAGACCTTCACCTTGGCCTTCCCGCTTGACATATCCGCGGGGGCAACAGTCGGGGTCTACGCCTGCAACCTCACGCTTGGCTCATACCAAGTCTCGGGCTCTAGGCTTCTCGCGAAGCTACCGGTGAACCTGACGGTCGATATCTGGCTGACGGGCAAGAGCCTCCTCCAGGCCGCGCTCTCTCCAAGGCTTCTTACACCGGGAACGGCTAACATGTTGACGCTGAACGTCTCGAACACGGGCACCGCCCCGGCTGACGCCGTTCAGCTTGTTGTCCGCCCGCCGGCGCCGCTGGTGACAACCGGCGGCGACACCTGGATGCTGGGCTCGCTCAGCCCCGGCGAGACCGCCTCGGCCACCTTCACCCTCTACGTGCCAGCCACAAGCCAGCTTGCCACCTATCAGCTGGGCGTGACGCTGTCTTATACGAACGTGCTCGGCTTGCAGACTACGGAGACCCTGAGCCTCGCCTTCCTCGTCCCACAGCTCGTAGAGACCCGCCTCGCGGCGACAGCCGAACCCCAGGAGGCGCCGACGGGCGTCCTCCGGCGTCTACATGGCAAGCTGACCAGGGCGGATACAGGGGCAGGTGTCCCCGGCGCCACCATCTACCTAGACTCCGTCGACCCGAGGCTTACCTCGCGGACGACGAGCGTTGCCACAGACAGCTTCGGATACTGGGAGGCGCACGTAACCCCGGAGATCGACGGAACCTACGTTTACACGGCCCGCTTCGACGGTGGGCCGACACCACAGAATCCCGCGACCGTCTATGGCTCATCGAGGTCTGAGACCTCGCTGGCGGCAACCGCAGCCATCGAGATGCTCTGCCCGAACCCCTGGCAGGTAGCTTCGCCCGCAGAGAGGCTTTCGTTCACGTTGCAGATAACGAACCGGGGCCCAAGAACGGAAACCTACTACCTGGACGCCACGGGGCTCCCGCAGGGCGCCTCGACAAGCTTCTCCTCCAACGGCGTAAGCGTCAAGGAGGTCCAGGTCGCCCCGGGGCAGACCGCGGCCCTAACCCTGAGCGTCCTTCTGCCCGAAGGCCTCGCGGGCGGCGTCTATCGATTCCAGTTCACGGCCAAGGGGGAGTTCGCCGAGCGGTCGCTCGCCCTGACGGTCACGGTTCAACAGCCCCAGAGGCAGGTCGAGTTGTCCTCGCCCTTCCTTTCCTTAACCGCGGCCACGGGACAGAGCCTCTCCTACCCGGTGAGGGTGAGCAACCTAGGCGTGGAGCCCGAGCAGGTCTTCGTCTCCATGAATCTCACGGGCGACGTGCTTGACTGGACCCCCTCATTCGCCGCGGACGGAAAGACGATCGACCACGTCACCCTGGGCCCCGGGGAAAGCCAGTGGATCGTCTTCACCGCCTCCCCGCCCTACTTGGTGAAGGTGGACGAGTACCACCTGCTGCTCTTCGCAGCCACGCAGGATGGGAAGTACACGAGTACGCTCAGCCTGACGGCGCGGATCCTCGGCTCTTACAAGGTGGAGATAGACTTCCAGCCGGTCAACCCCACGGTCGCGGTGGGCGAGAGGACGGAGGTCACCGTGGTCGCCTCGAACACGGGTGAGTCGCCCGTCTCGTCGCTGAGGCTGAACGTCAACGTCACGGGGCCCTCCTTGAACCTGCCGGTGACCGTGGTGCCCGTGGACGTGCTCTCGGTGGCGCCGAGAGAGAGGGCTACCTTCGTCCTGAGGATTGCTCCCGCCTCTACGGCCGCCACGGGCGACTACAGGCTTAGGGTCGAGGCCGTCAGCGCGGAGGGAAGCTTCGGAGTGAGGGAACTCGTCGTCTCTGTTCAGACGGCCATCCCCTGGCTGTACATCCAAGTGGGCATAGCCGCTATAGCCGCGGGCATCATCGTCCTCGCGGTAGAGAGGCTTCTCTCCAGGCTGAAGGTCAAGGTCAGAAAGGACTAGCCTCAGGGCGTCCGGCCTAGCGCTGAACTACCCGGGAGGCGTTAGGCTGAACACGAACGGGATGCCGTCGCCTCTCGGTGCTCTGAAGACAGATGCGGCTCGGGAGGCGCTGAGCACATCCTTCCCTCGGACTGATCAGGGCCATGAGTGAGCCGGGTGGGCTTCGTGGGAGCGGGAGAAGCCTAACTCTTAAATGACCAGCAGGCGGTAGTCGCTCATCAGATGCTAGGGACGAGGTGCCTGTGATGAGAAAGCGCTTCCAGGCGACTGAGCTCGTCAGCTTGGATGAGGGAGGACGCATAAGGCTCTCCGAGGAGGTGCTGGAGGCTCTTGGCATTGAGCCACGGACCGCCTTCCTCGCTGTTGGAGAGCTGACGCCGCGCAGGATTCTCCTGTACCCTGTCGCGATGGGCGGCCGGAGGCTTGTTGAGGTCCTCGCCACAATCAAGGACAAGCCCGGCTCTCTGGGGGAGATCGCCACGGCCCTAGGCGACCTAGACGTGAACATTGAGACGTCGATCCTGCCGCCCGGCTTAGGGGGATTATCTGAGTGGATAGCGGTGATCGACATTACGAGCAGCAAGCTCAGCCTGGATGAGCTGAAGGCCAAGCTGAGCGAGCTCAGCTCGGTCGAATCCCTGGAGGTCATTGAAGTAACCTAGGAGTTACCCGACGTGCATGTTCAGATCGATCCTGCTCCCTACTGACGGCTCACAGTACTCGTTAGAGGCCGGGAAGTACGCCATCGACATCGCGAGGCATTACGGCTCCCGGCTGCTCATAGTCTACGTCGTCCCCGTAAGCGTCGCCTACGTCCTGTCGCTGCGTGGGAAACTGGAGCAGACGCAGGAGCTCTTCAAGGAAGGCGAAAGGTCCGTGGAAGCGATCAAGAAGATGTGCGACGAGAGCAAGGTACTCTCCGAGACGCGCGTGGTCGAAGGAGACCCTGCGCTAGAGATCCTGCGCATCGCGGAGGCCGAGGCCATCGACCTGCTGGTCGTCGGCGCCAGGAGGAAGGGAAGGGCTGCGGCCTTCACCGTGGGCAGCGTCAGCGACGTGATACTCGCCGAGGCCCCATGCCCAGTCATGGTCGTGGGCGGATGAAACGCCATCCTTAGAGCATAGAGGAGGCCCCAGGACAGCCTCTTCGTCGCAGGCAAGCCGGGACAAGCTGAGCCCGTCAGTCCGGGGAGATCGTTAGTTTAAAATAGCCTGGGCCTGACATCTGGCGGGTTGTGACCTTGACTGACTCAGTCCCAACTGGCGTGCAAGGGCTTGACGAGCTGATCGGCGGCGGCCTGCCTAGGGGAACCTGTACGCTTCTCACAGGCGGACCAGGCACGGGCAAGACGACGCTGAGCTTACAGTTTCTTCACGCCGGTGCCGTGAGATTCAATGAGCCCGGGCTCTACGTGACGCTGAACGAGACCGCGACGGACGTGTATCGGAACGCGGCGAACTTCGGGTGGGACTTCGCGGGGTTGGAGAAGGAGAGGAGCTTCGCGCTGCTCGATGCGAGGCCGTTCAAGGTCTCGGATAAGGGCTTCATCGTTCCCAACCAGGAGCTCTTCGTGGGACGGGAGGACATCCCCTTCAGCCGCATCTCCTACATGGTCTATAACATGACCCGGGAGATCGGCGTCAAGCGCGTCGTCATAGACTCGGTTAACGTTCTCCTAAACCAGTTCAAGGACGAGTTCGTTGCACGCCAAGGACTGATAGGCCTAGTTCAGGCGCTCAACCACTTCGGCTGCACTTCGCTTCTCATCCTTGAGAAGGCGGGAGAGCAGGTGGCGCCTGAGGAGTTCATAGCTCAGGGCATAATAGAGCTACAGCTCTTGAGGGTGGAGCAGACATGGACGAGGGCCATCAGGGTGGGGAAGATGAGGGGCGTCAAGCATGACCTAGACGCTCACCCCATCGTGATCGAGGATAACGGCATAAGGGTCTTCGTCAAGGAGAAGGTTCTCATCTAGAGGTACTTCGCAAGCCGGAAGAGGACCTTCCTTCCCTTCCTGTGCTTCTCTATGACCCTCATCCTCTCCAGCTGGTTGAGGTAGATGCTCTCCAAGCCCCGGGTTCTGCCCGTCTTAGGCGCTACCTCGGTGGCCGTGGCTTCGCCTAGGTCGAAGAGCGCTAGCAGCGTCTTCCTCAGATGGGCGGGGACCTTCAGGAGAACCTCCTTCCCGCCCGCGACCTTGTCAAGGTCCTGACCCTTCGGCCGGACGAACTCCAGTACCTGAGCTATCGTCCGCTCAAGCCTGTCCAGTCGCTCGATTATCCTCCTCTGGTTATCGATGAGCCTTTGCACGGCGGGGTCAGAGGCCAGACAACCACCTTGACGAACGCTGCTGGCTCTTCCCTCCTGCCCGGTGGCGATAAAAGGGTTTGGGGACGAGCCTCTGCTCGCAGGCGAGCGGTCAAGCGTGGCCGCACCCCTCAACTATGGTAGAGAATGCTCCGCACGCGAGGCCCATCGCCCGGAGACAGCGGTCGGCCTTAGCCTGAAGGCTGCTCCCAAGAGCGACCCGGTTGTGAACTGAAGAAAAGCAACTCATTCAAGATGTTTAAAGCTAATATACTTGCTGGATCCTAATCTTGTGGCGGGGCCGTGTATGAGCAGGGTCACCTCGGTGGAGCTGGACAAGGAGGATGTCGAGTACATCGAGGGGCTGATGAACGAGGGCCGCGTGAGGTCGCTTAAGGAGTTTGTGGAGCGCTGCGTCAAGTTCGGCCGCCGCTACACGCTCGATAGGTGGCAGCCCGGTATCTTCAACGTGGGCCCCGTGAGGATGATCTTCATCCCCAAGAGGGGCCTGGATATCCTGGTTGAACGTGTCCCCGAGGATGACTACGAGAGCGTGGGCAGGGAGGTAGGCGAGATCACGCGATCCGTTGCGCTCTTCCAGAGCCACATCGACACGGGGAAGGAGTGGCAGCCGGCCTTCCAGATCATGTCAGACATCGGCTTCGGCCAGTTCTCGATGAACGGGACGGACTTCATCCAAGTCCTCGCCCCAGCTCTCCCTTCCGAGATGATGAGGGCGTACATCGAGACCGTCCTCGGGACGAAGCTCGAAGCGATCAGAATGAAGATAGACGTGCAGCTCTTTAGGGTGATACCCGCCCACTGAATGACCGCGATCACACCCAAGCCCGAGCGCTGCATTCTGTTTACCCCGCCTCAAACTAGAATTCTCTCGTATGCTCTCGCTCTGTTCTTCTGGGAGCCTATGAATTGAGGTCTTTATCCCCGGAAAAGGGCAAGTCTTAAGTATCATGCGGAAACCAGCTCAACGGCTGGCTGGCCGATGATCCCGACGGCTCGAAACCTAGGGTCCTTCCTAGAGAGCGCGGAGATCAGAAACTACGTCGATCTCATAAACTCCAGACTGGACGAGATTGCAGGCGAGCAGTCCTACGGGATTCAGGTAGCGGCCAGGTATGCCCTCGCGGGTGGGGGCAAGAGGATCAGGCCTCTCCTAGCGGTGCTGGCATGCGAGGCCGTATGCGGAGACCCAAGGCCCGCGATCCCCGTGGCGGTGGCTTACGAGCTGGCGCATACCGCGGCGTTGATCCAAGACGATATCATCGACCGGTCGGATAGACGGCGGGGCCAACCCTCTGTCTGGGCGCTCTGGGGTATCGAAGGCGGAGTCCTAGTCTCCGACCTGCTGCTCTTCGAGATCTTCGGCCTCCTGGCGGAATACGAACGGCTTAACCTCCCCCCAAGGTCGCTCTACCGACTGTTGGCGCTCATCAGGGACTCCTCAAGGGACGCGGTTCAAGGCGAATTCCTAGACCTAGAGTTGACAAGAAAGAGGACTGTGACGATCGAGGACTATCTGGAGATGGTTAGGCTTAAGACGGGCGCCCTCCTCGCCGCACCCGCGGCCGCGGGGGCGATAGTAGGCGGGGCTTCCAAGGAGCAGACTGAGGCCCTCTATGACTTCGCCGAGAGCATCGGCTGCGCCTATCAGGTTCAGGATGACGTGCTCGACGTCATGGGCGACGAGGAGAAGACCGGGAAACCCGTCTTCATGGATCTGAAGAATGGGAAGAGAAACATCGTCTTGATCCACGCGCTGGCGAACGCGAGCAGGGCTGAGACGGCCTTTCTACGTGGGCTCCTGAAGAAGGGGAGCGTCTCCAAGTCAGAGGTGAGCGACGCAAGAGCCATCTTCCGAAGGCTTGGCTCCCCGGTGTACGCTCATGAGCTCGCCGCTAGGCTGGCTGAGGAGGGACGGGCGCTCCTCTCCTCTCTGAGGCCATGTCGGGCGAAGGATGCGCTGGTTGAGCTCTCGCACGTGGCGGTTCGGCGCTATGCCTGATTCAGCGTAGGCTCAGGCCCTCTGATCACCTTGATCCCACGGTCTGTCACGCAGTAAGGTAGCTCGGTTGAATCGAAGTGGGTGAGGCTCATCTTGGAGACCCTCATGTACTGCCTCAGCTTCTTCCTTTCTATTCGGGAGTAGAGCTCGATGACCCCCTCTGAGGTATGCTTTGTGATGAACTCGTTCGTCTGGCCGTGTATCCCCCTGTGCACGACGCCTATTCCCGTGTAGTTGCCTCTCTTGGAGATGCCTTGAAGCTTAAGCACCACCTTCAGGATGTCTACGAAGTTCAGAACCTCGACTATGGCGGAGAAGGATTCTAGGACGACCCTGGCCGACCTGTTAGGCTTCAGGATGCTGACCTCCCTCTCGATCGTCCGGAACATCTCTAGGAGCCTCTGAGGCTCGAAGGGTCTTTCCAGCCAGTACTTCTCCCTGCCCCTCTCGCCCGCCCGGGCGGAGTAGCAGTCGACCAGGATCAGGTCCATTCTGTCTTCGTAGGGTTTGGTGTTCCAGCCGAACCTGGCCATGTTCCTCCTGATCGTCTCCGGGGGGTGGTCGTAGCTGAAGTAAGCGCAGACTTCGCCGGACCTCAGGCCTTCCCAGATGAACTGCTGACAGAAGGTTGAGGCGTCGTTCTCCGGGTCGTTCATCAAAGCCACGGTTAGCTTCGCCGGGATGCCTCCGTTCAGCGCCTGGTCTAGCTCGGGGATGCCCGTCTTGAACCTGTAGGGTCCCGGCATTGAGGCGCCTTGGGGAACGCTGCCCCCGGCTTTGATGCGCATACCTGTCTCCGTCTGGATGCA
>Ga0315307_1000082_pt1 | contig 37168 bp, 34 predicted proteins | sample TDP2_MG_FD_203079 | JGI IMG/M metagenome (GOLD analysis project Ga0315307, IMG submission 203079) | Freshwater sediment microbial communities from Lake Towuti, South Sulawesi, Indonesia - TDP2 | ecosystem: Environmental > Aquatic > Freshwater > Lake > Sediment | place: Indonesia: South Sulawesi...
CCCTCGGGGCCGAGTCCCTTTGATCGGCCTGGTCTCGACCTCGCGCCCGCGCACCTGGAGGAAGCGCTCGGGCGAGCAGCAGACCACCGCCGCATCCGGGGTCTGGAAGTAGGCCGCGAAGGGAGCGGGGTTGGTTTCCCTCAGGCGACGGTAGAGGTCGAGAGGCCCTGCTGCGAGCCGAGCCGAGAGGCGCTGCGACAAATTGACCTGATAGATGTCTCCAGCCGCGATGTACTCCTTTGCTCGCCGGACTGCTCGCAGGTAGTCTTCGTGGGTGAAGTTCGAGGAGACCGTCAGGGCCGTCTCACGCGCGGCGCCGAGGGCTTGTGCGCGCGTGTCCAGTGGGAGCGCCTCACTACGACTCGCGCCCGGGTCGTTCAGCCGCTCCGTCAGTTCGGCCGCGCGCCTCTCGGCCAGCCGCCTCTCCGCCCGCGGGTCGGTCTCCGGCGCGCCTGTCGCGGAGACCCAGGCCCGCTGCTCCACCTGGTCCACCGCTGCAACCGCTCCGTAGAACCCCAGGTGGCAGTCGGCCACCGGCACGTCATCCACGGTCTCCTCGGGAACCCGCTCGACGAGCCGACCCAGGTCGTAGCCGAAGTACCCGACTGCTCCCGCGATGAGTGGCGGTGCCTCGGGCGGCCGGACCGTGCGGAGATCCACCAGCAGCGCGTTGAGGAGCGCGAAGGGATCGCCCTCCCGCACCTCGACACCTTCCGGGGAGTGGATGTGGGCCTGCCGACCCTTGCTGCGGAAGGTGAGGAAGGGATCGCAGGCCAGGAAGGAGTAGCGGCCGAGGTTGGGCTCGCCCGTGGCGCTCTCGAGGAAGATGCTGCCGGGCCGAGCCGAGATCGCGGCGAACGCTTCCACTACCGACCCGGGGAGTACAATCTGGCGAATGAGGGGGCTGTACGTGGGCATGTCGCGGCACCGCGGTACCTCACCTTCCGCATAGGCGCCGGTCAGTCCTTTCCATTGGCTCTGCCAGGGCCTTGTGCCCGTGGGCCCGGGACCACCAAACCGCGCGGCCAATGCACGATCGCGCTCTGACAGCTAGTCGCTGTTGCCCAAGCAGGGCGCTGGCCCCTGCGCGGCTCCCGCCAACTCGAACCTCATCCCATCGCGCGCGGCGATCACTTCGGTGGCGGTCTCCTGGCTCAGCCGCTCTGCCACCAGCCAGGGCTTCGCCCGCCACAGGGTCATGCCGAAGTGGGTGAGGATAGCGGTCCGCGGCCGGATCGCCTCGATCAGCCGTTTGGCATCAGGAATCGAGAGGTGGTAGATCTCGCTCTCCTCCAGCCGGACCGTGTGGATCACCATCACCTCGGCGCGATAGTGCTGGGCCAGGGCAGGGAAGTAGCGCGTGTCCACCAGGTACGACCAGCGGCATCCCGGTGACTCGAAGGTCAGGCCATAGGTCTCGCCCGGGTGGTCGTGGCGCACCGGCGCGCGAAAGCGCACCTCACCCACCTGGTACTCCCCGCCCTCCTCGATCACGTGGAGCTCCTTAACGTAGCTGCGCAGATAGCGCAGGATCACGGGATCGTCATCGTAAGCATCCCGGGGCGCGAACACCTGGCCCCGGCGGTGGAACCCGCCGGTGGTCATCGCCTCGATCATGACATTGGCGTCGGCGGAGTGGTCGAGGTGACGGTGAGAGAGCACGATGGCGTCAAGCTTCGTGGGATCGAGCTTGCGCTTGGTGGCTTGCACCAGGGCCCCGGGCCCGGGGTCGAGGTGGAGGCGAGCATCGGCCATCTCCACCCATAGGCCGCCGGAGGCGAGGATCTGCTTGAACACCAGCACCCGCGCGCCGCCCGTGCCCAGGAATACCATGCGGTTCATCTCAACACCGGCCTTCGTAGAGAGATATGAACTGCCCGAGACTTCGAGTACGTCCGGCGCTCCCGGCGACATGCACACACATTCAGCAGCCAGAAAACTGAGGTCATACCCTACTCAGGAGTCGCCTTGACACCTGACACTGGGGTTACTATACTCGGCGCAACAGCCATGCTCAAGATCAGACAGCCCCGCAGTGCCTACGATCTGCTTGGTCTGCCCTGGAGCGCGACCTCTGTCCAGATCAGGGCCCGCTTCCGGCAGCTCGTGCGCAGCTACCGCAAGGAAGCCTCCACTGCAGAGGTCTTCCACGATGACCGGTTCCGCCGGTGGGCCAACTCCTACCTCGTGCTGACCAGCTCCGAGCGCCGCGAGTACGACCGGCGGCTCCGGGAGAGCCGGGGAACGGAGCCGCCCCCCGACCTGTTGGGCCAACTGCCCCGCGCCAGGCTGATGCTGGTAGAGGCGGAGGTGTCTGCGGTGCGTCGCCGGCTCACGGAGGCCGCCGAGCTGGCCAAGGAAGCGCTGAAGGAAGAGACCAGGAATGCCGAGGGGTACGCGCTGCTGGGCGACATCTACCGCGAGCAGGGCCAGTACCAGAACGCCTTCACCATGTACAACTACGCCATCCAGTTCGACCCCAACAACCGCCGCTACTGGCAGCTCTTCCAGGAGATCAGCGCGCTGCGAGAGGGGAAGGCCCTCCCGCGGCGGTTCATGCGGGAGAGGCCCACCGCCTTCAACCGCCCGGCCTCCTCCTGGGTGGGCGTGGGGCTGGCGGTCATCTTCGTCGAGCTGAGCCTGATGTACCTTCAGACTCGATGGGGGGAGCCAGTGCTGTTCAACCTCCCCATCAACCTCATCTACGCCGCGCTTGGCGACGGGTTCCTGCTCGGCCTGGTAGTCGCCGGCAGCGCCATCATCGGGCCGTTCGACGATGAGCTGGTGTGGTACCAGGTGCCGGGAATGGGCTCAGAGACGGTGCCGCTGGGCATCTTCATCGCCCTGCCCGGGCTCATCTTCTTCTGGCTCGCCTGGGTCTTCTATGCACTCGTCGCCTATCTCGACGAGCACCTCTCGTTCTCGGTTCTGGTCTCCCTGGTGATGTCGGGCGTGGTGGCAGTCACCCTCGGCCTGCTCGCCCCGGCTGAGAGCCGCAAGGTGGTGTTACTGCTTGGCGGCAACTTCGTGTTCTGCGGCTTCCTCTTCGGCTGGCTCGTCGGCAGCATCCGCTCCCGCGTCTTCGAGCATTAGAGCCCAGGCCCGGGGCGGTCGCCGTCGGCCTCCCAGCAGATCCCGCGGCCTCATCCGCAGCCTCACCTCGGCCTCTCCGCCGCCCGCCTGTTCCCAGGTCTTGACGGACACCTCCTGGAGCCCTGCCAGCTCGGACGACAGCGCGCTGGCCCGCGCCCAGAGCTCGAATGTCGTGCCGGCTCCGCGGCGCGGCGATAGGCGCCGCTCCGGGCGCCTGGCCGCCAGCTCACACTCCCGCAGGGCCTCCTGATCGCTGGCAACGACAGCCAGATCGCCGACCGTCGCGAACTTCTGGCCCTTCGCCGCCAGAACCGCAAGCTGTCGCGCCGGGCCTCTGAGTTGTTCCGACGGAGCCGCCATCACGATCGCCGGCTGGCGCTTCCCGGACTGAGCGACGAGGGCGATCAGCAGGTCTTCGGGCAGGACAGCAGAGCCGAGCCCTGGTGGAAGTGGAAAGGCCTCCGCGTAGGGCAGCCACCGGCCGGGTCGGTGGACCAGCACATAGGCCACCGCTTCCCGGGGCAAGATGACGGCCAGCCTCTCGAGGTGCGCGGGGGAGGCCTCCGCCTCTCGGCGTGCCGGTTCCGAGTACACGGCCTTGATCGCTACCCCGTCAGCCCGGGGCAGCAGAGCCGCGGCGAGCACGCCGGCCGCGCCTGCGCCACCCCGCTCACGGCCGCGGAGAGCCCCCCTCAGGTACTCCCGGAGCACGCCCCTCCAACCTGCCGTGAGGCCGCGCCCAAGGTAACGGGAGGCCTGCGCAGCGACACCCACATCGAGGTAGCACCAGACTGGCGAATCAGCGGGGATCCGGCGGGCCGCCTCCTGGTAGGCCCGCATCCCAGCTAGCTGCCGGCCTGCAGATTGCTCGGCAAGCAAGCATTGGGAGATCGTGTCCGCGCTCGCGCCCACCAGCAAGCAGCCGTGGCGAGCGGCGTAGGCGACCTGGTCCCTCCCGCGTGCGTCGCGCCAGGCGCTGATGCGCACGCCCTGGCGCATCAGCGTGCGCCTCTTCCACGCCAGGTCGCGCGCCATCGGCCTCACCGCCCGCGCCAAGCTCGCCTGGGCGCGGCGGGTGCTGGTCGCGCTGGCGATCAGCACAAGGCCCTGAGGGCGAAGCGCCTGGATGGTCTTGTCGCCCACGGCGGCCGCGGCCAACTGCCCTCCGAACCACGGAGCCACATCTCTGCCCACGTCCAGCTCGAGCCCGGTCCATTCAACCAGCTCCTGGGCGAGCCTCACGCCGCGGTCCCTCAGGTGGGCGACATCCGCCTCTGGCCAGACCTGGCGGACTTGCTGCATGGCCGCTCCCTCGGGCCGGAGGTCCAGGAACACCGCGGCCCGCGTGGAGGAGGGAAGGAAGTCAGCCGGGTCGCGCCTGGCGCGGGGCTGGGCCAGCACATAGGCCGCCGCAGCGATGGCGACCACCGCGACCAGACTGGTCGCCGCGATCAGGAGGCGACTCGCGCGCCCACGGTGGCCGCCGCGACGGGGGGGACCGTGTGGCTCCTGGAGGGGATGCGGGTCCTGCGTGTCTCTCACCTCATCCCTCCTCCAGCGCGCTCAGGAAGGCATCATATGCCTCCCGGCCGAAGAGGGCAAATACCACTGTCTCCAGTGTGGTGCCACCGCGGGCGTGCTCGGCCACCGCACCCAGCATGATGCGGGCGCACTCCCCCACAGGGAAGCCGCCCACTCCAGTGCCAAGCGCCGGGAAGGCAATGCTGGTGAGGCCCAGCTCCTTGGCCCGGGCGAGCGCGCTGAGCGTGGCCCTACGGATGTAGTCAGCGTTGGTTCTCAGGTCGCGGCCCATCACCGCGGCGTGGATGACATGCCTGGACTTGAGCTGCCCGGCCCCTGTGACCACCGACTCGCCAATCAGGATGGGCCCTTTGGCGGTTGCCTCTCGCTCGATGGCGACGCCGCCGCGGCGCTTGATAGCGCCGGCCACTCCGCCTCCCATCCAGAGCTGGTTGTTCGCCGCGTTGACGATGGCGTCAAGGTCCTGGTCGCAGATGTTACCCTCGACCAGGCGAACCGTCACCGAGCCGATGTGTCGCTCCATGCGGCCGCCCCTTGTCCCCTCCGGGCGCATGTTAGGGCCTCGTCGGCCCTGCGTCAATGGGGTGGGGGCCTCTGCGGGGGATGTGGAGGAAGCACCGCGCGGCCGGCGCCGGCGCGCGGCATGAGATGATGGTCAAAGGGGACTTGTGTCTGGCGCTGCCCCATCCCCGCCGGTGGCGCGAGATTGACGAAGCGCTGCTCAGGCGGATACTGCGCCAGGCGGGGGTGACACGCGACGAGTTCGAGCGAGCGCGGCGGGCCTGATCCTCTCACCGTGTCAGCAGCTTGAACGCCCACCTGGCGCAATCGCGGACGGCTCGCACCACTCGTTCCGCAGGGCTGCGGCGGAATGCGAAGTCCGCGTCCTGCTGGTTCCACAACTGGCCGACCAGGAGCCGGGCCTTCATGACCCCGCGCAGATCGTCCACCCGGAAGCGCTCGAAGAGGGCCCAGCGGATCGGGTTCCAGCCGCCGCCGCGGGTGAACGCGGAGGCGAAATCGAGCAGGTACGGCCTTCCCCCCTCGGCAACCACGATGTTGGCGCGGTTCTTGATGTCACAGTGCACCACTCCCCGCGCGTGCATCGCCTCCACCGCCTCGCGCAGCCTGTCGAAGAACCCCGCCGGAAGCTCCCCGTCGGCATAGGAGGCGCAGCTTCTCCCCTCGATGTGCTCCACCACCAGGGCCCACCGGTCCAGGCGCCCTATCAGGCGGGGCACCCCAGGAGACCCGGCCAGCGCCCGGTAGATGCGCTCCTCCCGGTCGAGCAGCCAGGGACCCGCCAGCGCCCTGATCAGCCAACTGCTCGGCCGGTAGTCCTTCACCACTGCCCGCCTCCCCTGATCCTCGACCAGCACCAGGGCCGGCCTGCTCCCCCCTCCCGGGCGGAGCTGCTGCCGCACATAGCGGGGCAGGGACTCACGGGTGAGCTCGGAGAATGGTGCGGCGTCCGGCAACTTCTCTCCCTACGAATCCATAGCAGCACCGGGTTGCATGCTGTATCAGAGCCAACGTGGCGGCTCTCAGCCACGCGGGGAGGAGTTCTGACACAGCCTCTAGGACGCGACCTAGGCCGCCAGCGATGGCATTCTGCCCAGGTGATTCCTTCCCGTCGGCCGCCGCCCCTGCCGTGTGCCCACAGGCCACAACCGGGCCCTCTTGCCGGGGCGTCTGCCTGCTCACGGGGTTGCCCTTTCCACGGCCTCCGCTATAATGGTCCGCGACCTTGCAGCAAAGGAGCATCAGGAAATGACCAGACGTGTGAAGACGCCGGCCATCATCGCGGTCGCCTTGCTTGCTGCCCTCGTCGCGGCCGCTGCCTTCTCGGCCGCGAGCATCACCTGGCGCGCCGGGGAGCGGGGCGGACAGCCAGTCGGCGAGGTGCTCGTCGGCAGCACGGTGGTGATTGACCTGCTCACCGCCCAAGGGCCGTACTCGCCGGAGGAGCGGGCCGCCATCGTGGCCGATCGTCTCCAGGCAGCGATGGCGACGGCGCCCACTGCGGAGAGCGTCGAGGTGCGCGCCATCGCTGGCGGAGAGGGGATCTACATCGGCAGCCAGTTGATGGTGACTGTGTCCGACCCCGAGGCCGAGGCTCACGGCACGACCCGCTCGGCCCTAACCGGGTTCTGGCGGGACAACCTCGTGGCGGCCCTCAGCCTCCCACAGGCCCCTCCGGCAGAGGCTCCTTCCAGTCAGCCGGCCGAGACCGCGGCACCGGCCGAGCCGACCCCGGCCGCCCAGCCTGCTTCCACAGGAGAAGTGGACTGGACCGGGGCGGCCCAGAAGTGGGTGCCCATCTTCAGCCTAGAGAGCGAGGGAGCTTACATCGGGGCCGCCCAGATTGCGGGCCCATCGGCCCAAGTGGAGAAGGTCAAGGGCGTGGCTGAGCTGCGCCTCAACTTCGAGAACCTGGGCCGCATCTATGCCTATATCCCGACTGCCAGCATCAGCGTCACCAAGCTCGATCGCGTCCAGGGGGTGAGCGTCTGGGCGACCGGCGACCTCCGCCTGGTTGGGTTCTGAGCAGGAGCGAAAGGAGATCTGATGAGAGCTCGCAACCGCATGATCACGCTGGTGTTCCTCGGGCTGCTCTGTCTCGCCCTGGTGAGCACGGCCGCCTGGGCGCTCGACCTGGGCAACCTCCTGAAGGTCGGGGGCATCGCGCTCCTGGTCAACCAGTTCGGCGATCAGATAGACCGCTTCATTACTGGGGCCTTGGGCCAGCGCGGGGCTGCCGCCATCGGCGCCACCAAGGTGGTGCCGATCCTCTCGCTGGGGCAGCGCGGCTATGTGGGGGCCGCCCAGGTGGTCGGGACCCCGGACAACGTCAAGCGCGTCAAGGCGGTGGTCCAGATCGAGGGCCGCATCGGGAGCTTCCGCCCGCGGGTGCTGGTGCCGACTTATGTAGATCGGGCCCAGGGCGCCCCGGAGCGGGCCAAAGGAGTCGGCGTCTCGGCGGTGATCGAATTCCGGATCTAGCGCGAGCTTCTTCGCTGCCGTCCTGCCGGGCGAGCCTGCCGCCGCGGCTCAGCCCCGGCCTGCCGCTGGGCTCGGCGTGACCTATCTCAGAGACGGCGCGATCTGTGGAACAGACGGGGTGTGACCTCCTCCTGACGGAGGCGCTGTCACTGCACCCCCCTGTCCATCGGTGAAGCAGGGGCCCCCAAGGCGGGGCCCCTGCGACCATTTTGCCGCTCTTGGCGAGGCTCATCCGCCCTTGCCTCCCTATCTGTCAGCTCCAGTTCCCATCCTGGGCCTGCGACGCTATAATCTCTCCATCCGAGGGCCCGGGGAAGGGCTGGCATGACTCGGAAGGAGCGCGTCAGAGCGGCCATCGCGCACCGCGAGCCGGACACGGTCCCGGTTGGCGAATGGATCGTTGACTACGAGCCGGCCTCCCTTGTGCTGGGACGCCCCACCTATGTCCGCGGCAAGGCGGGACTCGCCCACGCGCTCTGGGCCGGCAAGCGCGATGAGATTGTGGATTCCGTCAAGCGCGACACGGTCGAGCTGATCCGCCGGCTGGATCTCGACCTGGTGTGCGCCGACCTCACCTACCACCGCGACCTCGCCTATGAGGCGCCGGAGCAGGTTGACGCGGAGACCTGGCGAGATCGGCACGGCAATGTGTTCCGCTACTCGGAGCTGACCCGCGACCTGATGCTGCTGGAGGCGGGCGAGGCCAGCTACGAGCCGCCCGACCCCTCCGATTCCGGGGATGGCGAGTTCAGGCCCCATCCCTCCCAGATGGAGGTGATTGAGCACGTGCTGGCCGAACTGGGCCAGACGCATTTCACCTTCACCACCATGGGCGGGGGCCGTCTGCCCATCTTCTCGGCTCTCTGGGTGGAGCGCGACCTGCTCCGCCTCGCCGACGAAGACCCCGGCAAACTCGCGCAAGAGAGACTGGAGGCGGCCGAGTGGGCGGCCAAGCAGATGAGGTTCTTCGCGCCCTTGGGCTTCGACGCCATCCTCGGGGGCGAAGACTACGGCTTCAACTCGGGCCCGTTCATGTCCCCAGAGACCTTCCGCCGCGTCTACTTCCCCGGCCTCCAGCGCGTCTGCCAGGCGGCCCACGACCATGGGCTGTTCTACATCTGCCACTCCTGCGGCAACCTGCGGCCCATCCTTCCGCTGATGATCGAGGCCGGCATTGACGTCTACCAGGCCATCCAGCCCATCGAGGATATCGCCGGCCTCAAGCGCGACTTCGGCCGCGACATCTGCCTGTGGGGCGGGGTGAGCAACCACGACCTGGTGATCGCCGGGCCGGAGGTCATCCGCGGCCAGGTGAGAGAGCACCTGGCCGCCTGTGCGGCCGGCGGCGGCTTCATCCTCGGCTCCAGCCACAGCATCACCGTTCGCACTCCTCTGGAGAACATCGTGGCCATGCTCGAGGCCGCGGGCCGCCATCCTCAGCCCGCCCCGGCCCCGCCGCCAGGGCTAGGGTCGGGTTAGGGTCTGCGCATGCGCGATCGCGAGCTCCAGCGCAAGGAGATGGTGGACTACCAGATCCGGCGCCGCGGTATCACCAACCAGCGGGTGCTGGCCGCAATGGAGAAGGTGCCCCGCCATCGCTTCCTGCCCAATCCCGAGGACTCGCAGGCCTATGAGGACACTCCCCTTTCGATCGGCTCGAGCCAGACCATCTCTCAGCCTTTCATGGTGGCCTTGATGACCGATCTCCTCGACCTGGACGGGGACGAGCAGGTGCTGGAGATCGGCACCGGGTCGGGCTACCAGGCTGCCATTCTCGGGGAGCTGGCTCGCAGCGTGCTCACGGTGGAGCGCTTCGCCTCCCTGGCCGACCGCGCCCGCGCGGTGCTGGGCGAGCTGGGCTGCAGGAACGTGACTGTGGTGATCGGGGACGGCACACTCGGCTACCCTCAGGGGTCGCCCTATGACCGCATCCTGGTCACTGCGGCCGCCCCGAAGATCGCCCAGCCGTGGCTGGATCAGCTCGCCGACGGCGGGCGGCTGGTGCTTCCTCTCGGCCAGCGCTGGAGCCAGACTCTGACCGTGGTCACCAAGCAGGGCAATCGCATCGAGCAGGAAGGCCACGGCGGGTGCGTTTTCGTGCCGCTCGTGGGGGAGCACGGGTGGGAGGAAAGCTGACCCGCAGGTCCTCCGATCAGCCGCGGCCGGGAGATCGCCGCGAGCGCGCTTCCGCCATGCCGCGCATCATCGCCGGCGCGCTGCTCCTGGGGGCCGCAGTCACCCTGCTCGCTCCGATGCTCACCTACCCGTTCGGCCGGGACCAGGGCGTGTTCGCCTGCGGGGCCGACGTGCTCCGCCGCGGGGGCGTCCTCTATCGCGACTTCTGGGATCTGAAGCCACCAGGCGTCTACTACCTCTACTGGGCAGCTCTCGCCGCGTTCGGGCGCTCGATGCTCGCGCCTCGACTGCTGGACCTGATCTGGACGCTTGCCACTGCGGGTCTGCTCGCGGCCCTGGGGCGGCGTCTGCTCTCGCCCTGGATGGGTCTGGCAGGGGTCTACTTGTTCCTGGCTCGCTACGCGCTCGGGTTCGACTACTGGCACACCGCGCAGGGCGACGGGTTTGCGTCCTTGCCGCTGTCGCTGGCAGCGCTGGCGATGCTGGCCGCGGAGCGCAGGCGAAGCTGGTGGCTGGCAGCAGCGTGCGGCGGACTGGTCGGGGCCGCGGTCATCATCAAGTTCACGCTTGCGGTCTTCCTGGCCCTCCCCTTCATCGCCCTGCTCGCCGCGCGCGACCAACACCGGAGGGCGCGGCTGCTGCGAGGAAGCGCCTATCTACTCGGGTCCGCGGCTGTGGTCGGCGGGGCCGCGGTCTACTTCTGGAGCGCGGGCGCGCTCAGGGATATGATCGAGATCCTGTTCATCTGGAACGCGCGCTATGCCGAGATCCGCCCCACCGCGCCCATGCCCATCGTGATCGCCTACCAGACCGGACGCTTTCTGCTGGGCGGCGAGCACCTGGTCCTGAAGCTCACCGGACTGCTGGCAATGATCGGCGTCGCCGACCTCGCCCTGCGGCCCGAGGCGGGCCGACTCAGATGGCTGCTGCCCGGCTGGCTTGGGGTGATGCTGGCTCAGGTGTGGGCGCAGGGGAAGTACTTCGAGTACCACTGGCTGCCCGCCCTGCCGCCGCTGGCCCTGCTCGCCGGTCAGGGCGCAGCAGCCGCCTGGCGGCTGCTGCGAGACCACGTTCGCTCTCAACTGCTCGCCCGCGCCTGCGCCGCGGCTGGCCTCCTCGCCCTACTGGTCTCCTTCGCCGCTGGCTATCGAGCGCACTTCGGCAGAGCGATCAACTACGCATCGGGTGGGCTGCCGGCCGCCGAGTTTCTCACCGACTTCAACGACCCCCGCGGCGACTTCTCTATCACCGCCGACCTGTCGGTAGCCTCCTACCTGCGCGCCGAGACGCCGCCGGGCGATCCCATCTTCATCTGGGGCTTCGAGCCCATCGTCTACTTCCTGGCAGACCGTCGGCCCGCCAGCCGCTTCATCTCCCAGCAGCCGCTGGTGACTGCCTGGTCTCCTCCTGAATGGCGACGGGAGCTGATCGCCGCTCTCCTCAGCCAGCGCCCGCGCTGCATCTTGATTGTGCACGATGACTTCATGCCCTGGGTCACCCTCCGGCCCTACGACTCGGCTGAGGAGCTGGCGCGCTATCCCGAGCTCGCCGACCTGCTGCGGCGTCACTACCACCCGGCGGCCAGGATTGACGACTTCGACATTCTGGAGAGGAACCGGTGAACGCAGGCCGCGCCCTCTCCTGGCGCGCCGACTGACGGGGGTGCAGCGATGTGCTACAATGGGCTCGGTGAGGAGGCTCCCATTTCACCCCGGCTGAAGTGACGGCGATGTCCGGCGCGGTGACGGCGATCCTGGAGGCGCTGAACGAGCAGCAGCGGGAGGCGGTCGAGTACGGCGATGGCCCGCTGCTGATCTTCGCGGGCGCGGGCAGCGGCAAGACCCGGGTGCTCACCCACCGCGCCGCCTACCTGATAGAGGCGCGGGGCGTGCCCCCTGCCAACATCCTCGCGGTGACGTTCACGAACAAGGCGGCCGAGGAGATGAGGGGCCGCCTCCGGCGGCTGCTCGGGCGGCGCCACTGGGAGATGTGGATCGGCACCTTCCACGCCATCTGCGCGCGCCTGCTGCGAGCCGACGGCGAGCGGGTGGGTGTGCCCAGCAAGTTCGCGGTGTTCGACGAATCCGACCAGTTGGCGCTGATGAAAGAATGCCTGCGCGACTTGAGCCTGGACCTCGAGCAGTATCCGCCGGCGCGCATCTTGAGCGACATCAGCCACGCGAAGAACGAGCTGATCGGCCCGCGGGACTACTACAACTGGCGGGGCGGCCGGCCCATTGACGAGATCGTCTCCCGCGCCTATCAGCTCTACCAGCACCGCCTGCACGAGAACCAGGCGCTCGATTTCGACGATCTGATCAACTTCGCGGTCTGGCTCTTCGAGCAGCACCCCGATGTGCTGGAGCGCTACCAGGACCGCTTCCCTCACCTCCTCGTGGACGAGTACCAGGACATCAACTTCGCGCAGTACCGCCTCATCACCCTGCTCGCGGCCAAGCACCGCAACCTCACCGTCGTGGGCGACGACGATCAGGCGATCTACGGCTGGCGCGGCGCCGACATGCGGATCATCATGCGCTTCGACGTGGACTACCCGGAGGCGAAGGTGGTGAAGCTCGAGCGCAACTACCGCTCGACCCAGAATGTGCTGCGCGCCGCCTGGGAGGTGGTGCGGCACAACCAGGCGCGCCGGGAGAAGCGCCTCTGGACCGACGCGCCGCCAGGTGAGAGGATCGTCTGCCACCGCGCCGCTGACGAGCACGCCGAAGCCTTCTTCGTGGCCGACACCATCGAACACCTGCGGGCGAACCGGGGCCGACCCTACGACGACTTCGCCATCCTCTACCGGGTGAACGCGCAGTCCCGCGTGTTCGAGAAGGTGTTCGTGAGCCGGGGCCTGCCCTATCGCATCGTCGGCGGGCTGCGCTTCTACGACCGGGAGGAGATCAAGGACATCCTCGCCTACCTGCGGGTGCTCCATAACCCGGCCGACTCGGTGAGCCTGAAGCGGATCATCAACAAGCCGGTCCGGGGCATCGGGCAGACCACGCTGCGACACCTGGAGCAGGCCGCGCTGGAGCGGGGCCTGCCCTTGCTGGAGGTCTGCCGGCACGCAGAGGCCCTCCCCCAGCTTGGCGCCCGGGCCCATCAGGCGGCGGGCCAGTTCGTGCGGCTCATGGATCAGCTGCGCGCCAGGCAGGAGAGCGCCAGCGTGACCGAGCTGACCGAGGCGGTGATCGAGCAGTCGGGCTACCGCTTGGCCCTGGAGGGGGAGGGCACCATCAAGGCGCGGGGCAAGCTCGACAACGTCCGGGAACTGCTGAGCGCGACCCAGGAGTACGAAGAGAACGCCGAGGAGCCCTCACTCGGCGGGTTCCTGGACAACGTGGCCCTGCTCACCAGCGCCGACATGATCCAGGAAGGCGTGGATGCGGTGCTCCTCATGACCCTGCACAGCGCCAAGGGCCTGGAGTTCCCGGTGGTGTTCATGGCCGGGCTGGAGGAGGGCCTCTTCCCCCTCGCCCGGGCCTCCATCTCCGACAACCCCCTGGAGCTGGAGGAGGAGCGGCGGCTGTGCTACGTGGGTGTGACCCGGGCCAAGGAGCGGCTCTTCCTCACCTCGGCCGAGTCGCGCACCATCTTCGGCGCCACCGCCTACACGAAGATGTCCCGCTTCCTGGAGGACATCCCGGACGAGCTGTGCGAGCCCTATGGCCCCATCTCTCCCCGGCAGATCACCTGGGAGGTGGCCGATATCGCGCGCTCCCCCGCCGCACAGCAGATCCTGGTTGACGCAGGGGTGGCGGAGGCCCCATTCCGGGCCGGCGACCGGGTGCACCACGACAAGTTCGGCGACGGGATGGTGGTCTCAGTTTCGGGAAGCGGGCCGGACATAACCCTCTCCGTCGCCTTCCCGAAGCGGGGCATCAAGAAGCTCGACCCGCACTACGCCAAGCTGGAGAAGCTGTAGGGCGGCCTTTCCCTTCGACTGCGCTCAGGGCAGGCCTACGCCCCCTCAGGGCCCGCAGGGGGTCTGACTGGGTTGTCCTGATCGCTGAGGTCGCTTCCCGGTCGCCCCGGCGGGCCCGCACACAGGACTTTCCCCGGCCGCGCAGTAGGCCCTATCTGCCGCGCCCGTCAGGTGGGCGCGGAGGTGGTTGCGGTGCCAGAGCGCGTCCCAAAGCAAGTGCGGAACAGACTCGAAGACCTGCGCAGGCAGATCCACTACCACAACTACCGCTACTACGTCCTCGACTCACCCGAGATCAGTGATGCTGAATACGACCGGCTGATGCGGGAACTCCAGGACCTGGAGGCCCACTACCCGGAGCTGGTCACCCCAGATTCGCCCACCCAGCGGGTGGGCGCGCCCCCGCTGGAGGAGTTCGCCACCGTCCGCCACCGGGTGCCCATGCTCAGCCTTGGCAACGCCTTCGAGGAACAGGAGCTGCGCGCCTTCGACGAGCGGGCGAAGCGCCACCTGGGCGCTGACCCGAGCGAGCAGATTGACTATGTCGCCGAGCTGAAGGTGGACGGGCTGGCGGTTTCTCTGACCTACGAGCGCGGCCTCTTCACCCACGGAGCGACACGGGGGGACGGGTTCACCGGCGAGGACGTGACCATCAACCTGCGCACCATCCGGGCGATCCCTCTGCGGATGCTGGTGGAGAGTGCGCCGCCGCTGGCGGAGGTGCGAGGGGAGGTGTACCTGGACAAGCGGGAGTTCGCGCGCATCAACAAGGAGCGAGAGGAGGCGGGAGAGCCCCTGTTTGCCAATCCCCGCAACGCAGCCGCGGGCTCGGTGCGGCAGCTCGACTCCAGCATCACCGCCCGGCGCCGCCTCGACATCATCGTCTACGGCCTGGGCGCGGTGGAGGGGATGTCCTTTGCGGGCCACATGGAGGTACTAGAGTACTTGCGGCGCGCCGGCTTCAAGGCCAGCCCCCAGAGCCGGCTCTGCCACGGCATTGATGAGGCCTACGCGTACTGCCGGGAATGGCAGCAGAGACATGGTGAGCTGACTTTCGGCACCGATGGCGTGGTCGTCAAGGTGGACTCGCTCGCCCTCCAGGAGCGGCTCGGCCAGGTGTCGCGCAGCCCCCGGTGGGCAGTGGCCTACAAGTTTCCGCCCGAAGAGCAGGCCACGGTGGTCAAGGACATCATGGTCTCGGTGGGCCGGACGGGAGCGCTCACTCCGGTGGCGGTGATGGAGCCGGTGGTGGTCTCTGGCTCGACCGTCCAGATGGCCACGCTCCACAATGAAGACGAAGTGGCCCGCAAGGATGTGCGCATCGGCGACACCGTGGTGATCCGCAAGGCCGGGGACGTGATCCCGGAAGTGGTGAGCGTGGTCCTCAGCAAGCGCACGGGCAGGGAGCGGCGCTTCAAGATGCCGGACAAGTGCCCGGTCTGCGGCGCGGATGCAGTGCGGGAGGAGGGCGAGGCGGTGCGCCGCTGCACCGGCATCGCCTGTCCGGCGCAGATCGTCCAGCGGATGGTCCACTTCTTCTCCCGGGGCGCGCTCAACGCGGAGGGGATCGGCCCGGCCCTGATCCTTCAGCTCGCCCAGCGGGGCCTGGCACATGACCCGGCCGACCTGTTCTTCCTCACCAAGGAGCAGCTTCTCAGCCTGGAGCGAATGGCTGAGAAGAGCGCGCAGAATGCGCTCGACGCGCTGGAGGCGAGCAAGCGGCCGCCGCTCGACCGGCTGATCTACGCGCTCGGCATTCGGCACGTGGGCGAACACGTCGCCGAGGTGCTCGCCCGGCGCTTCGGCTCACTGGAGAGGCTGGCCGAGGTGAGCGAAGAGGAGCTGAGTCAGACGCTGGAGATCGGCCCGGTGATCGCCAGGGCGGTGGCCATCTTCTTCCGCCAGAAGCAGACCAGGGAGCTGCTGGCTAAGCTGCGCCGCGCCGGGGTGAGGCCGGAGGCCTTGGAGGCCGCTGCCCCGGCCGGGGGCGGGCCCTTCGCCGGCAAGACGGTGGTGTTCACCGGCGCGCTGAGCATGCCCCGCGCAGAGGCCGAGCGCCTGGTAGCTAGCCAAGGGGGCAGGGCCACTTCGAGCCTCAGCAAGAGCACCGACTACGTGGTGGTTGGGGAATCGCCCGGCTCCAAGTACGAGAGGGCGCGCCAGTTGGGGATTCCTATCCTCACCGAGGAGGAGTTCCGCGGGATGCTGAGCGAGCCCCAAGAGGTGACCTGATGCTCAGTGCACAGCAGCGGTCGGCGTTGCTGAAGGTCGCTCGGGAGGCGATCCTGGCCGCGACCAGGAAGCAAGCCTACAGGCCGGCCTCCGATGACCCGGTGCTGAACCGATCCGGCGCCGCCTTCGTCACCCTGAAGGCCTCCGGCATGCTGCGAGGCTGCATCGGGATAACTGAGGCGAGAGAGCCGTTGATCAACTGCGTCGCCAACATGGCGCGCGCCGCCGCGCTGGAGGACTACCGCTTCCCTCCGGTCAGCGCTGAGGAGGTCGCGGAACTCACCGTTGACATCTCTGTGCTCACTCCGGCCGAGCGGGTCAAGGATGTGCGGGACATCAAGGTCGGCACCCACGGGCTGATCATCGAGGATGGCCCCTCCCGGGGCCTGCTCTTGCCACAGGTGGCGGTCGAGTACGGGTGGAGCTGCGAGGAGTTTCTCGACCACTGCTGCCTGAAGGCCGGCCTCCCGAGGGGGCATTGGCGGAGAGGGGGGCAGATCTACTGCTTCCGTGCCGAGGTGTTTGGCGAGGAGGACTAGGCGCTCCCGATGGATCGCACTACTGCGCTGGAGCTGTTGCAGTCGAAGCTCAAGACCCAGAACCTGGTCAAGCACTCCCTGGCGTGCGAAGCGGTGTTAGCCGCGCTCGCCAGGAGGCTGGGCCAGGAGGAGGCCACCTGGCGGCTCGCCGGGCTGCTGCACGACATTGACTATGACCAGACCGTGGACTCCCCGCAGAGTCACGGCCTGATCGGCGCGAAGCTCCTGGAGGAGGCCGGGGTTGACTCGGCCGTCGTCCACGTCGTGCTCAGCCACGCCGACAAGGCGCCTCGCGACTCCCTGCTCGACAAGGCCGCGTGGTGCGTGGACCCATTGACAGGCCTCATCGTGGCCGCCGCGCTGATCCGACCGGAGAAGAAGCTGGCGGCGATTGACGCCCAGTTCGTGCTCAACCGGATGAAGGAGAAGAGCTTCGCCCGCGGCGCCAGCCGGGAGCAGATCGGGGCCTGCGAGCGGGAGCTGGGCCTGGCCCTCGACGAGTTCGTGGCGATCGGCGTCAAGGCGATGCAGGAGATCAGCGGCGAGCTGGGGCTGTGAGCGATCCGGCTGGTCTGCACTGGACTGTCCACCTCGCCCGACGCTATCCCGCGCGCACCGCGTTTGCTGTCGCCATCGTCCTCGCTGGCGCGGCCATCGCCGGCATCGGGTTCGCAAGCCTGTTCCTCGGAGCGCTCGCCGCGGTGCTGCTCTTCGCCTCGATCGCCGACTACCTGCTGCCAGTGCGCTACGCCTTAGGCGCCGAGGGGGCGAGCGCGCGGGGCCTCTGGCATCGCCGTCACCTGGCCTGGTCACAGGTGCGGCGGGTGATCCGGGACGAGCTAGGGGTGAAGCTCAGCCCCCTTCCGCGGCCTTCGCGTCTGGAGGCCTACCGTGGTATATACCTGTGGTTCGCGGGCAACGAAGCCGAAGTGATGGCGACCATCGCCCGTCACACCACAGCGGAGGCGGCTGGTGGAGACGATCGGCCACCTGGTTAGCTTGCTGCGGGGCCGGCCGGAGGCGGAGGGAGAGGCGGCGGCGCGGCAAGCGCGGCGGGCCGAGATCACGGAGAAGCTGGCGCGCGCCATCCTGGCCCGTCGGCTGGAGGCCCCGGCCGCGCTCTTCCTGGAACTCAACCGGCCCATCGGATTTCTCTTCAGCCAGGCCGCGTTCTTCGCCCGGCCGTTCCTGGCGTTCTTCCTCCCGGCGGCCGATGTGGAGGCGGCGGCGGAGCTGCTGGATGACCCGAAGGGTCTGGACCAGCTCCTGGCCCGCATCGCAGCGGCCGAACCGGGGGAGATCAGCACCGAGGCCAGCGAGTAGCCATGGGGGCGCTGGAACACGCCAACTGGTTCATGACCGCGCTCTTCTGCACCATGAGCGGGGTGATCGTGGCCAGCGTGCTGCTCGCCCAGCGAGGCCGGGCCATGTTCATCCGGCGCATTCCGGGATTGGCGGCGATCGAGGAGGCGGTGGGGAGAGCCACGGAGATGGGCCGGCCCATGCTCTTCTCCACCGGCCTGTGGGGGATCGACATCGTCACCTTGCAGGCCCTCGCCATCCTTTCCTACATCGTCCGGCTGGCGGCGAGGCAAGCCACCCGCCTGATCGTGGCCACCGCCTCCTCCAGCCTCTTGCCAGTGGCCGAGGAATCGGTGCGAGAGGCCTATACTTCGGCCGGCCGCCCGGAGGCGCATCGGCCCGAGGACGTGCGCTTTGTCTCCGAGGAACAGTTCTCCTATGCCCTGGGCACGATCGGCATCATGGCGCGGGAACGGACCGCCACCAACTTCCTCTTCGGGGCCTTCTTCGCCGAGGCGCTGATGCTCACCGAGAACGGCCGGGTCCTGGGCGCGCTCCAGGTGGCCGGTTGTCCGGACCCGACCCAGATCCCGTTCTTCATCGCCACCTGCGACTACGTGGTGATTGGAGATGAGTACTATGCGGCCAGCGCCTACCTGACCCGGGAGCCCACGCTCACCGGCAGCCTGGTGGGACAGGACCTCGCCAAGGCACTGCTGATCGGGCTCATCCTGGCCGGCATCGGCCTCGCCACCAGCTACGCCGGGCCGGCCGCGCCCCACAACTTCCTCCTCAACTGGCTGGCCCAAGGTAGATAGCGGGTGCGCGAGGCCCTCCAATCTCTGTTCCTGCTGAGACAGGCGCCGAACCCAACCGCGCTCGCCATCTGCCTCGGTCTCGCCCTCGCGGCGAGCGTGCTCCTGCTGTACGCGCTCCACCGCCTGCTGGGGCCGCGGGGCCGGCGCTGGCTGATCGCACTGGTGACCTTCGTGGGCGGCCTCTTCTTTGGGCTGGAGTGGTTCTACCCGGCCCGCGGCCATCCGTCGAAGAACTTCCTCACCGACTGGATCGAGCCCGTCAGCAACATGCTCACTGTGGTCGGGGCCTTCACCGTGGGGCTGGGCATCTACAGCCTGTCCCAGGTCCACGGCCGCAATGTCCGGCTCCGCCGGCCGGGGTGGCACAACAGCCTCGCCTTCTTCATCGCCATGGTGGCGATGTTCGTGTTCGGCCTGTGGGAGCACTACCTACATCTGCGAGAGCCCTTGCCGAAGCTCGTGCCCTGGCCCAAGGGGATCTACGAGATCCTCTTCAGCGGGCTGTTCGCGCCCCTCCAGGCCGCCACCTTCTCGCTGCTCGCCTTCTACATCGCCTCCGCCGCGTACCGCGCCTTCCGGATTCGCACCGCCGAGGCCGGGCTGATGATGGCCGCGGCCTTCGTGGTGATGTTGGGCCAGGTGCCCGTGGGCGCTTGGCTGACCAGCGCCATCCCTGCTGCGAGCGGGTGGAGCTTCTTCCGGCTGGAGAAGCTGGGAGAATGGGTGCTGGCCTGGCTGAACACTCCTGCCCAGCGGGCCATCACCTTCGGGGTGGCGATCGGCGCGCTGGCGATGTCCCTGCGCGTCTGGTTGAGCCTGGAACGCGGCACCTTCTTCTCGGAGCAGAGCTGAGTTGGAAGCGACACCATCGGCCAGCTTCTGGCAGCGGATGCAGCAGATCCCCCGCCACTACATCTACCTGCTGCTGGCAGGGGTGGTGGTGTGGCAACTGCTGGCTCCCATGCCTCTTCCTATCAGCCCAAGCACGGCCACCCGAGGGCTGTACGAGGCGATTCGGGCGGTTCCCGAGGGCAAGCTGATCATCATCAGCACCGACTGGGATGCCAGCACTCAGGCCGAGACTTGGCCCCAGACAGAGGCCGTCATCCATGCCTGCTTCCAGGCCAGGAAGCGCTTCGTGATCATGAACATGCAGCCCCCGATGGGGGTGAAGCTCGCCAACGACATCGCGCTGGAGGTGGGCAAGCAGTACCGCGCCCGCTACGGCGTGGACTGGGCGAACTGGGGCTACAAGTACGGCTATGGCAATGTGCTGATGGCGATGGCGAAGGACATCGCGAAGACCATCGGCGACGACTTCTATGGCAGACCGGTGACGCGCTTGCCGCTGATGCAGGGAGTCCGGAGCATCAGGGACATCGGGCTGGTGGTCGAAGTGACCGGGCTAGCGGGGGTCACGGAATACTGGATCGGCCTCATCCAGGGGCCCTACCAGGTGCCCTTCGCCGCCGCTTACACCGCGGTGATGGCCCCGGGCTACTACCCGTACCTCGACTCCGGGCAGATGAAGGGGATGCTGGTCGGCGCGAAGGGGGCGGCCGAGATGGAGGCCCTGGTGCGCAGCCCGGGCAAGGCCACCACCATCATGAACGTCCAGTCCTGGGCGCACCTCCTGATCATCGCGCTGATCGTGGTCGGCAACCTCGGCTATCTGCTGGCGCGGGGAAGACGGGAGGAGCGGCGGCAGTGAACCCCGAGGTCGCCATCCTCTGGGCCGGCGCCATCGCCACACTCGGGGTATACACCATCCTCTACCGCGAGAACCCGATCTCGCGGCTGTTCGAGCACATCTTCGTCGGCCTCAGCGCCGGGTATCTGCTGTTCACCACCTGGACGCAGAATCTGGAGGGTAAATGGTGGGGCCCGATGGTCCACCAGCGCCAGTGGTACTGGGCCTTCGCCCCCGTGGTTGGGCTGCTCTTCTACTTCATCTACAGCCGCAGGCTGGTCTGGCTCGCCCGCCTGGTGATGGGGCTGTTCTTCGGCGTGGCCGCGGGCACAACGTTCCGCCAGTTCTTCCCTCTCTACTCGCCGCAGATCTACAAGTCCTTCAAGCCCCTCCTCCCCCAGGCCGGCCTCGTCTGGGCCGATGTGATCCTCCACCACTGGATCTTCATCGTCATCCTGCTCACGGTGATGAGCTACTTCTTCTTCTCCATCCCCCACGAAGGGCGTTTCGGCCGCGGCCTGGGCCGCAGCTCTCTGCTGGGCCGCTGGTTCCTGATGATCGCCTTCGGCGCCATGTTCGGCAACACCGTGATGGCCCGCATCTCGCTGTTCATCGGGCGGGTCCAGTTCCTGCTCAAGGACTGGATCGGCCACTACCTCTCCTGGTTCGCCCAGAGAGCAGGCGGGTAGGGCAGGCGCCTATCCGCCTCCGGCGGCCCCCCTCCTGTCCGGCCCCCGCTGCCCCACGCGGCTTCCTGTGCTATCATGTCCTCGTCATGACCCCCCGCGTCCGTATCAGCACCTTCGGCTGCAAGGTCAATCAGTGCGACAGCGAGGAGATCGCCCGCTCGCTGGCCGCGCTGGGGTGGGAGGTCGTGCCCTGCGGCCCTGCCGCGGTTCACATCGTCAACACCTGTACCGTGACCGCCACCGCGGACACGAAGGCGCGCAAGCTGATCCGCAAGCTCGCCCGGGAGCAGCCAGCCGCGGCGATCATCGTCACCGGCTGTTGGGCCCAGCGCGACCCGGAGTCAGCGAGGGCCCTGCCGGGCGTGCGCGCCGTGCTGGGCAATGAGGAGAAGGCTCGCGTTCCGGAAGTTCTCTCACGTATGCTCGCCAGGGGCAGGAGGCTAGCTCCTGCCCAACATGCGGCCCCTCTGCCCAGCCTGAGGAGGCGTGCCTTCGTGAAGATCCAGGATGGCTGTGATCACCGCTGCGCCTACTGCGCGGTGCCCGACGCCCGGGGGCGGCCCACTAGCCGGCCGATGGCCGAGGTGCTGGCCGAGGTAGAGAGGCTGCTGGATGCCGGCGCGCAGGAGATCGTGCTCTGCGGCATCCGCCTGGGCGCATACGGGAGGGAGCGCCAGCAAGGGCCTGGCCTCGCCGCCCTGCTGCACGAGATGCGCGCGCTTCCCGTGCCGCGCCTGCGCCTCAGTTCGATTGAGCCAATGGACCTTGGTGAGGAGCTGCTCGAGGAGGTGGCGGATCATCCGCGGCTGTGCCATCATCTCCATCTGCCCCTGGAGTCGGGGGACGACGGGGTGTTGGGCGAGATGGGCCGAGGCTACACCCGCGCTGACTTCGCCCGATTGGTTCGGCGGGCCAGGGAAGGGTGGCCCGATGTCGCGCTGACCAGCGACGTGATGGTCGGCTTCCCCGGGGAGAGTGAGGAGCAGTTCCAGCGGACGGCCGCGTTCGTGCAGGAGATGCGCTTCTCACGCCTCCATGTGTTCCCTTACTCGCGCCGCCCGGGCACACCCGCGGCCCAGCGGCGCAATCAAGTGCCGGTCGCGGTCACACGCGAGCGGGCCGAGCGCCTGCGGGCAGTGGGAGCGGAACTCGCGCAGCGCGCGGCCGCCGATTGGGTGGGGCGAGAAGTGTCGGTGCTGTTCGAGGAGCAGGGCCGAGACGGGCGTCTGACCGGCCTGACGGAGCACTACCTGCGCCTCCGGTGTCCCGGCCCGCGGGGGTGGATAGGGCGAATCATCTCCGTCGCAGCGGAGCGCGCGGTCGGGGGAGAGCTGCGGACCCGGCACGCACCCGGCCCGGCAGGATAGGCCTTTCCGGGCCAGGAAATCAGCCGGCATGGAGACACTGTTCCTGATCTACGACGAGGCCTTCCAACCAGAAGTCAGCGCCATCATCGAGCGCAAGATGATCGTGCCGCGCTACAGCCGCGTGGACAACGTGATCGGAGCGAGAGTCGCGGCGGCGCAGGAGGCCGGGACCGGCTACCTGACAGACCGGCGGAACCGCATGATCGTGGTGATCGCGGAGTCGGCCACCATCGGCCGGCTGGTGAGCGACCTCCAGGCCTTGCGGAGGCGCAAGGGGCACGGCCTGCGCGCCTTTGTGGTCCCGGTCAGCGCGGTCATCTAACCTCATCTGGGTCCGCCAGCCGGCGGAGGATGTCCCAGTAGGCGCCCCGGTAGCCGCGCCTGATCGCCTCCACCAGGCGCTGATTGTCGCTGTAGTTGTAGGCTTCGGTGCCGGCCTCCGCCGTGGGGAAGAAGAAGCGCTGGTCGCCGCCGACCAACCCGGCCACGTACTCTGGCGCGTCCCCACCCAGAGCTGAGGACAGATAGAACACGGGCGCGCGGAACTCGTCGTTGTTCTCGACTGATCCCCGCAGGTTCGGGTTCTGCTCCATGTCTCCTTCCCGCCGGACCTGCTCGCCCAGAGCGGTGCCGGCGTAGATGCGAACGCCAAGGGAGACCCCTGCCCGAGGAGGCGATATCCGCTTGATCAGGTCAATGGTGGTGGCGACGCTCTCCCGCGTCTCGCCCGGCCCACCCAGCAGCAGGTCGTACATGAACATCAGGCCGGCCTCCCGACAGGCGCGGGCCGTCTCCCAGAGATCGGCCTGGCGGAACTCCCTGCCCAGGCTGGCCAACATGGCATCGTCGCCGCTGTCCACCCCGAAGTTGATCCCCGCGCAGCCGGCGCGGCGCATCGCCCGCGCCAGCTCGGGGGTGAAGCCCGCGGGTGTCGCGTAGGTGTACCACCGCGCCCGGCCCCCAATGCCGCGGCAGGTCAGCTCCCCGCAGACGGCGAGCGCGTGGTCGGCAGGCAGGTTGAACTCGCTGTCACACAGGTGGAAGTGATCCACCTGCTGGGATAGCAGGACCTCGAACTCGTCTGCCACCTGGGTCGGGGTGCGCGGCCGCACCCGGCGCCCCTTGCCGACCGGGTCGGCGCAGTAGAGGCAGCTCCGGTCGCAGCCGCGCTTGGTCTCGAGGCCGGCCTGGCCGCCCTCTGCGAAGTAGCGGCGGTTGTCGAGCAGGGCGCGCGCCCGCCGGGGCAGCTCTTCGAGCGGGCCCAGCCACGGCGCGTTCTGTCGCAACCGGTCGCCCTCTCGCCACACCAGCCCTGGCACGGCAGCCACGTCTCCCTCCCCCCTCAGCGCGGCCGCCAGCAAGGCCAGCGGCACTTCCCCATCACCCGCGATCCCATAGTCAGCCCCGACCATCTCCAGGATGGGCCCGGGGCAGACCGAGTAGCCGCTGCCCCCCACGACTATCGGAGCAGCAGTGTGCCGGCGGATGGCAGCGGCGATCTGAGCGAAGCCGGGCAAGAAGTCTTCACTCGTCGCCAGGTAGCAGTCATCGCTATTCCGCAGCGTCAGGGCGACCAGGAGCGGCTCGCATTCAGACAGGCTGGCCCGAATGGCGGCCTCCGGGTCGGGCTCGAAGCACAGGTCCACCAGCCGCACCCTCATGCCCTGGGACAGCACGAGGTCGGCCATGTAGTCCAGGGCCAGCGGCGCGACCGCTGGACGAAGCCGGTTCGGGTTGACCAACACCACCTCAGGAGGCACGCGTTCTTCCCGTCCGATAGCCCCGGGCCGCCGCCCTACGCCTCGGCTCACGGGCCTCGCCGCGGATCTCCACAGAAAACATTTCCAGGAGGTGGAACCTTTTGCCGCGTGATGCGTCTAACTAGATAAGCGAGCGGGCAGGTCCCAACGAGCCACCCAGACGGTAGGTGAGTCAGTGCCAAGTGTCAAGCTGTCTGCCCGCTCGGAGTGAAGCTGCCGCCCAACCTCCTACGCCAGGGGGAAATGGTGCCCCGAGGAACCCCGCCGTCCTCGGGGCACCGCCGCGTCGCTGTAGCGCATTCCGAGGAGCGATGGGGAGGAGTGCCGTGAGGAACCTGGCTCGCATCTTCGCCACCATGATCGTCTGCTGTGCCCTCGCCTGCCGGGTGGCTGCGGCCCTCGCCGGGCCGCCTCACCTCCGTGCCCTCAACTGCGACCTGAAGAAAGGAGCCGGCCCTCTGCCGGAGATCAGGTACCGCGAGCTGGCCGCGCTGCTGCTGTATGCCCATCCAGACATCGCAGTCCTGCACAACGCCAGGAGTCTCCCCGCCGCCCCTGGCCAAGGGCCTGTCGAGAGCCTGGCCCGCTCTCTGCGCATGTACTACCTGTTCGAGCCCGTGCTGCCAGGCAGAGATGTCGGCTCCGCCCTCCTCTCGCGCTATCCCATCCGCGCCGGCGGCGCGCTCTCCGCCTCGGCCCGAGACCCCTGGGTGCCCGGCCTGCGGGCAGAGCTGTCTCTTGGGAAGAAGACGCTGCGGGTCATGGCGGTTAGGCCTTCGTCTCGCGCGGAAGCGAACGCGTCGGGCGAGATCGTCGCCAGGGCAGTGACGGCCCAGCCGGAAGCCCACTGGCTGGTGATGGCCAGCCTCGATCCGGGATGGGGCCTGGATGCGGTGAAGGCCTGGGGCCGCGCCGGCCTCCAGGACGCGGCTGTCGCCTCGAAGGGGAAGACCGAGCCCACCTTCCCCGCCTCTGCGCCAAGGGAGCGACTGGACTTCATCCTGATCTCGGGCAGCTTGCGCGCCGGGCTGGGCTCGCTGAAGGTGCTGCGAGATGCCAGGGCGCGGGGCCTGGCCGACCATCTACCGGTGGAGGTCACCTTGGCCTACTGACCTCCACTGGCGGCCGCGATGCTGGCGTACAGGCGGCCATTGACTCGGGCCATGGTCTCGACCAGCAGGGCGTAGGGCTCGTCCTCGATGGTCACCAGCCCGTAGTTGCTGTCCTCGCCGTCGAACCTGCCTTCGGCGGGCTCGTCGGCGTGCTCGAACCAGTGGTAGCCAACCACCATCGGCAGTTCCATGAGCTCGGTGACGTACCGCTCGAAGTGCTCCGCTCGCTGGCCCTGGGTGTCCACGATCACCCCGGCTCCCCGGGTGTTTGGCAGGCCGCTGTCCCGCGCCCGGAAGCTGAACTCCGAGATGATCACGGGCCGCCCGGTGACCCGGTCAATCTCGGAGAGCGCCTCGCCCGGCGCGCGTTCGCTGTAGTGGTTGAAGGAAACCACCTCCACCTGGTCCCGCATTGCCTCCAGCACCGGCCCTCGGAGGTACCCGGCGAAGCGGCACCCCAGGATCAGGTGGTGCTCGTCCACTAACCGGATGGCTTCTTTGGAGACGCTGAAGTAACGGCTCGCCACCAGCTTCAGGAACTCCTCCTGGTCGGCGTCGGGGATGCGGGAGCCGACCTGGGGGATCCGGCCCACCTGATCGAAGCTCTCGTACTCGGTACGCCAGGCCTCGTTGAGGACCGCCACGGTCTGGTAACGGTCCTGGAGGAACCGCACCAGGGCCTGACGGCCGGGCGCGCCATCAGGAAGCTGGAGGAACTCGATGAAGAGGGTGTCCCCACTTCGCCAGTCAGGCGCCCACCGCAGCTCGTTGTCCGTGAAGTAGCCGATCAGCCAGGGGTTGGTCGCAAGGGGCCGGCAGACACGGCGGGCGTGGCGGTTGACGGCCCTCTCCCACTCCGGGTCGAAGACATCCGGGAAGGTCATCCCCTCCGCCCACTTCACCCGGTGGGCGAAGTCGAGGATGACCGTGAAGGGCATCTTCTGCTGCCAGGTCACCTGATCTGACCAGGCCCCAATGGTGTTGAACCCCCAACCGCGAAGCCGCCCGGCGACCGCCCGCGCCCAGTCGGCTACACCGCCGTACTTCGCTGCCACCGCCTCGCCGTAGGGGCTGCGGTTGGTGCCCCGGATGGTGTCCTGGCGAAAGCTCACCGTGTTCACGCCGATGCTGAGGAAGGGGTGACCATCGGGATCAACCAGGTGCCAGCGCGCTCCCACCTTGGCCACTCGGAACCAGCCAGTCGCCGCCATCTTCACCTTCTCCCAGCCGCCGTAGCGGTCGAGGGCCGGGGCTTCCTCCCCGAGGGCCAGCCCGGCCGCCACCAGCACCAGAGACAGAAGCAAGAGCACACTGCTCCGCAGCACCCGGCCTGCCTCCGCACTTTCAACTTGAAGGATTCAACCAAGGCCAGGCGGCCACCTGCGGCTCACCGTGCGGCGATGCGTGCCCAAGCCGGCCTGAGGTGCCTACCGGGACCGGTCTGTGGAATAAGCCCCTCCGAACGGCGCTGGCAGCAATGAGCTGCCTCGGGTGGCCAGAGGAACCTTCGCAGGGGGCTTCCGACCGTCTCCGAGGCAGCTCACTGCTCTCCAGCCGACGGGGCCGCCCCCCAGGTGGTTCGGCACCGCCGCCACCACCAGGATCCGGCTCAGAACGCTCCCTGGGCCCTCTCAGGCAGGTGTGTGCTGATTCGAGCCAGGGCTCAGGTCAGAGGTAACTGGTAGCCGCTTGCGGGCAGCGGCTCAGACAGCCGGCCGAACCACAAGATATGGGCTCCCGCGGGACATCACGAGCCCCATATACTGTACCGCTGAGCTCGCTCCCGCCACACGTTACCAGTTACGCTGGCTTATCACTATTGACAGAGGGGGGCAAGGGTGACACAGTGCAGTATAGCGCGCTGGGTTTCGCAACCACTAAGGAGGTAGACACCATGCGGCTGTGTCGTCCCCACGGTGTGTCAGTGGTGTGCTTGGTGACGCTTCTGACCCTCCTCGCGCCGACCCGGAGCTGGGCCGCGCTTCCCCCGACCGTCGAAGGCCAAGCTGATTTCCTGGCTCACCGCTACGCCCAGTCCCTGGAGCTGCTTTCCGAGGCGCTGTCGGCCGAGTCCATCCAGGCCAGCCGGGCGGAACTGGCGCAGGCGCTGCGCTCCGTGATCGCGCAGCCGCTGACCAGGCAGCAGCTTCGCGAGCTGGACCAGTGGATGGTCACCAATGCGGTCCCGCCTGGGGAGCTGACGCCGCCAGACCTCGAACTGCACAACTGGGTAGGTCTCACGCTGGACGCCGTCCGGGCCTATCTCTCCCGGCCTGCCCTGACTCCCGAGCTGCACCGGGCGGTGATGGCCCAGGCTGGGATCGTGTTCGATGCGCTGCGGCGGGAGTTGACGGCCCAGTTCTCAGGCGTGATGTCGGAGGTGGAGACGAACGTGGCCGGCGTGGTCTTCGGCGACACCTTCCTGGTCTCCGCGGCCGCCACCTCCCCGGTCTCGCCGTTCATGAAGCGCCTGTTCACGACCGCGGAGATGGATATGTTGCTCCAGTACGCGCGCGACGCTGCGGTGACCGCGCGTCGCGACTGGGATGACTCAGTGGCGTCGGTGGCCGAGGAGAAGCGGGCGGCCTGGGCGGCCTCACTCGGAGCGCGGTCGGTCCATCTCCGCGGGGCCGCGGCCCAGACGCAGTACCAGATCCTCGCTACCTCCTATACCCAGCCCCGGATCCTAACGGGAGACGAGTACCAGGCCCTCCATGACGCCTATGCTGCCCAGCGCGCCCCGTCAGCCGCGGCTGAGACAGGAGGGAAGTGATGAGGATCTCGCTCGGAAGTGCCGTCTGCGTTGCCTTCGCGCTGACCCTTGCACCTGTGGTGCAGCCCGCCGCTTCCGCCTCTTGGTATGTCAGTGACGTCACCTACAGCTATGGGTGGGACGCGGAAGTGGATCAGGACGTCTACTATCCGGGCACTGCGGTGGTGATGGGCCACATACGGAGAAACGCCGGTAATGGCTACTACTACGCCATGGCGGAGGCCTATGGCATCGGGGCGGAGCACGTGGCGGTCGTCTCAACTGACCCGCGCGATGCTCAGGGTCGGCCTCTGCTTGGGCACTCCAACCTGAACGCGCGCATCTGGCTGTCAGGGGCGCCTCCGCCCCCCAGGCCGGCAACGTGGGCACAGAAGTCCTACCTGAACGGCAAGCACTGCATCACCTTCGACGAGGTGCAGACACGCGCGGGTCTGGACTGGGCCTCAGGCCTCAGCCAGAGTGGCCTTATGGGCTAGAACCCACCTACACAGGGTTACGCGTTAGAAAGGAGCTGGCACCCGGAGGACGGAGTGCATAGGCGGTATGTAGACCAGAAGTACCTGATTGACCCCGACTGGGTGGACAGGACTACCCAGGGCCAGTATCGCGCGGCCTGGGTATATGCTGGTGCGACTGCGGGGGTGCATGGCCAAGGCGGAAAAGTGCGTTGCCAGGTGAGCACCTGTGCCATGTCGTGGGGGATCCTCCACAACCCGTAGCCGCAACCCCGGGGAGGTCCGCCTGTTCGAGTTGGTGGGCCTCCGGATGGTGTCCCAATCATAGTGGAAGGTTGGGGCGGCTCTCTCCACCGGGGTTCTGATAGAATCGGGTAACCCAAAGCGCGAAAAGGAGAGAGCCGCTGTGAGAAGAGAGTATCAGATTGCGGGTCGTAAGGGAAACGGCGCGTCGCGCCAGTTTCTGATGAGCGAGGGGGCGGCGCTAGCCGATCTCGGGGAACGGGTGCTCGCAGCGCGCCCAGGCTCTTGAACTCGAGCGTCCGGTTCTCCAGGAGCAGATAGTCGTTCTGCAGCGTCAGCTCCCGGCACAGCAACTGGGCCACGGTGGCGATCACCGGTAGGCAAAGTCAGTCCACTCTCCCCTCAGCATCCCTTTCCATCCTCGGCAGGCCTTCCGCAACAGGGGTACAGCGACCGCCGAGGATACGACGAGGAAGGCTGTAGGAGCGTCGTGGAAGCCACTGGCTGGTAACGCTCTGCGGCGATGGCTTCAGATCTCCGTGGGAGCCACAAGATGCGGTCTGTCGCGGCGGGGAGGTGGGCCGATATGTCCCGCCCGCGAGATCCGCCCCGCCGTGAGTTGCCAGTTACAGGTCAGGCCACGTCTTGACCGAATCCCTATTCCGTGGTAAGAATGCCGGCGTTCTGGGGCTCTGGCAGCCCTACCTGCTGACGCAACCGTTTCATCAGCACTCCCAGCACTCCATCACAGCATCGCCTCCACGGCACCGACCACCGCAGTGCCACCATGGCCGGCCATGTCAGCCGACTCTGCTTGCGCGGCCCGGGCCGGTCACTCAGGAGAAGCGCGGTGATGCGAATGTGCTGCATCGCGCCGCTGATTGCGGCCTCTCTATACTTCGCGCACTTGGGCGCCTTGCCCCAGGAGGGGCCGGGTCGGCCTGCCCGCGCCCAGTCGCCCTTGGTCACTATCCACGCCGACGGCAACCTCTTCCAGTTCCGCGCTTCTTCAGCCACCGTCGCAGAGGTGCTGCGGGAGGCAGACATCAGCCTGGGGAAGCTGGATCGCACCAGCCCGGCCCCTGGCACTCCCATCACCGATGGCATGACAGTGCGCGTCACCCGGGTGAGCAAGCGCCAGGTGGTCGAGGAGGCGATCGTTCCCTCGAAGACAGTGTTGCTGGCCACGCTCGATCGTCCTGCTGGCTTCAGCAAGGTGCTCGAACAGGGCACAGATGGAGTGGTGCGGCGCCTGGTCAGGGTATGGGAGAAAGACGGCCAGGTCACCCAGCAGTCCGTTGTCAGGGAGCAGGTGGTGGTGCCGGTGCGCGACACCGTAGTGCTGCGAGGCGCTCGGGGCCTGGCCAGCCGCGGCGGCGACTGGCGCCGGCCGCTGCGGATGCAGGCGACGGCCTATGACCCGGGGCCGCGAAGCTGCGGCCGCCACGCTAACGGCTACACGGCCATCGGAGTCAAGGCGACAAAAGGCATCGTAGCGGTGGACGACCGCGTGATACCCATGGGAACCCGTCTCTATATCCCCGGCTATGGATTCGCCGTCGCCGCCGACCGGGGCCGGGCCATCAAGGGGAGGCGGATTGACCTCTGCTTCGACACCTACGCAGAGGCCGTCCGCTGGGGGCGGCGCCGCGTGGACGTCTACATGCTGGACTAGCAGGGCGGGGCAGCGACCTGCCCGGTGGGCGTAGGTGGCTAGGTCGGCTGCGCCGACCGTGGCTAGGCCCGCGCTACAGCGAGGCCAAGAGGGGCACGAGGCAAGTGGCAGATGGCAGGAGCTGCCGCTCCTGCCCAACGGGTAAGGCAGGTCTGCGACCTGCCCGGCGGGCATGGGTGGCTAGGTCGGCTGGGCCGACCGCCATGGCGGCCCTTCGGGCCTAGCCAAATCCCCGCCCTACAGCAGTGCGCTTGACACCCCGCGCGCTCGGCAGATACCATAGACTCGTGAGCGCGTTGGCAGCTCCGGAAGCTAAGGCCAAGGCATTGAAGAACCGCACCACCGCAGCCCTGCTGGTCTGTGCTGTTGTCCTGCTCACTGCCCCCCCTGCGTGGACGCTTTCGCTGTCTGAGGAGGTGCGCCTGGGCAAGCAGGTGGTAGCTGAGATGCGGCCCGCAGGGCTCACCGAGGATCCCAGCCTGGTCGCCATTGGCAAGCACCTGGCCGAGGTGATGCAGCGCAAGGAACTGGTGTGGCGGTTCTGGCTGGTCGAGGACCTGGAGGCCTTCAACGCCTTCGCGGCCCCCGGCGGGTTCGTCTTCATCACCCGCGCCTACTACCAGAAGCTGAGCGACGATGAGGCCGCGTTCGTGCTGGGCCACGAGATGGCCCACGTTGATCTGCGGCACTACGAGAAGCATGTGAAGAGAGAGACCAAGGCCAACATCGGCAATCTGCTGCTGAAGGTGCTGACCAACAATGTGGGCGTCTGGGGAGCCGCGGCCGATCTGGGCGCTACCGCGTACATCACCCACTACAGCCGCGTGCTCGAGAAGGAGGCCGACCTCGCCGGCTACCGCTACGCCGAGAAGGCGGGGTACGACGCCCGGCTGGCGGTCAGCGCGCTCAGCAAGCTCGGCAAAGACCAGCACCTCCACCCCTGGATCGCGAACATCTACGCCACCCACCCCATCCTGTCCAGCCGCGAGGACCGGCTGGCCGCGCTGGGGGGCAGTGAGCCCGAGGAGGTCAAGCCGCCTCCTCCCTCTCCAGAGCACCAACGCAACTTGACGGGCGGCCTCCAGCCGTTCAAGCCCACCAGGCCGATCGCGGTGCGCATCCTGGGAGAAGATGGCAAGCGGTGGGAGGATCGCTGGCGGAAGAGCTTCACCAAGCGGCTTCACCTCCGCCTCACTCCCCTTGGCTTCAAGATCGCCGGCGACGACATCATGTACAAACCCGAGATTGGCGATCCGGTGGAGGCGGCGCGGAGCCGTGGGGCAACGCACTTGCTCCTGGTCGCAGTGCGCAAGATGAGCAGCACTTCGACCGCTCCGGAGGGCCTGGCCGGCACGCCGGTCGAGGCGGCAGTGGATGTGACGGCCAAGCTCGTGGACGTCACCACAGGCGAGCAGGCCGGGGACGGGCTACGGTTCAGCAAGAAGAGAACGGGGAGGGATGTCCTTCCTGCCGATCCCGATGTCCTCTACACCGACACGGCCATTGGTCACCTCGCCGACAAGGCGGCCGGGACCATCGCCCTCGCCTGTGCGAAGGCCCTCGGCGCAGAGCCCGCCAAGCCGCAGAAGGAAGGGCCGGCGGCGCAGCCGGGGAGTTCAGCTCCGAAGTGAAGGCGGGGGCCAGCCCGAGAGGCCAGGAGGTGGCAATGGATGCCGAAGCCTTGCAGCGCGCTGTGAACGAGCGCAACCACCGCTACCAGAGGGAGCTGGAGGACTGGTTCCGGCGCTGGATCGTGGACGAGTACCCAACTCGGGCCGGCGCGAGCTGGCGGCGCGACTACAGCAGTGTTGAGGCCTACCAGCGCAGTGTCGAGCCGAACTGGCAGCGCTGGCGGGCCATCCTCAACCCGCCCCCTCTGCCGATCTCGGGTGAGCTGGCTTGCGAGCCAGTCGCTGGCCTGGACGATCTGGACGGCCAGTTCGTGCGGCTGCCGCTGGAGGGCGGCATTCGCGCGGAGGCGATCCTCGCGATCCCGGCGACGGCCAAGCGCAAGGTCCCCCTGGTGGTGGCCCAACACGGCATCGGCTCCACGCCTGAGCACGTGTTCGGCCTGATGGACCCCGGAGGGGCGTACCACTCCTTCGGACGCAGATTGGTGGAGGCCGGGTTCGCGGTGCTGGCGCCCATGAACCTCTTCGACAGCGAGCCGCGGAAGCGAATCGTGCGGCTGGCGACCCTGGCGGGCACAACGCTGACCGGGATCGAGCTGGCGCGGATGCAGCGGCTGCTCGACGTGGTGCTCCACGACCCACGGCTTGACCCGGGCAAGGTCGGCTTCTGGGGCCTCAGCCTCGGCGGCATGGCCGCCCAGTTCTGGTCGCCGCTGGAGCCGCGGCTCGGCGCGGTGATCAGCGCCGCCTGGTTCAACGCCCGGCTCAACAAGATGGTCATCCCCGACCCGCGCTATAGCTGCTTCCTCGACACACCTGAGGAGCACGTCTTCCTCCGCGGCTGGCTCACCGAGTTCGCTGACAGCGACCTGCTCAGCCTGGTCTGCCCGCGGCCCGTGCTCATCCAGACCGGCAAGGCCGACGGCATCGCCTGGTGGCCCCAGGTGGTGGCGGAGTTCCAGGCCCTCCAGCGCCACTACGAGCAGCTCGGCCTCGCCGAGCGCTGCGCCCTCGACCTGCACGAGGGCGGCCACGAAGTGCGCCTGGGCAGCGGCATCGAGTGGCTCTGGCGCTGGCTCTCCTGACATCTCCGGCCGCGGCAGGGGGGGACTGCTGCTCCGAGGGCCGGGCTCACGCAATGCCGGCGGCAGCTCGCGGCGGCAAGGACTGCCCGGCTATGCGGAGAATCTACCGCCCCACCGCTGCTCAGGGAGGACACATGGCCAAGAAACGGTTTGCCCTGATTGGCGCGGGCGTGTTCGGGGAGATGCACGCGCGGGCCTACAGCAACCACTACACCAACCACCCGGAGGCCGAGCTCGCCGTGGTCTGTGACATCAACCAGGAGCGAGCGAAGGCCATCGCCAGCACCTACCAGGTGGGGAGGTTCTGCACCGACTGGCGTGAGATCGTCCTGGACCCCGGCATTGACGCGGCCTCGGTGGCGACGCCGGATCACCTGCACACCGAGATCGCGGTGGCCCTGGCGCGAGCTGGCAAGCACCTGCTCGTGGAGAAGCCCATGGCCACCGCGGTGGCCGACTGCGAGGCGATGATCGAGGCGGCGAAGGAGGCCGGGGTCAAGCTGATGGTGGATTTCCACAACCGCTGGAACCCGCCCTACCACGAGGCGCACCGCCTGCTGCGGTCCGGAGAGCTTGGCTCGCCGCGGTTCATCTCGCTACGCCTCAGCGACACCCGGTACGTGCCCTTCGAGATGATCGGCTGGGCCGACCGCTCCTCAGTGCTGTGGTTCCTGGGCAGCCACGCGGTGGATATGGCCTGCTGGCTGATCGGGGAGTGGCCCCGCCGCGTTTACAGCGTCTCCCGGCGCAGCGTGCTGAAGCAGAAGGGCGTGGACACGCCGGACTTCTTCCAGAGCACCCTGGAGTACCCGGGCGGGGCGGTGGCCTCCATCGAGAACTCGTGGCTGCTGCCCACCTCGGCGCCGAACATCTACGACATGAAGTGCCAGATCCAGGGTTCCGAAGGGACCATCTTCATAGACAACTCCTCTCATCGGGTGCTCGAGATCCAGGGACCAGCGCGCTACTCCTACGGAGATGTCATGGGAGCGCCGTTGATCCACGGCAAGCAGCGGGGCTTCATGGTGGAGAGCATCCTGCATTTCGCCGAGTGCGTGATCCACGATCGCGCGCCCCTGGTCCCCGGCGAGGTGGGGCTGGAGGTGACGCGGGTGCTGTGCGCCATCGAGGAGTCGGTCGAGACTGGCCAGCCGGTCGAGATCCCGCGGTGACGGAAACGCCTCAGCAGTGACCATCATAGGGCAGGAGGTAGGGAGATGAAGATCGGACAGGTGGCGGCGCAGTTGTACACGGTGCGGGACCACCTGAAGACTCCGGCCGGGATCGCGGAGTCGCTGAGCAAGATCGAGCAGATCGGCTACCGCGCGGTGCAGCTGGCCTCGGCCGGCGGCGTCGGCGAGGAGGAGATGGCGAAGATGCTCAGCGACGTGGGGCTGGCCTGCCCGGCCAGCCACGAGAGCTCGGAGAGGATCCTGTCCGAGCCGGCCGCGATCGCCGAGCGCATGCGCAAGCTGGGCTGCGGGTACGCGGTGTTCCCACACCCGGGCGGCGTCAAGCTCGATACGCTGGCCGATGTCAAGGGCTTCGCGGCCAAGCTGAACGCGTCAGGCAAGGTGCTGCGGGAGGCGGGGATCATGCTCGCCTACCACAACCACAGCACCGAGTTCCGGCGCTTCGACGGGCGGCTGATGCTGGAAGTCCTCTACGACGAGACCGACCCGCGCTATGTGCAGGCAGAGATAGACACCTACTGGGTGCAGCACGGCGGGGGCGATCCCGAGGATTGGTGCCGTCGGCTCAAGGGCCGGCTGCCCCTGCTGCACTTGAAGGACTACGTGATCTCGTCACAGGGCAGGCCGACCTTCGCCGAGGTGGGCCGGGGCAATCTCACCTGGAAGCCGATCATCGCCGCGGCCGAGCAGTCCGGCTGCCAGTGGTACACCGTGGAGCAGGACATCTGCCCGGGAGACCCGTTCGACTCGCTGCGGATGAGCTTCGAGTACATCCGCGACCACCTCTGCTCCTGAGCGGACGGCCCTCACGGCGAAGGCGGGGAGGCCGGCTAAAGGCCGCAGGGAGGGGTCGGCCGCCGTGATCTCTGGAGTCACAGGGCCTCCGCGCACAGCCCCGCACCAGGCTAATGCAAGAGAGCCCATCACTGTGAAGAAGAGCAGACAGGCGCGCATCAGAGTCGCCGAGCGCGATGGCGCGAAGCGGGTCTACGCCGACCTGGAGGGCAAGGACGTCAGCCGGGTCTACATCCTCCCCAGGCGAGTGCGCATGGGGCCGGCAGGCGAAGTGCTGATGGCCGGGATCGGCGGGGTGGGGACACAGAGGGAGCATCGCCGCAAGGGCCTGGCGCGCCGGGTCTTCACCCGCGTGATGCAGGAGATCGGCCGCGATGGCTACTCCTGCTCGGGGCTCTTCACCGGCACGGCCATCGTCGCTCACCGCCTGTACCGCCAGTTCGGATACGTGGACATCGCCGTACAGCGCAACCCGCGGAAGCTGCTGAACCCGAAGGCGGTAGTCCTCAGGGGGATCGCCGAGCTCGCCAAGGGAGAGGAGTTCGCCGATTGGAGCAGCCTGCTGGCAGTGAACCTGAAGGGGTGCCCACCTGTCTTCCTGCGCCTCGAGCGCGGGACTGCGAAGGCGCTCCGGCGCTCGCCGAGATGGGTCAACCTGTCCCTGAGCAGCACGCCCCTCACCTTTGGGCTCCTGATGTGGGGCCGGCTGCCGCTGACCTACGCAGCAGCAGCCGGCCTGCTGGAGTGGGAGGGCGAGCCGGAGACCTGGCAGCGGCTGGCCAGGGCGCTGGCACGCAAGCGCCCCGGTATCTGGGAGGGATGATGAGGAGGCGAGCACGTCTCAGCAAGCGGGCCGGCCCAAGAGCTCAGCGCCTGACCATCCGCAGCTTCAGGGAGGGCGACGAGCGAGCGCTCGCCCACCTATTCAACCAGTTCCTCGCGCCGTTCATCGGCCCGACCCCGGTGACCCCGGCCTCATGGCGGAGCCAGTACCGCAGGCACGGCTGGTCCGCTCCGTCGCTGGCTGACAGGGACTGCTGCCGCATCGCCCTGCGCGGCGGCAAGGTGATCGGCTACGCCCTGACGGACTACGAACCTATGTGGGAGAAGGGCACCGCGATGGTTCAGGAGCTTTGCGCCGCCGAGGGCGAGGACGCGCGCGAGATCGCCCACGCGCTCCTCGCCGATGCGGAACCGCTCGCCCGCAGGCGGGGCAAGGATATGATCGCGCTCTGTCTCTCGGATGAAGGTGGGCTCTGCCTGCGCGCTGCCGAAGAGATGGGGTTCGAGCTGCCGAACGATGACGGCGGCGTCTTCATGGCCACCATCACCAACCTCCGCCGGTTCCTCATCGAGATCCAGGGCGAGCTGAGCCGGCGGCTCGCGGGCAGTCTGCTCAAGGACTGGGCGGGTTCCGTCAGACTGAGCAGTGGTGATATGACGGCCGGCCTGCGACTGGGCCGAGGGGCAGTGAAGATTGTCGCACTCAGAGGAACGCCGGACATCGCCGTGACCATTGAGCCCCAGGCCTTGCCGCTCATCATGCTGGGCAGGATGGAGGCGGGCGAGGCCTTCCTTCAGCACCTGCTCTCCGTGACCGCGGCCGACGGCCAGCGGGCCCTGCGCCTGCTCGACGTGCTCTTCCCGAGAGTACCTTTGTATCTGCCGCGGGCGCAGTGGTGGTAGCTGGGCCGCACAAATCGGGCTGCGACTGACCATTTGGCGAACTCTCCGCCCCTCTTCCGCGTCCAATCTCTGGAACTGATACACGCCCTCCGAGGGGGTGCAGACCATGCGAGCGATGGCCGTCTGCTTGATGGCGCTCCTTTGTCTTCTGGTGTCGCCACTGCCGCCGGCCGAGGGCGAGCCGACCGACCTGCTGCTCAACGGCTCCTTCGAGTTCGGCCGAGCCAAGCCGGACCACTGGGAGAGCTTCGGACTCACGGAGCGCCGCTGGGACTTCGGCGGGGTTGATGGCGAGCGCTGCGTCAGCCTCTGCGGCAACGGTAGGGAGGTGGGCTGGTGGTATGCGCGCCGCTGGGTGCGAGTGGACTACAACAAGCTCTATCACCTCGCCTTCGCAGTGCGCAGTGATGGGGATGCC
>Ga0315307_1000083_pt1 | contig 36651 bp, 34 predicted proteins | sample TDP2_MG_FD_203079 | JGI IMG/M metagenome (GOLD analysis project Ga0315307, IMG submission 203079) | Freshwater sediment microbial communities from Lake Towuti, South Sulawesi, Indonesia - TDP2 | ecosystem: Environmental > Aquatic > Freshwater > Lake > Sediment | place: Indonesia: South Sulawesi...
GGAGACAGGATGGCGATGTCCAGCTCGCGGGTGAGACGCCTGTAGGCTTCAATCCTCGTCTCCGACATTGGCTGCTCAAGCCAGTAGAAGCCGAGCTTCTCCAGCTGTCTTCCAACCCAGACGGTCTGCTCGTACGTGTAGCTTCCGAAGGGGTCAAGCATCAAGACCATGTCGTCGCCCGCGGCCTCGCGGACCGCCCGGCATACCTCCATGTCCTCCCTGGGGAAGCCTGGGCGCATCGGTGCTGGGCGGCGTCTCTCGGGGTCCCATTGGATGTAGGCGTGCACCTTGTAGGCCTTGTACCTCCTCTTCTTGCATGCAACGGCGTGTTGCGCGTAGTCCTCAGGCGTGCCTAGATTGTCGAAGGAACTCGCGTAGGCCCGGACCTTATCGCGGCAACCACCTAGGATCTTGTGGACGGGAAGGCTGACTGCTCGTCCGAGGAGGTCCCAGAGCGCGCAGTCTACGATGCCCATGTCTCTCTCGGAGAGGCCTCTGGTGTAGGTCACCTGATCCATCCATTGCCAGATCCTCTCCCGGTCCAGGGGGTTCTCGCCGACGAGAAGCGGCTTGATCACCTTCTCATTGACCTCTCTATCGCCGCCCAGCATGCATCCCTCCACTCCGCTATCGGTGATGATCCTCGTGATGGTCATCGTCTGCTCCACTTCGTCTCCCCAGCTTATCCCAAGCCATCGCGTGCGATGCCACCTGGTAGTAGCCCTGAAGCTGATCGTCTCCACATCCGTGATCCTCATCCCTCTTCCTGCCTCCTGTCATTGCCGGCGGTTGGCTGCATTGGTTTCCTCAGGGAAAGATGGGGGTGAGGCCCTTGCTCCTCTCGGCTACGAGCGCGGCCTCCTCCTTGGACAGGGGCTTGAACCGCTCCGCGGCGTCGCATGCCCACCAGAGTAGCTCTGCGTGGCTGGGGCTCACCGCAGCCGTGACCGGAAGCGAGAGCGTAAACCGCAGGGCCAGAGATGCCTCCTCCGGGTTCTCCACGGGCGCATACCAGCACTTAGGCCACTTCCGTTGCTCGCCCTCCTTGAGCCTCCGCTTAGCCAGGGCTTTCAGAGCAAGAACGGCCACGCCCTTCTCCTCTGCCTTCTCGACCACCCTAGGGCCGAAACGGCCTTGGTGCCACGTCACCCAGTTGAGCGGAAAGAGTACGCTGTCGAACCTGAAGCCGTCTAACAGCGCCAAGGCGGCCTCCTCAGAGTGCGCGGAGAAGCCCAGGTACCTCGCCAGCCCCTGGTCTCGGGCCTCCACAAGGGCCTGGATCGCGCCTCCATCGCCCATGATCCGGTCGACTTCCTCCAGCTTGCTTACGCCGTGGAGCTGATAGAGGTCAAAGTGGTCGGTGCGTAGCCGCCGCAGGGATTGATGGAGCTCCTCCGCCGCTTCGACCTTTGTGCGCTTCCCGGTCTTGCAGGCTAGGAAGACGGATTCCCGGTAGGGCTCTAGGGCGGGCCCCAGGATCTCCTCGGCGTTCCCGTAGCTGGGTGCGACATCAAAGTAGTTGATGCCTCTCTCGACCGCGCGAGCGACCACCTCGCTTGCCGAGGAGGGCTTCTCGTTCATGACTATGATGCCGCCGAAGCCGACGACCGAAAGCCTCACACCCGTACTGCCGTACTCACGCTTTTCCACAGCTTCCAACTCCGGAGATAAAACAACAAGCCGGTTCTTATGAACTCCGGTCAGCCGGAAAGCCAGGTTTCCTCCGATCACGAAGAAGGCCCGAATGGCCCGCTCATCGGCTCCGTACGGGATAGACCGCCCACACACAGCGATCCCTACCTGCTGTCTTCCGCTCTGGAACAGCAAGTCAAGCCCCCTGTCTCCGGTGAACGTGGCTGAAGGTGACCGGACGTAATAAGGGAGCCTTACGGTAGGGTTCTTAAGTTGCGTCCAGCGGGAAGCGAGAGGCTGAAGGGTCTGGGTTGCGAAGACTCAGGGTTCTCGAGGTTGGAACCGGCGGTTGGGGCAAGCATCACTGCACTTCGTTAAGGAGGATCGCCGAGGCGGAGCTCGTGGGCGTGGTCGGCAGGAACCTGGAAAAGGCCTCCGCCCTCGGAGCGGAGATGGGCGTGAAGGGCTTCAACTCGATCTCCCAAGCCATAGACGAGACCGTGGCGGACGCAGTTACGATCAACCTGGCGCACAGCGCCCATCGCGCGGCCGCGCTAGAGGCGATCGAGAAGGGCGTCGCGGTCTACGTGGACAAGTCCTTCGGAGCCTCCCTGGCGGACGCCGAGGCGATGACGGAGGCCGCGAGGAGGAGGGGCGTGAAGCTCATGGCGGGCTTCAGCCAAAGGTACGAGCCCAGCTACCTTGAACTTGCCGGCCTCGCGCGTTCCGGCAGCCTCGGGAGGCTCAGGTATGTCTTCGCGAAGAGGCAGTCCGCCGGCGGCTTCCCGGAGGGACATTGGACGGCGGACCCGGCTCTCGCCGGCGGCGGAGCGGTGGCGGGCTGGGGCATCCATGATGTGGACCTGGCCATGTACATCGTCGGTTCTGAGCCCCGAAGCGTCTATGCGATGATGGAGTTCGACGCCAAGGGAAGAGAGACTCAAAGCCACATCCTCGTAAGGCATGAGGGCGGCACGATCTCCGAGGTCGCGATCGAGTACTACGCGTTCGGCGGCGACGCCTACGCCTGGGTCCTAGGTGAGAAGGGAAGGGCTGATGCTCAAAGGACGGGCAGGTTCACGCTCTACAGGGAGGGCGCCGAGCCTCAAGCAAAGGTTTTCCCGAGCAGGGAATACCCGGCCTTCCTAACAGATGCCCTAGCGGCCTTTGTGGACGCGGTCCTGAACAACCGCGAGCCCCCTATCCCTGCGGAGGACGGCGTCACGGCGTGGAGGGTCGTTGATGCCGCGTACCGCTCAGCCCGCACAGGCCAGCCTGTGGAGACCAGCTAGGCGCCGGGGGAACCGAGAGAAAGGGCTTTGGAGCATGGATCACTTGCCGTATCCCTGAGGGCTTCGCTCTCTGAGCCTGCTAGTCCCCTTAGGCGGTTGGCGAAGGATCCGCTCAGCTGGGAAGGAGGATCTCCATCAGAGCCTGTCCGCGCTAGGCTTCACTGGAATCGGGGCTCGCCGCGCGCTCCTTTGGTGGCATGAAACCACCTTAAGGCATGGGGAAAGGTGCTGTAAATGCGCCTTTCTCAGCTGGGGCTTAAGGCATAGGCTATGGCTGGATTATGCTCCCCGTCTGCGGCGTTGCGATGAGGCCGGGCGTTCGCTTCTCCAGCCGAGCCTTGAACTCCGGTGATCGCAAGACCTCTAGGAAGGCCTTCACCGAGGGCTTCTCCAGCCGCGTCTTTAAGGCTAGGAAATCGTAGCGTTCATCCGCCAGCGGAATGAAGCCTAGGCCGTAGTTGACCGCGGCCGCCTCTATTCCCACGGCCATGTCCGCCTTGCCGTAGAGCACGGCCGCCGCCGCGGCGCTATGCGACTTCGCCTCCACGCCGTAGCCCTTGATCCGCTCCGTTAGGCCCTTGAGCGTCAAACCCATCTCGTCAGCGATTCTCCGGAGATGAAGGTCGGTCAACAGCCTTGTGCCCGAGCCCGCGTTCCGGTTGATGAAGGCTATATCCGCTCGTAGGAGGTCCTTCAAGTCCCTCATCCCCTTCGGGTTCCCCCCGGCGACTATGAGGCCTTGGACCCGGTTGTAGCCGCGGATCAGGACCGCCCTCTGCGCCAGCCCATATCTGGCCAGGAAGGGCCGGTTGTACTCGCCCGAGGCCTCGTCGAGCAGGTGCACGCCTGCCAGGTCGGCGTCGCCTCGGCTCACGGCTTGAAGGCCGCCCACGGAGCCCACGTTCACTACCTTCGCGGTCAACCTGGGCTCTGCCCGGTAGAGGAGCTCCAGGAGGGCGTCGACCCCAATGCAGTGGCTGCCGATGATCATAAGGTCCACAGGCCTCAATTCAGGGCTGAGGAGCTGGACGCGGAGCGCCTCGCCTTCTTCTAGGAACTCGCGGCTCTCCGGGACCTCCACGAAGCCGTCGGCCATGGCGAGGCTGGTGATCGCCCCCGAGCCGCTGAGCACAGGGTAGGCTCTCAACCTGCCGGCTTCATCCTCCACTAGGTAGACGGGCAGGTACTCGCGTCTTCCCCGGGCCGCGTACGTCCTCACCGCCGCCTGCGCCTCCACTTCCGCCCTCCTCCTAGGCTCGAAGAGCCCTGCCATCTCGGCGACGATGGGCTTGACGAGCAGGTTGAAGATGACCAGGGCGGAGGCCGGGTAACCCGGCAGCCCGAAGAGCGGCTTGCCGTCCACGACGGCTATGATCGTGGGCTTCCCCGGCTTGACCGAGATGCCGTGCACCAGGATGCCGGGCTCGCCGAGGCTGTTGATCACCCTGTAGAGCAGGTCGCCTATGCCCGCGGAGGTGCTGCCGGAGGTGATCACCATGTCCGCCGCCTGAAGCCCCTCGCGTATCTTCGCTTGCATCTCCTCGCGGCGGTCACCTGCCACGCCTAGGAGCAGCGGTATGCCTCCGCTCTCGGCTACAGAGGCGGCTAGGGAGACGGCGTTGATGTCGTATATCTTCCCATACTCCAGGGGCGCGCCTAGGGGCGTAAGCTCGTTTCCCGTCGAGATGATCGCGACGCGCGGCCTACGATGGGCTTTCACGCTTCGCAGCCCGAGCGCGGCGAGGACGCCTAGCTCCCGGGGCGTAAGCCGTTGGCCCCGCCTCAGCACGAGCTCGCCCATCATGATGTCGGAGCCCGCGGCCATCACGTTCTCCCCGGGCGTCACCGCCCTGAAGACATCAACCTCAGAGCCACGCTGCTCCGTGTACTCGACCATCACCACGGCGTTTGCGCCCCGCGGCATCGGGGCGCCCGTGCCGATCTCCACCGCCTCGCCCGCGGCCACCTCGAGGCTTGGCCTATCTCCGGCCTCTATCTTCCCGACGACCGCCAGGCAGACAGGCCGCTGCTCTTCAGCCCCAAAGGTGTCCTGCGCCCTGACCGCGTAGCCATCCATCGAAGCCCTGTCGAAGCCCGGCACGTCGATGGGCGCGAAGACATCCTCTGCGAGGACGCGCCCATAGGCCTCCTCGAGCGCCACCTCTTCGACGCCCAGCGGCCTGGGGGTGAAGTGCTCCCTTAGCTTCGCCTCCGCAGCTTCGATCGAGGCGAGTGACCGGAAGACCTTCCTATCGCTCATCGGGCCTCGCCTACCGCTGGTCTTAGGAGCTGAACCTCGACCAGCTCGTCCTTCTCCACGCCCTCCTTCTCCTCTGGGACGAGGATCAGGCCGTTCGCCCGGACCAAGCTTGAGAGGATGCCTGAGCCCGCGGCCCTCAGAGGCTCCGCAACGTAGCCTTCGCCCGTCTTCGTGACGACGACGCGGACGACCGTCCGGCCGCCCGTCGCAGAGGGCACCCTGCGAGCCATCCGCGCGAAGACCGTGGGATGGGGCTTGGGCTCTGCTCCGAGTAGGCGTAGAAGGAGCGGCTCGACTATGGCTTGGAAGGCCACCGAGGCTGAGACCGGGAAGCCGGGCAGGGAGACTATCGGCTTGCCGTCTATGAGCGCTAGGCCCGTCGGTCTCCCAGGCCTCAGCGACAGCCCGTGCAGAAGCATTCCGGGCTTACCGAGCGAGTTGATGGCGTCGGGCACGAGGTCTGTTCGGCCCACGCTTGTGCCGCCCGTCACTAGGACGAGGTCGGCGCATTCGAGGCCGTGCTTGATCCTCGCCGCCAAGGCGCTGACGGAATCCTCCGTTATGCCCAGGCTTAGGGCTTCGCCGCCTATCTCACGGACCAGGCCTGCGAGCAGAAGGCGGTTCACGTCTATCACCTCGCCGGGCTTAGGCGTGGCGCCCACCTCGACCAACTCGCTGCCGGTGGAGAGGAGCGCCACCTTGGGCTTACGGAGAACATCCACAGAGTCCAGGCCGAGGGCAGCCATCAGGGCTAGGTCCCAGGGCCTCATCCTCGCCCCCCGTCTTAGGATCACCTCGCCCCTCACCACGTCTTCGCCTCTTCGCGAAACGTTCTCGCCGGGCGTCACCGCGGCTAGGGCCTCGACCTCCGAGTCGTCGAGGCGCCGCGCGTACTCCAGCATTAGGACCGCGTCTGCACCCTGGGGCATCGGCGCCCCCGTGGTGATCTCCGCTGCCTCGCCACGCTGCACGGTGAAGCTGGGAGGGACGCCCATCAGGATCTGGGCTACGAGCCTTAAGGCGACCGGGTTACTTTGGGAGGCGCCGAAGGTGTCCTCTGCGACGACCGCGTAGCCGTCCATAGCCGCTCTATCGAAAGCCGGGAGGTCCCCCGGAGCGACCAGGTCCTCGGCGAGCACGCGGCCCAGAGCCTCGTCCAGGGGCAGTGTCTCCGCCTCCAGCCTGGGTGGCGAATAGGCCCCAAAGAGGGTCTTCAAAGCCTCATCGACCTTCGTGGTTTCCCTGAACCCCTTCAGCCGTGCTCCCGTCATCGCAGGGCCTCTCAGGCGTGTCGTCCAACGATTTCCGCATCTAAGCCTCTCTTTAAGGCTTCCGTCAGGGAAGGGCTAAATAGCGGACGGCGGCAAGAGGACGCCAGCTAAGGCTCAGCTACGGTGATCAGCTTGGAGAAGTGTCCTCAGAACCGTGAGCTCTGCTGTCCGTTCAGCTCCGCGTCCTGCGCGCCCACGCCGAGGCCCTGCACGCTGCTGCTCTCGGCGATGCACTCGTATCACTGGCTTCAGGATAAGGGCTACCGGTTCATCGAAGGCGAAGGCCTAAAGAAGCCACCATAGGCCTAGCGCGCCGTGGGCGCGGAGGCTCCTTTGCTTAGGCGCTCGAGCATCAGCCTGTCGTAAAGCTCTAGGTAGGGTTTAAGGTCGATGTACTCCCTCATGACGCGGACCTCAAACTCCACCCTCGCCTCCTCGCTCGCGGAGTAGACGAGCTTCCCCTTCGCGATCACCTCGAACGCCAGCTCCACGCGGACATCATTCAAAGCCACAACGTCTAAGGAGTCGTAGTCCACGTCCAAGCCGCGGGCTAGGGCTATCGTAACGTCCAAGAGATCATCTAGGCTATAGTCTTCCCGGAAAAGGATGCCGACATCGTAATCGCTCCTCTTCGACGGTTTGCCATAAGCCCTAGAGCCGAAGAGGTAGACGGCCAAGACCCTCGGGTGGCTTTTGATGGCCTCATGGATGCGCTGAGCTGGCTTGTTCAAGGGTCTAGTCCCCTCTTTTGAAGAAACTGAACCAGGCGCGCCGTGATTGTGGCGAGGTCCTCAACTCTCTCCAGTGCTTGGTAGACCCTGGCCGAGTTCAGGTCGGCGTAGAGATGGACGAGCACGTTGCGGAAGGAGACCATTCTCTCGAAGAGCTGGCCTTCCTCGCCGCTGAGGACGCCAAGCTTGACTAGGAGGCTAGGAAGATCTCGATATCTCTCAGGCCTCTCGAGGCCCATCAAGGAGACAAGCCGTAGTCCTGCGTCCATCAGGGCTTCTAGGCACAGGTGGAGCCGCCTCTCGGCGATTATCCGGGCGTTCTCATCGCTCGAGAACTTCTCGTAGCTCAGCTGTTGTCCCAGCTCCTTCAGCCTGCGAGTCTGCTCCTCCGCAACCGCAAGCCTGTGCGCCAAGACGCCCATCCAGACCCTCCCGCTATTGCTAGGCCTGCGAAGATAAAGGGTCTCCCGCTCAGCTCGCCGCGCGTGCAGCGAGGGCTTCACGGTGGAGCGATCGAGCATCTCGCCTGTTGTGGGATTCCAGAGTCTTTAGCCTAACGTCAGACCTTTCTCAGATGATAATGGGAATCTTCGGGCCCGGAAGAGTTTTATGCGTTCACTTAGCCAATACATTTTGAGTGAAGGAGGGAGTCGGGATGCGCGTCAATAAGGTTAAGGCGAAGCTAAGGGCCGGAGAGAAGGTCTACGGGGTCGCGTTCACCTTCCCGTCGCTTCAGGCGGTGGAGATCGTGGGGGACCTCGGATTCGACTTCATCCATATCGAAGGGGAGCACGGCGCCTGGAGCCTGAAGGATATCGAGGAGACCTGCATAGCGGCGAACGCGATGGGCCTCACCGTCTTCGCCCGCGTCCCGAACATTCATCCTTCCACTATCCTCGGCTTCTTGGACAGGGGAGTCCAAGGCATAACCGGCCCCCACATACGTAACAGGGCTGATGCCGAGGCCCTAGTAGCAGCCTGTCGCTTCGCTCCTCGAGGGATACGGAGCTTCTACCCGAGCAGGCCCGCAGGATACAGCCTGCCTAAGGATGTTCCTGCGTACATGGCCGATGCGAACGAGGAGATCTGGGTCACAGCTCTCTTAGAGGACAGGGAAGCCGTAGAGGAGAACCTTCCCGGAATACTCTCCGTGGAAGGGCTTGACTCAGTCTCTATAGGTCACGTCGACCTCTCGCAGTCTATGGGTGAGCCGGGGAACTGGGAACACCCCAGGGTGGCGAACGCTATGGAGAAGGCTTGGCAGCAGATCACCGCCGCTAGTAAAGCGCCCCAGCGCGGCCTCATGTTCTCCACCGGCATAACGGATCTGATAATAGGCGGAGCCCGCGACTTCCTCGCGAAAACGAGGGGAAGCCAGTAAGGAAGGAACCGGATGGCTGGGCGAATAGCAGTAGTAGGAGCTGGAGCCATCGGAGCGTCCATAGGCGCCTACCTCACACGGGACGGCCGCGATGTGACCCTGATAGACCAGTGGTCAGTACACGTGGAGAAGATGAAGGCTGACGGGCTCAGGCTTACCGACCTAAGGGGGACGTTCACGGTGCCCGTGAAGGCCCTTCACCTCAGCGAGGTCAGCAGCATCCGTGAGCCTTTCGACATCGTGTATCTCTCGGTCAAGTCCTACGATACGCGTTGGTCCACCTACCTCATCGAGCCCGTCCTGAAGCCTGGAGGCTTTATCTTACCGGCTCAGAACGGCCTGAACGATGAACTCGTGGCAAGCATCGTGGGTTACGCGCGCACGGTCGGATGCGTACCCAGCATCAGCGCGGGCGTATACGAGCCAGGCCACGTCGTCCGAACTGACCCGGTGAGCACTCATTGCTTCATCGTCGGTGAACTCTCGGGACTGATAACCCCTAGGGTAAAAGAGGTGGTGGAGGCCCTACAAGTCATAGGACCCAGCGAGGCAACGACTAACATATGGGGAGCACGCTGGGCCAAGCTGGTCATCAACTGTATGACCAATGCTCTCTCTGGGCTTATGGGACCTGACCTATCCTCGATGACCAAAGAGCAACGCGACATCGCCGCGGCTATCCGGGTAATCGCTGGCTGCGAAGCCGTGCGGGTCGCGCAGGCCCTTGGGGTAGCCGTGGAACCGGTGGAGGGCATCCACGCCCACGAGTTTGCAGAGGCGGCTAACCCCGATGCTATTAGGGCGTTGAAGGAGAGGCTGGAAGCCGCCTCGGCGCAGCGGCGCCTAAGCCCGGAGCAGATCAAGCGTCTGGGCATGCCAGGGCGGCCCTCCCTGCTGCAGGACGTCATCAAGGGACGGCGTACGGAGGTGGACGAGCTCAACGGTTACGTGGTGAAGAAGGGCCAAGAGCTAGGAGTGCCCACGCCGATGAACCAGGCCATCGTAGATGTGATGAAAGCTCTGGAAAGAGGCGAGATCAAGCCTCACCCGGCTAACGTCGAGCGACTCAGGCCCTATATGCCTGCATGGTTGAATGAGCTTTGAGACATGATGGGCATGCATTAGGCTACGCTACGCGCGGCTTTGCCCGTCTGCTGGAGGCTCGTCGACCCAGGAGAACTTTCTCTGCAGCGTCGTGGGGTAGTACTCCTTCCAGTCGAACTCGACTTTCCGGCCCCAGTCTCGGTAGATCCGCGGGTCTATGTAGCTTTTCAGCGATGTTCGGAGGTTGTAGTCCCTTGAGGCTTTCATCGTCTTCACGCCGTACATGAGCCTCGTCTGGGCCTCCTTGGCTCGCCTCGTCTCCTGGCCCTCCAGCTTCCTGAGCCGCTCCAGCTTCCTGAGCCGCTCCAGCTTCCTTGCGAGGGACTGTTCCCAGTTCTTCGGAATCGTCCGTTTGTGGTTGCAGATGATCGCGGCTTGGAGGTTTGCCATCGTGGCCGCGTATCGCTTAGCCTGATCGTTGTCCCGGGGGCTTTGGTTTCTGTCCAAGTAGTCCTTAACCGCCTTAGAGGCATGGTAGGTTCGGAAGACCTTGGCCGTAAGCCCGGGCATCGCCTCGGCTAGGAATGCGGAGACGTTCTGAGACCTGAGGCCTTCGAAGACCGCGGACTCGGCCTCTGTGATGAACTGCCTCAGGTTCTCTACCACCGGGGCGGGCAGAGCCATGTCCACCCTCAGCCTCACGGAGTCCTTTCCCAGGAAGTCGAAGGTCGTCAGGCCGTCTTCACGAAAGCGGATGTGCTCAGGTCTGAGCGTCGTGGCGCCCACGGTGTCGGCCTCGTCCTCGTCCTTCTCGTCGCCCACCCGGAGCTTCAGGGCATCGATCAGGTAGCTCACGGTGGCTAGCTTCCGCCTGGAGGCGTCCGGTGAGATCAGGCTCTGCTCGATGTGGCTTCGGACCGCCGTGATCTTGGCCTCCAGCTCCCGGGCCATGTTGAACTTCTCGATGTCACGCCTCTGCTTGGCGAGGGCGGTGTCCGAGAGCCAGACGTACTTCATTCTGCCCGAGAGCTTGTCCTTCCAGCGGGCGACCCACATGGAACTGGGCTCCCAGACGACGCCAGCCCAGTTCCCCGGCGGGACCGGGGCGCCGGGCGAGAGGTTGAGCGTAACGTCCTCCTCCGTAGCGCCCTGCTTCCAGCGGCCGCGGAGAGGATGCTTCCCCCGGCCCATGAAGATGCCGCTGGGCTCGACGACGTAGTTCCCCAGCTCCACCTTGACGCCGTCTATGACCGCATACCCGTACCTGGCCTTGTTCGCCTCCCGCTGAGCCTTCCGCTCCGCGGCCAGCTGCCTCTTCTCCTCCCTTGAGAGGCTGAGCTTGGCCTGCTTCTCCTGCTCAACCGCGGCGGCGATCCCTGAGAAGTCAAAGGCCTCGGCTGGACGCGCCTCCTTAAGCCCCAGCGCCCTGCTGAAGTCTTGGAAGAAGTTCCCGGCGAAGACGGGGTCCTTCACGTACTCGGTGGCCAGCTTCTTAACCCACGCGACCGCCATCTCCTCTTGGCCTGGGCTGAGGGCGAGCCTCTTCCCGTCTACGAGGATGGCGAAGCCCCTCGGCTGGTATCTCGACACGAGGACGCCGCTATGGATGAGCGTTTCCATAATGCCTCTACCTGAGGTGCTGAGCCAATGGCAAGGCGAGAGACTGGCAGGATACTCCCTAGAGCTTTATTGAATCTTTCGTCACGAAGGCCGGTTGTTCACCGAGCGGTCGGGAACTTCGCGGGGCTTTAGGGCGTTCAGTCCGGTTCATAAAGCAACCTCAAGACTCGATCAGCGTAATGCAGTCGGGGTCAAGGTCTCCCTTGACCAAGACCTCGGAAGTCCAGAACATGCCCAGGGCATGGTCGGAAAGCGGCACAGATGTGATCCGGTATAGCTCAGCCAGCAAGAGGGCGGCCTCCTCATTCTTCGGCTTGCCCCCAGAGCCTTGGCGATATATCATAGCTATACTGGCAAAATTCATCTCAGCGATTCGGCATGGGTGTTCATATTCATCCTGACCATAAATGGCTTACGGGCAGTTGACCAGCTATCTGTTCTGCACCTCGACGGCTTCGTTCACGTGCAATATCTTTGAGAGCTCTTCCGCGGTGTACGTGTGAGAAAGAGCCAAGTGGCCTCATAGGAAGGCAGAGACCATGGTGAACGATGAGAGGGAGGACAGTTGGGTGGCTACGATCACCTTCAAGAGTGGCGTGGTCGGCATCTGGGGCTGGACCATGGCGGCTCCACGATACAGCTACAGAACGTAGTCCATTACAAGAGCAAGGGATGCCTCCTCGACCATGGAGACGTCTTCCACGGACTGTTCCCCAACGCTGAGGTTATTCTCCAAGAGAGCCATCTATCCAATGTCGATGCTTCAGGAGCAGTTCCCGAGCACCTTGGACGAAGCGCGGAAGGAGGCCCTCTTCCCTCATGGATGGACGGACGGTGTGGTCATCGAATGCTGCGACTTCCTCGGCGCGATCGAGAAGAAGCGGAGGCCCGAGGTGGACGGCGAGACGGGGATGAAGGCTAAGGCGATCTGCGAAGCGATCTACGAATCAGCCTACTGCGGCGAGGCTGTACGCTACGACGATGTACTCACGGGAAAGGTGGAGGCCTACCAGAGACCGATCAACGACCATTGGAGCCTCTAGTTCCCTCCGCGTTGAGCACGATCAATGGCAAAACTCACAGGCACTGAAAACCTGTTCTTGCGACTATCGCATCCGCGGCTGGCTAGCTTCGGGGGAGACTCGAAGGTTCGGCAGAAAGAGGGAGACTACTTGACGAGAACCTGTTCCGCCCTCTCCTTTAGTTCGCGTACCCTCTCCCGTCCAAGGCCAGTTCTGCGGGAGAACTCCTCAACATCCGCCGCCGTTAGCTGCTTAAGCATGACGATGCCGTGGTCAGCCATCCTACGTAGGGTCTGTCTTTCAGCCCCTCGGAGGAGCGTGATAGGATAGCAGCTCCTCTGCTCGATCATGCTCTCCAACCCGTGCTGGGGTGGGGTCTTCCATCCTAAGTGAGCAATCCCTCTGCACTCAGCGTAGCTTCTCGCTTGGTCTGAGAACCTCGTGTTGCAGATGATCATAGGCTTGGTGAAGTTGAACTCGTTCAGTCCCATCCCGGAGCCCTCCACGATGTCCTCGTAGGTCGCTCTGATCCCCCTCGTAACGTCGAGCGTCGTCCGAACATGATACTGATAGTGGTGTTTGACCTCGACGAGAAGAGTCTCACCATGCCCCATAGCAACGGCATCTATCTCGTGCTCAACACATCGGCCTCGAACCAGCTGGTTAGACATAACCCTGTACCCATGCTCTTCGAGTAGCAACTGAGCAAACCTTTCCCAGTCTGGTTTAGGTCTCAGGAGAGAGATGGCCCTTCTCAAGTCTACCCTCCCCTCGACTGGAGGGTGATAGACTCTAACGTAACCACGGGTTAACTGGAGAATCCTCCGCGTCTGAATACCCTCGTACAGCTTGGCTTCAACCAGCTCGGCCACCTTCTCGGCAACCTCTTCGGTCGCGCCAAGCCTCAGACACGTCTGAATCACCTTCATTCTGTTGAAGGGTTGCTTCGACCCATCAAACTTCGTGACCGAAACCACGCCTTCCGCGCTCCTTGGACGCTCCGTTCACGCGTCCACAGACTTAATCCTGCGCTCGGATTGCAGCTCGCGGTGCTTCCTAGGTAGACTCTGAGCCTTGCCCCCTTCGTGAGGCGGCTGGAGGGGGTGGTCTTTACGCGTTTTGGACGATTTCACAAGCTTCGCCCTCAGGAGCGGCCACTCACAGATCCGCGTCCTCTCAACCCTATAATCATCGAACATTGAGGCTCGTATTGTCTTTGAGAGTTGTTCGGCTGTATACGTGTGAGAAAGAGCTAGGCGGGTGCCTATCCTCCAGGAACGGCTTACGCCTCTCCTCCTCATCTCGTCCATCATCATCTTGACCTCCTCCTTCGAGAGGTCGCCTGCGAAGTCGTATATGCAAGTCTCTCCTCCGGGCTTCAAGACCCTGTAGGCCTCGTTCAGCGCCCTCACCCGCTCCTTGCAGCTGAAGAGGACCCCCGTCATCACTACGATGTCAAACGTGGCGTCCGGGTATCCTAGGCGGTTCACGTCACCCGGCTCAAGGGTTACTTTCTCAGAGAGGCTCGCCGCCTCCACGTTCCTCTTCGCTATGCTTAGCACCTCCTCCGATATGTCAATAGCTATGATCTTTGTCTTCGGCGCCACCCTGGCTATCTCGATGGGGAGGTATGCAGGGCCTGTGCCTACATCAAGAATTCGGCCTTCCGTCTTTCCCATCATAACCTCTTCCGCAACTCTACGGTAGAAGTCGGGAAACCTCCTGGTTATCTGGTCATGATAGCTCTTCGCCCATAAGCGTCCGAAGCTACCCTCCGGGAAGACCTTCACGAGAAGCCTCGAGAGCCTGCCCACCTCGTTTCACACCTCTCTGGGCCTTATCCAGCCTGTTCCTTCGCGACCTTGGCAAGGTCTAGGCGGGTTATGTGGCGGATGCCTGGAGCCTGGGAGGCGAGTATCACGAGGAGGACTCCAGCCGCCGTTAGCAGATAGGTGGTTGGCTGAATCACGGCGTTGAAGGAGAAGAACTCGTTCGAGTAGAGACCGATCAGGACGCCTGCCAAGACCTGGCCGAGGAGAGCGCCGAGGACAAGGCCTATCGAGCCGATCAGCAGGTTCTCAAGCGTGATGATCGCTGTGAGACTACGGTTGCTCCAACCTAGGGTCCGCATCGTCGCCAGCTCCCGCCGCCTTTCGAAGATGTTCACCGTCACGGTGTTGAAGACCGCCGCGAAAGCCATCACCCCGCCGAAGACGATGATCGAGTCCGTGAAGACGCTGAAGAGCCGCAGCATCTCGAAGTTGTCCTGCCGCGTCTGGGTCGTCAGCTTGATGGAGGAGACCCCATCCAAGGCGAAGAGCCTAGTCTTCACCTCCTCGACCTTTCCGTCCTCCGCCTTGACCAAGACGCCGGTGAAGATGTTGGGAAAGCCCACGAGCCGCTGGAGGCTCCCTAGGGAGGTCACACCGACCAGCCCCTGCCCAGCCCCGCCTATCAGTCCTTGGACTGCCACTCGTTCCGTATCGTTGAGGAAATGCAGTTCAACGGTGTCGCCGACCCTAATGCTCATGGTCTTCGAAAGGGATTGAGGTAAGAGGATTCCCGTGTCGGGGGGTCTCACCTCGACTCCATCCTTGAAGAGGTGGAGCAGCGATGAGTTAGTCAGCACTCCCAGAACTACTGTCATGTACTCTTTCTCGCGGAACCGGAGATGGTAGGGCACTTCCAGAACAGGCTCGGCTTTCACCACGTTAGCTGTGGTCATCACTTTCGCGAGGGTCGTCGCAGGTTGCGGCTGGGAGAAGGAGACCTTCAGGTCATAGGCCTGCATGCGGTCGCCGAGGTCGAGCAGTTCATTCATGGAGTCTAGGAAGGAGGCGGTGGCCAAGACGAGGCTGACCGAGAGCGTGATCCCCAGGATAGTCGCCGCGGTTCGCCGCTTGTTCCTGAACACATTCCTCAGGGGGATGCGGGCCCGGCTGGAGAGCCTGAAGCCTGCGGGCAGCAGATGGTTCAAGCGTAATCCGCGTGCGAAGGAGGGCGCCGGCGGCCGCATCGCCGCGGCGGGACTTAGCTTCGCCGCCGACCAGGAGGGGAAGAAGCCTGATACCAGCGTGAAGAGGAGGCTTACCGCGATCCCTATCGTCGCTATATCCCATCGGTATTCGGAGCGGAGCAGTGGGAGATTCACTAGGGAGCCGAACAGGCCGGAGAGGTAAACCGAAAGCGCATAGCCGGCCGTGATGCCTGCTAGCGACCCAATGACTCCGAGTAGTAGGGCATAGCTCAGGTAGTGCAGGAGAATCTGGCGACGGGCATAGCCGAGGGCCGTAAGAAGCCCGATGTTCGCTCTTTGAGCTTGGACCATCCGGGTTAGGACCACGTAGGTGCTCGCGGAGGCGACGCTCAGGAAGAGCAGAGGAAAGACAAGGGAGAGCTTATCGAAGGACCCGACCATGAGGTCGAGGACCCAATGGCTCGGCTGGCGCTCTCGCGGAACCACATCTATAATCCCGTACCCGTCTAGGAGGGCTCTCGCTTCGGCGATCGTAGCGTCGCGCAGGGAGGTATTGGAAACCGTGAAAGCAAACTCATTGAGCGAGGGAGGTCGGCTGAGAAGAGCCCGAAGCGTCTCTTCCGAGGCGAAGAAGACGCCCCAGCTTCGGAGCGTCGTCGGCATATGCTCCAGCACGGTCTTCGCCGGCCAGAGGTACTCGGGGCTGATCACGATCCCCGCAATCTTGAGTTGAACCCGTTGAGTGCTGGGCCCCACGACCACGGAGTCTCCGACCTTCAGTCCATGTCGGGCCGCGAAGCTCTTCTCCACGAGGAGGTCGCCCTCAGCCCTGAGGTAGCTTCCTTCCACCACGAGCACATCGTTCACGGCCGCATGGCCTTGGAGGGGAAGGCTGATGAAGCGACCCGTAACGACCTCGTTCGCCATGTCCGGCAAAGCTACGGGCATCTCCCAAGTGATCCGGCCTTCGACCGCCTTCACATTCCCCAAAGCCCTCAGCTTGCTCACGAGGGTGGGTGGAGCGCCGGCTACGCTGATGGTGAAGTCGGCGAAGTTCAACGTCTCATACGGGTAGCGAACCGATAGCCGCAGGTTGCTGAAGGCCGTGTAAAGCCCGACGAAGAACGAGATCCCGATCAGTATGAGCGCCGTGATCGCGATGAACTGGCCCCTGCCCGCCCGGATCTCGCGGAGAAGCTTCTGGAGCAAGAGCGGCAACGACTACCATTCCACCTCTTGGGGGTCTAAAGGAGAGTCGTTGTGCTCGATGGAGTGGATCTCGCCGCTGCGCAGCCGCACGACCTTGTCTGCTATCTTCGCGATCGCAGAGTTATGAGTGACGAAGACGATCGTCTTGCCTTCCTTGAGGTTGATCTGGCGCAAGACGACGAGAACTCGTTTGCCGGTCTCGTGGTCCAGTTCCCCTGTCGGTTCATCGCAGATCAGAATAGGGGGGTCTTTTACCAGCGCGCGAGCGATCGCCACGCGTTGCTGCTCGCCTCCGCTTAACTCGGCAGGGAAGTGGTCAGCGCGACCGGAGAGCCCTACAGCGTCCAGCACCTCCTTCATGTCCCTAGGATGCGAGACGAGTTCAGCCGCCAACTCCACGTTCTCGCGGGCTGTGAGGGTAGGGATCAGATTGAAGAACTGGAAGACGAAACCGATCTTCTCCCGCCGATAGTCGGTCAAAGCTGCATCCGTGAGACCTGAGAGTAAGCATCCATCCACCACGACTCTACCGGAGGTCGGGCTGTCTAAACCACCGATCAGGTTCAGGAGCGTCGTCTTACCCGAGCCGCTCGGGCCTAGAACCACGACGAAGTCCCCCTTCCTAACCGCTAGGTCGACGCCTCGCAGGGCATGGACTTCGACTTGGCCGGCGCGGAAGACCCTGGAGACATCCTCAAGCTGGATGATGTGCTCGCCAACCTCGCCCTGAGCCTCGCCCAGGGTTGGGGCTTCCTTCATCTTCACCGTCTTCCCGTCAGGAGTGCTCCGTTCAGTGGGAGTTACCATTCTTGGTCCACCTTAACCGGTAAGGTTCCATTCGAAGGTCCTATCGACGCCGTAGATGCCTTTCAGGACAAGCCTGATCGAGGTCGGCCTGCCGGATAATGGAGGGAAGGACAGGGTACCCTCCCTGTGGTGGCCTCCTGTTGCGGAGCCGTCCCACCCCCTCGGAAGGTAGGTGCTCCCGGCGCTGTCTGTCATATAGGCTACCTTGGTCAGGTCGAAACTAAGGTCGCCTGAATGGGTGTCCATCTTAATCCTGAAACCGACCTCCTTGCCGAAGGAGAAGGGGAGGGGGACCACCTCGACGACCAGGCCGTTCGCGTCGCTCACTTTCCCGGGCAGTGTTATGACCTCTCTGGCGCCGAGCGTCTCTGAGGGCACAAGACCGGCAGAGGCAGCCCAGCCCAACGAGACTAGGGCCATAAGGGATGCCACGAGCGCCAGGTTCCTGACCTTACGCATGTCCGTCCTCATGATTCCTGTAAAGCTGCCTTTTGGATCGTACATGTGGTGTTTCTGCATGACAGCTAACATGGTAGTGATTCCAACCAGGTTTGATAGTAGCCCAAGAGCTAGGAAGACGGTTTGGTAAGCAGTCAGGAGGGCGACCGCAGCCGAGAGCCCTATCAGGGGCAGAAGGTCGGTGAGGTGATGTATGCAGCACGCTACCATCGACGCCGTCGACAACCCTCCGCTAGCAGTCACGCTTGCGGAGCCTTCGCTCACCCTCTTCACGTAATGCCTCGTGTATGAGAAGAGCGAGACCTGAACGCCGAAGCCCGCTATCAACGGGATCATCAGGTATGAAACGGAGAGGAACCCTTCTACCGCGTGCGTGTAGGACTCCGCCAAACTCACAACGGTAAAGTAGGTGAGCAAGAGTGCCAGGCCCGCCAGCACGCCATGAGCCGCGACCTTACCCGCGTAGCCCAACCGTTCCATCACCGCAACCCTGAGAGGACTCGTTAACGTGTATCCTAGCCTCTCAGTCAGCCTCCGTTAGACCCCCATCAAGGCGAAGAACTGTTGAAGGAACAGGTAGAGCATAGCGGCGAAAACCAGCATGAGTACCCAAGGCGCAGCGCTCGGCCACAACCCCTTAAACGGCCTCACAGGGACTCACCTTCGTACCCCTCTACAGCGCTCAGAGCTATCTTACTCTACGTCTTATCATTTAGAAAAGTGATGTCCCTGCAACCTCATACTCGTAAAGAAAGACGTGGGCAAGATGCCCTTACAGTTGGGCCTCCTATCTCCGTAGGGAGAGAGGCGGAAAAGCCCGTGACCAACTAGACGCTTACGTTGGCTGCCTCATAGCTTTGGCCAACTTCTAGGGCACCTACAACGTGTCGCGGAGATGCCACCTCTATCGCGGAGAAGGGGGGTAAAGCCAAGCGTTGAAAGTGCAGCGCAACCTTTGCGGTGGCTTAGCTTGGTGCCGTAGGCTGGCGGCTCATCCTTCAGATGTTGGTGAGCTTCTCTAGGATGGCGTCTTTCCTCGGGTTCCCTTCTAGGGCTTCCGTCGCAGCCTCTAGGAAGCGCTTTACGGAGACGAGCTTTATGCCTCGGCCTTCTAGGAGGCTCTTCGTGTCGAAGTCCCCGAGGCGCTGGTAGTTGTACTCAGGTATCAGGAGCTTCTTCGCGTACTTATCCGCCAAGGCCGCCTCGATCTTTCCCATGCCCCTGTAATCGAGGCCGCCCACAGGCCAGACCTCGCCTCGGGCCGTTATGGCGCCGGTCATGACGACCGTGGGGTCTACGCCCACGCCTATGAGGGCTGAGAGCACCGCGATCGCGATCGCCAGCCCCGCGGACGGCCCTGAGACCGGTGGGACTGATACGCCCAGCCCTACGGGCTGTTTCTCCATGCCCTTCGCCGGCGTGACAAGCTCGATGTAGACGTCGTAGTTCTTGAACCTCCAGTCGGCGAGGGAGTTGATGTAGACGAACGCGTCCTGGGCGCTAGCCTTGATGCTCTCGCCTGCCTCGCTGCCGAGGACCTCCACCTTGCCGCTGCCTTGGTCGTTGATGATCGCCTCGACGACGGCGACGAAGCCCCCTGTTTGGCCGCTCTCGCCGAGCGCCACGAGCCCGTAGCTCTTGCCCACCTCGGCCTTCTGAAGCCTCACCGTGCTCTCCAGCATTCCCCGGGCCTGTTCCGCGAGCTCATCGCCGATGCCTTCTAGCACCTTCTCGAAGTGGTAGAGCCCCAACGGGTACGTGGAGGGCTCCAGCCTAGCTAGGGCTTCGAGGTGGCCTTCGGCTCCCTCCTTGACGCCAAGACGCTCGTAGAGCCGCTTAAGGTCAGGCTCGAAGAGCTTCCTCGTCTCCTTCAGCCTCTCAGGCCGATGCTTCAGGGCGTACGTCAGCTTCTCCGCGGCCTCCAGCTCCTTAGCCCTCAGCCGGTTGGCGTCGTCGATCGCGTCCGCGATCTTCCGGGGGCTGAGGATCTTCCGCTCGAAGACCTTCAGCACGTCCTCCGCGGTCACGCCCTTCTCCAGGGCATCCCTGTACCTCCGCAGGTGGACCCTGATGATCTCCAGCTTCTCGCTCCTGTTCTTCGGGTAGGTGAACTCGAAGTGACGCGTAAACCTATCCAGGAGCGCCGGGTCGAGGACATCGACCCTGTTGGTGGTTCCAATGACCACGACGTTCGTGAGCGGCGTGAAGCCGTCGATCTCCGTGAGCAGCTGGGAGACCACCCTGTCCATGACCGGGTCGTGGGTGCCCCGCCGTGGCGCCACGGAGTCTATCTCGTCGAAGAAGATGACCGCGGGCGCGTTCTTCCTCGCGTCCTCGAAGATGTCTCGGATCGTCTTCTCCGGGTCCCCGTAATGGCCTTCGAGGATGGAGGGCCCGCTGATGCTGTAGAACCAGACGTCGCTCTCGCCGGCGATGGCCTTCGCGAGAAGCGTCTTGCCCGTCCCCGGCGGACCGCTGAAGATGAAACCCTTAGGCGGCATATAGCGCGACTTGACGGCGAGGTCGGTGTTCAACGCCAGGGAGATCTCCTTAATGACCTCGTCGCGGATTCCGTGGAGGCCTCCTATCTCCGCGTAACGCTCTCTGGGCGCGATCCTCTTGACCGCCCGCTTCGCCGCCTCAGTCTTCTCGACGGCCGTGTAGCTCTTCAGATTTCGAGCGGCGGCTCGGAAATCGCTCGCGGCCACATGCCTTGGGATCTCCAAAGCCGGTTGGCTGCCATCGGGCGCGTGTTCCTTACCGGTTATCAGCGCCTGCTGGATGGGCTCCGACTTGGAGGACATGATGATCTCAAAGCTGTTCGAGACATCCGCGGGCGTAAGCTTCAGGCCGCCCAGGGATCGCAGCGAGTCCTCAAGTGTGTCCACGATCAACTCTGGGCTGAGGTCGATGTGGTACTTGGCGCACTGGCGTTTAGCGATCTCCATCAGCACGCTTCGGGTGACGCCGGCGTCTAGGTCGATGGTGCCCACGAGGCCTCTTCGCCGAAGGGTCTCGGTTATCGCCTCATACTCGTTCGTGGCGATGAGTAGCACCGTTCTGTACGCATGCTTCTGGAGCTCGTCGATCTTCTCCAGCATCACCGTTTGAACCCGGGTCTCCTCCATGCCGACCTCCGTGGTGGAGGTGAAGCGTTTCCCGAAGGCCTGGAACTCGTCTATGAAGATGATGCTCGGCCTGAAGAAGGCCTCCTTGAAGAACTGGCCTAGCTGCTGCGCGCTCCGGCCGTACCACATCGTGTATATGTCGTCGGGCTTCAGCGACGCGTAGTAGGTGAGTATCCCAAACTTGAGGCCTGCCTCGAAGACCTCTCGCTGGCAGGCCTCGGCGAAGAAGGTCTTGCCGCTGCCGGAGCCTCCCTTCAGGATGAAGACCTTGGCTGGCGAGAGCGGGGAGGCCTTCCGGATGTCGGGGTCCTTGAAGATATGATAATGGGCGCTGACGAGGATCTTTCCCAGCTCGCCTTCGCGGCCGACCACGTCCGTAGCCGTTACCTTCGGAAAAACTAGGCTCTTTCTGATCTTTGCCGCGCGTCTCTCGGCTTGCTTCTTGCGGAGCTCCGGGGGGCTCTGAAGGAACCTCCAGAGCCTGTACTGCCATGATGTGAAGTAGAGCAGCGGGGCGAAGAGCTTCCTGTACCTAGGCCGCTTGTACCACCACTCGTTGGTGAACTCATCGTCGTCTAGGCTCAACCTACGATGCCTCCGACCCCTTGCGGCTGAGTCGCCCTCAGCATGCCGAAGACCCAGTAGAGGAAGAGTAGACTGCCGAGGATGAGCAACGCGACGCCGATTCTGCGCTGCCTGGAGATGCCCTCGGACTTGTTCTTGAAGTAGGCGTCCATTATGGCGAAGAGGTTCACGTAGGCCAGCAGCAGCCCCAGTAGGAGGATGATCACGGAGTTCAACGCGGACGGAACTTGTATGGGGAACGGGTTGCTGCTTTCCACGCCTCGGGCACGGGCGAGGATGCTTATCACGTAGCTTCCCGGGCTCTCGCTGAGCCCTGAGATAAACTCGACGAAGTACCTCAAGCCTTCAGGCCTCGCAGTCAGACCTGGATAGGCGCCCGGGTTATTGGTGAAGACGCCGATCTGGATCTGGAAGGTCCTAGGCGAGTCGAAGGTCAGCGTGATGTTGTAGTAGCTCTCGCCCTCTGGAAAGAGTTGGATAAACGACCTTGCGGAGGTGTTGGAGGCCACATACAAGGCGAAGGGCCGGTTCAGCTCCAGGGGGTCGCATCGAGCGTTCAACCCATCTACAGCCGGGTCGATGTAGATCGTCAGGGCGTCGTAGGCCTGCATCTGAACCTGGAAGCGGAGCGTCCCCTCCACGCGCCGCGGCGAAGAGAGGGAGAACGCCAAGAAGAGGGCTGATAGGGCCACTAACACAAGGGATATGCGCCGCAGATGCTTCACGGTGACCTTCTCTCTCCCTCGGGCATAATAAAGATGTCTAAGCCGAGGCCGCTTGGATCCGAGGCTTCTCAAGGATCGAGCTGTCTCACGGATCGTCCTCGTAGGCGCCCTGGCCCATTCATGCACTTCGGAATCCACGTCTCCGCCCTCTCACCGTGACCCAGTCGCCGGATCGCCTCTGCTCCCAATGCCTTCACGTGGGCTGCGAGTTCAGGCTTTGAACCCGGCGGGTACTCCTTCAGCTCCGCCTCCGTGAACCATCTCCAGGACTCTTCGCCCTGCCCTTGAGCCTCGGGTATGAGCCTGCAGAGGAAGTCGAAGCCTAGGTGCCCATGCTCCGGGTCGATCGGATGGATGTGCATGCTCTCAGGCTTAGGCAGCATCTCCTCGCCAGAGCCATATGCCTCGTAGGTGGCCGCGCAGACCTCGACGCGGTAACCAGTCTCTTCGAGGACCTCTCGCACCGCGGACTCCGCAGGGGTCTCGATGAACCGTCCTCTCGCGTCGCGGGCGACATGGCCGCCGGGCGGAAGCCACTTTCCCAGCTTCCTATGAGCGACCAAGAGCACCCTCCCCTCGGAGACCACGTAGGCGGCCGCCGTCAGGTCGTACGGCTTTTTCCCCGGTCTGCTCATAGGCGGTCCCTTGACGCTTGAAATGACGCGCGGTAAAAGGGCACTCGCCTGCGTTTAAGCGGATCTCCGGTCTCAGACGGAAGTTTGACGTACATTTTTATGCGGCAAAGCTTTAAATGCGACTTCAGCGCCTGAATGCCGCCACAGAGGGTCGTCGGATGAGGGATCACGTTTGGCTACGCTGCTCAAGCGGCTCCACAGCCGCCGAATCATAGGCTCAGCCTAAAGCGGCTGGACGTGCCCTTTGACCCTGTAGGCCTTTTCACAAACCTTCAGGAAGCCTACGAGTACGCCTATCTCTTCGAGTCTGTGGAAGGTCCTGTTAGGCTGGCTAGGTTCTCTCTCCTAGGTTTCGGACCTAAGCTGACGATGACGGTCAAGGATGGCGGCGTCGAGTTGGTCGATGCTGACGAGCGAGTGCAGAGGTGGGGGAAGACCAGCGACCCTCTTGAAGAACTGAAGCTAATTCTGGGCTCCGACCGCGCTCCGAGAAGGGAGATGCGGTTCGTCGGAGGCGCCGTGGGGTACGTTTCTTACGACGCGGTCCGTTACTGGGAGAAGCTACCGGGCGGGAACATCGACGACCTGGGCTTTCCCGACATGGAAGTGGGGCTTTTCGACGATGGCGTCATCTTCGACCACAAGGCGGGGCTTGTCTTCTACTTCCATCATGGCCGAGACCGGTTGAAGGAAGTAAACGAGCTGAGCAAGAGGCAGAACGAGCCGGACGCCTTAAGCTTCACCACACCCAGGGCTGACACCATCAAGGAGGACTTCGAAGCCTCCGTGGAGAAAGCCAAGGGCTACGTGAACGCCGGCGACATATTCCAGGTCGTCCTCTCGAAGCGTTACAGTCTGAGCTTCAAAGGCTCCCTTCTGGGCTTTTACAGGGCTCTGAGGAGCATCAACCCTTCACCGTACATGTACTTCGTGAAGATGGGTGAACGACAGCTCGTAGGCTCAAGCCCCGAGATGCTCGTCAGGGTTGAGGCTGGGACCGTAGAGACCTATCCGATAGCGGGCACGAGGCCTCGAACCGGCAGAGCGGAGGAGGACGATCGCCTAGCCGAGGAGCTACTACGGGACCCGAAGGAACGTGCCGAACACGTGATGCTCGTCGACCTCGCGCGGAACGATATGGGTAAGGTCTCGAGCTTCGGCAGCGTCCACGTGCCCGAGTTCATGAAGGTCCATAGGTACAGCCACGTTCAGCACCTCGTCTCCCGGGTCGTCGGCAGACTTGACGCGCGGAGAGATGCCTTCGACGCCTTGAAGGCCCTCTTTCCCGCCGGCACGGTCTCCGGGGCGCCCAAGCCCAGGGCTATGGAGATCATAGACCAATCGGAGCCCGTGAGGCGCGGCCCTTACGCCGGAGCCGTAGGGTACTTCTCGTACAACGGGAACGCTGACTTCGCTATAACGATCAGGACGCTTGTAGCCAACGAGCAGAGGGCCTACCTTCAGGTCGGAGCCGGCATCGTAGCCGACTCTGTCCCCGAAAAGGAGTGGTACGAGACCGAACATAAGGCCCGAGGCTTACTCAAAGCCTTGGAAGCGGCGGGAGGAGAATAGCCTTGAAGGTTCTGGTCATCGACAATTACGATTCCTTCGTCTACAACCTAGCTCAATACATAGGCGAACTGGGCGCTGAGCCCATAGTCTACAGAAATGACGAGATCACCCTGAGCGAAGCCCTGCGGCTCAAGCCTGAAAGGATAATGCTTTCCCCCGGGCCTGGGAGCCCGGAGGAGCCGCGGAGCTTCGGGGTCTGCTCTCAGATCCTCCAAGAGGCAAGCCCCGAGATCGCTACGCTAGGCGTATGCTTGGGGCACCAAGGGATAGTCTCCACGTTCGGCGGCAGGATCAAGCGGGCCAGGAGGCTGATGCACGGCAAGACCAGCCTGATACGCCATAACGGCGCCGGGCTCTTCAAGGGCCTGAGGAACCCCTTCGCCGCGACCAGGTACCACTCGCTCGTCTCCGACCGGGAGAGCCTTCCCTCCTGCCTGAAGATCACCGCGGAGTCGTTGGATGACATGGAGATCATGGGAGTACGCCACACCAGGTACCCGATCTACGGGGTCCAGTTCCATCCTGAGTCCATCCTGACAAGGGAGGGAAGGAAGCTCATCGCGAACTTCCTTGCGGGAGGCAACCAGCCATGATCCGGGAGGGCCTCCAGAAGCTGACGGAGTGTAGGGACCTGAGCCCAGACGAGGCACGCCAGGTGATGAGGGAGATCATGACAGGCCAGGCCACCGCCGCCCAGGTCGCGGCTGTGCTCACGGCATTGAAGATGAAGGGCGAAACGGTCGAGGAGATAACGGCCTTCGCCCGGGTGATGAGGGAGGCCTGCGTGAGAATACGGCCCAAGGTAGGCGGGAGGCTGCTGGACACCTGCGGGACGGGCGGCGACCGGGTGAAGACCTTCAACATCAGTACGCTGGCGGCGTTCGTGGCCGCGGGCGCAGGCATCGCGGTGGCGAAGCACGGCAACAGGTCTGTGACCAGTAGGTGCGGCAGCGCGGACCTCTTGGAGCACCTAGGCCTCAACCTGGCCCAGGAGCCATACGCCGTGGAGAGGGCGATCGAGCAGGTGGGCATAGGCTTCATGTACGCCCCGGCCTTTCATCCGGCGATGAAATACGCCATAGGGCCTCGGAAGGAGATAGGGCTTAGAACCGTCTTCAACATCCTAGGGCCGCTGACCAACCCCGCGGACGCCGAACTGAGGCTTCTAGGCGTCTATGACCCCGACTTAACGGGCACCCTAGCCTCGGTCCTTGCCAATATGGGCTGCAGGGAAGCCATGGTCGTCCACGGCCTAGACGGCCTAGACGAGGTCTCTACCCTCGGCAGGACCCTCATCGTCTGGCTTAGAGACGGCGCCGTCTCTAAGTTTGAGACCACGCCTCAAACCTTCGGCCTGAAGCCTGCAACCGCGGAAGAGATAGGGGGAACATGCCCCGAGGAGAGCGCCGTCATCGCCTTCAGGATTCTTAACGGGCTCTGCCAACCCCACGACCCAAGGGAGGGGGTCGTCTTAGCGAACGCGGCCGCGGCCATTATGGTCGCGGGGAAAGCTGAGGGCTTCCCGGCGGGAATGGAGTTGGCGCGTGAATCGTTGAGGAGCGGAGCCGCCTACGGGAAACTCCGAGGGCTGGTCAAGGCCACGGGCGGAGACCTGTCCAGGCTGGAGGAGCTGGAGTCACGATATGCCTGACATGCTTGATGTCCTCGCTCGCTACGCGAAGGAGGAGGTGGAGAGAGGCTACTACCGCGTCAGCGAGGCTCCGGGCAGGCAGCTTTCAAGCCTCAAGGAGGCTATCCTTCAGCGTAGAGGAGCCGCTATCATAGCCGAAGTCAAGGCAGCTTCGCCCTCCCTCGGCGTCATCAGGCGCCGTCTAGCGCCTGAAACGGTGGCCGGCGCTATGGAGAGGGGCGGAGCTGCAGCCGTCTCTGTTCTCACGGAACGGAAGTACTTCGGGGGCTCCTTGGAGGCCCTTGCGAAGGTTAGGGAAGCGGTTAAGGTTCCCCTCCTTATGAAGGACTTCGTCGTCTCCCCTGAGCAGGTGGAGGCCGCCCTGAGGTGTGGCGCTGACGCCGTCCTCTTGATCCAGGCTTTGTTCGACCGAGGCTATTGCGATGTGGGAGTCGAGGAGATGATCGCGCTCGCTCGCTCCAAGGGCCTGGAGGTCCTCTTGGAAGCCCACACGGAAGAAGAGTACCTCTCCTCTCTGAAGACCAGAGCAGACCTGGCCGGGATCAACAACCGCGACCTAGCAACGTTCAAGGTGGACTTGGATACGACTCGAAGAATACTGGGGCGTTATGGGTCCGCGAGGAAACCGATCGTGAGCGAGAGCGGCATCGGGCGCCCAGAGGATATCAGGGCCCTAAGGCTTGTGGGCGTAGACGCCTTTCTCATAGGGTCGTCCATCATGAAGGCCGTGGATGTGGAAGCTAAGGTTAGGGAGTTCGTGACCGCCTGATGGGCCTCCCCAGGGTGAAGGTCTGCGGGATCACTCGCAGAGAGGACATTCAGGCTGCCGTGGAGGTGGGTGTAGACGCTTTGGGGTTCGTCGTTGGGGTGCCGGGGTCGACCAGGAACCTTCCTTTGGAGAAAGCCAAGGTCCTGATCAGGGAAGTTCCCGTCTTTGTGGAAAAGGTCTTCGTCACCGTTCCCGAAGATCTAGACGCGACGGCGAAAGACTTCGAAGCCTCAGGGGCGGAGGTACTCCAAGTCCATGGATTAACGCCGGAGGAGGCTCCCGAGGCTCGGAGGGCCTTCCCAGAGGCTCGGCTCATAGGCGCCTTCCACATCAAGTCAGCCGAGCAGGCGGCTTTGCTCCGCCAGGCCTCAAGGTACCTTGACGCCGTCCTCTGCGATACTCTCGCTGGGGGCGGACAGGGCGGGACGGGGCTGGTCCACGACTGGGCCCTGAGCAGGCAACTGAGGGATGCGATCTACCCTAAGCCCCTGATCCTCGCGGGCGGCTTAACGCCTGATAACGTGGCTGAGGCCGCTAGGCTCGTCCAGCCTTACGCGGTCGATGTCTCCAGCGGAGTGGAGGTAAGCCCAGGCGTAAAGGACAGGGAGAAGGTCCGCTGGTTCGTCGCGAGCGTGAAGGGTGTGAAAGCATGGAGTTGAGGCATTACCCTCTCGACGGCAGGTACGGAAGGTATGGGGGAAGATTCATACCTGAGACCTTGATGGCCGCGTTATTAGAGCTGGAGAACGTCTACGAGAGGGTTAAGCACGACGAGAGCTTCAGCGAGGAGCTACGGTATTACTTGGCCGAATACGCGGGGAGGCCTACCCCGCTTTACTACGCCGAGAACCTGACGCGCAAGGTCGGCGGCGCGAGGATCTACCTGAAGCGAGAGGATCTTCTCCACGGCGGGGCGCATAAGATGAACAACACGCTCGGCCAAGCCCTCCTTGCGAAGCGTATGGGCAAGACCCGGGTGATCGCGGAGACGGGGGCGGGTCAGCATGGCGTAGCCACGGCTATGGCCTGCGCCGTGCTAGGCCTCAGGGCGGAGGTCTACATGGGCTCGGAGGACGTGCGGCGACAGAGGCTGAACGTCTTCAGGATGAGGCTCTTGAACGCCGAGGTTCATCCCGTGGAGGCGGGCTCAAAGACCCTGAAGGACGCGATCAACGAGGCCCTCAGGGACTGGGTTACCAACGTGGAGACCACCTACTACCTCCTCGGCTCCGTGGTAGGCCCGCACCCCTACCCGATGATCGTGAGGGATCTTCAAAGCGTGATAGGCCAGGAGATCAAGCAACAGATGCTGGAGAAGGAGGGGAGGCTGCCTGACGCCCTCGTCGCCTGCGTAGGCGGCGGGAGCAACGCGATGGGCACCTTCTACCCCTTCTTGGACGATGAGGCGGTGGCGTTGTACGGAGTCGAGGCGGCGGGAGAGGGTCTAGGCTCAGGAAAGCATGCGGCCTCCCTATGCGCGGGCTCCGAGGGCGTCTTCCACGGGATGCTCACCTACCTGCTTCAGGACGAGCACGGCCAGGTTGAGGCTACGCACAGCGTCTCCGCGGGCCTCGATTACCCCGGCGTAGGTCCGGAGCACAGCTTCCTAAAGGCGTTTGGAAGAGCCCAATACGAGGCGGCCACAGACCAGGAAGCGGTCGAGGCCTTCCTTGAGCTCTCACGGTTCGAGGGGATCATCCCCGCCCTAGAGCCCTCCCACGCCCTAGCCTACGCCTTCAAGCTGGCCAAGGGGATGCGCGAGGACCAAGCCATCGTGGTGACGCTTTCGGGGCGAGGCGACAAGGACGTAGAGGTAGTCGCCCGCTTCATGGGGGTCCAGCTTTGAAGGCCATAGCCGACACGTTCAAGGCCCTAAAGGGGAAGCGAGAGGGAGCCCTCATAGGCTACGTTATGGCCGGCGATCCATCGCTCAAGGAGACCCTTGGGATCGTGGAAGCCCTCGTGCACGGAGGCATAGACATCCTAGAGCTCGGCATCCCCTTCTCCGACCCCATCGCGGACGGGCCTACCATTCAGGCCGCCGGGCTTCGGGCTTTGAACGCCGGGGCCACCCCTCCCTCAGTCTTGGAGACAACCAAGGAGACCGCTTCTCGCTTCGGGCTTCCCGTCGTGCTGTTGACCTACTTCAACCCCGTCTTCAAGGCTGGCTTGGAGAGCTTCCTCCACATGGCCAAGGAAGCCGGGGTGGCAGGGCTCATCATCCCAGACCTGCCCGTCGAGGAGGCCTCAGAGTACCGGAGGGTGGCCTTCGCCGAAGGCTTGGACACCATCTTCCTAGCAGCGCCCTCAACTACGCCGGCGCGGCTTGAGAGGATCGTGGAGAACACCTCGGGCTTCCTCTATCTGGTCTCGGTCTTCGGCGTGACCGGGGCTCGTGAGAGGCTTGAAAGCCTAACCGTGGAGACGATAAGGAGCGTTCTGCGCCACACGAGGGGAAAGGTGCCCTTAGGCGTAGGCTTCGGGATCTCCCAGCCCAATCACGTGGAGGCCGTTCTCCAGGCCGGGGCGGACGCGGCCATCGTAGGAAGCGCCTTCGTGAAGGTGATCGAGGAGAACCTGGGGAATCGCGACGAGATGGTTCGAGCCTTAGAGAGGAAGGCTCGGGAGCTGAAGACCGCGACGGTCGGGAGGCTTCAAACCTAACGGGTACGCCACTCTGGAACCTGTGATCCGGCCTGAGAGGTTGGCTTGGACACAGGAGTCCCCGTATGGTAAGTCTTAAGTCTGGATCGGCGAGCTTAGGCCGGGTTTTCGGTTTGAGGATCACGGAGGCTCGTACGATCGTTACCTGCCCGGGCCGGAACTTCGTGCTTGTGAAGCTTCTGACGGACGACGGCCTCTACGGGGTGGGCGATGCTACGCTGAATGGGCGTGAGCTCGCGGTTGCGGAGGCCCTACGGGAGCATATTGGGCCTTGGCTCATCGGGAAGGATGCGGAGCGCATCGAGGACATCTGGCAGGAGCTCTTTCGCGGCACCTATTGGCGCGGCGGCCCGGTGCTCATGACCGCCTTGGCGGGCGTGGACCTGGCGCTCTGGGACCTGAAGGGCAAGAAGGCGGGTATGCCGCTTTACCAGCTCTTCGGCGGCCGGACGAGGGACAAGGTGCGCGTCTACATGCATCCACACGGCCGGACGTTCGAGGAGACGCTGGAGAGCTGTAGGCGCGTTATGGGGATGGGCTGCACGGCCCTGAGGGCGAGCGTGGACATTCCTGGGCTTAGTGGCAACCAATGGGAGCCTGGGCCTTACCTGAGGACGGTGCCGAGGCTCTTCCAGCTCCTTCGCGAGCAGCTGGGCGACGAGGTGGATCTCCTGCATGACGTGCATGAGCGGATCAACCCGGTTCAGGCCTGTCAGCTCGCGAAGGACCTCGAGCCCATAAGGATGTTCTTCCTTGAGGACCCCCTACGGCCGGAGCATAAGGAGTCTTTTCGGCTTCTAAGGGCGCATACCTCCACGCCCCTCGCGATGGGCGAGCTCTACCACAGCGTCTGGGAGTGTCTTCCGCTCGTCACGGAGCAGCTCGTCGACTTCCTCCGCGTCGACATCTGTCACTTCGGCGGCGTCACGCATGCGCGGAAGCTGGCCGCGATCTCGGAGGCCTACTACGTGGACATGGCCTTCCATGGACCGGGGGACATGTCGCCCATAGGGCATACGGCGAACGTGCACATCGACATGTCGATCCCGAACTTCGGGATACAGGAATGGGTGATGCCCTGGCCTGAGCTTCGAAGCGTCGTGACCGGCGGCGCCGAGTACAAGGACGGCTACCTGACTGTGCCGAACGTGCCCGGGCTGGGATGCGACATCAACGAGGAGGAAGCGGCGAAGTACCCGTACAAACGCGACTACCTGCCGACGCTCCGGCGGCTAGACGGAAGCCTCACAGACTGGTAGAGGCCGCGCGGCTCCAGCCTCGTTACCAAAATGGTAACGGTTTTGGTAACGGTTCGGGGGCTCGTAGCGGCGGGGGGCTTCGGCCGAAAGTGTTAAGTGGCCGGTCAACATACCTGTGTTGACCAGGCGAATGTCCTTCAGCACCGCCCTATCTCCCAGGCAGGGCTTAATCTGGTCTCTCAGGCGGAGGGGCCTCGAACCGGTGAAGATCGCGAAGGAGCTGGGGACGAGCCGTCAGTTCGTCCATCAGACCCTGAACGCCGCGGATGCGAAGGTTTCAGGCTTGTTGACGGAGGCAGCGCGAGCGAACAGGATAGAGGTACAAGCCATGGATATCAGGAACGGCGTTCTGACCGGCTACCATCGCGGCTTAGAGAAGCAGGCCGTCATATCTTACTCAGCCAAGCACGGGGTTCAGGTCTGGTACTGGTACGAGAACCCCGGCGCCTGCCAAGCCTGCGAGCTAACGCAGCAGTGCAGAGACTACCTCCTAGACGAGGCCGAAGAGCGCGGGATCGCCTTGACTAGGGAGGAGAAGCGGCTACCGCCGGATAGACTCGCACACCTGGTCTTCAGCAGGCTAATACCCTCGGTGAAACCATGAACAAGCGGCTTAGAAGAGCCAACCTAGTTTGGTGCCCCAAGGCTAACCGGTCTAGTGCTCCCCTGTATCCGATGAGGGCCTTGAGCAGCGGCAGGATAATCGCCTCATGGGCCCTGATTCTCATCGGGGTTCTCCTCGGCGGCGTTGTTCTAAGCTACGGCCTCTACGGCCTGGCTTCCGCCCGCTTCGTGGCCCCTCTTCAAGCGGATGTCTCACTCCTGCAAGCAGGGATAGCGGAGCGAGACGCCGCGATCCACGCCTTACGGAGCCGAATCACGAGCCTAGAAAGACAGATGGGGGAGTTTTAAGCCCTGATCCCGCCGCCGAACTACACTTCGCCACCGAACTATACCTGGCTTTTCAAGGGCGCCTACGCCGTCTACGAAGGCGAGGCAGTAGGGTATCTCCTAGGGCCACTGGGGCCTGCCATCCTTCCGGGCCCCACGCCCATCGTTGCCCAATTTCAGCTACGCTTGGAGGTCCTAGAGTACAATGGCACCCATGCGATGCTGCTCTTGTCTTACGGCAACCGGAGCGACGGAGCAACTCTGGCGAGAAGCTGGACGGCGTCGAATGCGAAGCTGTCCCTATCTAACGGCGACTGGAACGGCTGGGTAGAGCCAGGGAAGGAGTTCATCATGGGCGCCACGAAGCTGAATCAGACCTACATCTTCGTCGAAGGCCTAGGGGTAAGGTACTCTGATGTCTATGGAATCCCCCCGGATCAGATCATAGCCTACTACGATAGAGAATACGGGTGGCCTGTGAGGTTGACCTACTCTCAGCACCCTTTTCACGGTGAGCACTTCTCGGGAGAAGCGGATCTGGTTGAGACGAACATACCTGGGCTAAGCAGGGGTTGAGACCGACCGTGGGGAAACGAGACCCCTTGCCTTGGAGTAGGCGGCGAAGAGGGATCAACCTGATCAGAGCCTGGTGTCCGAGGGTCAACAGGCTTAGTGTCCTCCCTTATCCTAGGGAGCGTGTCCCTCACCGCGGCGTTCTCATCGCAGTCGTGGTCCTGGCGGTTCTATGGGGCCCTATGGTCGTCGTGTCATGGGAAGTTGTGAATCCGGGGATCAGCTTACCACGCCATGAGAGGGTAGAGATCGTGTACGCGGCGGCTAACCAAGCCTCACGGGAGATCGTCTGTAAACTTCGCAATATGGGGAATACGCAGTCGACCTTGGAAGAGGTACGTGTCAACGGCAGCGAAGTCAGTACAGGGGACCCGCTCCCAATCACCATGGGGGCTTCCTTGGACTATATGTTTTCAGGTACGATGGACCGTGGGAAGGCTCAATGCTCATAGCCTTCTACCCCATGGGCTCGTTCTCTCCGAGCAGCTGGTTGACCTCCGATCCGCGTCTAGAAACTCGATGGAGGGGCTAAAACCCACCGTATTTGAGCTTCTAGAGGTCTACCTCCGACGCCACTCCGCTGAGCTTCAGGCGACCATCGTATATGGGTCCATAATCATGTTCCCCGTGCCAGTCGTGATATCCATCCTACTGCTCCTGCGAAGACAGAGGAAGGCCGAATCTCATCCTCCTATTCTTAAGGCGAAAGGCCCTCTGCCTGAGATAACCTATCAGGCAGAGTGAGGCAGCTGGCGAGGTCGAAAAGGGTGAAGATGACAGCTCGTCGCAGCATCCTAGTTGCAGCCTTAGTTCTGCGGCTTTCGTCGATGCTCTTGCTTGCTAGTGGTTTCTCTTTCCCCCGCAAATGACTATCATGCTACTTGAGAGGCTTTAACTCATCGACTACCTTCTCGCTTGGCATTGAGGAGGGCATCAAAGAGGGGTTCCGGAGCCTTCGTGAGATTGCGTTCATTCTGGCCGAGATTTACTGCTATCTGCCCACAAAGCGTGCCAATGCCGAGAAGGTTCCTGGATACTTCTAGGGAACGTCTGAAGGCCAATGGGGCGACCTTGCGCTAAATGCTTCACGATTATAAGGTGACCGTGCGAGTGTACCAGTGGCCACTTGCGGAAATGATCAAAATGTCCAGTTTCATGCCCGGCGTGAAATACCCATCGACCAGTATGATCCGTGTCTCACCCACCTTGAAGGTACTGTTCCAGCCGAACGAGAGCCTATCGGCGCCAACGATGGTGCCGTTAAGAGCCACGCGGTCAGGCGTAGCACCAGCGTTGATACCCGTGTTCTTGAGAGTGATAACTAGCACCCCTGACGAGTCTCTTTTAACATCCGTTATGTCGATCTTCTCGAAACTCGGAACATAATTCATCTGATAGCTCCCTTCAGCAATAAGTATGACGAGAGATAGACCAAGACCAACTAGAACTAGAGCATACACCAGGCGGCTTAGTATTAATTTCATGCACTTACTCGTCTTCTTTCAGGCTTATAAGGTTAACTGGAAAAAGAGGGGGCTGGGTCGTGGTCCGGCTGGGCTGTTCGTTCGGTCGGGTCACGGCCCAGTTACGGCGATGATACAACCACGCCGTTGTACGCGGTATCCGAAACCTTCTGTGCTCGATAGTTGGGCGAACCATCAGTAGAGTTTACGCTGTTCTGCCAGTCAGACCATGTACCCTGCGGCTTGTATTGAAGTGTATTCCATGCTACTACTGTCGTACCTATCGGTGCGTTTATGTTGCAGGTGGATTCGATCTGGGAGTATGTGTATTCTGCGCTGTTCGGATTCCACATGTATCCAGCGGCTACTGTTGTGCTTCCTCCTGCCGTAACGTACCAAAAGTAGACGCCCGAAATGGGGTCGTAGTGGTCATACTCAATCTTGAAAGATAGCGTATCCCCCGCAGAATATGCTCCAAGGCGGACCGAACCTGTTCCTTCGTAGTCACCTTTCGCATAGTATCGGTAGTAGTCGTATGTGCCGTCTGATTTCCTGTCAAGAGCAATACCGACCTCTATGAAATAATAGCCACCGGCAAAGCTAACGCAGATGTGCGTCCAAACCGATTTGCTGTTAGGAATGGTGAACGACTGCATTACGCCAGACCCCCTCACGCCGTACATTGGTCTGAACTGCGAGTTGTTCCAGTTGTTGCCGTTCATAAACTTAACGCTTCGATCTGCATTGCCTAACGCGAAGACGTCCACGATATTCATAGTCATTGTAGTGGCGACGAGGAGTGCACAGAGTATCAGTTTCAAAGCGTTCTTCATTCCGCTTTCACCTCCTGAGCCATAGGACTCCTCCTCGCAGTCGGTCTTTACGTGGAAAAGGAAGACGAACATCCTGTTAGTTGAGAGGTGAGTGAAAGTAATCCCGTTATTACTTTCAGCCATCTCTCTCTGTGCTTTCAGCTTGTTCGTCCCGCTCGTATCTCTGATTACACGACAAAGTTTAGGGTGCTAGGCCTTGGATAGAATCCTGACCTCTCTGGTCAGGCAGAGGATACTCCTAGCGCTTCAGCAGGGCGAGCTGCACATCAACGAGCTGGTGAGGCGGACGAACAGCACCCACATACAGGTAAGCAGGAACCTAGCCATCCTCGCAAGGGAAGGGCTGGTTGAGGACCGACACCTAGGCCCGGTCAGGATGATCAAGTTAAGCCGGGACAATGAGAGGGTTCAGGCCGTCCTTAAGGCCTTAAACCTGCTCAGGACAGCAGGTGTCGGGAAGAACCATTAGCCTGGGTAACCCTCGACGCACCTCAGGAGCCCTCAAGTTGCTTCTTGGGCCGCGGAGCCCTCCGAGAAGAGATACTCACTCCCTCCTTAACCTGCTTCGGAGGACGCAGTGTTTCCGTACCTATCCCACCATGTCACAGCAACGTATGTCCAGATCGCCTTCCGCACGGAACGATTCGAGTATTCCAAGTCTCCGGTAGGTCTTACGGCTCGACCGTAGAGAAGGACAGAAGCCTCCGCGTTGGTTGCACCGTTCATCTTTCCTGCAAGGGGCCTGGGACGGCCCGGGAGTTAAGCCCTACTTCGCCGCCCCTGTCCGGTGGGCTTTGAGCTGTTGCTTCAGCTCTTCGGCGTTGACCTTGCTGAAGAGGGGCCTCGGCCTCTTGATGCTTCGCCCCGCGGGGAGCGGAGACTCGTACGCGGCCTGGAACCCGGCCTCGTATATGGTTCCGGGCTGTTGGAGCATCTCCCAGAGGCTGTCGGCGGTCGCGGGTAGGAAGGGTGCGAGGAGGATCGCGAGCGCCTTAACCACCTGGCTGGAGACGTGGAGGACCGTGGCCGCCGCCGCGCGGTCCGTTTTCACAAGGTGCCAGGGCTCGCGGCGTGAGAGGTAGACGTTCCCCCTCCGGCTGAGCGCGAAGACGGCCTCTAGGGCGTCCTTGAACCTGAACTGGTCGAGCAGCTCGGCTTCCTGTCGGGCTGCGGCGGCTATAGCTTCGAGCAGCTCCTTGTCGTCTGCGTTGAGCAGGCCGGGCTCGGGCACCTGTCCATTGAAGTAGCGGTGGATGAACGTCAGCGTCCGATGGATGAAGTTGCCCAGGTTGTCGTTCAGCTCGCCGTTGACGCGTTCGGCGAAGTCCTCCCAGGTGAAGTTCATGTCATGCGTCTCAGGCCTGTTCAGCATGAGGATAAATCGCCAGTAGTCCGCGGGCGCCAGCCGGAGCGCCTCGTCCGCCCAGACGCCTACGCCCTTGGACTTCGAGAAGGGCTGGTTCTCGTACATGATGAACTCTGTGACCGTGACCGCGTACGGCAGCACATACGGCTCCTTAGACGCCATCAGCAGGGCGGGAAAGATGACGAGGTGGAAGACCGTGTTATCCTTCCCTATGCAGAAGACCGTCCGCGTCTCGGGGTCAAACCAGAACCGTTTCCAAGCCTCAAGGTCGCCGTGTTTCTCAGCCCACTCCAAGGTCGCACTGATATAGCCCAAGACGGCCTCCGCCCAGACGTAGAGAACCTTCCCCTCCGCGCCCTTAAACGCAGGGCCCGCCGGGATACCCCATTCCAGATCGCGGGTTACAGGCCGGGCTATGAGCCCCTCCTTGAGCATCTGGAGGCTGAAGCTTCGCGCCGCCTCTGTCGAATGCGTGTCCTTCTCCAGGAAGTCTCTAAGCCGATCCGTGAACTTGGGTAAGTCGAAGTACCAGTGGGTTGTCTCCTTGAGAACTGGCGGATTCTTGCAGACTACGCAGTACCAGTTGATGAGTTCCGTAGGCGTTAGAAGCCTCAGGCAAGCCGGGTTGGTGCATTGATCGCCCCGGGCTCCTGGGGCTCCGCAGTAGGGGCAGGTGCCCTCTACGAACCGGTCTGGGAGGAACCTCTGCTCGTGTTCGCAGTAGGTTTGGAGGCTCTTCTCCGCGTAGATGTAGCCGTTCTCGTGAAGCCGGCGGTAGAAGTCCTGACAGAACCTGATGTGCGTCGGGTTGTGCGTGATCGTGTAGTTGTCG
>Ga0315307_1000084_pt1 | contig 36112 bp, 35 predicted proteins | sample TDP2_MG_FD_203079 | JGI IMG/M metagenome (GOLD analysis project Ga0315307, IMG submission 203079) | Freshwater sediment microbial communities from Lake Towuti, South Sulawesi, Indonesia - TDP2 | ecosystem: Environmental > Aquatic > Freshwater > Lake > Sediment | place: Indonesia: South Sulawesi...
TCGAAGAGTCCCATGAGAGTCGGACCCAAAACCCTAAGCCACTTCGCCTCGGGGGTCTCGAAGCCGATCTTGCTCCGGCGCGTCCGAACCTTCTCTGGCACAACGCCCCTCACAGCCCGCCTTAGGATGCTCTTCGTCCAACCATTCCTCAACCTCTGATCCGCTGGAAGCGAGAAGACGTACTCCACCAGCCGATAGTCTAGGAAGGGCACCCGCGCCTCGATCGAGAAAGCCATAGAGTTCTTATCCTCATACCTAAGCAGATGAGGGATACTCCAAATCTCAAGGTGCGAAGCCAACTGCGATGCTAGGTCCACTGGCTTCTCCGGGCCATGCACGTGCGCGAACCGGTCGCCGAACTCCTTTCTCACCATTCCAGGCAACCTCGCGCTGCTCTTCGACCCGAGAAGGCGCCTGGTTACAAGACGCTTAACGAACGGATACGTTAAGTCCCGACCTAACATTAGTTCCTTTAGAAGCCTTGCGTACTTCCTGTTCTTCAAAAGGTCCTTGTAGTACGTTCGGAAGTAGGGGATGTAGCCTGCGAGAACCTCGTCCCCGCCCTGTCCGTCCAAAAGGACCTTCACCTTCCCCGACGCGAGCTTCATCACCATCCACTGAGCGAAGATACTCGTGCCCCGGAAAGGCTCCTCTTGATGATAGACCAGCCTGTCGAGTTCAGCTCGGAGTTCTTCCACCGAAGGAAACGTGTAGTTCTTCTCCACCTTGGTGCCAGTGACGACCTCCTCGATGTACTCGCGTTCATCAATCCGCTCATCATCATAAACGGCGGAGAACGTCTTCTGTCTCTCCCCTACGACATCCCTCGCCCAGCCCTTCTCCTGAAGCAGCCGGTTCACGATGCAGACGATCGAGGACGAGTCCGTGCCCCCGCTTAGGCATGTGCCCACGGGAACCTCGCTTATCAGCCGCAGCCTCACCGCGTCCTCCAGCAGCTCGTAGAAGCGCCTCGCGTACTCCTCATCCTTCCCCGGCGAAGAGCTCAACTCACGATTCATCCCCAGTTTCCACCATCTCTTCACGCTGACGCCCGAGGCGTCTACAAGCATGTAATGCCCCGGCAGAAGCCGCCTAACGCCCTCGAAGAACGTCTCCTCACCGTGGTCCTCCAGCCCATACATCAAGTACTCATAGACCACACGGTCGTTCGGCGCCCCGCCCACCGTCTTGTCTTGGAGAAGCGCCTTGATCTCCGAGGCGAAGAGAAGCCGCCTCCCATCATAGTGATAGTAGAGCGGCTTGACCCCAAACCTGTCCCGGGCTAGGAACAAGGTCTTCTTCCGCGAATCCCAGAGGGCGAAGGCCCACATCCCATTGAAGCGATGGAGGCAGTCAGCCCCCCACTCCTCATAGGCATGAACGATCGTCTCCGTGTCACTATTCGTATAGAAGGCATGCTTCGGCTCAAGCCCCCGCCTCAACTCCTGAAAGTTGTAGACCTCCCCGTTATACGTGATCCATACCGTCTCATCCTCATTATGCACCGGCTGATGACCGCCCCTCAGGTCAATGATGCTCAGCCTACGATTCCCAAGGCCTACTCGCCCGTCGAAGAAGTAGCCCTCATCATCCGGGCCGCGATGCTTGATCGCGTCGCACATCGCCTTCAGGAGAGCCCTGTCATCCAAGCCCAGGTAGCCGGCGATCCCACACATAACACATCAGCTCAGCGCCACGCTGGGCACTCGCGCAAGGCCTCGACCACGCGTGCGGAGGCCTTCCCGTCACCGAAGGGGTTCGGCAGGCCTCGAAGCCTCTTCTTCATATCCTCCCTCAGCAAGCGCCTCGTCGCATCAACTATCCTCGCCGCATCGCCGCCCACCAACACGTTCGCGCCGAGCGAGACGGTCTCAACCCACTCGGTGGTATCCCGCAGCGTAAGGCAAGGCGTTCCCAGCCAGAACGCCTCCTTCTGCATCCCCCCCGAGTCCGTGAGCACCGCCAAAGCCTGCCGCATCAGCCCAAGGCTCTCATGGTAACCAAGTGGCTCAACAAGCCTCACGTGCCATAGCTCCCTCAGCTCTGTCACGAGCCCTGCCTCCTCCAGCCTGCTCCGCGTCCTAGGATGCAACGGGAAGACCACCACTACGTCGTTGAGGTCGCGTATGGCGCGCACGAAGCCTCTAAGCCTCTCCGGGTTGTCCACGTTCTCAGGCCGATGCAACGTGAAAAGCACATAGCCACCAGGCTGAAGCCCCAGTCGCCCCGCGGCCTCAGCCTCCTCAACCCTGGGAAGATGCTCCAAGAGGGCATCGTACATCGTATCACCGACGAGGCGCACGCTTTCCGCTGGAAGATCCTCCCTAAGCAGGTTGGCCTTACAGTTCTCGGTTGGGACAAGCAGGAGCCTGGAGCAATGGTCAGTAAGCCGCCTATTCACCTCCTCAGGCATCGAGAGGTCGAAGCTACGGGCTCCCGCCTCCAAGTGAGCCACGGGCAGGTGCAGCTTCACAGCTGCCAGCGCGCCGCCCAGCGTCGAGTTCGTGTCACCGGGCACCAAGACGACCTCAGGGCCGAGCTCTCTGATGGCCTCCTCAGAACGGATCATGACCTGCCCTGTCTGCCAAGCGTGACTGCCAGAGCCGACGCTCAGATTCACGGCCGGTTCAGGCAGACTCAACTCGTCGAAGAACACCTGGGACATCCTGTAGTCATAATGCTGCCCCGTGTGCACGAGTTGAAGCTCCATCTCCCCGTGTACAGCGAGCTGGCGAATAACGGGAGCCGACTTTATGATCTGCGGACGAGTTCCGAGTATGAGCATCACCCTCACGGCTCAAGCCTCCCTGCGCTCGTGGAGATGGCGCTCCGGCATTGAGGCCAGCTCAGCGGCTGCACGATCGCCCATCTGGCCATGCATCGCGGGAAAACGACACATAAGGGTTGCTGCTCCCGCCCCGTACAGAGGGGCTGGGCTTCGCCGTGGTCTCAGGGGGCTCTCCTAGGGGTTCCGACGAGGCCGCCTGCCACGAGTGTCATGAGCTTCTCCTGCAGCTCGCGCGTCTTGGCCTTCTCCTCTTCCGTCAAGGCTCCTTCGCGTTCTGCAAGGCGAGAGACGAGCGTCAACAACTCAAGGTAGAGGGGCGCGAAGACCTCCATCCAATAGCCTGGCGGAAGCCTATAGTTGTAAGGGTTCGCCTCAGCGCCAATGTCCAGCTCCGTCCGCCAGGCGGGGCTCCTTTTGAGGTGGACCCACCCTATGAAGACGGCGAGCGGGACGCCGATAGAGAGGATTGTGATCGTGAAGACGGTGAAGCTCTCGAAGACCAGTTGGAGCGCCGGGATGTTCCGTATGGCCAGGTAGTAGACCGAGACGAGAAGGTTTGCTCCCGCCACTAGGAAGGTAAGGTATGTTCCGTAGCCGATCCTGAAATAGTACCAAGCTCGGAAGACAGCATTCCCAACGCCCATTCAGTACACCGTGCGAACCGTTACCGGCGCCCCTTCTTAAGCGTAGACCCGCGCGAAGACGGGAAACAAGCTGTGAGCGTACCGGAACCATTCCTCCCTTCATGGATGGAGAGGCCACCGGGGCCGACTGCGAGAACCGGCAGTCCTGCTCGACTACACGTGCTGCAGTGGACGGCTAGGGCACTGCTCCGTCAGCGAAGAGGAGCCTTGAGGCCTTGATCTCTAGGTCCCTGCGCCTTCGCTCGACTATTCCCTCGAAGGTGTTGTGTACCGTTCTCCGGCCTTCGTCCGCCTGCATCACGAGGCCTCCGATGCTGTTGATCCTCGTGCCGGAAAGATGGAGGGTCGTCTTGACGCCCGTCTGCTTCTCGATCTCCGCGGCTATGGCGTCCAAGTCTAACCGCAGATGGACGTCATGCTGGTTCAGGAGGAGCTCCAGGTCGCCTCCGCCTAGCGCCACTCCGGCCTCACGGGCCAGATGCGATAGCAGCCTGACGTAGGTGGCCGGGTCGGACCAGAGATCTTCGACCAGCTTCTTCTCTGCCATGGCCAGGGCGTCCTCAATGAGTCGTCTCTTCTCTGAGAGAATCGTCCAGTTGGCTTTGCTCCGGGCCTCGGTGATGACCTGTCTCCTTGCCGCCTCGGCCTCCTCCTTTGCTCTGGCGAAGATCGGCCCAGTTGTCTTCTCTGCATCCCTCAAGGCCTGCTCTCTCTGCTGATGGATGATGTCCTCCGAGGCCCGTTCCGCCTTCCGGATTACGGCCTCTGCCGCCGCGTGGGCATCTCGCAGGATCTTTGACGCTATCTCCTCTTCAGTCACCCTGTTTCCCTCCTGCGACTGAGAGGATCTCGTCCGCCAGGGCTTTGACGACCATCTGAAGCTTTCTCTCCGCCTGGCTTCTCAGCGCCGCGACCTGCTTCTCCGCCTCCTTGTAGATGCCCTCGGCCTCCTCCTTCGCAGCCTCACGCGCCTGCTGGGCTTGGGCGGCGCTGGCCCTCGCCTGGCTGAGCCGCGCATTGTAGGTCTCGTCGTAGACCCCCCTTGCCCGGACCTCAGCGTTCCCAAGCCTCTCTTTCGCCTCCAGCTCCGCCCTGGAAAGTAGCTGCTTGGCTTCCTCCTCCGCCGCCCTTATCCTAGCGAGAGCTTCCGTCAGCGAAGACGACACTGGCAACAACCGGTTCGAGCAATCACCGAGGACCGATATAGCAGTTTCGGACCCTTCGAGACGAGTGAAACCTTCACCTGCGCGTCCACAACCTGTTCTGCGGCCTCCTAGTCTGGGAGGCCCGCCTCCCGTAACATCCCCGACGCTGTCTGCATGGTCTCCAAAGCCTTGACCTCGCCTAAGCCCACGCAGCACGCGTCAGTGGATTCGCTCGAAGCCTTGAGCTCGCCGCCCAGAAGGGAGGCTTGGCATGCGGCGAGAACGTAGTGGAACCTGACGCTTCATCTCCCCGGAGGATGTCCTCGAGAACCCAAGTCAGCCGTCCAATCCTCACCCCGAGCCCGGTCTCCTCTAGGGCCTCGAGGACCGCCGCCTCCTCCGGCCCCCTCACCCAGCTTCGCTACCACACTGGGGATCGAGCGGAGCCCCAGGTCTAGTTCGATGGCGCATCTGACCATCAGAATCCTTCCCCTATCGAAGACTACTCTGCTCGCACCGGCGATCGGCCGAGTAGGATAGGCTCGCCCTTCTGGATCGGCGTGCCCCATGGATCGGGCTCTGAGCTTGGCGCGCCGGGAAAAGCTTAATGGAGCAGGGGATCAGACCGATCCGTGGAGGAGAACAGGTGAGAATCTACGCTGATCTGCACCTTCACAGCCGGTACTCGCGGGCGACCAGCTCGGAGATGACGATACCTCAGATCGCTCGTAACGCGAGGCTGAAAGGCCTAGGCCTCGTCGGCACGGGAGATGCTCTTCACCCGCTCTGGCTGCGGGAGCTTAAGGATATGCTGGTAGAGGCTCAGGACGGTGGCTTCTACACACGCCGAGAAGCAAGCGATCTCCTTTTCGTCCCCCAGGTTGAGGTGGGAACCATCCATCAGCTCAAGGGAAGGGCGCGTCGAATCCATCACGTCATCCTAATGCCGACGCTTGAGGCCGCGGAAGACCTAGGCGATAGGCTGACCGCCTACGGGAGCCTAGCCAGCGACGGCAGGCCCATCCTCACCATCAGCCCGGCGGAGCTCGTTGACATCGTGAGATCATCGTGCAATGAGAGCCTCGTCTTTCCGGCTCATGCTTGGACGCCGTGGTGGTCCATCTTCGGAGCCTTCTCAGGCGTCGATCTCATGGAGGAATGCTACGAGGACCGTGTTTTGCAGGTGCAGGCGCTCGAGACTGGGCTTAGCTCCGACCCGGCGATGAACTGGCGGATCTCGTCGCTCGACCGCTGCTCCTTGCTGAGCTGCTCAGACGCCCATTCGCCTTGGCCCTTCAGGATAGGGCGGGAGGCCTCCGTCTTCGACCTCCCAAGCTTGACCTTCAAGGAGCTCGCGGACGCGATCGTGATGGGAGACCCACGTCGGTTTCTCATGACGATCGAGGTGAACCCGGCCTACGGGAAAGGCTTAGGCTCAGTCCCCTAAGCCCCCGCAATACCACTGGTCGGGCCACAGGGCCTGCAATGTCGGTCCTCTCTCACCCGAGGAGGCGAAGGCAGCGGGCTTCAGATGCCCCGTCTGTGGGAGGAAGCTGACGAAGGGCGTTGAGGACAGGATCGAGGAGCTCGCTGACAGGCCGCGAGGCTTCAAGCCGCCCTCTGCCAGGCCCTATCTGTCGCTTCTGCCCCTTCAGGAGCTACTTGCCACGGCGCTCGGGCTGGACGCCAGCTCTCCACAGCACCTCTACTCGGCAAGAGTCTGGGACGAGTACAACAGGCTGGTCGCAGCCTTTGGAGACGAGTTCAGGGCCCTCACAGAGGCGCCCTTGGAGCAGCTTCTCAAGATGACTCTGCCGAAGGCCGCAGACCTGATAGCCAAGCAGCGCACGGGCAGCCTGAGGATCATCCCGGGCTTCGACGGCGTTTACGGTAGACTGGTCGACGACACGGCCGAGAGGACGGAGGAGCCGGGGCTCCACTCGGCGTACGGCGCCGGCTAGCCAAGGTGCGCTATCATCTTTGAGGTGCGTGTAGCGAAAGGGTTCCGGGCTTCCTCGGCTAAGGAGGGCTTCGGGATACTGGCCCCGGGGCCTAGAGCCTGAGGTTGTAGATCCTGGCCGCGGTTCCTCCCAGCACCCTGTCCAGGTCGCGCTGCGAGAGCCCTATGTGCCGGTGCTTCTCGATCTCCAGAGGAGTGTTCGCGGGAAGGTCTGAGCCGAACATTACGCGTTCGGCGCCGAAGCTCTGTATGAGAGGTAGTACATCCAGCCCTGAAACCCAGGAAGTTTCAAGGAAGATGTTCTTGCATTCCTGTGCCGCCACAGTCGCCTCGACGGTGAATAGGCCGAATCCCGCGTGGGCCAAGATGACCGGGACGCCTGGGTGAGCCTTCGCCTTGATGATGCAGAGCGAGGGGAGCGCGAACGGCACGCCGGGCCCCGTGTGGACCATCACGGGCACCTTCAGGCGTTCAGCGGTCGCGAAGACGGTCTCTCCGTCCTGTGAGAGCGGAGAAACCGCGTGGCCGATGGTGTGCATCTTCACTCCTACGAAGCCAAGGTCTTTGACGCATCGCTCGACCTCTGCCACGTACTCCTCCCTCGGTCTATGGGGGCTGAGGCTCGCCATGCCGAAGATCCGGCCTGGATGCTTCTCGGCCAGCTTTGCTATCTGGTCGTGTATCCTTCTGGCGTCTGGCGCGCCTGGGAGGGGCTGTACGACCGCTGCTTGCACCTTATGCTTGTCCATCGCCTTGATCAAGTCGTCCTCGGAGACGTTCAGGTCGAAGACCCTACATGGACCCAGATGCGCATGCGCGTCGACTATCGGCATCTGATACACCGTGACTCTTGGTGAGATGCAACCCCATTCGCCTGAAGCCTTTTAGCCTTAACGGTCTGGCCTCGCAGGAGTCGCTTCCTCCAGCCTCGCCTGTGGCGCCGAAGGCGCCCAAACCTTTTTCTCTGTCAGGCAACGGTTAACCGCTTGAACGGTAGGGCCAAGTCGTGGCTGTCCGCATTCTCGCGAATAAGAGGGAGAGGTTCGACGACTCCGTCTTCGTCGCTGGCTTCCATGGGTTTGGTGGGACGGGCTACATAGCGGTAAGCTATCTGGTGAACAGCCTCTCAGCGAAGAGAATAGGCTTCGTTCAGACGCAGATCATGCCTCCTTTCACCTTTATGGACGGGCGCAGGCTGATCACGCCCTTCGAGCTATACCGCAAAGGGCGTCTGGTCTTCCTCAAGACCGAGTTCTCCCCTCACAGAGAGGAGGAGATCGCCTTCGGCGAGAGCGTTGCCACGTGGGTGATGGAGAGTAGGTTCAAGGAGGCGGTGCTGCTGGGCGGGCTTGACGCAAGCCTTAGGGGAGAGGGGGATGATAGTGCCCGCGTGATAGCGACAAGGGCCTTTCTGAAGAAGGGACGAAGGCTCAACGTCCGCCTCTTGGAGCCTGGGCTTGTCGTCTATGGCCCGATAGCCACCATGATGGTCAACTTCGAGATCAGCAACTTCCCCGCGGCGGCCGTTCTGTGCTATGCCGACGTGATGAAGCCCGACTTCAAGGCCGCAGGTCAAGCGATAAGAATGCTCTGCAACATGCATGGCCTCCAAGTGGACGTAAGCGACCTAGACATCGAGGCTTGGTCCCTGGAGGAAGAGATGGAACGCCGTCTCGCCCAGGTAGAGAAGGTTCTGAACGGCATGTACGTTTAGCACAAGACGCACATGCCCGAGCGCCTCATAATCCAGGAGCGCTTTCACCCAAGCGAAGACTAGAGATGCATCACGCACGGTGGGGCTATGATCGCGTTCGAACTGAAGGAGAGGGACGCTGGCGGCCGCCTGGGAAGGCTCAGAGTACACGGACACGTGCTGGAGACTCCGCTCTTCCTCCCCGTGGTCAACCCGAACATACCGGTCATCTCGCCCAAGGAGATGGAAGAGGAGTTCGGGCTCAGGGCGCTCATGGCCAACGCCTACATCATCTCCCGGATTCCCGCCGTGAAGGAAAAGGCGCTCGAGGAGGGAGTTCACCGGGCGCTCGGCTTCACAGGGGCCATCTTCACCGATTCAGGCGCGTATCAGAGCTTCCGGGGAGAGGTGGAGGTCGCCCAATCCCTGGTGGTGAGGCTGCAGGAAGAGATGCGCGTGGACGTGGGCGTGATGCTAGACGTGCCCTCCAGGGAAGAGAGCCCTGAGGAGACAAGGAGGGCTGTCCTTGAGACGGCCGCGAGGGCAGAGGAATGGCAGAGGACGCGGCGCGGAGGCAAGGTCGCCTGGGAGGGCGTCGTCCAAGGAGGCGCGTTCCTCGACCTAGTAAGGCTCTCCTGCCGAAAGATGTCACGGTGTGACTTCGATATCTTCGCAGTGGGCATCCCGCCGAAGCTCTGGAAGGGATACGAGTTCGCAGCCATAGGGCTGCAGGGCTTGGCAGCGAGGAGGAGCCTCCCTGTCGCCAAGCCTCTTCACGCTTTCGGCGTCGGCCACCCGATCGCGTTGCCCCTCCTAGTCGCGGTGGGATACGATATCTTCGACTCCGCCAGCTACAGCCTCTACGCGCGCGACGGCCGCTACCTCACGGAACTCGGGACTAGGAGACTCGCCGACTTGGGGTTCCTTCCCTGTAACTGCCCTGAATGCGCGAGACGCGACGTGCGGGAACTCCAACAGATGCCGCAGCCGGAAGCCCAGAGGGCCTTGGCAAGGCATAACCTATACGCGATCCTAAGGGAGCTTAAGCTGGTCAAGCAGGCGATACACGAGAACCGGCTCTGGGACCTAGCCTACCAGAGGGCTAGAGCCCACCCCAAGCTCCTAGAGGGCTTGAAGGCCGTCCTCAAGGCGGGCCGGAGCCATTTCGAGAAGGTTGATCCCATCGCGAAGAGGTCTCCGTTCATGTACTACGGGCGTGAGAGCTGGCTGAGGCCCGAGCTGACGAGGGCTTTGAGACGCGTGAAGCAGAGGCTGGGGAAGGGCTCGATCCCCTCTGCGCTGAAGGAGACCTATCCCTTCGGCCAATGCGTCAGCGCCGAGGCGCCGTTCCACTTCGATGAGAAGCGGTATTCGGAGTTGGAGAGAAGCCGTGCGATCGCCGAGTACCAGTTCGGCCCAGGGATCGGCCGAGTCCTCCTCCCTGATGAGGCGATCATAGAGAGAAGCAGGTCGACGGGAAGGATAAGGAGGGCATGGCTGCATGGAGAACTGCTGGCGACGCTCAGGCCGAGAGATGGGCTATGGGTCCTGAGGATGCTTGGGGCGAGGAGGCTTCATGCGGCCGTCAAGTATCCGAGGTATCGGGTCACCGTGACGGTTGACGAGGAGGTTCAGAGGCTCATATCCCTGGGGGCGAATCTCTTCGCCAGATTCGTCTCGGGCTCGGACCGGGAGCTTGTCCCCGGCGAGGAAGCCCTAGTCGTTACCCGGGAGGATAGGCTCCTAGCGGTTGGAACGGCGCTCCTCTCAGGCAGGGAGATGACAGAGTTCAATCATGGTGTGGCGGTGGAAACAGGAGAGGGCGCGGCGAGCGCGTAGCGCTTCGCCAGCCCGCGGGCGCTGATATCTCATGAGAGTCGGCGGGCGTGGAAGCTGTTCGGAGGCGCGGGCCTCCTCTCACGGGTCAGCGTCATGCTCTCCGCGAGGTCGCCTCGGGGCTCTGGGCTGCCTAGGCTCTGGCTTCCCGTGTGAACTCCTCGACGACCCTCTGGACTCTCTCTGCGGCCGGCCCGGAGCCTTCCACCACTCCCTTCTCCGTGACCCTGATTCTGTCCATAACCACAACGACGCCCTGGTCCTCGTAGAGCCTCACAAGCTTGGGGAACACTCTCTCTAGTCGTTCCGCCAGGCCTCTCAGGTCGAAGGGCTTCTCTAGGGCGTATATCTGGGCTATCGTGGCGCCGTTGACGAAGAGCCTGTATAGGTTCTTTCCCTTCTCGTCCCTGGCGTTCGTCAGGCTTACGCTCATCGTCTCCACGTGGAAGCCAGAGAGCGTTCCCGTGAACGTCCTTCCATCCGTGGTGAGAACGTAGACCTCACGCTGGAGTAGCCCTGAAAGATCCTCGAGGTACCTTCTTGACGCCAGAGACATCTCAACCACGAGGGGGTTATGGTCCGGCTGCCTGATAACATTAACTGTAACTCTCCTTCGCCCCAAGCCCAGAGCCTCGCCTTGGGGAATCGCGCATCTTCAGCTGCCTCAAGGCGAGGGAGGCCTCGTGGCTACTCCTAGCCTGAGCCAGTATGACCGCGGAGGCCGTTCTTATTCTCGTCCCGCAGTGGGGACATCGCCTAGTCAAATGCTGGGCGAGAGCGACCAGGGGTCGGCCGCAGCTCGTGCACCGGATGATGTGAAACCGCGAGCCTGGTCTGCTCGTGTGATCCTGCATCCTTCGCCGTGAAGAGAAGAAGAAAGCATATAAGCGTTCTGAGACAAACCGCCGGGCCGCTCTGAAAGAACCTTTACAGCCCCGACGACCTCGGGGAGGACTGCTTCGATGAGGGAGCAAGAGAGCATCTCGCTCGTGGACTCAGTGGCGGAGTTCTTTGCCAGCAGGGGCTTTCACGTGGAGAAGAGCGTAATCCTCGAAGGGGATTCAGGGCTTGAGCACTTCTTCGACCTGCTGCTCTCGGACGGGCGCAAGGAACGCACCGTGATCTGGGTCAAGGATTGGAGCCGCACGGTCGGCGTCAACATGGTGATAAAGCTTGACAGGGCCGCCTCGGACACGAACGTGAGGAACTCAGCTATCGTCGCGGGGAGGTTCAGCGACCATGCCAAGGCATATGCGAATCGCAGGAGAGTCAGGCTTGTGGAGAAGCGAGAGGTCCTTGCCCAGCTCGGTGATAGCGGACCCAAGCCAGGCTAGGCCAGGAACTCGTCTAGGACCCCTTCAGCCTCAAGCTGGGTTACCCAATCGACCACGTACAGCTGCCGTTTCCCCTCGGTCAGAACGCCGAGGGCTTCCTTGAGGACCCCGTCGATCGTCTTTCCAGTCGTGTCGATCTCCGTCACCTTATCCGGACCGTAGCGCTCGACGGCCTCAATAAGGCAAACGTCCAGAAGCTCAGCCAACGCGTTCTCACGGATCTTCGCCCGCCCGAAGCCTTGCTTACTTAGCCTCTGCGAAAGGACGACTGGGTTACACCGGAGAACGAGCGTCGTCTCTACGAGTTCTCGAGCCGTCACCAAGTGAGCCAGGTGTCCCTCAACCAGCACTCGCCTCGGGGAGCCAGTCACGATCTCCGCGACTCTCCTCGAGGTCCTCTCTAGGTCGGTGACATACGTCTCCCTGACCTCATCGTATTCGGAGACCAGCCTCTCCCCGAGCACGAGGTCGTTGACATGCAGAACATCGAGGGAGAGCACCTCTGCGAGCCGGGGGGAGAGACTTGTCTTTCCCGTTCCAGGGGTGCCCGTGAGAACAACGGCTCTCCCGTTAACGCTATGGCTCAGACCCTTCTCCTGCCCTAGGCATCGCTATGCGCGCCCCGATGGTTGGCGCGGGTCCTCAATTGATGCTTCCCGGAGGCGCTCAGGCAAGCAACCCCTTCCGGGCGGGATTTGAACCCGCGTCGGGAGCTCTCTCCGCTTCGCTCGAGAGGCTCCTATGCTTGACCGGACTACACCACCGGAGCGTCGCGAAGCAGAGGGCAGCCTCAGTGATAAATACCTTTGCGGCCACTCCAGCCTCCGTGAGGCTAGGCTCTTAGTACTCCTCGGGCGGCAAGCCGGATGTCTTCTGCCCTAACCGTCTTCCGGCCGGCATGGCCTGCGAGAACCGCGGCCTCGCGTGCGATCTTCACCGCGATCTCTTCGAGGGTTCGCCTCATCTCCTCCGCAGCGTCCTCGCTAACTCGATCGGCGCCGGCTTTCCTGATCAACCGATGCATCGGAGCTATCTGCAGCTCTATTTCAGACGTTGAGACACCCCAAACGGTGGACCCCATGAACACGCCGCTATTTAACGCTTCTGTCCTGAAAAGCAGCCGCTCTGATGCAAGAGCCCTGACGGGGCCTTCCATCCCTGCTGCAGTTGACGCGCCCTTAGCGGTATTCGTCGAACACTATGGACGTACTCGTCTCCAGAATGTCCTTGTTCCCGCGGCGGATATGGTCCGTGATTTCGTCCAGCTGTTCCGGGGAGGCAACTCCCCATGCGTCTAGGAGGAAGTCCCACTCGCCGGTGATGTCCCTTATCCTGACCGGGATCGAATGCCTCATGAACTCCTTCCTCACGGCTTTTACGAGGCTTAGCTCGTCGCACGAAGGCCTGACCCTCAAGAAGACCACGGCGCCGGTCGACCCGTTTGCCTTACTCACCGCTCCAGACTTGATGCCGGCGATCTCCTCGAGAAGCCGATAGACCTCCGGCGCGCGAAGAGGCCTCCCCTTCTCCATGGACAGGCGCCTGATCGCCTCCATGACCCCAGCTCGCTTCTCGTCAGGGATGCCAGCCAGCAGCTCCTTGGATTGCATCGCCCCAAACTCATACTCTCGCTCTAGGCCGTAGCGTGACCAGTCGATGGTCTCATAAGTCACTGGTGAGCGGAGCACCGCCTTCTGGTGAGGGCCTGCCTTATGCACGCGGGCGAACGGGCCCATCACGGGAGCGCCGGGCGACGGCGGAATCCCCGACGCGGCAGAGACGAAGGCGTAGAGCTCTGGAAGACGCCTGAAGTCCACGCCCGTTTCCACGTGGTATAGGCTTTCTAGGTCTTCGGCTAGCGTTGCCAGGTCGGCGATACCGCAGCGTTCCCCCAGTCCTAGCACCGTGGTGTTCACGCCCGTCGCTCCGGCCTTAAGGCCGGCGATGGAGTTCGCCACGGCGAGGCCCCGGTCATTGTGGCAGTGGAGGTCTAGTGCGACGTGAAGCTCCCTGGCAAGTGTTGAGACCAGGGCCTTGAAGTTGTCGAAATCCATCTGGCCCTTCGTGTCCGGTACCTTGAGGACGTCGGCGCCGGCGTCCCGAGCGACTTCCCCCACTTGGATCACTTTGTCGATGGGGAGGCTGGTGGCGTCCTCGAGGGTGTACTCGACGAACTCGAATCCCACGCTGTTCTTGGCGTACGTGATGACTTCGGCTATGCGTCTCAGCGCCGCCTCATAGGACAGGTCATTCAGCTTGTAGAGCAGATGGTCCGGTGAGGCAGCCATGTAGATTGTTACACCCCACGTGCCACACCGCCAGGCCACGTCCACATCCTCCTTGACGGCCCTGCAATGCCCGAGCAACTTGGCATCCGAGAGGCCGCTCTCCGAGAAGTGTCTCACGACGGCCTCGACGCCCTCGCGATACTCGGGGCTGTAAGGCTGGCCGATCTCCAGCAAAGCCTTTCGTCCGATCGTCCTGTAGAGCATCTCTGCGATGATGCACTTCTCGTCAGGTCTGAAGTAGACGGTCGGCGTCTGCTCACCCTCCCTGAGCGTCGTATCCAGAATCCTGTCCAACGTGATAACCGACACCGCAGCATCACCGAGGTAGGCCTTTCCCCATTTTGAAGGAGGGAGTAGAGAGGCCCCGGGCCCATTTAAGTATTTCGCACGGTTAGTCCCAGACACGGAGGCTGATCAGGGTATTTGTTCCGATAATCCCGGGGATTTTCCGAATTTCGTCTATAGACCTGTTCAGGTCCGCGACGCTGGCGCCGCCAAGGATCACGGCCACATCGTACTGCCCCGTTACCTCGTAGACGGACTCCACGCCCCGTACCCTGCGAACGCTCTCCGCGATCTCTGGGGTCTTTGCAGAAGCGGATGAGGAGACCAAGGTGAGCGCCTTTACGCCTTCCTCGGTGAGGGTCTCGATAGTGAAGCGTCTAATCACGCCTGACCGCACTAGGGCGTGAACCCTCCTGCGAACCGCCCCTTCGGTGAGGCCTACGCTCCTAGCCAGCGCGGTGAACTTCATCCGCGCGTCCTGCTTCAGCAGCCTGAGTATCTCCCTGTCAAGCTCATCCAAGCTTCCGCACCAACGCTTACACCAGCCTCCACGCCACTAGCTTTTAACGCTACCCGGCTTGCGAGCTGGCTGTCGGCGAAGAGCGCTGCTCTGGACCACGTGGCGCTGACTTCTCAGACACTCCTGCACCGCATCAAGGTGACCCGTTCCGTAGGGCTTCCTACTCTATCAAGAGGAAGACCTCGTTCTCCACGAAGCTCAGGTAGTCGCTCTTCTCGACCCTGCTGAATATGGTGACGACGCAGTTTCGCGTTATGCCGACGATGCTGCCGTAGTTCCGCGAGGTGACCACTAGGTACCATATGTTGCCGTGGCTCAGGTAGCTACTGTAAAGCTCCGTGTTGGCCAGCCCCGCGCCGTAGAGGGAGAGCTTCTCCACGTTAGGGATATCAACGTCGTCGAAGAAGATGATCTTCGTGTCCTCCGGGTTCTGCTCATGAAACTTCCTCAAGATGTCAGGTGGGATCCGGGCCTCCACAATGTAGCCGGGGGTGATGAAGAGGATCTCGCTCATCAGGTTCGCGATCGCGTTAGCGAGCCGTTTCTTCTCTAGGACGGTGAGATAGAGCCTGTCCTTGTACTGGCTGAAGGCGAAGGTGGACTCCACGGTTCGTGGAGTCGGTATCCGTTCGCCGTGATGGAAGACGTAGCTCATGAGATCCTGTGAGAGCACCCCCCTGAGCGATTCCGGCCCTAAAGCTAGGTCCTTGACCTCGGTTACCAGTCTGAAGTGGTAAGGGTCCTCGTCGAACGCCTCCTCCCTTCTGAAAGCCCTGAGCTTTGACCCTATCGTCGACAATGGCTGAGGCTCCCTCAGCTTGAAGACCTTTCCCGCGACAACCATCCCCACACCTCCTTCGAGACCTGGGACGTTACCTTACTCTCAAGCTTTTATAGAGCCCGCCGGCTATTAGCCCTCGACCCTCCGTCGAGGCGCCTCTCCTTGCTTATCAAAGAGGTTGTCTTGGAGAACTTCATGAGCTACGAGTTCGCCAGGATACCTCTTCGTCCAGGCCTAAACCTCATATGCGGCCCTAACGGCGCGGGCAAGTCCTCTGTACTTCTCGCCATCTCCGTCGCGTTAGGCCAAGCCTACACCGAGAGGTCGAGGAGGCTGAGCGACCTCATCAGACGGGGAAAGGACACGGCGCGGGTAAGCGTCATCCTAGACAACTCGCCCCGAGCCGGAAGACGGCCCGTCCCAGAGTGGCGCGTGAACGACCTTCAGGTCTCTAGGTACTTGAGGAGCACGGGTGACTACTGGTACGAGGTCAGCTTTCAGCCCGTCAGTAAGGCCGAGGTCACGCAGATGCTGGAGAGGTTCGGGCTGAACCCCGACAACCTCCTGTTGATCATGCATCAGGGGATGGTGGAGGAGTTTAGCGTGACAACTCCTCAGGAGAAGCTTAGGATGCTGGAGGAGGCGGTGGGCTTCGGGTCTTACAGGCGGAACGTCCTAGAGGCGCGAACGAAGCTCTCGCAGGTGTTGAGCGAGGAGCAGAGCATCAAGGGCCTCATGGAGAACGCCGAGCAGACTCTGGGCTACTGGCGGGAGGAATACGAGAAGTACCTTCGCAGAAACGAGCTGTTGAAGAGGAGGGCGTACCTGGAGAAGGAGCTACTCTGGGCTCAGGTCTTCAGACAGCAGACCGTCCTAGAAGGGCTAGGAGGGAGGCAGCTTAGACAGGCGAGAAGGCTTGAGAGGACGCTTAAGCAGCTCGAGGAGACAGGGCAGGCTGCGGAGAGCCTCGACGGCAAGCTGCATGGCCTCCGCTTCGAGCAGAAGCGAGTCCTCTACGCACTTCTGGAGAACGAGGCCGCACGGGCCGAGGCGGAGACGACCATCCGCCTGATGGGAGAGTTCAAGGCGAAGCTGACCGAACTCACTATCGATAGACCCGTGCAGGGCGGAGAGGCCGACGGGAAGCCTGCCAGCGATCCGGCAGCAAGCAGCCAGAAGCAGCTCTGGGCCTTCATCTCCGAGGTCGAGTCTAGGGCTAAGGAGCTGGAGGTAGGGCTTGGGGAAGTGAAGGCAAAGGGTGCTCAGCTGCGCGAAGCCATGGGCGAGGATGAGGCTCAGCTGGCATCCGTAACGGACGAGCTTCTGAGAGAACGTGTCCGGGAGGCCGTCCTCAACTACGAGAAGACCGTCATCGAGGAGGAACTGGACGAGCTCAAAGCGAAGCTTGACGAGGCTCAGAAGGAACTCGCTCAGCTCACCGCTGCGGCCGAAAAGGCCGGGGAGGGGATAGAAACCCAGCGTGCCCCAAGCGAGGTCTCGGACGAGATCAGGCTGACTCAGGCCGCCCTCATAGCCCTAGGCAAGATCTCTGAGGACGCCGAGAGAATGTATGGCAGATACTCGCAACTGTACGGCGAGCTAAAGGAGAGGCTGCAGATCGTTTCAGAGAACAAGGCCACGGCGCTTCGAGAGGTCGAGCAGAGGATGGAGGTATGGCGAAGCGCCATGCAGAAGCTGCTTGAGGAGCTTAACGCCCAGTATGGAAGGATTCTCATCGCCGTCGACGGGGTAGGCAGAGCCAGGGTCGTGAACAGCCAAGACCTAGAGACGGCTGGAATAGAGTTAATCGTAGGGTTCAGGGGCGCGGAGTCCACCGTGCTTGACGCTTACACCCAGAGCGGAGGCGAAAGGAGCACGGCTGTGATCGCTTTTCTGCTCGCGTTGCAGCAGCACGTCAAGTCACCCTTTCGGGCCGTGGACGAGTATGACGTCCACATGGACCCCAGGAACAGGGAGGTCGTCTTCGACCAGCTCGTCTCGTCACTCCGAGGCGCCGAGGGCCAGTACCTGGTGATAACGCCGAGCAGGCTTCCCAAGGTGGGGAAAGAGACCCACGTCATCATGGTTCAGAACCTCGGCGGAAGGTCGGAGGTCGCAGAAGTTGCCTAGGACCCTGGACGAGGGCAAGCGAAGGGAGCGAGTCCTGAGGCTCATCCAGCTCTGCCGGACGGCCGTGGAACGAGGAGTCGACCCCTTCGAGGTTGATGTCAAGGATATGCTCGACCTGCTTAACCGGTATCTTCCGGGCTGGCGGGATCTGGACGAGCTCTCGCTTGACGCCGAGGCCTTGAACCGGCTCGCCGCGGTCATCGAGCTACAGGGAAACTGGATCAGGTACAGGTGCTCGCTTCTCTACGTCGACCCGCTGGTCGTCGAGTTCAAGGTCCGGGCCTTGGACGCAAGCACGCTCTTCAACGATTTCGTAAGGGCTTGGCGACCTGTGCTCGAGTACGAGCAGCTATCGCCGCAGCAGATCAAGGAGGCCGTGGAGTACTGGAACAGGCTTCCGTCGCTCGCGGAGAGGCTTCGTCGGCTGCCTCGTGCTCCGTGGATCAGGCCGTCGAGGATGAGCCTCGACGAGATGCTTCAACTGGGTGTCTTCTCCGCTCAAGGCTTCGAGCAGGTGCTTTCAGAGCTTGCGGCGGAGCTGAGAGACAGAACTGAAAGGGAGGGCTCTGTCACCTACTGGGGCTTCATTTACTCGGACACCTATGAGGAGACCGTGAGGAGAGCGTACCTCACAAGCTTCCTGATCACCTATGGCTACGCGCGCCTGGAGCTTCGAGGACTGGACGAGGAAGCCTACCTTAGGCCGACCCCGGCCGAGGGGCCAAGCCCGGAGCCTCAGCAACCCAGCTCGTTCGCGATGCCCGTGGACTACGAGACGTGGCTTAGGCTTTCGGAGGCGAGGCGGCTTGAGTGACGAGGCCGCAGCCTACGCGAGGAGGACGAAGCGCGCGGCCCAGCTACTGTTCTTCCAGAGACACAGACGGCCGGGCGTCAAGGGATGGGAGCTCAAGAGGACGCTGGGCAGGAACTACATGAAGGTCATAGAGCTCCTCGACCAGGAGCTCGGGAAGCTCGGCTTGGAGATCAAGGTCCTTCAGGAAGAAGGCCAGCCTTTGGAGAAGCCTTCGCCGGAGGAGCTGGACAGGGCCCTGTTCGTCATCAGGCTTCGAGAGCCACTGACGGCGACGGACGCCCGGCTCTCCGGCTGGCGCATTGACGATGTCGCCGCCCTCGCGGCCACGGTGGCCTACATCCTCTCAAGGCAGGGAAAGGCGCTGCAGAGGGATGTGGAGAGGCTTCTGGAAACGAAGTTCCCCGGATGGGTGGTTCAGTACGCCTTGGAGAGGTTCCTGCGACGGGGATACTTGACGCGAGACGAGAGCGGAATGCTCTACCTGGGCTGGCGAAGCAGGGCAGAGATAGACCAGAAGCTCCTACTCAACCTGATCATGGGCGAAGAGCCCCCGCGAGCGCAAGAGGGCGCCCCAACAGACATGGAAGGTAGCCGAGCGCCAATGACACCCTGAGGTAGCTAACCTCGGGCAGATACACAAGCCTGACCAAGCGGTCTAGGTTAGCGGCAGGCTGGTCGCATGCCGCTCATCCGGTGAGCGGGCGCTTGCCGCTAGGCTTCGTTACCGCGTATGGCCCTGGCTACTGCTTCGAACAACCTCATTCCTGAGACGTTGACGACGGGGATCTGGATCCCTCGACCTACGTCGTACAGCCTGACATAGCTCGGTGCCTTCGCGTAGCAAACCTGGCTGACGGAGAAGATGCCTGTGTCCAGCTCTTGCTCAAAGGCCTTCTCGTAGCTCTCGAGGCACAGGAAGTAGCCGTCCAGCCAGAAGAGCTTCGCCAAGTCCATGGAGACGGCACACCACGCCATGTCTTCCAACGCCCGTTTGTCAAGGCCCAGGATGCGCACTCGCTTCGTCGGCAGAACCTCGACGTTCATGGGATTCGCCAAGGGTCGGTTCAAGCCGTTGCCTCCCGTCGGATCGTCTAGGCGGTTCCTAAAAGCTTTCGGGCACGGAGGCTCAGAGGTCAATGTGGATCCCGAGGGCTCTGCCCACCTGCTTCAGCCCGTCTGATGTGGCTCTGCCGCCGCGTATCACGTCCTCCCGCGCGGGGCAGATAGGCCGTCCCTTGTACAGCCCGGAGAGGTTCGTTATGTAGAACGCCTGAAGGATGAAGAGGAGAAGGTTCAGCTGCTTGCTGGAGAGAGACCTCTCTAGTATCCGGCTGTGCTCCTCTGAGAGGGATACTCTCTGCTTGAGGGCGTCTAGGAGGCTTTGCTTCTCCTCGTCCATCGCGGCCAATAGGTCGTTAACCGTTATGCGGCTCTCTCTTAGGAAGTCGCGGAGGGCTTCCCTTAACTCAATGTAGTCATCCTCACGGTGCAAGGAGGACGCGCCTCCGCCGTATTCGTGCGCCTACGCTCCCTGAAGGGAGATCCGCAAGCGGCCGGGGTCCTCTCCTTCACATGACATGGGTCTCCTCAAGGACGCTCTCCGAGAGCTCCTTGAAGGGGCAGATCAAGCAGTCTTTGGTCACGGTCACGTTATCGAGTATCTGGACGTGGTCGCCGATTATGACCCCCTCTTCCACCTTTACCCAGGCGCCGACCGAGGCGCGTTCGCCCACGATCACGCCACGGATGGATGAGTGCTCCCCAATGGTGGCTTGAGGCATGATGACCGACCTCTCGATCCTCGCTCCTCTCTGGACAACGACAGAGTCACCGATGCAGACATAGGGCCCTATGCGACTTCCACGCTTAACCCTGACATGCGACCCGAGGGCGACTGGCTCCACGATCGTAGCACCCGCATCCACACGGCTACCTTCACCGTTGCTGTGCGGAAACTTCTCCAAGGCGAGGAAGTTCGCGGACAGGTACTCCGCAGGTCGGCCCACATCGGTCCAAAGCTCCTTGAACACGTGCCCGAAGAGCTTTCCGTCTGACGCTAGCCTCGGGAAGACCTCTCTCTCCATGGAGAACCTCTCGCTCAGCGGGAGATACTTGTAGACGGACGAGTCGAGAACGAAGGCCCCGGCGTTTATCAGATGGCTCTTGCTTTCCCAAGGCTTGGGCTTCTCCACGAAACGCGAGATCAGGCCGTTCGGGCCGATCTCCGCCACCCCGTACCTGCTTACATCCTCGATCTGACAGAGCGCCAAGGTCGCCGTGGACCCGTTCCTATCATGGTCCTCGACCAGCTCGGAGTAGCTGAAGGCGGAGAAGATGTCCCCGTAAAGCATGAGAAAGGAGCGGTCATTCTTCAGCCATCGCCGGGCTCTCCGCAGAGGGCCTCCTGTACCCATCGGCCGGTCCTCATGCGAGTACCTGATCGTGACCCCGCTGTACCTGCTGCCGAAGTACGACTGGATGTTGCCGGCAAGGTAGTTGACGGCCAGGATGACCTCGTTGACTCCCGCCTCGCCCAGCCTTTCGATGATCCACGCGAGGATGGGCTTGTTCACTATGGGGAACATGGGCTTAGACCGGGTACAACTTAGAGGCCGGAGACGGGTTCCAAATCCTCCGGCGAGTATAACTGCTTTCATAAGATCACATCCAGTATTCTGATCATTCACTCAGGCTTTGAGAAAAACGTTCTTATTGGAAGCCACGATCACCGACCAGCGGGGACCATGGCTCACCGTAGCACACGCATCTTTCCTCGGGCGAGCCCCTTACTCCTTATAAGCGCCTCCGTACGGTAGGCACCACTGGAGATCGCCCGGGTTGCAGGTCGAGCCCGCGGGTGAACTGATCCAGCGCATCAAACGGCGCTATGACCGAGACCGTCGAGGATGGAATGTCCTCGCCGCCTCTGACGATCACGGCAAGCTCGACCTATTCATATCGCATAGGGGCTCGGAGCTCTGGCAGCTGAAGTCGAAGCCCGTCAACCCAATGGAGTTCCTGTCCTTAGGTGTCGAGATCAGGGATGTGGACGAGGAGATCAGGAAGAGGCTGGCGCTGAACGGTGACCCATTCATCTTCCGAGCAGTCTTCCCTCAAACCGACTCCGGGGCGGTCGTCGCCCATGGGATCGGGAGGTACTCCCCCGAGTCGACCAGCCAAGTGAGGAGGATACTCTCAGAGAGCAAGGGCGAGCTCGACGACGAGCTGGAAAGGCAGGTTGAGGAGCTCTTCAAGAGGACGTATCGTGAGAGGGCTCAGATGCACGTCTAACTGTGTCGCAACGGTTCTCCACACCGCTCTGGGCATAAGTAGCCTCTCCAGAACCGGCGGCCCCAGTCAAGGAGGTCTCACCCGCCTCGAGGCTTCTCTTGAAGCCTAGGAAAAAGCCTACTTCGGCAGGCAGGCTCTGGAGGAAATCGCGTAACTGGTTGACGGCTACGACGGGCATGGTCTCGTAGGTCCTCCACGGAGCAGGCCTCAGCGTGACTAGCAGAGGAACGACCGTTGCCTTCTGCCAGTTTGCAGCGCTCAGCCTCCGCTTGAGCCGTGGGAGCTCGGCGGCTAGGTCCTCGGCCCTTCGAGCGTTCAGCTCAGCTGCCTTTCGGACCACCGGGGCTTGTCTGCTTCGGAGATGCTTGCAGTCGATGCAGAGCGCAAGGGGTTCCTTCAAGGCCACGACGTCTGCCTGCCACCACTTCCGGCCGTGCTTGAACCTAAGGCCTAAGGCTACAGCGTACGAGTACTGCTCCGCGATCGCCGCCACGAGCTTCTCGAACTCACCCCACTCTAGGAGCTTAGAAGTCTCCATAAGGTCGCCTCCCGCAGACAGCGTCCTCAGCAGGAGTTCCAGGCGCTGCCGTTCCCCAACGCTCAGTCGGTCGCCGCGTAGCTCGATCAAGCCCTCTTCCCTGAGCCGATAGAGCTGAGCGGCGACAACCGGCCGCGGCGCCCCAGCCTCCTCCACGACTTGGCTGACCGAGGCTCGTCCTCCCTTGGTCGCCTTGAGCAGGGCTCCTAGAACCAGGAGTCCTGAGACATCACCACCTTGATGTCTCGCGGGGCGCACCTTATCTGCATCCCTCCGTGGTCCCAGCTGCATCGAAGCGAAGCCTAGGCTTATATGGATTGGAGGCGGAAGCTGGTTTGCCGCCTTCCTTCAAGGTGTCATCTTGACCGAGCTGGACAATGTGGATAGGCTGATCCTCTCAGAGCTTCAGACTGACGCCCGGGCCTCCTTCGCAGCGGTAGCGAAGAAGGCGAGCGTAAGCGAGGGCACCGTGCACCTCCGGGTGAGGAAGCTGCTGAACGACGGGGTGATCAACGGGTTCTACACGCTCCTTGACGCGGAGAAGATCGGGCTGGGCTTGAAGGCGATAATCTGCCTCAAGGCTGATCCGTCGAGGTACGAGGAGGCGCTGAGCAGGCTCTCGGCGATCAAGGAGATCGTTGAGATATACGACGTCACAGGCGAGTACTACGCTGTCCTGAAGGTGAAGACGAGGGACAGACAAAGCCTAGCGGGCGTGATAGACGCCATAGGAGCGACCCCGGGGATAACCTCCACGACGACGATGGTCGTCCTCAGGTCCGTCAAGGAGCGCTTCGACGTGGACATTCCGCCTAGGGCTTAGGCCAAGTAACGAGCCTGGGGGGCTTGCGAGGCCCTTCCAGCATACGTCTGAGCTCCTTAGGCCACTCGTCGAGCTCAAAGCCATGCTGGGCTAGCACCGCGGTGGCCCAACGCGTGATCCCGAAGCCCCCGCAACCCGTCCATATGGGCCTGTTCCTCGCCTCTCTTATCGCGAAGCTCTTGACGTACTTATCCTTCGCGCACGTGAAGGCGCCTCCGATCTCCAGCCACTCTGAGTTCTCCCTTGGGCCTCGATAAGGAAGCCAGGCCTCGATGTCCACCGTGGGGTAGTTCGCGGGATCCGAGATATCCACCAGCGTCTTGGCAGCCTCATCCGAGGTCATGTAGAAGGGCGCGCCTACCACGAGCCTAGCCTCCAAGTCTAGGGCCTTGTCAGCGAAGTTCAAAGAGGCCTCAGCCTCCTTGTCCCTAAGCTCCAGGGCCTCTTCTGCTCCGGCAAGCCAAACCGACTCGACGCGGTAGAACTCGTTCGTTCTCTCGAGGCCCGTCGTCGCCTGACCTTCCCACCTCCAGGTCCAGCCGCTCGCATCATACGCCTTGATAGGCAGTTCCTCCAAGCTGACGGTCTCGCCCGCGAAGAGTTGGTAGAACGGTGAGCACTGTGCGGGCTCTAGGACGTGGCTTGGCTCGCTAAGCTCCTTCCTCAAGGCCTCAACGTTTATCATTCTGCGCAGCTGGAAGTCCCTCTTGAACTCGCCTAGGGCCTCTGGGCTCCTCGGTGGCGTGCACGCGTATATCATGCCCTCGGCGAGGTGATCGAAGTAGCCGGGCATTCGGGCCATCACCTCGAACGGCGTTAGCTTCGGCAGCATCCATTCCTCGAAGCCCATCGGCTTTAGTATACGCCCGACGATGAGATCCTTTATCCCCATCACCAAGGCGGCCATAGGGGCGGTGAAGATCCACTGGCCTCGCCCCGGGAACCTCTTGATCCAGCCCAGGGCCTCAGCTGTCTCAGTCACGTTTCGCCCTTCGCTGATGGGTCTGGGAGGCGTCTCCGCGAGCACCGTTCCCAGGGGCATGAGCCTCGCGCCCTTCACTGGCGCCGGTTTCGCCTCGAGCTGCCGGAGGACCCGGTCTATGAGCCTACTCTCCAAGTCCTTCTCAGTGAGGTCGCTGAACTCAAGAAGCAGCCCGTTCCCAAGGGCCTCCACCTTCGCCAGGTCCCCAACAACCTTTCGCGCCTCCTCCACCGTGACGCCGGGGCTCGGGACCTCCACCGTGTATCGAGTCACACGCAGCGCCCGGAGCCCGATCCGATGCTTCTCGCCCAGTCTTGACGCGAGCAGGTTGCGGAGCCTTAGGAGCGCGTCATGAGCCCTCACCCTTCTTCCTGAGGAGAGCAGAAGCGTCAGCTCGTTTCCCCGGAGATTCCACCCCGCGATCCTCGCTGCTTCGTCCCGCTTGGCTTCAGGCACTCCCTTGACGAGTATCGTCTCGTTCGCCTCGCCGATCCACTCCCCGATATCGGCCGCCAAGCTCTCTAAGTCGCTGCTGGCTTGCAGCACTGCTTCGAGTCTGAACCTCAGGCTCATCGCCTCCCCGCTTCCTGATAGAGACACAGGTTATCTTAGCGAACTAACGCTTTCGCTTGCTCACCGTGAGCTACAACCGCGATGCTGTTAGTGCCCACACTAGGCGTGGTAGGTCTTGATAAAAACCTGTCGCACTTGACGAGCCTTCGCGCAGAGGGCCAAGGAGAGGATGGCGACCACCCTGTGTTCTCGCCGTTTAAGCAGGCCTTATAACTGGCCGCCTCCGGTCATATGGCTCGAAAGCCGAGGCGTCGACCTTGATCCAAGTGATCGGCCTGAGAGGGATGCCCCTAGTCAAGCCTGGCGACGACCTGGCGAAGATGATAGTCGAAGCAACTCGGCGTAGCAACGTGGCCCTTGAGCATGGCGATGTCATCGTGGTCGCCCAGAAGGTTGTCTCCAAGGCCGAGAACAGGCTCGTACCTCTCGCAGATGTAGCGCCGTCCCCGTTCGCCGCGCAGGTAGCCGCCGCAGAGGGAAAGGACCCTAGGCACATCGAGCTGGTCCTGCGAGAGTCGAGGAGAGCGTTGAGGATAAAGGATGGGCACCTGATCATGGAGACCAAGCATGGCTTCGTCTGCGCCAACGCGGGTGTCGACCTCTCGAATGTATCTGGAGGCGAGGTAGCCTCATTGTTGCCTGAAGACCCGGACGGCTCAGCCGCGCGCATCAGAGAGGGCATAAGGGCTCTGTCCGGCGTGGATGTCGGCGTCATCATATCCGACACCTTCGGTCGGGCTTGGCGAATGGGTCAGGTTGACGTAGCGGTAGGCGTGGCCGGCGTCAGGCCGATCCGAGACTACAGGGGCGAGAAGGATATGCTCGGCTACGTCCTAAAGGTAACCGCGATTGCGGTCGCTGATGAGCTTGCGGGAGCGGCGGAGCTTGTCATGGGCAAGTCGGACGGTGTACCCGTGGCCATAGTGAGGGGGTGCGCCCTCGTCCCCGGCGAGGGCTCAGCGAAGGAGCTTGTGAGACCGATCGAGAAAGACCTTTTCCGATGACCCATCTATCCAGAACAGCCTCCCCGCTATGGCTCCGCCCCGGTGGTCAAAGGAGGCCCTTGATCCTCTCAAGGTCCTCACGAGTGTTGATGTTAAGGAACGTTAGGAGCCCGGGGTCAAGCCCACGGAGGGATTCCGTCGGCTCCCAGACCACGTGTTTCAGTCTCACGAGCATCGAGGCCATCCTGCGCCCGCCCTCTTTGATGGCTGCCCTCGCGGCCTCCGCGCAGGGCTCAGTCCTGTAGACGGCGTGAAGGGGCTCGATGAACCCATTCGGCCAACGGGGAACAACCGCTTCTGCTTCAGCGGAGCAGAGCTGGAGAAGTGCCTCAAGGATGCTTGCGGAGACGAGGGGCAGGTCGGCCGCGAGCACGATTGCGAGTTCTCCCCGTGCTTCTTGAAGGCCGGTCATCGCGCCTACGAGTGGGCCGCCGTCATGCAGCACGTCAGGGATGATGTGGGCTTCAGAGCCTAGGGCTCTGCACAGGACCGCTGCCCGCTCGGGCGAGTTCACGGTGACGATCACCTCATCAGTCACGTGTGACGCTCTTGAGATGACCCGTGCGATCATTGGCTGACCCTCTATCTCAAGAAGCGCCTTGTCTCTGCCGAACCGCAGAGAAGCGCCACCGGCCAAGACGATCAGAGAGACTGCCAAACAGCTCACGCAGTCCTCTCAGTGGCCAAGGGTCGCATGGAACTGCTCCTCCTACATCGGGTTCTAGGAGGGGCGAAGGGGCGCGCGGACAAGTCGGCCACGGCGATCATCTGCAACCAGTTGCTGGCTTATGGAGAGCCCCCTCTGATCGCGTCTAGAACATGCTGGGCGATCCTCTCAGCGATGGGGACGGAGGTTACAGACTGAAGCCCTCTCCAGTCGGGTTGGCTGTTCACCTCGTTGACGTAGAACTCACCCTGTCTCGTCACCATGATATCGACGCCAGCCACGGCGCACCCGACTGCTCGCGCGGCCTCGACCGCCAGCCGTTCCTCCTCTCTTGAGGCGAGGTGACGCCGGGGCCTCGCGCCCTGAGAGATGTTCGTCTTCCAACCCGTCGCAGCGCGCCTCATAGCTGCCACCGTTTCGCCACCAACGACAAAGGCCCTGACGTCAGAGTATCCGTGCGGGATGAACTCCTGCAGGTAGAGCACATGGTGGAAATAGGCTAACGTCCGGCAGATCCGGTATGCGACCTCCTTGTCGCGTACCCTGGTCACACCTACGCCCCTTGAGCCGAAGAGGGGCTTGACGATCAGGTCACCGTTGAACTCGTCAAAGGCCCTGAGCGCCATCGCGGGGTCCTCAGTGACCACGGTGCGCGGCGTGGGAAGGCCGCGGTCGCGAAGCAGCGATAAAGCGTAGTACTTGTCGGCTGCTCTCTCGATCGCTGTAGCCGGGTTGACGACATAGACGCCTTCGTCCTCTGCGCGTCGAAGAAGGTCCATCCTGAAGAAGATCTCTTCTGCCGAGCCGCCGCCTATGGGCCTAACGACGATTCCGTCAAGGCTCTCCCTGATTCGGCCCCCGCCTACCTCGATCCCTTGATTCTGGGCCACCCATGCTGAGAGATCGCTGAACCTGTAGCAGACCGGCTCCACGCCCAGCTTGGCAAAAGCCTGCTTCAATTGTAGGGAGCACCATGCATTCGCGTTCTGCGTAAGAACGGCAACCTTCACCGAAACCACGTCTAGGCTCTTGCAGACCCTCAGCGGACATGACGGGCACAGATAGACTTGAATCTTTCAGTGATCCGCTAAACGGATTGGAGGCCCGAAGCGGAAAGAGGTGTGTCACCGCGTCCCACGGCGACCAGTTCGAGCAGTTCGAGGAGATCTGCGAGGAGATCTCCCGGTCAAACGCGATAAGCGACCAAGTCGAGTCTGGGCTTTCGTCTCTCTTCCCTAACCGGGCTCAGCTAGCCCGAGAGGCTGCGGAGAAGGAGAAGGTTAGGAAGTACGTTTTCCTGCCGAGTAGCAGGGTCGTCTGGATCGTCCAAGGCCGCAAGAGAGAGTACGAGGTCCTCCCCCTCGTCCGCTTCTGTGAATGTGACGACTTCTACTTCAAGGTGCTTCAGGGCAGGGTCTTCCTCTGCTATCACCTGATCGCTCAGAGGCTGGCTGTGGCCCTGGGCCGCGTCGTGCAGATAGAGAAGCCGGACGGCATGTACGAGCCCCTGATGCGCGAGTGGAGGCTCCCTCGGCCTGAGAGAGTCAGACCCGCCTACCTAGGGGTGATAGAGGATGTCCGAGAGGCCGCCTTCCAAGCCCTGAGCGAAAGCCCCGGCCTCAGCTCCCGGAACCTCTACCAACGTCTGGTCGCCTTGGGCTTCGAGATCCCCTCTGCAAGGAGCCTTGCGATGGCGGTCTGGGCTGACCCGAGGGGGCGCTTCAGGCACGTTCGCAAAGCCTGGTTTGCCTCTGAGCCTCGTCGGGCTGAGGAAAGGGTTTGAGGCTCATCGGGGCTCGGGTGGGAGGGCTGTTAGCATCTCCCTCCTTGTTAGGAGCGCGATGCCCCGGCGTTTCGAGTAGGACTTGACGTCGTCGCTGAACTCCCTTGCGATTATGATCGGCTCAGGTAGCTTGATATCGTTCGCCGCTATGTCCAGCGCGATCGCCACGTTGATGCCCACAGACCTGTTCCAGTCTTTCACCCAGGCGGCCCTGGAGTGGCGGCCGTCGGAGAGCAGGAGGTCGAACTTGTAGAGCCGCCCTGACTGACCTTCCAGCTCTACGTGCCTGCGAACGATGTACTTGAGCCTCCGATAGTACCTGAACGCCAGCTCCTCAAGCCCAGGAGGCTCCATTTCGACGACCGACAAGGTGAGGGAGCATCGGCCCGTCAGATAATAAGGCTTGGTTCAGGTTTTCCCCCATCTGTCTGGGGCTTTACCACAATGATGCTGCAAATCGTTTTGTTTCTACCATACGCAGCCTTCCGCGCCACAATCAACCCCAGACTGCTCGTCGCCGAGCGTCCGACCGCCCGTAGCAGGCCTTTCCGACTGCTCCGTGATCGCGAGGATCCGGGCTGGCTTGGCGATCATCTCCTCGTCCTTATCGTTTGGCGATCCGCGTCGACCTCTAACCATTCACCGATCTCGAAGCTGAACGATTCGGGGCGGTCGACCATCGGTATCCCTGCCATGATGGCTCCCACCGCCACTATCGGCTCAGCCTCCTTGCAGATCATCGCGGAGGGAGCCCTTCCCTCTCTCGCGAGCTGGTATATGATGTAGGAGCCGACCGTGGAGCCTCTCCCATGCGGGAAGACCAGCACCCTCCCCGCAACGGAGCAGCCATAGAGCTCATGTCCTCTCTCCTGGATCACGCCCGTTTTCGGGTCGAGCATCCCGAAGAAGCTGATCGGCGTGGAAGAGACCAACGCGAATCCGTCTGCCCTGCCCTTCGAGATCCTCCTACACCTTACCAGCAAAGCGGCTCACCTGCCTCACTTGGGGCAGACGAGTTCAAGGCATTCCCTCAGGTTTCCGAACACGACGTCCGCATTGGATGTCGTCGGCAAGTAGCTGGCGGCTTTCGCCGAGTTGACCCCGATTGTGTCGAATCCTATTCTCTCCAAGGGCGCTACTACCATACACGTGTCCGCGTAGACCTCTGCTCCCGAGGCGGTTATCGAAGCGAGGACTCCCTCCTGTCGGGCCAAGGCCTTGACCTGAGATGAGGTGAATACCCAGAGCTTTGACCCGCGCCTGATCCTGCGTCCTTGCAGGAGGCTTGCGATCTTCCGGATCTCCCTGAGGGATGCATGCGGGCAGCCGAATGCAACGAGATCAACGTTCTCTGCCCGAACCGTGGTTAGGCTCTCGGTCGACTCTCTGAGGTCCTTCTCGGTGAAGCTGTGCCTCCGCGTCTCTGAGGAACCGGTCGTCTTGGCCTCAGGCCGGGTCTCACCGTCGTGATGGAACATGGCTATGGAACCCGTTGTCGCCAGTCCCGCTGCAAGGGCCTTCAACCCGTCTCCGCGCGTGTGCTTGAGTCCGTGAATGTGTGGGACGCCTGTTCCCACCGTTCGGCCTATCCACCATCCCAGTATGCTCAAGGAGCTTTCGTTGGCAAGCTCTGTCTTAACGTCCACGGTCACCGTGGCGGCTCTGTTCTCGTCTAGGTGATATCCATAGCATGGTGTTCGGCCGAGGAGGGCCGAGGCTAGGGCTGAAGGCCCTCCCTCACGGTTAGTATAGGCTCCTAGAACGGAGTTCGCGTAGCAGACCGCTGATGATTCGGACCAGGCGATGTGCTGCCCCGGACTGGGTCTGTTCCCCACGAGGTACGGCGTGCACGAGCACGTGGGAAGAGCCCCAAGAGCCTTGTACGCCTCCACGATCCTAAGCTGCTTCTCCGCGAAGCCCTCTGGTACACCCATTCTTCGCCATTCAACTAGATCCATTCCCGCGGGGTTGAGGGTGGTCGGAACCTGAACGCGGCCGGAGGAGAGAGACTCAAGCCAATCCAGCCCAGCGTCGCCTATCGTCTTGTAGCTCACGCCCGCGACTTGGGCGGACTCGACCCTGATCAGCCTCTCCGCGGAGTATATCTCGCCGAGGGCGACGAGGATCTCCATCGCCTTCTGTTTGACCCAACCCTGTTCGCCGGCAAGAATCTGCTCCTCTACCCTCGTCAGGTGCATTATGACCAGCGGCGTTCCTTGCCCACGATCCAGCCTTGGAAGTCTCATAAAACCATTCGCATTGCCCCGAAGGAAGACTCATCTCTTCGCTCTCGCGGCGAGATGAGCGAGCCAAGCATGGGTACGAGCCCTAGAGGGTCTAGGCCTGCCTGCGAATGCTCAGACCGGAGCCCGGCTGCTGAAAATGGAATGCGGTCTGGCCTACCCCATTTCTACGCTCGCTCGAACGGTTTATGTGGGGCCCTCGGCACATTGCAGCTCGGATGCGCGCGAAACGTGCTATCTTCGCTCTCGTGAGGAGTTCTAGGACTTGAAGGTTGATAGGCGGGTTCGGAGTTACAGGTATCCGCCGCACAGAAGGTTTCATCACGCGGTCGCAGAGATGATCGGTTACCCTAGGATATGGTTTAGCTCCCGATCTTTCTGGTTGTTCCACGTATCGATGACGGCGGTCATCGTGACTTGGCTCTTGATGGACCTGCCATTCTTCCTGCTAGGTATGGATGAGTCCATTCTGATGGTTGGCGGGCTCGTGTACCCAGTGCGGGTAGTCCACAGATTCGTCGGCGGCCTATTCGTCATAGCCTTCCTTGTCTACGCTTGGAACCTCGCGACGAACCGCCTGTTGAGGCAGGGACTCAGTCGATTTGACTACATTGAGTTCGCCATGATGGCTGCCGTCGTAGCCTACGGTGTCTCCTATACCGTGGAATCAACACTAGGCGACAACTTGCTTCTTCTGCCATGGACGATCGTTGAGGTCTATCTGCCATGGAGCCCGAAGCCGTTTGTGGTGGGCCTCCACATCTTCATCGTCTATGCTTGGTTTGCACTATCTCTTGCGTTCAGAGGCTCCATCGCTAAAGCGCTCAGCTCTATGGCGGTTACGATACGGCGAGGCGTTGCTCCTCCCCCTACGGTGAGTATTGTTGGGCAGGGAGGGGAAGCGGCCGCCACTGGTAACCTGACCAGATATGGGCTCCTGCAGTTGACGTCTTGCGGGAGGGAAGGGGAATGCATCGCCGCGTGCCCCGCCCATGATGAGCTGAGCGAGGAAGGTTCATCTCCTCGCAGTAGGCTTCTCAAGTATCGCTCTCTGGCATACGTTAGCCGCGGACCCTTCGCATGGATCGTCAAGAGACAGCCGTCTGAGGAGCGCATCAAAGCACTCAGGGACGAGTTGTATGAATGTACTCTATGCGGCCGATGCAGTGCCATATGCCCCGTGGAACTTGACTTGGTTGAGCTTTGGAAGGCGGCACGTGAAGGCGTCTGCATGAGCGGGGCCGCCCCTGAAATCGTCGAGTCGCTCGCAAGCAAAGTGGGCGAGGACAAGAACCTGTATGGGATGCCCAACGAGTCTAGGATGGACTGGGTGGCCTTCGAGGAGGCCGATGTGCCGATCAAAGACAAGGCGAGGATGGTGTACTTCCCAGGATGCCTCACCTCCTACTCGAGCAGACTTGGCGCTGTCGGCAAAGCTGTCTCCGCGTTGCTGAACCATCTAGGCGAGGACTGGACTATCCTAGGCATGAAGGAGTGGTGTTGCGGGGCACCCCTAAGCCTTGGTGGCCTCACGGCTAGGCTACAGGAGCTCGCTCGACACAACGTGGAAGCGGTAGAGCAACTTGGTGCCGAAAGGGTGGTCTTCAACTGCCCAGGCTGCTACCGAGTTTTCCAAGAGGTCTATCCGAGAGTTCTAGGCCGAAAGCCCCGGTTCGAATCCGTTCACGTTGTGGAGTACCTGGCCGAGAAGGTCAAGGGCGGGAAGCTGGCGAAAGCTAGGAAGCTTGAAGCCCCGGTAACCTACCACGACCCATGCGAACTCGCCAGGTTCTCAGGCCTCTACGCTGAGCCTAGAGTCATCCTCACGAGACTTGCGGAGAGCTTCATAGAGCTCACAGAGAACGAGTTGGCCACGAGGTGCTGCGGGGGCGGGGGCCTGCTAAAAGGGGTCAAGCCCGAGCTGTCGCAGAAGGTCGCAGCCACGAGGGTAAGCCAAGTCCTGCAGACCCAAGCTCAACTCTTGGTATCCGCATGTCCCAGCTGCCTCTTGACGCTCAGCGAGGCAGTCAGCAATAAGGGCTTGTCGATACGTGTCTTGGACATCGCGGAGCTTGTGGCAGAACAGGCACTAGGCGAGACGGGCAACTGACACCTAATCGTCGCAACTGAAGGACGAAGACCGTTCCCAGCTCCGACAAAGGTAGGCCAGAGGCAGCTCCGCGATCCATTCTCAGTCGAGCTTCTCGGACTCTCTCCGAAACTCTAAACCATATCCTCCGAGCTGACTGCTGATGTGGGGTAATGGCATCGTGGCCGAGACCCGGTCCGCTGCTCTGAGAGATCTGAGGGTCCGAGAGCCGAGATCCGTGATCGTGGTGAACCGTGGGCTCTGCTCGGGCTGCCTGTGCTGTCAGCTCGCCTGCTCCCTATTCCACGAGGGTGAGTGTAACCCAGCTCTGGCAAGGCTAGATGTCTTCCATGATCCTCTCGCCGGGATGGATAACGTGATCGAGGTCTGCAAGCAGTGTTTGGCCCCCTCGTGTCTCCACGCATGCTCCGTACCAGGCGCCTTCGGCGTCGACGAAGCGACCGGTGCGAGAGTGATCGACGAGGAGAAGTGCGTGGGCTGCGGCCAGTGCGCGAAGGCTTGCCCTCTCAACGACCGGGGCACAATTCTGCGGTACCACCCGGGGAGAAAGGTGTACGTGAAATGTGACCTGTGCAGGGAAAGGGAGGGAGGGCCCCTCTGCGTTGAGGCTTGTCCGTGGGGAGCCCTGGAGGTGTCAAACACGTGAGGGGTGGGAAGACGCATAAGCCATGCGGGTGGACCGGCAAGATTCTCAGAGTCGACCTTACAACAGGGACGGTCCGTGAAGATGACACAATGACATACGGCAGACACTACATTGGGGGCAGAGGCATCAACGCCAGGATCGCTTGGGAAGAGATTCCGCCCGAGGTAGGCCCCTTCGACCCCGAGAACAGACTGATGCTCATGGCGGGACCGTTGACAGGCACCTTAGCCCCATCCTCGGGGAGACTTACCGTGGGTGGTATTGCCCCGCAGATGTATCCTACGTCACGTTACTCGCGTTCAGGCATGGGGGGACGCTGGCCCTCTGAGCTGAAGTACGCCGGATATGACGGCGTCGTCATCCAGGGCAAGGCGGAGAAACCCGTCTACCTGTGGGTTCACAACGGAGAAACCGAGGTAAGGGATGCCGGCCACCTCTGGGGACTCGACATCTTCGCTACGATAAGGGCGCTTATGAACACGCACGGGGACGAGGCCAAGGTGGCCTGCATTGGACCCGCGGGCGAGCGGCTTGTGCACGTCGCGGTTATCCAGAACGATTCTGAGAGCGCTGCCGGTCAGGGTGCCTTCGGGGCGGTGATGGGCTCTAAGAACCTGAAGGCGATCGCGGTAAGGGGCACCATGGGCGTCAAGGTCGCGAGACCCGGGCCGTTCCTGAGCATGTGCCTCTCCGTGGACCGAAGGGGGATCGTCCCGCCTAAGATGGGCCCCCCAAAGCCTTCCCCAAGCCCCTATGAGCATGTGCAGGCTTGCAGCCTTGCCTGCCGCGCGTTCTGCGTGACGACTTTTCGTAAGAACATTCCAGGCCGCGTCTACCCCGGCCTCAACAGCGGGCAATGCCACTGTTTTGGCTTCCCCGCAGCGTCGCTGGAGGAGGATTTCGAGGCGCGCGTCACCTTGAGCAAGTATGGTCTGAATGGGTTTGACGTACCCTACGGGATCGCGCGTTGGCTCGCCATGTGCGCAAAGGACGGGCTGATAACCGACCTCGACGGGGAACCCGTGCCTCAATGGATCGATAGGAAGACGCCGAGCAGATTCTGGCTTACCCTGATGCGCAAGATAGCCTACCGCGAGGGCATCGGAGACATCCTTGCAGAAGGAACCTGTAGGGCAGCCGACAGACTCTTCGATGGTAAAGGGAGGCGGTTCCTAGACGCGATCTACCCCGGCGCACCTGAGGCTCCGCTGGGCCAAGTGGGGCATTGGGACGGGCATGGCACCTGGGCTGGGGCTCCGCCTTTCCCTCATTGGCTTGTCTCCGTACTGATATGGACGTTTGACACCCGCGACCCGGGCAGCGATACCTTACACGCGTACACGAACCGTATTCAGAGCTGGCCCGTCGAGAGGGGAGGCATCCTGACGCGTTCGCAGATGCGTGAGGTCGGGAAGAAGGTCTACGGTACGGAGGGCGCCTTTGACCCCGAGGTTTCGTACGAACCCGCGTCGGCGAAGGTTCTGCCGGCGATATGGCATACGGACCGCGCATGCGTCGTCTCAAGCCTCGTGGTCTGCGAACAGTTCTTCCCCCAGGTTCTGAGCGAGTACACCGAAGATCACGTTGGAGACCTAGCGCTGGAGAGCAAGCTGCTGTCCGGGGCTACGGGCATCGACGTGTCGATGGCTGAACTCGACAAGGCAGGAGAGAGAATCTTCAACCTTGAGAGAGCCATTGAGGTCAGGTACGGTCGTACGAGGAAAGACGACGAGAAGATGATCGCTTACTACGAGCAACCCGACGACAAGGGCATTGTTCTCAACCGTGAGAAGTACCTTGGGCTGATGGATGAGTATTACAAGGTGAGAGGCTGGGACCCCCAGACCGGTAGGCCAACTCGGGAGAAACTCAAGGAACTAGGCATGCACGACGTAGCTGCAGAACTCGATAGGCGCGGTTCTATCCCCTGAATCTCGCGTACACTCGCGGGGCATTCTTAGATCCACTGTCAAGCTGTGGGTTCCGTCTCCTTCGGCGTCTTTCTGGGGCGAGGTCTCCTCCTTGCCACCGCGTAGGCGACCACGAGGATGATGACCAGGGCTACTGCGCCTAGGATGGCCAGAGGCACTAGGTAATCGGCCGACCATTGCGCGGTGATGGTCTTGGGGCCGTCCATTAGGATCGTTGCCGACGGCCGTGGGGATGTGAGATCCCCAGTCCAGCGGTCGAAGATGAACTTGGCGCCCATCGCTCCGGTCCAGTCCTCGGCGGGCACCTCTCTTTCGACGGAGACGTTGGCGGATGAGCCCTCAGCGTACCAGCCTTCTCCAGTCGGATGGCCGTGAGCTGACTTCACCTCGAGGAAGTACTCTGTTGTCCAGGAGGCCGTCACGTTCTTGGGCGCGTTCACCGTCGTCGAGAGAACGGGCTCCATGCCTTGCAGGTCGCCCGTCCATTCGGCGAAGACGTACCTCGTCTGGTTGCCTGTCTCCACCACCGTGGGCGTGATGTTGATGACGGCCGTGGCTCCGGGGTCATACCACCTTGTTCCCCCAGCCGTTCCGTAGGGCGAGGAGACGGACACATAGAGCTGCCTCTTCCAGTTGGCCGTTACGGTCTTCGGCGCGTCCATGACTACACTGCCGGAGGTCTGATTAGCCGCCACGTCGCCGCTCCAGTGCGTGAAGAGATGCCTCGTGCCGTTCCCATGATCAACCGCAGGCTGCACGGTGAAAGAGGCGACTGCGTTGGAGTCGTACCAGCCTGAGCCCTCGGGAGACCCGTATGGTGAGACGATCGTCAGGTAGAACTCGCGCCTTGTCAGCGCGGAGAGCGTGTAGTCCACGTCCATGATGACGGTCCGTGAAGGAGAGGTCCATCCGTCCGCCCACTGCGCGAAGACAGCCCTTATCCCAGGCCCGAGTGGGACTGGGCTGTTCACGCTTACCGTGTAGTTGCCCGTGGAGTTAACGGGGACGACGGCCTTCCCGGAGGCGTCGGTGGAGTAGTTCAGGCCGTTGAGGTTGAAGAGGGGTACGCCGGGGATCGCGCTCGTCAGGATGAGCTTGAGGGGGCTGACGATGAGGGTAACTGACTCCTCCGTCGCCTGATATACGGCTGAGCCCGCGTAGGACGCCTTTACGACATATGTGCCCGCGGAGACCGCCAGAGTGTAGGTGAGGGAGGCGGTGCCGGAGGAGCCTGTCGTGACCACGCGTAGCGTGGCCGCGTTGAGCGTGAAGGTGATCGAGGCTCCCGCCAGGGGGTTTCTGA
>Ga0315307_1000086_pt1 | contig 36016 bp, 25 predicted proteins | sample TDP2_MG_FD_203079 | JGI IMG/M metagenome (GOLD analysis project Ga0315307, IMG submission 203079) | Freshwater sediment microbial communities from Lake Towuti, South Sulawesi, Indonesia - TDP2 | ecosystem: Environmental > Aquatic > Freshwater > Lake > Sediment | place: Indonesia: South Sulawesi...
ATAGTTTCGGAGTTCGTTGATGAACCCCAGCGGACCCGCGAACTCGATATCATCAAAGTCCACATCCACATCCGTCTTGGAGCCGCTCTTGGCGGTGAAGGTGAAGCCGTTGAACTTGAGACGGAGGAAACTCAGGACGGGCGCGAACAAGTCCATGGTGAAGTTTCTCAACTCACCCCTGACATCATACGTGGGCGCGGAGCCATCCAACTTGGTCACGACTTTGACGTCCACGGCCATGGTGGCCTTCTGGGCGTTCTTCTGGTTGACGAAAATGCCCGTCGGATCGCCCCTGACGATCGGCTCCCAGCGGAGCCTCGTCTCGATCGCCTTGGGAATCTGGGCCTCGTAGATCGTTTCGCTGATCATCCTCGGCACTTTTTCCAAGGCACCGGTGAAGTCCTCGATGGTCTCTAGGATGTCTTTCAAAGAGATTCCGCCGAGAATCTTTGCGTCGCTGAGCGCGCCCGCAAAGAATTTCATCGGGTCGAACTTCCCACCCACGATCTCGTTCAGGTCTCCACCGACCGGTCCTAAGAGACGCGACAGCCCGGAGATGGCCATGTTGGGCGTGATGATTCCGCCCGAACGATCCGCGCTCTTGCTGGCGCCGAAATCCAATTGGAGAGGGTCGGCGAGTTGGGCGAAGACCTGTCCCTGGTTATCGCTGGAGTCCAGGCCCTTGTCAACATAGGTGTTATGCAACTGGATGGTCGTGGCGCCGGCGCCGGCTAACTGCTTGGCCGCGGGAAGGTGAACCACCGCCTGCTCCATGAGAGGATAGAACCGCGGCTGGTCGGCCGCTTCTAGAGCGGCATTCGAGACCTCTCCCTCGGGAGGTTCCGCGCCGAACGTGATGGACTGGGTTTCCAGCGTGGTATCGCCGGGCTTTCCCGGGGTGGAGGGCGCAAAGGCCGTCTTCTGTCCCTGCCAGGGTCGCTGTCTGAGCGGCCGCTTGTCCTCGGAGACATAATGGGTTCGCACCTGACTCATCGTCCCCGTGAAGGCGATGCTGCTGCTGACAAAGATCACTGGCGACGTGAATTCCGATCGCTGGCCGTCCGCGTCTTCCCCCACCATGTGAAAAAGGAAATCGTCTTCCCCCACTCTTGGCCAGAAGGCCGATTGGCCCAGCCCGTCAACCGCGCTGTCCGCAGCCTTATTCAGGTTCGGCGTGACCAGGGTGGTAACGCGCACGCGGCGGAAGGGCATCCTCCGGCCATCTTTGGGCTGCCGGAAGGCCGGATATTCCCTTTCTGGCTGGCGCACGACGATATACATCCTCTGGCGCAGGTAGGCCGGATTTCCAGGCTCTTTGGGATGGAATTTTCGCTCGGTGACCGTCACCAGCGAGGCGCGATGCCCAAAGGGGAAAAGATAGCCTTTACGGACCACCCGGACATAATGGTCGCGCCCCATGGTCGCGCGGTGCCGCCACTCCTCAATCTGCAGCACAGCCGGAGCCCGGGACCACGCTCCGCGGCTGTCGAGCCAGGCCCCCAGCGCGGTCAGCATCAGGCGCTGGGCCCGAATCACCTCTGGTTCATACGGTTTTCCATCCGCCCGGGTAAGAAGAAAATCGGCGGAGAGGTGGACGATTTCATGTCGGTCCTGGCGATCCAATGGCATGCGGAACGGGGTCGTTGTCAAGTGGTCAGGGTCCGGCCCACCCGCGGCGTCGTTCGCGTTGCAGTCGGGTGACCAGATGGCCCGCACTGTGCGGTAGTAGTCATCCTGCTCATCCATGACGCCATTTTCACGACGAACCCCCAGGCGGGTGTGCCAGAGTTCGGTGCGCCCGTTGCGGGTCATCGCCTGAATGGCGTGAAACCATCCGCCAAACCTGCTGGGAGAAAGAATCAAGCGATACGGAAGTTCTAAGGCCGTGTGACGCAATTCCGGCGCCATAAGTTTGGGCCGCACCAGGAGGCCGGGAATAGGCACGACGGGGGCTGGAACAACCCGGGGTTCAGCCCGAACCGGATTGGGCGTCGCTGGCCGGAGGAGGTCCACTCTGGGCGCGGGACGCCTTTCCCGGGTTGTTGGGGCAACCGGCACGAACTGAAGTTGAACGGGGGGCGGCGGAGGCTGAGCCGCCGACACGACGCTTTGCTCATGTTTGGCCCAGGCGAGGAGCGATTCCAGGGTATAGGGGATTTCCTGCACTTCGTTGGCCACGAGGAAGGCCAAGCGGCTGGGACCGGATATGCGGCAGGAGACTGGCGGCTCTTTGAGGGCCTCGTCCTGTGCGTCTGCGAATTCGGGCGCGGCCTCCCAGAAGGCCTGTTCAGCGATATTCTGGGGCGGGAAGTGGACCACCATGTATGCGGGCTTGGCGGGATCGGTGCGGACCAGGCGAGCCGGCTTGCCTCCACCTGTCTCCAGGTTGAAGTTGATGAACTCGAAGCGAAGGGAAAGCAGATCCTGGGGCCGCAGCACGGAGACGGTGAAGTTGAGGGGCACTCTCACGATTGCCGGCAGTCCACGGGGCAGCACGAGCACCTGGCCCGCGTCTAATGGAGGGCGAGACGGGGTCGCGGACTTGCCCGCCGAAGCAAGTCGGTCGCCATGGCCTGGGAGCACCGGCGACTTGGTGGAGGCGGAGACGAACTCAAGGCGCGTGCCTTCCGGAGGGCGACCCAGCTCCACGATGACGTCGGCCAGGGGCGCCGAGACAGCGAGCAGGGCAGGCTCACATTTCACCTTCTTCACCCGTCCGCTGAGTGCGTGAAGTTCAAAAGCGGCCGGCCCCGGGGAATCGCCCACCTGGAGGTCGCTTCCCTCCTGATGAAACCATACAGGCTCCTCGCTGAAACTGGCCAGCAGGACGCCCTGGTCCCCGGAAGGATCGTGGGCCACGGCATATCGGGCGTCCCGGAGAGGCAGGCCGAAGGGCTGCCCATCTATGTCGGTGAGGTCAGCGCCTGGGTAGAAGGAAAGTCGGCCCTCTCCTTGCCCGTCAGCTAACCAGGCGCAGCGAGCGCCATCCGGGCCTTCCCCGACCTCCACCCGTATTATGTCAAAAGGGCTTCCGGAGGCGCGCAGTTTGTCCTTCGCTTCTACCGGCAGGAGCCGTTCCAGGCGCCAGGCCCGTCTGCCCCTTTCCAGGCGCAGCAAAGTGCGCTTGCTCGGGCGAGGGCTCATGATGCTGGAGTCATTGGAATCCGACAGCGAAATGGCCAGGGAGTCGCACAGAGTCTCCCCACTAGCGCTGTATATGTGAGCCGTCTTTGAACCATCGAACCGCAGGACCCACTGGGGACTGAACTCCGCTTCGGCAGAGCCAGACAGCGCGAGCCTTGAGTCCCTGCCGAGCGGGCAGACTGGCGCGTCCAGGCTCACCCTTGCTCGTGCCGCCTCCACGCCAAGTAGCCACGGCTCAAAGGGCACCTCGCACTGGAAGCCGCCGAGGCTCATCTTGAGACTCATGCGCCAGCCTACGACGGCAGGGCGCAACTCGCAGGTCAGGTCAGCAGGAAGGTCTGTTCCCGGGTATCGCGCGTTGGTCAGCAAGACGCGGATAAGGCCGTCGCTCTTCTCCACTGTCAGCGACGGGGAACCCGCGAAGCGCCGGGTGTCAATCGCCCATCGCTCGCGGCCTGCCAGTTTGAAGGCCGCGCGCTTCTTATTGGCCGCGAGTTGAAAGGGGCCGGCAAGGGCTGTTCGAATGGCCTGAAGCGTTGGGGACGCCCCCACTGCGGCTGCCCCGGCAAGGCCCAACAGTTCCCGGCGGGAGAATGTCAAGCCCTGGGCCGGCCCCGGCTGTGCTATGTCCGCCCGCGGCTGGGCCAAAGCAGAGAGCCGGTTCTTGCGCAACGCGGAGAGATTCAGCCGGTTTCTTCTCATCCTTTCGCTCCTTGCGGGCCGATAGGTGAGGGCAAAGGGTGGGCCCGAACAGGCGTGCGTCTCTGCCGGCCCCGGTTTGCGGGACGGGCTTCTATCCCGGCTGCGCAGTCTCCTGCAAGCCTACAGGGTCTCTTGAATCATGGTCTCTCACCATAATTCAAGAGACTCTGTAGTTCTGCAGGGTCAGCTCCCGGCAGAGCAACCGCGCCACAGTGGCGATCACCGGCAGATGGACCCACTCCACACCCCGCTGAGCCTGCCGTTCCATCCTCGGCAGCCTCCCGCAACAGGGCTGTCAGCGAATGCCGAAAATGCGACAGGAGAGGCCCAGGAGCATCCTGGACGCCAGATGAGCTCTTGGACAGGAGGGGATCCGCGCGTGCTTCAGATAAGCGCACACTCTGCCAATGGCCGCGAACTTGCGCACACCTCTTCGCCGCGCCGCTCCTGGCCGCCCGGTGGCGGCCCAGGCGGCACGCACCATGTCCTCTCGTCCTCGGCGCTGCATCGCCTTTCCAACAGCATCGAGGAAGTCGCGCTCTGCCCTGATCGCCCTACGGAGTCTCTTGCATCATGGTGAGACCATGATGCAAGAGACTCTTCGCCAGAGGGCGTGGCGCCTGTCTAGCGAGATTCCCTTGCGCTACGGTTCTAACCGTAACGCAAGAGAATCCGTAGCAAGCGGTCGCGTTCCCACTAGCATCCGCTCGAACCGGCATGAGGCTTCGCGCCGTGCGCGGCCAGCCATACAGCAGTGCGGCGAAGGCCCTCTTCCAGGCAGACCTCCGGGTGATAGCCCAGCAACTGCCTGGCCAGCCCGATGTCCGCGAGCGAGTGCTTCACGTCCCCTGGGCGGGAGGGGCCATAGGTGGGGGCCGTGTCCACGCCCAGGATGTGCTGCATGCTGGTGACCAGTTGGTTGAGGGAGACGCGTTCCCCGCAGGCGATGTTGATCACCCGGCCTGTAGCGGCCTGGGCCTCGCAGGCCAGCAGGTTTGCCTTCACCACGTTGGCGACATAGGTGAAGTCACGGGACTGCTCGCCGTCACCGAAGATCGTCGGTGGCTGCCCGCTCTGGAGGGCGGTGAGGAACTTGGGGATCACCGCGGCGTACTGGGAGGTTGGGTCCTGGCGCGGCCCGAAGACATTGAAGTAGCGCAGGACGACGGTCTCGATGGGGTAGAGCCGCGCGAACACCTGGCAGTAGAGCTCTCCTGTGTACTTTGAGATCGCGTAAGGTGAGAGAGGGTTCGGCGGCATGTCCTCACGCTTTGGCAGCGTTGGTGTGTCGCCGTAGGCCGACGACGATCCGGCGTAGATGACCCGGCGAACGGCCGCATCCCGCGCCGCGACGAGCACGTTTAGGGTCCCCGAGACGTTCGCTTCGTTACTGCCGATCGGGTCCTGCACTGATCGCGGAACCGACGGAAGAGCTCCCTGATGGAGGACGTAGTCCACGTCGCGAGAGGCGCGGCGAACCGCGCCCAAGTCCCGGAGGTCGGCCTGCAAGAACTGGATATCCTTCAGGACGGAGGCCAGGTTGCCGATGTCGCCCGTGGCAAGGCTGTCGAGGACTACGACATCCTCACCTCGCGCGACCAAGGTCTCCACGAGGTGAGAGCCGATGAAACCTGCTCCGCCCGTCACCAGGTATCGCGCCATGCTATCTCCCGAATCGGTGCGACGTGGGTGGCCAAGGATCTTCGCAGTCTACGTCGAAACTGCAGAGTCTCGTGAATCATGGTGAGAGACCATGACTCAAGAGACTCCCCAGGAGAGCGTCTGGCGCCCTTCTGAGAGATTCTCTTGCATCAGGGGTCTTACCCTGATGCAAGAGAATCCGTAATTTGCTCCCGACGACCGCGACAAGCTGTAGGGCGGGCGTTCCCTTCGACTGCGCTCAGGGTAGGCCCACGTCCGCCTCGCCTGGCATGGGTGGCTAGGTCGGCTGCCCCGACCGCCATAGCGGCCCTTTGCATGTTTCCATGATTGAGCGCGAAGATGTTTGGGCACTCCGTGCCGCCTTCTGAAGGACCATTCCACTCGGCTGGGCCTGTCCCTCCTTATGCTGGCGGCAGGAGTGCCGCCGCTGCCATGCGCTCAACTCGCGGGGCACTACTACCGAGGCACTTGCCTCATCGTTAGACCATGGGGCAAGAGACTCTCCTCGAGCGGGTCCGACGCCTCTCCAGGAGATTCCCTTTCCTTGGGGGCGTAACGACAAGGAAAGAGAACTTGCAGGTTTCGCCGAAAGAAGTAACGGCGGAACTCAGCAGTGAGCGGAAATCCGAGCACGCGTCGCCCGGAAGACCGACTGGCTATGGAGCTTCGCATCTTGCAGTCACGGCGGCAGGGGTTTCGTAGAGCTTCCTGACGTGTTCTGTCTGAGTCTCGCCCTGACTGCATTAGGCGAGACTCAGTAGGTCGGCATGGCGACCGTGGCTAGGCCCGCCGGAGGCGGGCCGCAGGCTCAGGAGCCGCTCTTTGTGGGAGCCCCGTCCACGGGGCGATCAGAAATGGGCTATGACAAGGGCCAGGCGACCGATCCCTGAGCAGACCCGTAGCGAGTACCTCCTGGCACTCAGCCAGTTGGAACAAGAGGCAGGGACAAGGAAAGGATTGTCTGCGGCGCGCCGGCCCCAGCAGTCTGTCAATCCCAGAGAAGGAGAACTAGGCAAGATGGAGCCACCCGACCAGCGCATTCCGTGCGAACTTGTTGAAGCGAGGTTTGTGGATCTCTTGGGCCGGGTCAAAGCGATGGTCATCCCTCTCAAGCATCGCTCGGCCGAGGTGCGTGAGATCGCGGGCGACCCCGCGGTTGCTGAAGGAGTCAGCGTAGACGGTTCTAGTATCGAAGGGTATGCGGCAGTCGAGAACTCTGATATGCACCTGGCGCCTGACCCCGGGACTGTGTTTCGGCTTCCCTACGATCCCACGCGCGCGGCTGCCTACTGCAATCTCTACCAACGCGGCTCCAGGGGCGAGCTCACACCCTCTCCCGCAGATCCTCGCGGCCGGTTGAGGGCCGTCCTGGCGGAATGCATAGACCAGGGACAGCGCGTGGAGATCAAGCCGGAGCTGGAGTTCTTCTTCACGCGCGATGGTCAGCCGGCTGATAGTGGCGCCTACATTGACATCTACCCCCGCGACGAGCTCTCGCAGCTCATGGACGAGGTGTTCCGCACGTTGACGCAGATGGGCATTGCCGCTGAGCGGGTGCACCACGAGTGCGCGCCGGGGCAGGTGGAGGTGGAGATAGACTATGCGCCCATTCTGACCCAGGCTGATCACCTTGTCTCTGCAAAGACGGCGATCCAGGCGCTGGCCCATCGCGTCCACCTGCGCGCCACCTTCATGCCGAAGCCCTTCGTCGGGGTGGCCGGGAGCGGCATGCACGTCCACTTCCGGCTGTTGCAGGGTGAGGAGAATCTCTTCGGCGCTGACGCGGGACAGCTCTCGGATGTTGGGCGACACTTCGTCGGCGGACTGCTCAGCCACGCCCCGGCCTTGACTGCGCTCTGCAATCCCACAGTGAACTCGTATAAGCGCCTGGTACCGGGCCACGAGGCCCCTGTCTATATCTGTTGGGGCTACCGCAATCGCTCGGTACTGGTCAGGATCCCGCTCTTCACGAGTCCCAGGAAGGCCTCTGTCGAGTTCCGTTCTCCGGACGCCACCGCCAACTTCCACCTCGCGCTCGCCGCCATGGTGGCCGCCGGGACAGATGGCATCCGGGGCAAGGTCGAGCCGCCGGAACCCAGCGGCGAGAACGTCTACCTGCTGTCTCCTGCACAGCGCCGACGTCTGCGTGTGAAGCCGCTGCCAGGAACGCTGGGCGAGGCCCTTGACGCTCTCGAGCGGGATCATGTGGTGCGGGCCGCACTCGGCGACGCTCTGGCGCCGCGGTTTCTCGAGGCCCATCGCGCCCTGTGGGACCGCTATCTCCACGGCGTGGTGACTGACTGGGAGCGAGATACCTACCTGGAGGCCTGATGCCGCAACCTCGCCGCTGCCCTCAGCGCTGGAGCCGGCCGGGGCGCAGGAGTGAGCCGCAGGAGCTTGTGCCGAGCCTACCGCCCCTTCTGCCTCCCGGCAGCGAGGTGATGCAGCGAGTGATCCCCCTGCTGGGGGGCGCTGTAAGCTCGCCAGCACGATTCTCTCCAGTCCTCCGCGTTCCTGGGCCGCCAGGATCACCCCCATCAGGAGCGAACTCTTGCCCCACAGACGGGGCAGCCAAGCCTTGCCTCCAGCCGGAATCGCCCTACTGCGAGGATCGTCTTTAGCTTCAGGCGGTTGCGAGGGTCGCAAGGCTTGGTCGGCCGGTGGTGCCGGAGGGCGCAAGGAGACGGGCCCGGCGATGATGGGGCTATCCCCGGCCGGGAGAACCGGCAGGTGGAGGCATCTCAACTCACTTCAGGGAGGTATGAGGAGATGGTGAAGCTCAGTTGGGTCGTCGCGGGGGTGCTAATGCTGGTCAGTTGGGTCGTCGTGGCGGTGCTAGTGCTGGTCGCCATGCTGATGGTGCTTGGTCGGGCAGGTGGCGCGCAGGCATCGGCCCAGGGCATCGGAGCCGCTCCGGTGAGGCTGGCGCAGGCGACTGAGGGTGCTCCTGGTGGTGGGGGCATGGGGCAGATGAGCGAGGCCGATCGGGCCAGGATGCGCGAGCAGATGATAGAGCGCATGCTGCAACAGGCCAATCTCACCGGCGACGAGGCGGAGGCAGCCAAGAAGGCCTTGAAGGCCAAGGACGAGGCGCGGCAGATCCTTACCCAGGAGCTGGCCAAGCTGCGGACCACGGCCAACCAGCCCAGCCCGAGCAACGAGGACCTCGAGAAGGCCCTGGCCGCCTACCGCGCGGCCCTCCTCCAGTACCGCCAGAAGGTCGAGGCGGCGGATGCGGCTCTCGCCAAGCAGCTATCTCTGCTGAGTCAAGCCCGGTGCCTGTCCTTGGGGATCCTGGACAATGGCTTGGGAGGCATGGGCGTGCGCGGCGGCATGGGCCGTCCTGGCGGCATGGGGCCGGGGGGCGGAGCCGCTGGAATGCGGCGTCCGGGGTAAGTGGCAGCGACCACCGATGAGCCAGAGGATGGCGGGGCTGCCGGGGTGAACCCCAGTACCTTCGCGCATGGGTACACAGGTCAGACAGCGCTTCCGGAGCAACAGGGCATCGAGCAAGCATGGCGAGTAGTCCGTTCAGGAGCCTGAAACGCGCAATTCAGGTGATCCTCGTGCTTGCCCCGCTCGGACTGGTAGGCTGCGGCGGCGGGGGAGGCTTGGCCTGGCCGGGCCGGGGTCCGAAGTCGCACGGCCGGGTTTCTCAGACCGAGGGCACGCGAGGGTCAGCGGCCCGGGCCTCGGCCTCGTCCTCCCAGGTCGCGGCCCTAGCCGTGGGCCAGCCAGCGGTGAGCAAGCTCCTGTCTGAGGCTCGATCCGCCAACCTCGTGATCTGTGTGCTTGACGCCGCCAGGGCGGACCACGTCGGATGCTATGGCTACGCGCGTGAGACAACGCCGAACATAGACCAGCTAGCTGGCGAATCAGTGATCTTCAGGAACCACTTCGCCCCATGCTCTTTAACCAGGGCATCCACCGCGTCGCTGTTCACAGGGCTTTACCCAGACAGCCACCGTATCGCGGAGCACGAGACGCTGGACGAGGGGATCTTCACGCTCGGAAGAGCACTAAAGGCGGCGGGATTCCGCACGGCCTTGTTCAGTTCTAATATTAACGTCTCGCCGGAGACCGGGCTCGGGAGTGAATTCGACAAGGTTTTCCCCAAGCGGGGCAGCCGCGGCGGCATCGGCCAGGGACAAGCTGGTGCGGGGGGCGGCCAGCTCTGGCGAGGGCCCGAGAGCCTGACCCGAGAGTTCGCCAAGTGGTTGGCGAAGGAGCGGCCGTCCCGGTTCTTCGCTTACCTTCATATCCTGCCCCCACACTCGCCGTACGAAGCTCCTGACGCTTTTACAGAGCTGTTCGCCCAGCAGGAGCCCCCGCCTGTGCAGCGGCGGCCATTCGAGTTCCCCGAGGTCGCGCCGGCCTACGCCGGGTTCAGGTCGCTTTCGCCCAGGCGATGGGTCAACCTGTACGACGCCAACCTGCGGTGGGCTGACTGGGGCCTGGGGGAGGTGGTCAGACTCCTGCGCGAGCGCGGCCTGCTCGACAATACCCTCCTCGTAGTCACCTCCGACCACGGAGAGGCGTTCGGTGAACACGGGTACATCAACCATGCGCTTGCCGTCTATGACGAGTTCGTGCACATCCCGCTCCTGATCAGATTCCCCGGCCGCCAGCGACTGGTCGGTGAGGTGACCCCGCTGACGCAGACGGTTGATCTGCTGCCGACGATCTGTGACTCCTACCGGACTCCCTATCCACGCGAGGCGGTTCAGGGGAACTCGCTGCTTCCATTGCTGGACGGCGAAAGGAACCAGGTGCGCGACTACGTCTTCGCGGTGAGCGGGGGATCCTGGCCGTCCTACCTGGTCAGGAACTCACGGTGGTCTCTCATCCTCTACCGGGGAGGGAAGCTGAGGGCCCTCTACGATCTGGGGAGCGACCCGGCGCAGACGCGCAACGTCATCGCCGAGCACCCAGAGACGGCCGCGCAGATGATCGCGGCCTTCGAGGCCTTCGCGCGCACCCAGGCGCGTTCGCTCGCCGAGTTCGTGTCCCCACATGCGGCGGCCGCGCCGAGAGCGCCTCAGGGCAAGCTCTCACCCGAGGTCCGGCGCGAACTGGAAGCCCTGGGCTACCTGCGCTGAGCGGCCACACAGCCGGCAGAGCCGCGGGCGCTGTCGGCTAGCGAACATAGCCCAGCCCGCGCAAGCCCTTCCTCACCTCCGGCGAGAGCGCGGTCGCCGGGGCCTGAGGCGCGGGAGGCTGTTTCGCCTTTTGGTCGAGGAAGCCGGGCGGCGGCCGTCGCTGCGCCCGGGCAAACCTCTCGAAGGCCGCGAGCATCTCCCGCGTCTTCTCTGGCTGCTCTTGGATCACGTTGTGGCGCTCCCCCGGGTCAGTCCTCAGGTCATAGAGGGCTCGCCACCTGCCGTTGCCATAGAGGATGAGCGCGTGATCCAGGCTTCGGACTAGGTAGCTTGGGGGATCCCCGTCTGACCGGGCGAATGCGTAGTCGTTGGCCTTGCCCTCGAGCCCCCCGACCAGGGGCAGCAGCGACCGGCCCTGCACCCCCGCGTTCGGGTATGGGAGTCCGAACGCGTCGAAGACAGTGGGCAACACGTCAATGCTCTGAGTGAGCGCGTTGACGACCCGCGGCCCCACGCCATCGCCGGGCCACTTGATGATGAGAGGAATGCGGGTGATCTCATCGTAGACCCCGCGCTCGTGCCAGAAGTAGCCGTGCTCCCCGAATGCCTCACCGTGGTCCGCGGTCAGCACGAACAGCGTGTTCCTGAGAGCCCCGGCCGCTTCCAGCGCGTTCAGCAGCTTGCCCACGGCCCAGTCCGCGTACCTGAGGTTGGCGTCATACAGGTTGACCCACTCCAGCAGAGGCACATGTGGGTAGGGCCGAAGCGTTCGCCGCTCGCTCACGGGGAACTCATAGTCGCCGCGCTGGAAGCCAGGCGGCGTCTTCCCCTTGAACAGCGCCGTCATGCCATCCGGCTGCAGGTACGGCTGGTGGGGCGGGTCCAGGTGCACATAGGCAAAGAAGCGACAGCCGCGATGCCGCTCCAGCCAGGAGCTGAACAGCTTCAGGAGTGGCTCCGGCCGGGTCCATTCCTCCCACCTCCTGACCAGCCCCTTCACATTCGTCTGGTCATACCTGTCCTGGAAGTCCAGCCCGATCCCGGCGCCTGGCGAGGAGTTCGGGTTCGAGCTGAAGAGGGCGGTGTGGAATCCGGCCGCCTGCAGCCCCCGGGCCATCGTGAATGTGCCTGGCAGCAGGCCGCGATCTCCGTTCACCAAGTGTGTGTCGCTGTACTGTCCGGTCATCAGTGATGCCGTGGACTGCTTGGTGCTGGAGTACTGGGTGAAGTGCAGATCGAACCTCAGCGACCTCCTCGCCAGAGCGTCGATGCGCGGCGTGGTGTTGCGCGGGTAGCCATAGCAGCCCAGATGGTCGGCCCGCGCGGCGTCTATGACGCAGAGCACGAGGTTGGCTTCCTTCACCTCCGCGCGCAGCGCGCCGACTGCGCCTCCCTCCGGCGTGAACGCCGCCACCTCGAAGAGGGACCCCCGGCAGCGGGAGTACGCCCAGTGACCCCCGAGCGCGACCAGTGGGGCAAGCAGCAGCCCGAGAGCCCAGAGATACCTCCGACGGCTCGGTGACATAGGGCTCAATCTACTGAACTCCGCTGAGCCCGCCAACGCGGCGAACCCCACATGGCGAACTCTGGCCGAGCTGGACGAATCCGGTCATCGCTTCTTCACACGAGCACGATCACAGCTTACCCGGCCGCCCAGATGCTGTAAAGCGCCGGCCGCCCCTGTCGCCGCCAGCGGCATTCCGAGCCTCGTCAGCGCCCGTTCTGCGCAGGACTTCGCCCCGCCGGAGGGGAACATCTTGGGTGGGCCGCGTCTGAGCGGGCCGATCGGGCAGAATGCGGCCTCGACCGGCGATAGCCCCGGCGGGTATGCGAATCCCTCGCAGCCGCTACTCAACCCTCGGGAATCCAGTCTGGAAGGCGATGTTCGAATGCCGCACCTGCCCCATCAGCACAGATCCCGCGTCCGGCGGCGTCTCGTCAGCACAGCTCTGCTTGCCCTCCTCGCCATTCTGTCCTGCTCGCCCTCTCATGCCTACATAGGTCCCGGGGCCGGCTTCGCCGTGCTCGGCTCCCTCCTGGTGGTGCTGGCGGCGGCGGTGCTGGGCGGTCTCGTGCTCCTTACCTGGCCGCTCCGATTCCTGCTGCGATCCCGCCGGCGATGCTCGGCTGCCAGGCGCGTAGACCGCGTCATCGTGCTCGGCTTTGACGGACTGGACCCGGAGATTGCGGAGACAATGATGGCCGCCGGCCGGCTCCCTCATCTTGCCCGTCTGCGAGACAGCGGCGCCTACCGTCACCTGGAGACAACTTGCCCTGCGATGTCCCCAGTCGCCTGGTCTTCCTTCATGACCGGCACCGGCCCGGGCCGCCACGGCATCTTCGACTTCCTCCACCGCGACCCGCGCACATACCTGCCAGTGCTGTCATCCGCGCAGATTCGCCCTCCGCGCCGCATCCTGAGGCTGGGCAACCGACGGATTCCGCTGGGCCGGCCCTCTCTACGATTGCTCCGCCGCAGCAGGCCCTTCTGGTCGGTGCTCTCCGACCGCGGCGTGTTCTCGACCATACTCCGGGTTCCCGTTACCTTCCCCCCGGAGCCTTTCGACGGCTTGCTTCTCTCCGGCATGTGCGTCCCCGATCTGCGCGGCACCCAGGGGTCGTTCACTTTCTTCACCACCCGCGAGGGCAGTCCGACCAACCGGGTCGGCGGCCAGTGCCTCCCGTTGGTGCCGGAGAACGGGGTGTTCCGCGGTCTGCTACCCGGCCCGTCTCTGGGAGGCCCGGATGGCGGCGCGGCCGAGGTGCCGTTCCGCCTCAAACCGGGCAGCGATGGCATCGCCCACCTCCGCATCTCCGGTCAGAGAGTGGTGCTGCGACAAGGCCAGCACTCCGAGTGGATTCCCGTCACCTACCACCTCGGCCTGGGCAGGCGCGTCTCCGGCATCTGCCGCTGCTACCTGAAACAGCTTGCGCCCGACGTGGAGCTCTACCTGTCGCCCATCAACATTGACCCCGAGCGGCCGGCCCTGCCGGTGTCCCACCCCGTTGCGTACTCGGTCTACCTGTCGAAGCGCCTGGGCCGCTATGCCACTCTGGGGCTGGCAGAAGATACCTGGGCCCTCAACGAAGGTGCGCTCGACGAAGCGGGGTTCCTCAGCCAGTGCCAGCTTCTCTTCGAGGAGCGAGAGCGGATGCTCTTCAACGCCCTGGCCAACACTCGCCACGGCTGCATCGTCTGTGTCTTCGACACCACGGACCGTATCCAGCACATGTTCTGGCGCTGCCGCGAGGATGATCACCCGGCCAACCAGGGCCACCAGTCGAGCCCGTTCCGACAGGCTGTGGAGGAGGCCTATGAGCAAGCCGACCTCCTAGTGGGGAAAGTCGTGTCCCGGCTCGGCGACCGCGATGTTCTGCTGATCGTATCAGATCACGGGTTCAGGTCCTTCCGGCGAGGAGTCAACATCAACGCGTGGTTGCTCCAACACGGCTACCTCGCCCTCCAGCTGGGCGCAACTGGCGGGGCCGAGTGGCTGCGAGGTGTGGACTGGGCGGCCACCCGCGCCTACGCTCTCGGACTGAGCGGGATGTACCTGAACATCAGAGGCCGCGAGGCCACTGGGGTCGTCGCCGACACTCAGGTCACAGCCCTCAAGCAGGAGCTGGCCGAGAAGCTGAGCGGCCTTGTTGACGAAGCGACTGGCGATGTTGCCATAGCCCGCGTGCTTGACAACGCAGCCGTGAACGCGGGCCCCTACACCGACTCGGGCCCTGATCTCGTCGTCGGCTATGCCCCCGGCTACCGCGCCTCCTGGGACGGGGCCCGGGGTAGGGTGGCGGGGTCTGTCTTCGACGACAACCTTCGCCCCTGGAGCGGAGACCACTGCCTCGATCCCCAATACGTCCCTGGAGTGCTATTCTGCAGCCTGCCGCTTGCTGCACCGGGGGCCCGGATCATGGACATCGCGCCCACAGTCCTGGATCTCTTCGGCATCGAAGCCCCAAGCTACATGCAGGGGCGCTCCCTCCTATCAGTTGCCCATCCCGATGGAGCCAGAGTTGACCAAGCCCGCGGCTGAACCCAGGCAAGCCGACCCCGATCCGCCCGCCGATCCCTCCAGGCGCGCGGCCCTGAAGAAGCTCGCGGCTTTCGGGCTGCTGGCGGCGTTCGATATCACCGCGCTCACCTCGTGTGCCCGCAGAGCCGCGTCACCCCGAGCCCGGGAGCGCAAGGTCATCATCCTGGGCCTCGACGGCCTCGACCCAGGGCTGGCGAGTCGGTGGATGGCCGCCGGGAAGCTCCCCAACCTGAGCCGACTGCAAAGCGGCGGCGGATTCCGCCCCTTGCTCAGCAGCATACCGCCGCAGAGCCCTGTCTCCTGGGCGACGTTCATCACTGGCCGTGACCCGGGTGGACACGGCATCTGCGACTTCATCCAGCGGGATCCCAAGACCTATCTCCCCTATCTCTCCATCGCCCGCACCGACCCGCCTCGCCGCACTCTCTCCCTCGGCCAGTGGCGGCTTCCCCTATCAGGCGCCAGAGTGCGCTCTCTCCGAGAGGGTCCTGCTTTCTGGGATCTTCTCTGCGAGCGAGGCGTGCCTTGCTCAGTCTACCGGGTGCCCACGGACTTCCCCCCGCGTCAGGGCGGCGCCAGAGCACTGGCCGGCCTGGGCGCACCCGACCTCCGCGGCACCTATGGTGAGTTCGCCTATTACACGGACGCGCCGCCCCGCCCTGCGCGCAGCCTCTCCGGGGGAGCAGTCTACCGGGTCACTGTGGCCGACAACCACCTGCGGGCGCGCCTCGCGGGGCCGGAGAACACGCTGCGCGCGGACCGGTCGGAGTCATGTGTCAACTTCGATGCGTGGCTCGATCCTGAGCGGGGCGTGGCGAAGATCGTCGTGCAGGGCCGGGAGGCGCTGTTGCGACAGGGGGAATGGAGTGACTGGATGCCCCTGCGCTTCGACCTGGTCCCACACGTGAAGGGGGTGAGCGGCATCTGCCGCTTCTACCTGAAGGAGGTGGCCCCGCACGTCAAGCTCTATGTGACCCCCATCAACGTGGATCCAGAGGAGCCCGCGTTGCCCATCGCCGCGCCGGAGGAGTTCGGCCGCCAGCTTGCCGAGCGGCTCGGGCGGTTCTACACCATGGGGTTCCCGGAGGACGTCAAGGCCCTCAGGCACGGCATCCTCGACGACGGCGAGTACCTCCAACAGTCCCAGATCGTCCTCAGCGAGGTGCGGCGCATGTACGAGAGTGCGCTGGACGACTTCGCGCGGGGTCTGCTTCTCTACTACTTCTCCACTACCGACCGTACCCAGCACATGTTCTGGCGAACGATGGACCCGAGGCACCCAGCATACCATCCACGGCTGGCGCGCGACTACGGCTCGGTGATCCAGGACTGCTACCGCGAGGCCGACGCCATAGTGGGCCAGGCGTTGGAGGCCGTTGACGGCAACACCACACTCATCGTCCTCTCTGACCACGGCTTCGCGCCCTGGTACCGGTCGTTCAACCTGAACACCTGGCTCTCGCGGAATGGCTACCTCGTGGGCAGGGAGCCCTGGAGGGAGGGGGCGGACATCTTCGCGAATGCCGACTGGGGCCAGACGACGGCCTACGGACTCGGCTTCAACGCTCTCTACTTGAACCTACGGGGACGAGAGGTCAGTGGCAGCGTGGACCCGCCAGAGGGTAGCAAGCTCCTGCGCCGCCTGGCCAATGACCTTGTGCGCATCCGGGACCCCGAGACTGGCGAGCGCGTGACCCAGAACGTGTACCTGGCCGATGAGGTTTACTCACAGGACCTGCCGGACCGGACCCCGGACCTGGTGCTCGGCTACGCCCGCGGCTATCGCTGCTCCGACGAGTCTGTGCTGGGCGAGGTTTCGCCGCGCCTGCTCGAAGACAACAGGGACAAATGGAGCGGCGATCACTGCATAGACCGCTCTCTGGTCCCCGGGGTGCTGTTCGCGAACAGGCCCATCGGCCGGCAAGGCCTGGGTCTGCCTGACCTGGCCGCCAGTGTGCTCGCCGAGTTCGGCCTGGCCGCACCCAGAGAGATGAAAGGGGAACCCATCTGGTGAGGACGAGACCATGCTTGGGCCGAAGGTGAGAGTGGACCGAGAGCTGTACCAGCGGCTTGCCCGTTGCGCCGAAGCTGCCGGTTATTCCTCCACCGAGGAGTTCATCCGTCACGCGCTGGAGAAGGCGGCCGCGGCCCTCGAAGCCGCTGACACCGAGGAGGAAATCAAGAAGCGCCTCCAGGGGCTTGGCTACCTCGACTGACTGGTGCCATGGCCGGCATCAACGCCATCATCACCCGGGCCTTCGACCTCTTCTTTGCGCCATTTGCCCATGCCAGCCCCTGGCTGGGCCTGGCCGCAGTCTCGCTCCTCTCGGGCATTGTACTGCTAGTCGTCTTCCGCTATACCTCGAATCAGCGTGCCATCCGCGGCACTAAGGACCGCATCATCGCCCACCTGCTCGAGGTGGTGCTCTACCGGGATGAGCTTCGGGTCGTCCTGCGGGCGCAGGTCGGCGTTATCCGCGATAGCCTGCGCTACCTCGCCCACGCGCTCGTACCTCTCGCGTGCATGGCTCTCCCTGTCGGCACACTGCTGGTGCAAGTAGACCTCCGCTACGGTCGCCGACCTCTTCGCCTCGGGGAGCAGGGGGTCGTGGCGGTGAAGCTTCGCGCCGACCGAGGAACCCTCGACTCGGTGGCGCTTCTGGTTCCGCACGGAGTCGAGCTGCAGACCCCGGGCCTCCGCATCCCGGTCGCGCGCGAGGTGGACTGGCGCATCGCCGCCACCCTCCCGGGAAGCTATGACCTGCGCGTCGCGGCCGAAGGCACCGCAGTCACCAAGCGCCTCGTTGTGGGCTCCGGCAGGGCCTGCACATCCGCTGAGCGGGTGAGCGGCGGGCTTGCCCAGCAGTTCCTCCATCCCGCCGAGCCGCCCCTCCCATACCGGGGGGTCGTCCAGTCCATCCGCATCTCCTATCCCGCCTCCTCCCTCTCCTTGTTCCGCTGGCGCATCCACTGGATATGGCCCTGGCTGATTCTCTCCACGGCCTTTGGCTATGCCCTCAGGGGCCCTCTGCGAGTGCAGGTGTGAGCGGCCCCTGGCTGGACTGGCGACGCCTGCGGAGTGAAGGAGGTCCGGCTCGGAAAGGCGAATCTACAGAGTCGCTTGAATCATGGTGAGAGACCATGATTCAAGAGACTCCCCAGGAGAGCGTCTGGCAGCCTTCTGGGAGATTCTCTTGCATCAGGGGCCTTACCCTGATGCAAGAGAATCTGTAGCTAACGGATGACTCCGGGCGCAGTCTGCCGCGGCCGCGCGTTCGTTTGCTCGACTCCCATGCCTGGCGCGATCTCCCTCTCCCAGCGGCTGCGGAACCGGCCCAGACCCTGGCCTTGAGGTGGTAGGCGGAACCGGGATGATGGCACCCCACGGCGGAAAGCTGGTGGACCGCAGAGTCTCCCCCGAGGAAGCTCGGCAGCTTGCCCGGCAGGCCGAGCAGCTCCCGAAGATCCGGCTGAATGAACGGGAGCTTGCGGACCTTGAGATGCTCGCCTCCGGCGCGATGAGCCCGCTCGAGGGGTACATGAGCGAGGCCGACTACGGCAGCGTCGTCAACTCCATGCGCCTGGCGAGCGGCCTCGTGTGGAGCATCCCGGTTGTGCTCTCGGCGAAGTGGGGCGAGCGCGAGGCGCCTCAGCCTGGAACTCGCGCCGCGCTCGTTGATGACGCCCACTCCCCGCTCGCGATCATGGACATAGAGGACTGCTATCGCGTGGACCACGATCATGAGGCCCGCATGGTGCTGCGCACCACCGACAGCGCGCACCCAGGCGTGCAGTACCTGAGGAGCATCTCGCCCGTGTACCTGGGCGGGAAGATCCACGTGATTGCCCAGTCTCGGCACCGCGCCTTCGCCCGTTTTCGGCTCGAGCCCAGGGAGACGCGGGTGCTCTTCTCGGCGAAGGGGTGGGAGCGCATCGCCGCATTCCAGACCCGCAACCCGATCCACCGCGCGCACGAGTACCTGCAGAAATGCGCGCTCGAGCTCGCCGACGGGTTGCTCATCCACCCCCTCGTCGGCGAGACCAAGCCCGGCGACACCCCTGCCGAGGTGCGCATGCGCTGCTACCAGGCCCTCATCGAGAACTACTACCCCAGGGACCGGGTGGTGCTCTCCGTGTTCCCGGCGGCGATGCGCTATGCCGGGCCCCGCGAGGCGGTCTTCCATGCCCTCATCAGGAAGAACTACGGCTGCACCCACTTCATCGTCGGCCGCGATCACGCCGGGGTCGGCAGCTACTACGGAAGCTACGACGCGCAGCACATCTTCCGCGAGTTTGACCCGGAAGAGGTCGGCATCACTCCCCTTTTCTTCGACCACGCCTTCTACTGCCGGCGCTGCGGCAACATGGCCACCACTAAGACTTGCCCCCACAGCGACCAGGATCGCGTGATCCTCAGTGGCACCAAGGTGCGCGCCCTGCTCGCCGCCGGGGAGCTGCCGCCGGCCGAGTTCACCCGCCCGGAGGTGGCGCGGATTCTGGTCGAGACCATCCGTCAGGGGAGTGGCGCATGAACCGCCTCCTCGTCATCGGGCTCGACTGCTTGACCCCCCAGCTCGCGCTGGACTCCTGGCTCGACGACATGCCCAACCTCAGAGCCCTCGCCAGGCAGGGCATTGCCGCTCGCCTCCGCTCCACCATCCCTCCCATCACCATCCCCGCCTGGACCGCGATGATGACCTCGAAGGACCCGGGTATGCTGGGCCTGTACGGGTTCCGCAACCGCGTGTCATATGACTACGGGTCGCTCAAGATCGCCAGCGCCAACGACGTGAAGGCGCGCACCGTGTGGAACTACCTCTCCCGCAGCCGGCTCAAGTCCCTCCTCGTGGGCGTCCCCCAGACCTACCCGCCCAAGCCGCTGCGCGGCATCATGGTCTCCGACTTCACTGCCCCCAGTAAGGACGTGACCTTCGTCTACCCACCAGGGATACAGGGCCTGCTGGACCATCTGGCAGGAGGGGATTACGTCCTCGACGTGAAGGACTTCCGCACTGAGCACAAGGTGGCGCTGCGCGACTCCGTGATGACGATGACCGCGGCCCGCTTCCAGGCCTTTCGCGCCTTGCTGAGATCGGATGACTTCGACTTCGCAGTGATCGTGGAGATGGGACCCGATCGCCTCCAGCACGGCTTCTGGCGGTTCTGCGACCCCACGCACCGGCTCTACCAGGCGGGCAACCCGTACCAGCACGTGCTGCACGACTACTACATCACGCTGGACCAGGAGCTGGGCCGAATCATCGAGGCCGCTGGCGAGGCGGCCTCCATCATGGTCGTCTCAGACCATGGAGCACAGGCGATGGAGGGAGCGGTCTGCATCAACGAGTGGCTGCGGCGCGAAGGCTATCTGAGGCTGAAGCATCAGCCAGTCGCTCCGGTCCCCCTCACCGCCGACATGGTTGACTGGCCCAACACCCGGGCCTGGGGAGAGGGAGGTTACTACGGCCGGGTCTTCCTGAACGTCGTCGGCAGAGAACCGCAAGGGTGTGTCTCCCAGAGCGACTACCACCGCGTCCGAGATGGACTCAAGGCCGGCCTGGAGGCCCTCGGGGATGAGAGCGGGAACAGCATCAACACGCGTGCCCTCTGCCCGGCGGATGTCTACCGCGAGACGAACGGCATCCCGCCAGACCTGATCGTCTACTTCGGCGATCTCCATTGGCGCTCGGCCGGGTCGGTCGGCATCGGCGCTCTTCATCAGCGGGAGAACGACACCGGCCCGGATGACGCCAATCACATGGCAGATGGCGTGTTGGTCTGGCAGCCGGGCGGGGACCGCCCTTGGCGAGATGCAGACCGCTATGAGATCTGCGATGTCGCGCCGTCAGTCCTGAGGTTCTTCGGGCTGGAGGTGCCGGAGGATATGATCGGGCAATCCATCATCTCCTGAGTCTCGCCCGGTCAGGGCAATGAATCTCCGCCATTGGGGTGATGCAAGGGACACTGCGATCTGCGAAGGCCAACGAGAGGCAGAGTGGAAAGATGGCCAAAGGGTTCACACTATGGTTCACGGGCCTCCCCGCCTCGGGGAAGAGCACACTGGCGACTCGTGTTCGAGATATCCTCCTCGAGCGCGGCCTGAGAGTCGAGGTGCTCGATGGGGATGTTGTGAGGCAGAACCTCAGCAAAGGGCTTGGGTACTCGAAGGAGGACCGCGATACGCACATCCGCCGGATCGGCTTCGTGTGCCATCTGCTCTCCCGCAATGAGGTGGCAGCCATCGCCGCAGCCATCTCGCCATATCGTGAGATCCGGGATGAGAACCGCAAGCTCATCGGACGTTTCGTCGAGGTCTACTGCAAGTGCGACCTCGAGACTCTGCGGCAGCGCGATCCCAAGGGCCTGTACGAGAAGGCGCTACGAGGGGAGATTTCCAACTTCACCGGCGTGAGCGACCCCTATGAGCCCCCAAGCGCTGCCGAGGTCGTCTGCGATACCGCCGTCGAGGACGTCAACACGTCTGTTGGCAAGATCATCCGCAAGCTTGAGGAGCTCGGCTACATTCCGGCAGGAGATGCGCGAGGCTATACCGACGAGGAAGAGGAGAGCATTACCCAGCGGCTGCGGGAACTGGGCTACGTGTGAGCGGAGAAGCGAGGGTGGCCCGCTCTTCCGGGCGCGATAGCAGACGCGCCTGCGTGATCGGACTCGACGGGGTGCCCATCGGCCTCCTCCAGCGGCTCACCGCTGCAGGCGTTCGTTGCTTCGGTAGCCTCCTCCCGAAGCCTCTACGGGTACAGACAGGCTTCAGCCTGTCTCCTCTTCCCCGTTGGTTGCTTCGCTAGCTTGCTGTTTACCCTGAGCTTGGCGAAGGGATCCCCGCCACATGTCATTCTGACCGCAGCGGGTACAGACAGGCTTCAGCCTGTCTCCTGCTGCCGGTTCGGAGGCCTGTTTCCCCTGAGCCGAGTGGAAGGCACTCCTGCCCGGCCCGCCGATCCAGCACAGTGATGTGTCGCGACATTAGGCCGTCCTGCATTAGTGCGCCCCGTTGGTTCGAGGGAAAACGGGTGGTAGAGCCTTGACAGGTCCATCGGGGGGTGGTACGATGCGCTGACAGACTAATGGACTCCCAAGGGTATAATGGAGATGACAGGTATGACGAAGCCTGAGACACACGACGTAGTTGCAGTGCTGCTGCGCGGCGTGATTGCCCTCCTTGCCGCACGTGAGCGCAGGGATGGCCGCACACAGGATGACATCGCAGCCACCCTGGCCCGTAGCGGAATGCCGCATGTCGAGATTGCTGCCGCGCTTGGTACCACGTCCAGCACGGCCCGCAAGGCTGTGCATCGTGGGCGAAAGAACCGTCGAGCTGCACCCCGGACCAAGCGTGGGACTGCGCGAAGATGAGTAACAACGAGCGCCTTACTACCCGCGAGCACGCCCCGCTGCTCGAAGCTCTAGACAGGATCGCGAAGCTCCTGGCGCTTCTCGTGGCGCAGGGCAAGACGAAGAGGGAAGCCATACTCCGGCTGGCAGATGTGGGATTCCGGCCGAGAGACATAGCAGAGCTTCTAGGCACGACCGGGAACACGGTCAGGGTCACTTTACATCAGGCCAAGAAGTCAGCACGGCCGAGCACACCAGGCCGTAGCGGTTGACCTTTGGGGGCGCGGGCTGCGTGTTCGCGCCAGACCAGAAAAGGAGGGGCGCGAAGATGGGAAGCTCCACCTATGCGAGGGAGCACGAAGGGCTATCCCCAGCAGCCCAGGAGGATCTGCTCGCGGCGCTCGCTCGCGTAGAGGCGATCCTGCGGGCCGTAAACCGTGGCTCCCTTGAGGAAGCTTTCCCCAAGGAGTGGATGAAGGGCAGAAAGCGCAAGATACTCGATTTCTGCACTGAGCCCAGGACACAGCAGGAGATACGCGATCACGTTGGCAGCATAGCGGGATACGAGGTTAGAGATTACCTCGCTGAGGGCCTCCGCTACGGCGTCCTCGCGAGCTATCGCTCCGGTGTGTGTTTGAGATATGTGACCGTGCTACTCCCGCCCGCGGACGCGCGCCCGCGAAAGCCCGACAGGAAGGCCACACGCACGGGCGACGGGTGACCGCCGCCTGCGCGGGACGCGATAGGCCAATCCGACTATGGCAATCAAGAAGCAGGTCCGCGATCAGACAAAGAGGCGTCTCGGCTGCCGTACCACCGCCTACTATGAGAAGGTCAAAGAGGTCCAGCGCCGCTACGGGACGATTACCCGCGACGACGCGGGCTATGTTCTGGCGGCTGAGAACGGCGTTGACCTCACGAAGCACCTGGACCCGGAGACCTGCAGCAGGATCATGGAGATCCGCAGCAAGGCCCCTCCGTCACAGGTCACTACCGCGCACAAGGCAACACAGCCGCGTACACGCCATGGCAGGGACCAAGAGAGTGTACGCCCCGAGGTGCCGACGCGCGCCGGGACGAGCGAGTGCAGACGCAGGCCGCGCGACGTGATTGACTGTTTGAGGTTGCATCCCCAAATCGGGCACGTTGCGCGAAGACTCTTCCTCGACACACACTACACTCAGGCAGTAGAGCAAGCGTTCAAACGGTTCAATAATGCCGTGAAGAAGAAGGCAGGATGCCCGAAAGACCCGAAGGGAAAGGAGCTAGATGGCGCTGCTCTGATGACGACGGCCTTCTCGCTACAGCACCCTATTCTGAGGTTGAACAGCCTGCAGACCGAGTCTGAGAAGAACGAGCAACAGGGATATATGCACATAGCACAGGGAGCCATGATAGGCTTGCGGAATCCTCGTGCACACGAAGATGAACTCAAGGACCAGCCTGAGCGAGCTCTGGAACTGCTCGGCCTTGCCAGTTACCTGATGACGAGACTCGACGACGCCAAGCGCGTGCGGCGGCGATCGCGTGGAAAGTGCGCCTGAGGGAGGATGCACCCTCCTACCCAGCGAACCTCTCGCAGTTGGTGGGGCAGGACCTTCGTGTCCTGCCCAGACGATGAGAGCTTGCTCGCATCCCATTGTTCTGCGGCAGGAGCCCTGGTCTTCCAAGCCTCAGCGAAGCAGACTTGTCTGCTCCCACACAACTCCGAGGCTAACACCCATGCGCCTCCCCCGCGGCCGCCGCAAGCGAAGAGTATGCGTGCTCGGCTTGGACGGCGTCCCCTTCGGCCTGCTCACCCGCCTCGCCCAGACCGGCGTCATGCCCCACGTTGCCGCCATGGTCAAGCAAGCCGGCCTGCGCCAAATGCGCGCCCCCCTCCCCCCGGTCTCCTCTGTCAGTTGGTCCTCGTTCATGACTGGCGCCAATCCGGGTGAGCACGGCATCTTTGGGTTCACCGATGTCGCGCCAGACACCTATCGGCTGCGTTTCCCCCGGTTCAGCGATCTCGCGACCCCCACGTTCTGGGACCGACTGGGCGAGTCGGGCAAGCGCTGCTGCATCATCAATCAGCCCGCCACCTACCCAGCACGCGCTCTCCCTGGCGCGCTTGTGTCAGGCTTCGTCGCCCCGGACCTCGCTCGAGGCGTCTACCCGGCGCGGCACCTGGCAGTGCTACAGCGCATGGGCTACCGCATTGACGTTGCTGTGGATCAGGCGCGCGGTGACCCCCACCGCCTCCTCGACGACCTGGAGGCCACCTTGGACACTCGCCGGCGCGCCGCGCTCCACTTCTGGGAACAAGAGCAGTGGGACTACTTCCAGCTCGTCATCACCGGCACTGACCGTCTGCATCACTTCCTGTGGAACGCTGTCGCGCAGGACGACCACCCCCTGCACGAGCGAGCCGCGCGCTACTACCAAGCGGTTGACTCCCTCATCGGGGAGCTCTGGGGTCGTTTCCACCAGGGCGGCTCGCTCAGCCGCGAGGCCGAAGGCTTTCTGCTCCTCTCCGACCACGGCTTCACCGCGGCGCGCCGCGAGGTGAGGCTCAACGCGTGGCTGCACGAGAGCGGCTATCTCAGCTACCGGACCCCTGACCCGGCGTCCATTGCGGATATCGCGCCCGGCACTCGCGCCTTCGCGCTCGACCCGGGCCGAATCTACATCAACACCAAGCGCCGCTTCGCGGCCGGATGCGTGGCCGCTGAGGAAGTTGGCTCACTGCGCGAGGAACTGGCCCGCCGACTTCGCAGCTTGACGGACGAGGGAGAGCCCGCGGTCGAGCACGTCTTCTCCCGCGAGGCGATCTACCGCGGGCCCAGATCGGAGCTAGGGCCTGACCTTGTCGTCATCGGCAAAGACGGGTTCGATGTGAAGGGAACGGCGAAGGGGGCCGACGTCTTCACCGGCGCCCGCTTCCAGGGAATGCACACGTGCGATGATGCCTTTGTGTGGAGCCTCCTGCCCATCCCCGATGACCCCGAGGTCTCGCATCTCGCCAGCCCGATCGTCGCCTGGCTGTCAAGCTGACCGGCTGCCTGCTGCGGGCGCATGGCGGCGAAGCAGACCCTCGAGGTTCCCGCCCAGGATTCGGCGCTTGTCCGATTCCGGGATGCGCGCATAGAGGATCTGCCCCATCCCCCAGCCGATGGGCAGGTCTGTCAGGTCTGACCCAAAGAGAAGGCGATCTGCGCCGTAGATTTCGACCAGCTTCTCCGGGTAGGACCACTCCACACATGGGCAGGTGCAGATGAACAGGTTGCTGCACTCCTTTGCCACTTCGCCATAGGCCGTTGTGGTGTGGCCGGAGATGAAGCACGCCTGTGGATAGCTCTGGCATAGCCGTCGCATCTGCTCGGCCGACCCCCAGTTGTGGTTGAGGATCAACAGACCGTGCTGGTCGGCGAACTGACAGGCGACGTCCACTAGCGGCCCTTCGGTTGGGTAGCCCTGGTAGTCGCAGATCAGCTTCACCCCCCGCATCCCTGACTGCCAACCGCGCTCGAGCTCCTGGAGCATCAGCCGCTCCCCGCGGTTCGGGTTGACGAGCGAGAAGCCAAGGAAGCGATCCGGGTACTGCCGCACTGCTGCCAGCACCTGATCGTTGCCGTGGATCTCGTCACCTGAGACGCCCGCCAGGCTGAACACGCAGCACAACTGAATGCCGAACTTGTCCATCTCGCGCACCAGGTCGCCGGGGCTGTCCTCCACCACGTGCTTCGGGCTGCACCTGCCGATGTGGCCGTGGCAGTCGTAGCACCGCTCGTCTCGAAGCGACAGCCGCTCGCGAGCGGCTCGGTGCAGGGCGTCCACCGGCTGAGGCAACTCTACGTCATCCCCCACGAAGGTGATCCGCTCATTCCAGGAGAGCAGCCACCTCATGTTCCCGCCTGCGATCAGGCGCAATTCCTCCTCCGAGATGTCGGAGTAGTCCAACTGCATCAACGCGCCGCCGGGGTTGCGCTTTGGGAGGTGGGACCCCCATACCAGGCGGTCCGCGCCGAACTCCTCGCAGATGAACTCGATCCGCCGGTGGAGCCATAGGGCCGACACCTCCACCTTGAGATTCGGGCAGGCGGCCAGCGCGGCGTAGAGGGCCCGCTGACTGCCGTAGATGCGGTTCTCCGTCACCACCACGGGAAGCTGGGGGAACCGCCTGCAGATCCGCACGACGTTCTCCCAATCAGTGGCATCACTTCGCCAGGGTGCAAGTGCACTGTCCGGGCAGAGGAACAGGGGCACTCGTGAGGCCTCCAGTTCCTCCAGCAGATCGTCAACTCCCCACTCCTCCAGGCGGATGTCGAACTGGCGGTAGAAGAGGAACAGCGCGCCCACCCCCAGTTGGCGCATCTGTGCGACCAGTTGATTGGGAGGTGGGAGCTCTCGAGAGTGTGTCATCAGCCCGGCCCAGGCCGGGTGCAGGCGGGGGTGGCCCTTCGTCTTCTCGAGGATCCGTTCGTTGCCTGCCATAGGGTCCGCTTCGACCGCGAGTGGGTCGAGGGCCAGCGCCTCGTGGATGCCGAAATGATCCATCGCTGACAGGAGGGCCTCGGCCGTCTCGGGTTGACCCTCGCACATGCGCAGGTGCCGCCCCAAGTAGCAGCACGCGTCGAAGCGTGTCATCGTGTCTGACCCCGTGGGCCGGGCATTCTGCATGCTCTTTCCTCGTCGCATCCTACAGATTCTCTTGCATCAGGGTAAGACCCCTGATGCAAGGGAATCTATAGCGTAATGCGCAGCCCCCGACAAGGCGCCCTCCAGGGGCTCGGTACGCTATCTCTTGCATCACCGTCGTCACGGTGATGCAAGACACGCTGTAGAGGCGGAGCTAGCGGTCGCCACGCGGCTGCAATCCGCTATCGCAGGGCTGAGCTCCTTTCCGCCGGCGTGTCGTCGAGGGGGCGCGGGGGCGAAGTAACCACTTACGCGCAACGAGCTCGCGCTATCCGAACCAGACCGCGTAGCCTGAGACGATCCGGGGGTCGGCGGCGCCCACCAGTCCCCAAACGACCCCCGCGGTGAAGACGTGGCCGAGGGCGAAGCCGAGAAAGCCCGGAATGGCGGCCCGGTAGAGCTTCATCCCTCCGTACCGCAGGATGAACACTTTGGACAGCCACACGAGCAGGAACGGAAACCACACCAGATCACCGTAGGCGGTAGCCACGGCGAAGCCGAGAGGGTGGAGCGGGGACCACCCGAGGCTTTGCCGCAGCCGGATCAGCGCGCCGGTGACCACGACGCCCCATCCGGTTGCGACGATGCGCCCCGCATCAGGGGCGATGGGAGCCCGGGTCGCAGCCATCACTTCTCCGAAGTCTGCCTGGGCGAGCCCGCTTCCCCAGATGTCGCCACGCAGATGAACGGCCCCGTACTGGTAGTAGGGAACGAGATGGAAGTAGTAGGCGACACCCAGGCCGACGACGAGCGCCAGCATGACCACGACCGCCATGTGCGACGGCCTCATCCGAATCTCTTCGGCAGTCTTGAAGCTGTCCACCTGGTAACCGATCAGGGCCGGGAAGTAGCCGCGCGAGAGGAAGGCCAGCAGCGCCAGCATGGTGAGCGTAGCGGGGCTGCCGCCCTGCATGAACACTGCGGTCCCCAGGGTGTAGAGCAGAACCTTCTTCTGCATCCAGAAGGGGAAGGCCCAGACCAGGGGCATCCCTGCTTCCGCGCGGATGCGCGCACACACCAGGGCCACCAGGCCGAGGACGACCAGGTACGCCACGGCCACCCATGCTGCCAGCCCCGCCATACGGCAGAACAGGAACACGAGCAAGGAGCTCACCACCAGGCCCACTAGCGCCCACCGGAGAGGGAACGGCCCGCTCGCGTCACCGGGGCTTCGGGGGCGGCCGAGCAGCTCGGCAAAAGCCTGCTTGATAGGGCCGCGTGCTGACCACAGCAGCCCAAGCCCCAGGAGGAGGAAGGCCCCGATGCTCTGCTCCTGCGGGTATGGCACGTCGGCAGCCGCGTAGCCATAGCAGGCAATCAGCAGGCCTTCGAGCTTGTAGGCGAGGAAGAAGAACCAGATGGAGAAGCTGATCTCGGTGGAGACCAGGAAGCCAAAGCCGATGAGGAGCGGCGTGAAGTAGACGGAGAGCGGGAAGACGGCGCTCCAGGGCAGCCCCAGTCCCGTCGGACCAACCGAGCCATACCAGGCCAGGCCGGGCAGCGACGGATCGAAGGCGTGTAGTATGTTGACGAGGTTGAAGAAGAAGGTCAGGCTGAACCCGACCCACGTGACAGGGTTGAGGAAGAATGGACGCCGCGTCGCCCGCCCCCTTTCCGGATCGGACATCTCCAGGGCGAGCTCCACAATGGGGAAGCTGAGGCGTTCGTCCTGCAGCCATCGCCTTCGCACTAAGGCCAGCATGCACAGCATAGCCGACCAGAATGCCGCAAAGAATCCGCTCCAGGTGAGCAGAGGAACCAGCCACACGTCCCAGGGGACCGGGCCAGATCCGATGTAGAGACCCTCGAGGATGGCGAGGCTGTGGGGTGCCATCCATTGCGGGATCCATCGCTGGAGCGAGGCCAGATCGTTCTCCGGCCTGGCGTAGTAGAAGGGATAGGTGACGGAGGCTAGCCAGTACCGGACAACTCCCACCCCGGCCATCGAGATGGCGATCGCGACGAAGGTGTAGATGGCGAGGATCTCGACCCGGCTCAGTTGCGCCTCTCGCCGTATCGCGCGCAGGAGCGGATTGAGGGCCAGCAGGAGGATCAGCGCGGCCAGGGCAGGGATGGCCGGCACCGACTCCGATATCTGGGTCGCGATCACCACGATCTCGGCCTGTCGAACCCACACCCCGCAGGCAACGGTGAGCGCCACTGCGATCAGCAGGGCTCGCCAAGTCAGCGTTGCCGCCGTTCGCCTCGCGCTCCTCGCGGCCTGTGTTGGTGCGAGACCGGTCGCAGCCATGATCTGCCTGTGATCACCGGGGGACTCGTCCGCCGGTGAGCTGGGTGGTGCACTACAGAGGTTCAACAGAAGGGAACAATGCCCCCCCCGTATCGCTGTGGACGTCGCCCCATGGCTGGAGGCCGATGCGCCTGTTACGCGGCAGTGAAAGCGGACTTGCCGCTCTGACCGAGCCGGATACAGGCACCTACAGGGGGGCGCGCCGACACTGCTTCCCCGCGACCGTCGTGCCAGGGCGTCCGCTGAGGCCGACAGCAGATGCCTGGCGTGGTTCAGTCGCCGGTATACCCCATCTCCGCCCAGTCAGCGCGCGCTGCCGCGATCTGCTCTCCCGTGGGATCGTTGTATCCCTTGATGCTGGGCGGGGCCTGATCGGACGGCTTGCGGGCCTTGCCGGGAAATGGTGTCCAGTTGTCCTCCACGTACTTCTCCCGCGCCGCCTCGCTGCGGAAGTCGGGTATCTCATAGGGGCGGCCATCGTCCAAGCAACTCCGCCAGGCCTGCATGGCCACCACGCTCATATCGAGCGCGCGATAGACGTTGAGCCAGGGCTGGACGCCGCTGCGAATGGCCTCGGCGAAGAAGCTGCTAGTGAAGAAGTCGCCGCCGGCGTGTCCAGTTCGGCGCGCCTGCTCGGCGTGAACGGGAAAGTCGGGAGGGTAGATCCGCTCCCTCTCGTCACCTTCCTTCATGTCCCACGGCTCGTGTACGATCCGCAGATAGTGCTCCTGGCCGTGGCGGCGCAGGCTCTCCATCAGGCCCCTAGTGCCGTGCAGGCGATACCAGATGGACATGCCGCGCAGCCCCAGCCCGAAGACGTGCACCAGCGCGCCATTGTCCATGCGTACCAGGAGGCAGCTTCCCGGATCGCCCCGCCGCACATGCCCTGTCTCCTTGTCCTCGAGAGAGCGGGCGATCGCTTGGGCGTTCACGCTCACCGGCCGGGTCTCCGTGATGTACATGATGGGTCCGAGCGCGTGTGTCGGATAGTAGGTGGCAGGGAGCCAGTTGCGCCAGTGAGTGAGGCCGGGCGCGAGCTGATTCAGCTCTTTCGCGGAGCAGGCGTGGTTGTACTCGCACTCGGCGAACTGCACCTCGCCGATCTCCCCCTGCTGGTAGAGGCGGCGCATCTCCTGGTTCCACGAGAAGTAGCAGTAGTTCTCGGCCATCATGTAGATCCTCTGCGACTCCTCCACTGCTCGCACCAGGGCCACCCCCTCGGCCAGGGTGGAGCAAGCGATCACCTCGCTCAGCACGTGCTTGCCCGCGCGCAGCGCCTGCGCCGCAAATGGCGCGTGCTCGTGGAAGAAGTTTGCCAGCGCCACCGCGTCCATGTCATGGTTGAGGAAGTCCCCGTAGTCGCGGTAGAGCGCGACCCCGGGATACCTCTCGCCCACTTGCTGCAGCCTGGCCTCCCAGGTATCGCAGAGCGCGACGAGCTTCATCCCCGCGTGCTCCGCTGCCGCGGCGAAGCTGGCCCCCCGCCAGGCGCCGACGACGCCGAGCCGGATCTCCTGGCTCATGGCTCTCCTCCTGCGCAGGCATAGATTCTGCTCGCCGGAGGCGCGACCTGTCCCTGCTGGGGAAGCACCGACACTGGGGGCCTCCCGCTCAGGTCGCCATGAAGGAGAGGCTGACGCCGAGCAGCAGAGACAGGCAGCGGCGCAGCATGGCCTCTGCGGCCCCTCCGGCGAGCAGGCCCAAGAAGAAGGGAAGCGCGCGCCGGTGTGCGGCAAGGCCGCCGTAGCGCAGCAGCAGGGCCTTGCAGAGCCACGTGACGAAGATCGCCACCGTCATCGCCTGGATGGTGGAGGCGAGCCCGATGGGAAAGGCCACCGGATGGAGCGGCCACCACGCGAACTGGAGCTTGAGGAACATCAGGACCAGAGTGAAGACCAGCCCGAACCCCATCGCCAGAGAGGCCGAGACGTCGGTGTCAGAGGGATAGCGGATCGCCTCATCGAGTATCGAAGTGCCCAGGCGGGGGACATGAAGATGAGGGTAGAAGGTGACCTTGCTCGCCAGGCCCATCTGGTATCCGACATGCAGGTAGGCCCAGAAGTAGCAGAGCATGGCCAGGGGCGGGACGAGGGCCAGGGCGAGGGCGATGCGAGGGCGCTCCATCCGGCCCCCCTCCGCCATCTTGAAGGCCTCCAACTGGATGGGGGTTGGGTTGTTGCGCTGCTCTTGCAGGAAGGGCAGCAGCACCGCGAACATGCCCATGGTGCGGGCGCCGAGGGTGCGCGTGCCAATCAGGGCAGGCAGGATCCAGTTGGGCATGGAGGCGCCAAGCTGGTGGGTGGGAGGGCCGAGCTGGGCGCGCAGGCGCGAGATGACCAGGGCCGTGGGGAAGTAGATGGCGAGGAAGGCGAGCACCACCCAGGCCTGGATACCTCCCCGGGCCAGGAACCAGGCGAGAGAGGCCAGGCCCATCAAGCTGCCGAGCAGGGCAAAGCGGTAGCCGAAGGCCTCCCGGCCGTCCTCCTGTAACAGGCTGGGCAGCCCGAGGGCGCGCCTCAGCACCTCCACCAGATACTTCCGATCGAGCCAGGAAGCGGCCACCAGCAGAGCGACGAAGCTGCCGGCTGTCTGCTGGTCGCCATAGGGAAAGCCGGACCACTGGCTCACGGACCACCCCAGATGGCCTGAGAGCACGTACTCGGCCATCCAGAAGAGGTCGAACACGAAGAGGGAGAAGGCGAGGTCGAGAGGGATGAGGTAGCACAGCCCGAGGGCGAAGGGCTGCCACTCGAAGGCCGTCCAGCGCATGAAGCTCCAGGGAGGGCGGTTCTCCACATAGGCGCTGTAGTCATAGGCCAAAGGGATGCTCGGCAAGCTCGGCGCCAGCCCGGCGAGCGCGTTCCAGAGGCCCAGCCCGAGGCTCAGCCCCACCCCTAGCCACCAGAGCCGGTTGCGGAACAGGCCGACACGCTCCTCGACCATCTGCATCGGCAGTACGGTCAAGGGGAATGGCAGCTTTTCCTCGTCCTCCCAGCGCCGGCGCACAACCGAGTTGAGGCAGAGGCAAACCCACATCAACGCGCCCACGAACCCTGCGTACCAGAGGGCGGGCCCGGCCCAGGCCCGGATCACCGCCCCACCGTAGAGGCTGGCGTCGCCGAGGTAGAAGCCGGCGAGCACCTCGCGATCCCGCACCGTGAGCCAAGGGGGGAGGGCCGGCCAGAGCAGCTCCTGCCACCTGTTCTCCTTGGTGGCGAACCAGAAGGGGTAGGTGATGGTGGTGGCGAGCGAGTTGCCCAGGTCGAAGGCGCTGCTCACCAGGCCAGTGCTCATCCCCAGCATGAGGTAGATGGTGAGCAGTTCGCCAGCGCCGAAGGCCCACGGGACCCGTCGCCGCTTGAGCCACTGGTTCACCAGGGTGAGCAGGAAGAGGACGGCGACCGTGTTGACGAACAGGCTGTGCCGTCCGGTGAAGCGGAACCCGCCTACTGCCAGTGTCGCCTTGACGACGAAGAAGACATTGAGAGGTGTGAGCACAAGCCCGATGGCCACCGCTCGCGCGGTCACGGCCGGGCGAGGCCGGGGCGGCCGCGCCAGGTTTGGCCGGCCGGGGCTCCCTCCGGGTGGCGCTGTCACAGCCGATCTCACACCAGAGCGTATTTCATAGCCTTCGATCCCCTGGCTGGCCCGGACCTATGCTGGCATGAAATGCGCTTACGAAAGCCTGCCGCCCTTGCTGGGCTGCTTCATAGCCTCCTGCGGAGGCTATGAAGCAGCCCTCTAGAGTCCATAGGGTCACTCGGGTGGTAGCATCTTCTCCGGCCGGCAGAGACCTCCTGTGAGCTCTGCTGGAGCCGCCCCTCATCCTGCGAAGCAGGACTCACGGTCTGCTGTGCGTACCATGCTGTTGGCCAGGAGCGCGGCCTCGACCTTCGACCAGGCCAAGGGGGCGAGACGATGCGGCTGTCTGATCTGATCCTGACGTGCGCGCTGGCATGGGTGCTCGCGCTGCTCGTCGCCCCGGCCGGATGGACCCAGCCGCTGCGAGCGGTGGCCGGCCGGAGCTTCCACATGGCCGAGGAGCGAGGCGAGTTGCTCCTCGTCGGGGACGGGGGCCTGCTGGGGCGGGAAGATCTCTGCGCCGATGTCCTGGTTGACGACATGCCCATCGCTGAGGAAGTGGAGCTCGACAGGGGCGGGCGCGTCACCGTGCCATTCCCTCTGGCGCCGCTGCCGCTCGGAGACACGCAGGTCACCTGCGTGATCGAGGGGGCAGAGGGCATCCTGGCCCAGGCGAGCGCGCGGGTCACCAGACTCGCTCCTCGCGCCAACGCGGTCCAGGTGGATCGCATCAGCGGAGGGCTGATCGTGGACGGGCTGCCCTTCTTTGCCTTCGGATTCTACTGCTATTCGCCTGTGCAGCCCACGCTGGCCGAGGAGGAGGTGGTCAAGGGCTTCAACATGATGTCGCCCTACCAGAGCAACGACCCAGAGCGCCTCTCCGAGCGCCGCAAGTACATGGACCGGTGCGCCGAGCTGGGCATGAAGGTCCACTACCACCTGCTTCACGTCGCGGTCAGCGGGAGCGCCGCCACTCCCAGGGTCCGCCAACAGCGGGAGCAACTGCTTCGGGCCGAGGTGGAAACCTTCCGCAACCATCCCGCGCTGCTGGCCTGGTACCTCAGCGATGAGCCAGATGGCAACGAGGTCCCGCCGTCGGAGCTGGCGCGCGCTTACCAGCTCGTGAGGGAACTCGACCCGTACCATCCCGTCACCATCGTCTTCATGATCCCGGAGAAGGCCAGGGAGTACGCGGAGGCGATGGACATCGTGATGACCGACCCCTATCCCATCCCTCAGCGGCCGCCGGTCACGGTCCACGGAGCCATCGCTGGGTTGGTCTCCCAGTTCGCAGGCGAGAAGCCAGTGTGGCTGGTTCCCCAGGCCTTCGGCGGGAACGAGTGGTGGGCGCGCGAGCCCACGCCCAGGGAGGAGCGGGTGATGACCTACCTGGGTGTGATCGGCGGCGCGACCGGAGTCCAGTACTTCATCCGGCACGGGCTGAACGGCTTCCCGAAGTCAACCAGCACCTGGGCGGAATGCGGCCGGCTGGCCCTGGAGGTGGCCGAGCTGACTCCTGCCCTGCTCTCCCGTGAGCCCCGGGCGCGCGTCATCAGCTCCAGTGAGAGCATCTTCGCCGGGGCCTGGCAGGACCGAGGGATGATCTACCTGCTGGCAGTCAACGTCGAGAACCGGCCGCAGAGCATGCGGTTGTCACTGGATGGGGTGTTGTTCACCGGCCAGGCAGAAGCGCTCTTCGAGAACCGCGCAGTGCAGGCGAGGGAGGGTGTCATCGAGGAGGTCATCGAGGCCTATGGCACGCGCGCCTATCGCCTCCCCGTCGGCACCTTCCCGCCAGAGGACTGCACAGTTGACCCCGGGAACCGGACCCTGAACCCGAGCTTCGAGGACAACCCTGTGCCAGGCACACCTGAGGGATGCTATGCTGATGTGGGCAGTGGCCGTGGCGCCACCTACTTCACTGACTCCCGGGTCGCGCGCCACGGACGGCATGCCGTGCGACTAGTATCGCCGAGGAGAGGGCAGATGGTTGCCCTGCGACCGTACGCTCCCTCGGTCGCTCAGGGAAAGGCCTATCGCCTCTCGGTATGGGCGAAGGCCGCGACGCCCAAGCCCGTTCCGAGGCGGGAGCGAAGAGGTTTGCTCGCCCGGCTGTTCGGCATCCGCAAGCGACCACTCCTCAGCGGCCAGTGGCCCATGCTCCGCCTGTCGCTGCCGGGAGTCGGTGAGAGAGCCTTCCCCCTCACCGGGGAGTGGCGCGAGTACCTGGTGGAGGGTACGATCGCCGCGAAGATGCGCCGCTCCTGGCTCAGCATCGCCCTCGACACACCCGGGACAGCGTGGGTTGATCTGCTGCAACTGGTAGAGCTGCCCGTTCCGGCGAGTCCTGCTGCCAGCTCGGCTCCCCCTCGCTGAGGGCAACTGGCCGGTTCTGCATACCGCCCTCGCGCGCTGGGCTGCCGCGGCCCTTACCCGCAGGCCTGGCCATACCGGCCCCAGTGCACCATCTCCTGGAGCGAGCGCTTGGCGGCCTGCTGGACCGGCTGATCGGGAAGGCCGACAGGCAGCACCACCATCAGGCGCATCTCCTCAGGCACACCGAGCACATGCTTGTGCTCCGCTTCAGCGCGCAGGAGCCTCCCCTCGATCCACACGCTGGCGTACCCCAGGGCGGTGATCGCGAGCAGCATGTTCTCAGTGGCCGCGGCGACGTCCTCGAGCCAGAAGGGCGACTTACCCGGGTCTGCGGCAATGGCGATGGCCAGCTCGACCTGGCCGATGCACTCCTGTGCTTGCGCCAGCTTCCCGAGCGTGTCCGGCTCCTTGATGACGATGAAGCAGATCGGCTGGCGGTTCATTCCCGATGGCGCTCGCCGGCCCGCGTCTAGGATACGATCTAGGTCGGCATCGGGCACCTCCGCCGGCCGAAGCCGGCGCACGGAAGCGCGCTTGGTGATAGCTTCGAACAGCTCCACTGTTGCCTCCCTGCGTGCTTCGTCCTGGACCCTGGCTTTTCGGCGCCGCCGGCCTTCACTCCTGTAGAGGGGAGGGCCGGGGGGCTGGGGCATCGCTATGACAATCGCCGACCCGGGTCGGCAGGCGGCGGGCAAGCGAGCACGAAGATGGGCTCCAGGCGCGATTCCTGAACAAGGAGGCAAGGAGAAATGGCGAGGGCGAGGGACATCATGACTACCCAGGTGGTCACCGTAGAGGGGATGGCCAGCGTCTCCGAGGCCGTCAGACTGATGAAGGAGAAGGGCGTCCGGGCGCTGATCGTGGACCGGCGGAGCGAAGAGGACGCTTACGGGGTCCTGACCCAGCGCGATGTGGCCTACCGAGTGGTTGCGGAGGGACGTGACGCGGACTCCGTGCGGGTGCACGAGGTCATGACCAAGCCCCTGGTAGTGGTGAACCCCGACCTGGATGTGAAGTACGTGGCGCGGCTGATGAAGCAGCAGGGGCTATCCCGGGCCCCGGTCCTGTTCGAGCAGAAGCTCCAGGGGATCGTCTCCATCTCCGACATCATCGAGAAGGCGATGTAGCTT
>Ga0315307_1000087_pt1 | contig 35733 bp, 30 predicted proteins | sample TDP2_MG_FD_203079 | JGI IMG/M metagenome (GOLD analysis project Ga0315307, IMG submission 203079) | Freshwater sediment microbial communities from Lake Towuti, South Sulawesi, Indonesia - TDP2 | ecosystem: Environmental > Aquatic > Freshwater > Lake > Sediment | place: Indonesia: South Sulawesi...
CGCCCAGATGAACTGGCCGTAGTGGCTGAGGAACGGCAGCCAGCCTCGGCCCCTGGTGCGCCGACGTTCGGGAGTGAGCCCGTGCTGGTTCAGGATGCGCTTGACGCTGGTGCGGCCGAAGCGGGAGCCGCCCAGCTTCCGCATCTCTCCGGCGATCTTGCCATAGCCCATCCACCGGTTCTCTCGGGCGATCCTGAGCACCAGCTGCTCCATCTCTGGGGGGATCTCAGGGGGACGGCCTGGCTTCCTCCTGGACAGGAGTCTCCAGTGTCGCCGCACGATCGCCCGGTGCCAGCCGCTCCCCCCTCACCAGCGACGGCCGCTTGCCCACCTGCCGCTGCAGCACCAGGACCTGCTGGTAGAGAGCCATGACCAGCCGGGCGCGGTCATCCTGAGAGAGCAGCCCGAACATGAGGTAGACAGGGGAGAACAGAACCAGAATCAGGTGCCAGAAGATGCCGGGAGGATGCCGCAGACCACGCTGGAAGTCAGTCCCAGCCCAGGGTTTGGAAAAGCCAGGCCACTCCTGCCTACTCCTAGCACACGGATTAGTTTCGGTACACTACGCCTGGAGGATCGCTACCAGCGCCGCTCCACCCTGGTCGCCTCTCAACTGCCGGTCGCCAACTGGCACGAATACTTGGGCGATCCCACCCTCGCCGACGCCATCCTGGACCGCCCGGTCCACAATGCCCACACCATCGCGCTCAAAGGAGAGTCCATGAGGAAACGTCACAAGCCCTTGCAGGCTAACCAGAAAACGGGTACAACAGACACCAAGTGAACGACCCCGCGTCGTCGCTTCGCTCCGACCAAGCAGGCCGGTCGCTGTCAACCGGAACGGCCGGCCGGTTTCCTTCGGAACGCGTGGCCGCTTTCACCGGAATGCGGAGCTACTGCCTAGGGGAAGGGGCTGAGGACATGGCGCAAACTGCGAGTTTCTCGCCGCTGGTCGATCTGAGTAACCTGCTGTCCGCCGCTCGGAAGAACAGATACGCGGTAGCTGCTTTCAACGTCTTCAACGCGGAGAGCCTGCAAGCCACCTTCGCGGCCGCGAAAGAGGAGTGCGCTCCTATCATCGTCCAGACCTGGCGGGGAGACCTCGAGCACATCGGCATCGGGCTGCTGGTCGACATGGTGCGATGGCTGGCCAAGGACTCTGGGCTGCCCGTCTGCCTCCATCTCGATCACGGCCGGGACCTGGACACGATCTTCGCTTGCCTTGAAGGTGGCTTCTCATCGGTGATGTTCGACGGCTCGAATCTGGCCTTCGACGAGAACCTCCGTATCACGAAGCAGGTCAAGCAGGCAGCGGGCGAGCGCGGCGTCTCGGTAGAGGGGGAACTGGGCGTCGTCGGCCGGGCCGACGCTCCTCCGACGCCCGAGGAGAGGGAAAGGCACCTCTCCAAACCTGAGATGGCAGAGGAATTCGTGGCCAGCACCAGGGTAGACGCCCTCGCTGTTGCGATTGGCAACCTCCACGGCGTCTATAGGGGCACACCTCAGCTCGACTTTCAGAGGCTGTCGGAGATCGCCCGGCGAGTCCCCATCCCTCTCGTCTTGCACGGGGGCTCGACGACCCCGGCCGATGACATCCAGCGAGCCGTCGAGGGCGGCATCTGCAAGGTCAACGTCGCTACCGAGCTCTACCAGGCCTTCGACAAGGGAGTGAGAGCAGGGCTAGAGAAGGCCGGTGGGCGCGTCTGGCCCGCCGGCGTCCTGCAACAGGCGAGGGAGGAAATGCGCCAGCTCGCCCGCCACTGGATCAGCCTGGTGGGTGCGGCCGGGAGAGCGCAGTCATGAGAGCAGCTCGGCTCTACGCCCCTCATGACCTGCGAGTGGAGCAGGTAGAAGACCCTCGGCCCGATTCCAACCAGTTCCTGGTTCGGATCAGGGCCTGTGGCATCTGCCCCAGCGACTTGAGGGCGTATTCGGGCGTTCGCCCTCTCCGTACGACCCCCACCACGCCAGGGCACGAATGGGTGGGAGAGATCATCGGCGCCGGAGGGAGCGCCACCGGATTCCAGCTCGGCGACAGAGTCGCGGCAAGCTGGCTGGCCCCGTGTGGCCGCTGCTACTTCTGCGGCAGAGAGCAGTTCAATCTGTGCGAGAACAAGCGCGCGGGCCAGTCCAAGGGGGGCTTCGCCGAACTCGGGGTCGCCTCGAGAGCCCATCTCTACAAGATGCCGGAAGGTCTCTCTTTTGTCTCCGCCGCCTTTGCCGAGCCGCTTGCTTGCTGTCTCAATGGCCAGGACAACAGCCGGATACTTGCTGGTGACACGGTCGCAGTTGTGGGGGCAGGCCCCATCGGGCTGCTCCACCTCCAGGCAGCGAAAGCGAGGGGCGCCCGGGTAGTCTCCTGCGACTTGCTGCCAGACCGCCTGGAGACCGCTCGGCGCGTGGGGGCCGATCACGTGGTGAATTCCAGCCAAGCCGACCCCGCCCAGGCGGTGCTCGACCTCACCGATGGCAGAGGGGCCAATGCTGTCATTGTCGCGGTCGGCTCTCCGCAGGCCATTGCACCTGCTCTCCGCATGGCAGCGCCGAGGGCGACAGTGAACCTCTTCGCTGGTACCTACCCGCCCACTACCATTGACCTCGATCCGAACCTCATACACTATCGCGAACTCGCCCTGTGTGGAAGCTGGGATTACCAGCCGAAGCACTTCCAGCAGGCGCTCGATCTCCTCGGCGCCGGAGCCGTCGCAACCGGTCCTTTGGTCAGCCATCTGCTCCCGCTGGAGCGGACCAGCGACGGCTTCGAAGCGGTCGCGTCGCGGCGGGGCCTTAAGGTGGTCATTGAGATGGGAGGCTGAGCGTTGGGGGCGACGCCGACCTACCTCTTGGGCGTGGATCTCGGCACCAGCGCCTGTAAGGCCGTCGTCTTTGACTCCGTTGGCGAGGCAAGGGCAGGGGCGGAGGCTGAGCTTGAGGTCCTGCATCCCAGACCCACTTGGGCGGTGGCGAACCCCGAGCACTGGTGGGAGACGGCGGCCCGGGTCATCAGGGAGGCGGTTTCGCAGTTCGGGCTGCCGCCCTCTCGCATTGCCGCGGTGGGGCTAACCGGCCTCATGCACGCGCCCGTTCTGCTCGATGAGAACGGGGCCTCCGTGGCGCAGGCGATTCTGTGGATGGACCAGCGCTGTCGTTCGCAGTGTGCGCGACTGCAGACGGAGCATGGAGACGCCTTCCGCCAGGTCACCGGGGGCTCACCCTCGACCACCGCCAGCGCAGGCAAGCTGCTCTGGCTGGCCGAGAACGCGGCCGATACCGTGAAGCGAGCGCGCCGCTTCATGCTTCCCAAGGACTACCTCAGATACCGGCTCTGTGGCGATTGGGCAACTGACCCTGGCGACGGCGCTGGCACTGGGCTGATGGACCGGCAGCGGAATGAGTGGTCAGCAGAGTTGGTAGCGCTGGTGGGCCTTTCCCTCGACATGATGCCTCCCCTCAGACCTTCTACGGAAGTGCGGGGAGCAGTGACCGAAGAAGCTGCGAGCCAGTGCGGGCTGGCCGAGGGCACCCCGGTGGTCTGCGGCAGCAACGATGTCTCCTGCACTGTTCAAGGAGCGAACGCGCGCCGGCCCGGGCAGCTCACGCTCTACCTGGGCACTGCGGCCTGGCTGTGCCTCGGACAGGCACATGGCCGGCCTCTCTTCCTCGGATTCGCCGCCACCTCGGCCTCATGCCTCAAGTGGTGGCGGCAGGCTTCCGGCGGCCCGGCCAGCTACGATGAGTTGCTGAACCAGGCCGCCGACTCTCCCCCCGGCGCCGGCGGCTTACTATTCTTCCCCCACCTCATGGGAGAGAGGGGGCCGGTGCCCGACCCCCAGGCCAGGGGAGCCTTCGCTGGCCTGACCCTGGCTCACCGCGGATCGGACATGGTCAGGGCCATCCTGGAGGGAGTGGGCCATCACCTGCGCCAGATGCTCGGGGCCCACGAGGTCACCGCTGATGAGATCTTCGCCGTGGGCGGCGGAGCGCGCAGCCCTCTCTGGCTCCAGATCATCGCCGACATCACTGGCAGGCCGGTTCGCCGTGCCCGGGTGCTCGAGTCTGCTGCCCTCGGCGCGGCGATGCTCGGCGGTGTCGGGGCGGGGGTCTTCCCCAGCGCGGACGAGGCCAGCTCGCGCTTGGTCAGGCCAGGCGACCTCACTGCACCCCGCAAGGCCCTCGTCACACGCTACGGGCGGCTCCACCAGCTTTGGCAACAGGTGGATGCGGCCTTGCAGCGTTTCCATGGGGAGTTCCCCGAGGAGGATGAGCCATGAAGGCAGGGATGTATGTCTCTCCCGGCAAGCTCGGTGTCAAGGAAGTGCCGGACCCAGTGCTCAACCCCGGAGAGGTCCTGGTCAGAGTCAGAGCTGCTGGCATCTGCGGCAGCGACCTTCACGCGTACCGCGACTCTTGCCGATTCAGCGGCGTGACTGACGGGGTGGCAGGACATGAGCTGGCCGGGGATATCGTCGCAGTGGGGAAAGGAGTGGACGGGGCTCGCCTGGGCGAGCGCGTCGGCATCGAGCCCTTGCTCGGCTGCGGGGAATGCGCCTGGTGTGCCGTCGGCGACTACCACCTGTGCCCGCGGTTGGCTCACATTGGGGGCGCCTGGAGGGGCGGATTCGCCGAGCTGAGCAAGGCCCCCGCGGAGAAGGCCTATCGTCTGCCAGACTCGGTCTCCTACGAGGAGGCGGCGATCCTCGATTGCGTCGCCTGCGGGGTGCACGCGATGCAGCGGACGGCCGTCACCCTCGGGGAGAGCGTCGTCGTGCTGGGCGGCGGGGCCATCGGTCTCTCTGTTCTGGAGTGCGCCAAGTGGGCCGGTGCCTCGTTCGCCGTACTCTCCGATCCGATGCCCAAGGCGCGGGAGCTCGCTGAGCAACTCGGTGCCGACCTTACTGTTGATCCTGCCAGCGCCGACGCGGCGGAGACGGTGCTCGCGGCTACGGGCGGCAAAGGAGTAGACCTGGTGATCGAGGCCGTCGGCGGCCGTGCCCCTACCTTGACGCACGCTGTCAAGATGGTCAGGCCAGGGGGGCGACTCGGCTATCTGGGCAGCTTCCAGGTGCCCCAGGAGTTGGAAATGGGGAGGCTGCTGAGACGAGAGATCACCATTGTCCCGATCTGGAGCTACGCCAGATGGGGCGCGGCCACCGAGTATCAGCTCGCGCTCGACGGGGTGGCGCACGGGAGAGTTGCGGTTGCGCCCATGGTGACACACCGCTTTCCACTGGACCAGATTGACGACGCCTTCCGGGCGGCAGCGAACAAGGAGGCCTCTGGCGCCGTGAAGGTCATTGTCATCCCCTGAGAGCGAGAGCGGCCGACGTCTCCCAGGCTGCCCCTGCGAAAGGGGAGGGGAAGCTGTCTGAAGCCGTCAGGTGACACTGGGGTCGCCCTGAGCGGTCTTGCCGGGAACAGTCAGGTCAGGCAACGATGCCGGATCTTGCCAGCGTGAGACCGGGATGACGGCACAATAGCGGCGAGATGGCGTGTGTCAGCGTGCGCGTGTACCGCGGGATAGAGTGCGAGGCAGGAACAGAGGGCAGGCAGTGGGCGCCGATAGGGCCCGAGACGGAAGGCGGTGATGCGGGTGTCCGGGAAGAAGCGACGCTCGATGTTAGCAGGAACGGCCTTCGCCGCCTTGGGCGGGACCGACCAGTGCTGCCCGGCGTGAATCACATCCGGAGGCGCGCCTCTGAGGGTCGTGTGCGGCAGCCAGGCATTGTAGTAGCAGGTGAAGTCTGCCAGCAGTTGCTCCAAATGATCCAGGCCTCTGATCACCGGCACCCGTCTGAGCCACTCGCACTTCAGCGTGCGGATGGGGCGCTCGGTCACCGCAATGGAGCCCTGCTTTCCCACCGCCCCGAACCGCTGCTTGACATCCCATCGCCAGACCAAGTCGCCGAACACCTCGGAGGTGAACACGCCTTCCTGGTCGGTGATGATATGCTTGGGCGCCCCGTGGCGGCGGAAAGCAGTCGCCAGCGCCTCCACCAACCAGCCGGCATTGGGGCCCTCCAGGGGACAGCAGGCGACCACCTTGCGAGAGAAGTGGTCGATTGCCACCAGCGCCCAGGTGAGCCAGACAAGCCATCTGCGCACCCGGGTGCGGTCCACGCTCCACACGTGATTGGAATAGCGAGCTACGATCTGCCGGGGCTTTTTCTCTTCAGGCTTCCCGGCCGCAGTGCCGGGCGTGTCTTTGGGTCGCGGTCTGGGCCGCAGCAGGATGTTGCGGACCGTCGAAGCCGCCAGGAACATGCCCAAAGTTGCCAACACCAGGGCAATATGGCGCCGGCCCCAGTCAGGGTTGGCCAACCCCACCTCCCACACCAGTCGCTCCAGCTCTTCAGCAGTGCGGCGCGCAGAGAGCCGGCACTTCTGTCCGCACAGCCCGATCCCGTCCTGCAAACGCCGCAGCCAGCGCCAGACCGTGGAGCGGGCCACACCAAGGCACTTGGGGATCTGGCGGCGCGAGATGCCGAAGTACTCCACGCACCACAAGATGTGCAGCCGCTCTGAGAGCGAGTAAGGCTTCCTGAGGCCGGCGGCCTTCAGGCACCGCTGGGCACAGGCCAGCCGTTCCCTCAGAAACTCCACCCTGTCCCGCAGCACAACGTTCTCTGCCAACACCCTCGCGCTATCACCCGAAGCCTTCCCCGCTTGCTCCAGGGCAGCCGCCGACTCCTCCCCGGCTTCATCGGCCCTCGGCGGGCACAATGTGCACCTGGTTCATGCCGGGGGGGTGGAAGGCGATGGCCTTGCCATTGGGCGCATAGAAGGCGGAAACCTCAACCTGATAGATCAGCTCGATGGTGGAAGGGGTGACGACCTCCGCAGGCGGGCCATCCAGGACGATGGCACCGTGGTGAAGCAGGGCCACGCGAGTGGATGCCAGCAAGGTATGCTCTGGGTGATGGGTGGCCTTGATGATCGCATACCCATCGGCTGCGAGGCTGCGCAGGAGCCCCAGGAACCTGAGCTGGTTGCCGTAGTCAAGGTTGCTGACCGGCTCGTCCATGATGAGTATGCGCGCGCCCTGGGCCAAGGCACGAGCGATCAGGGCGAGCTGGCGTTCGCCGCCAGAGATCTCGGTGTAGGGGCGCTCCGCCAGATCGGCGATGCCCAGCCGGTCCAGCATCCCCATCGCGACACGATGGTCGCGACGGGTGGCGGACCGGACCAGGCCGGTGTGCGGGAGACGTCCGAGCACCACGATCTCTCGCACCGTATACGGGAAGGGCGTGACATGCGTCTGGGGTACATAGGCGAGGTACTGTGCGAGTTCCCGGCGCGGGTAGTGCCTCAGCAGTTTCCCGTTGAGGGAGACGCGGCCGGACTTGGGCTTGGACAGCCCCAGCAGCAGCCGTAGGAGCGTCGTCTTCCCGGAGCCGTTTGCACCGAGGAGCGAGACCACCTCTCCAGGCCGGACCGTCAGCGTGACGCCGCGGAGCACGTCACGACCCGGGTAGGCGAAGTGGACCTCCTGCGCCAGCAGCTCCAGAGACTCAGGCATCAGGGACTCGCTCATAGCCATCCCTTGCGTGCGCGGCGCACCACGAGCAGGAAGACGGGAACACCGAAAAGGGCGGTGAGGATGCCGATGGGGATCTCCACATTATACAGGGTCCGCGACACGCTGTCGGTGGCGAGAAGGAAGATGGCCCCCAGACAAGCGCTGGCGGGGAGCAGACGGACGTTGCCGGGGCCGATTGCCAGACGCGCAACATGAGGGATGATCAGCCCCACCCAGCCCACCATCCCGGCCAAGGAGACGGTGGCCGCCGAGATCAGGGTGGCGACTGCGATCACGCTGTAGCGCACGATGGTCACGGGCACCCCCAGGGAACGGGCCTCGTCGTCGCCCATGGACAGAGCATCCAGCGCCCGGCCCAGGCTGGCGAGCGCTACTATGCCCAGGGTCATGGGCAGGACCACCTTCCCGATGACGTTGATGTCCCCAAGCGATAGGCTGCCCATCAGCCAGTACTCGATGGCCGGGAGCTTGTTGGAGGGATCGGCCACGAATTTGGCGGCCGACAATAGGGCGGTGAACAGAGTGCCACTGATGACGCCACCCAGCACCAGCATGATGATGGAGGCCCCGCCGGCCAGGTTGGCAATAGCCACTGCCACCGCGACGGCAACGACCCCCATGGCAAAGGCCATCACCTGAACCACCAGCCAGTCGCCGGAGACGAGGATGCCAACCGCCGCGCCGAACGCGCCCCCGGCGAGCACGCCCATCAACTCCGGCGAAACCAACGGATTGCGGAACACCGCCTGGTAGGCTCCCCCAGATGTGGCCAGTGCCGCCCCCACAAGGACTGCGGCCAGCACTCGCGGCAGCCGGATCTGCACGATAACGTTGTATAGCAGGTCGTAAGCGTCTTTCGGCATCTCCTTGAGGCCGGTGGCCGCGAGCAGAAAGCTTGCGATATCCTTCACTCGTAGCGGGTAGCGACCAACCAGCAAGGCGGCCAAGACTGCCGCCGCCAGTAGCCCCAGGAGCAGGATAGTCCAGCGCATCCGGGACCCGAGGCCATCTCGTCTGAGAACCCCTTCCGCCCTGCTGCGTATCTGTGTGCTCACCTGTTCCATTGGTGGTCGGCTTCAGCTAGCTGCGCGGTTAGGGCTTGGCGTCGGGATAGTAGCCGTATTTCGCAAAGATCGCTTTCCCCTCTGGGCTGCGCAAGAAGGCGATGAAGCAAGCTGCGGCCTGGGGATCTTGGCTGGTCGCCAACACCAACCCGATGATCGGCAAAGGCTTTGCTAAGTCGGCTGGGAGGGCGATCGTCTCCACCCTGTCGGGCGCCCATTTCGAGAAGGCCGCCCACCCGAGGGCCGCCTCCACCTTGCGGGAGATGAGCAAGGCGGCAACCTTGCTGCAGCAGTCGCCGCGGGCGACGACATTGCGATGCACGGCATCGGTCAGACCGGCCTTTTGGAGCAGCTCTTCCGAAACTTGGCCCAATTGAGAGGTTGCCGGATCGCCCAGGCCCACTTTGACACCAGGCCGGGCCAGGTCCGAAAGCGTAGCAATCTTCTGCGGGTTGCCCTTCGGCACCGCGATGGCGATCTTCAGGTAGCCGATGACTTGCTGTGCACCCTCCCGCGCAAGCCCTTCCCTCTTCGCACTCTCATAGGCATCCGTGCGACCACTGAAGAACAGATCGCCCTTCTGCTCTTTCGCTTGTACAAAGGCCTGCTTCGGCTTGCAGTAAGTCACCTTCACCGCGATACCCGTGGTCTGCCGGTAGACACGCACGGCCTCGTCCAGGGCCGAGCGGATCGAGTCGGAGGAGAACGCAAGCAGTGGCTTCTGCGCGCTCCACCCGGGCACCACCATCGCGCCAAGCGCGATGAGACAGAAAAGAGCCGATAAGCAGTCAACGCGCTTCATCACATACGCCTCCCCATTATTCCAGCCATTTGTCCAGATCGGCGTCGGCCACTTCCACGCCCATGAAGAGCTGGTGGAACTCCCGGATCCTCCGGCGAATGTCGACGCGATACTGGTCGGGGTAGAAGAGACTGGCCAGCCACTGCACGCCCAGGATGCGCATGACCGCCGGTGGGCGGTCTATCCAGTTGTACGGTGTCCGGGGGACAGTGTAGATTCTATGGTTGGCGACAGCTTTGACCTTCTGCCAGCGCGGGTCACGGTACGCGTTCCTCGCGAACTCCGGCTCCTGGGAGATGATCACCTCTGGGTCGTAGAGCAGCACCTGTTCCAGACTCAGCTTCTCCATACCCTGGTGAGTCTTCAGCTCTCCGCGATGGACTATCGCTCCCCCGGCCAGGCGGATCGCATCCGCATGCAGAGACCGGTCAGACTCCGTGGCCAGGCCATCGGCGGACTCGGCGTAGTACACGCGGATCCGCCTATCTCGTGGAATGGCCGCCACGGTCTTCTCCACCTCGGCGAGCACGCGCTTCGCGTAGGCACTCAAGCGCTCCGCCCGGCTCTCGTGACCTAAGAGCCGGCCCAAGAACTCGATGCCCGCGGGGTACTTGGGGATGCTGTCAATATCCAGGAAGACTACCGGAAGGCTGATCCTGGCAAAACGCTCCTCGGTCCTCTGGTAGTCGCGGCCCTTGCTGCCCATCGCCAGTACTAGGTCTGGCTTAAGTGCCAGGATGGCCTCCAGGTTCACCTGCGGGCGCTCTCCGCCGGGAGGTTGCGTCGCCAGCAAGGGCAATCCCGCCACCTCCTTGCGCACGAACCGCATGTCCTCTTCCCGGAACGGCAGGCAGCCGGGCTGAAGGCCAAGCTGTAAGTCGGGAGCGACCATGTAGAGCAGGACGGTGGTATAGGGGTCGGACGAGTATACCTTGGTGATCTTGTCGGGGATAGTCACCTTCCGGCCAGCCATGTCGGTGATCTCCCGTCCCCAGACCGATGACAACGCGGTCAGAGCAAGCAGACAACTCAGACAGAACCGGCATACCGGCGTGTTCCTCATGAAGTACCTCCTGATGGTAGCGGCCATGGCAGCAATAGAAATCATTGGTGACACGTTCCTGATGATCATTCCTCTCCTCCTGTTCCCGACTGCGCGAATCGCTGTGACATCCACATGGCTGAGTCATGCGGGCACGGACAGAATGCTCAAGGGAAAGACGGCGCCAATAACGCGACAGGCCTTCTCGCCTGCATCATCTCACTCCCCGGCGCGTCGTCCTGCCTCAGCATGACTCCTTCACGGGTTGACCAGCCGGAACCGGACGCGGAAGATGATGGTCGTGGTCACCGGTTCTCCGTCCTTGAGGGCCGGCGCGAATCTGGCGCGTCTAACGTGAGCAGCGGCGGTCTCGTCGAAATCGCCTCTGCCTGAGGAATGCGCGAGCGTCACCGTTTCAGGCATGCCGGCGCTTAACACCGTGACGCGCAGCACGACGACACCCTCCGCGCCTTGCTTGCGGGCAGGCTCCGGATACGGCGGCTCGGTCCAGTTGAGCACGCGCGGAGGCGATGAAGGCCCCTTGGGTTTCGGGGGTGGAGCAGGCGCGACCACTGGCTTTGGAAGCGGAGCAGGCGCGGCCGCTGGCTTGGGGGCCGGCAATTCCGGGGCAACCTCCATGCTCGTGGGGCTTGTGCCAGATGCTCTGGGGTCAGTGCTGCTTCCAGTGCCGCCAAGGCCATACTCGCCGGGCGGGCCGGCCGAGAGTGAATCGGCGCGGTCGAACAGCGATGGCGTTGCCAACACCGGCGCCGACACCTCGGATGCCTTGACCACCACCTCTCGTGGTAGCACTGGCAACTCGGCGGTCGTCTCGGCCTTTGGCCTCTGCGGCTTGACGAATGCTTCGTCAGGCAGGACGATCCGCCCGCGCTTCGGAGCGGCCGTGTGTGGCTTCGGCTTCGGCGTTGCGACGACGGTCGGCTTGGCTCGTGGTTTGGCGGGCGGCGGAGGGGGCGGCCGGGAGGGCAAGGTAGCGAGCTCGAGATCGAGTCTCTTCTCGTCGCAGAGCTTGGGGCAAACCACCTTCCCCACATTACAGAGGCAGTCGCCCCACCGATCGGCCGCGTAGAGGATGCCGCCGTGAACAACGAAGGAGGCCACCAGAGCGAGGCCGGTGATCCGGTCAACGCCGACGCGAACATGTGAGCCGGGGATGGCAATCGCCATGGCGCAAGCCTCCTACTTCCTGGAGCCCCGCTCAGGCCGCTCGGTTGCGAGCGAGACGTGCCGCAAGCCGACCAGCCTCGCCGCGTCCATGATCCAGATGACCTTGCCGTAGGTGGCCTGCCGGTCGCCGCGGATCACGACCGTCTTCTCAGGAGCGGGGATGCGGCGCGCCGCCTCCATCAGCGCCTGTGTGAGTCCGTCCTCTGACACGGGCGTATCGCCGATGCGCATCTCGCCCGCGCTATTCACCAACACCGTGATCTCGTTCTGCTCCTTCGTGACGAGCTCGCTGCTCACGGCGGGCGGAAGCTCAACCTGCATCGCCGGTTCGGCGACGAAGAACGTCGCTGTGACCATGAAGATGATGAGCAGCACCAGCATCACATCGGTGAGGGGCGTGATGTTGATCTCGGAGATGATGTCGCTGCTCTCGCGCTGCACAGACACCGCCATATTAGGTCTCCCGAACGGCAAGGCTGATCACCTCGGCCGCGGCAAGCTCCGCTCGTCTCAGCAGGCGCGACTGCCAGGTGACGAACACGTTGTAGATGATCACAGAGGTGATGGCGACAGCCAGGCCAGCCGCGGTCGCGACCAGCGCCTCGGAGATGCCAGCCGCGACCACAGCCGGGCCGGCTGCGCCAACCTGGCCGATGTCCCGGAAGGCGCGGATGATCCCGAGCACCGTCCCGAAGAGACCGATGAAGGGACTGATGTTCCCGATGGTGCCGACGATGCTCAGGTGCGCGCTGAGACGAAGCCCCTCCGCTGACAGCACAGTGCGGACTCGCTCCTCGACTTCAGCCCGCGGCAACTCTCGGTGCCGGAGGACCGCGGCTATCGCTCGCACCCCAGGTGCCGGCGCCTCCGGCCACTGCGGGTGGGGGTTGCCTGTACGAGGGAGGGCTGTTCGGGCGTGGGCGACGAGCTCCTGCGGGTCCCGATCAGCGCGCCAGAAGTGCCAGAGTCGCTCCACCAGAATGGCAACGCTCAACAGAGAGCAGAGCGCCAGCGGGTACATGACGATTCCGCCTTGCATGAGCAATCGGAACATGGGATCACCTCCTATCCTGATACCGGCTGGGCCGAGACTGACGCCGAGCGGCTCCGCAGCCGCATCACGAGATACACGGGTATGCCCGCGGCAAGGAATCCGGCGAGCCAGAGCATATCCCCGGGGTTGCCCAGCAGGTGGTTGATCATCAGCGCGATCGAGGAAAGGCAGAAGATGGCTGGCACCCAGGGATAGCCCCATGTTCGGTAGGGCCTCGGCGCCTCCGGCGCGCGACGACGCAGCACGAAGACCGCTGCGCCGGTGATCGCTGAGAGCAGCCAGATGACGAGGACAGTGAATGCCAGAATCCGACCGAGGGTGGCGCTAAGAACGATGATGCACGCTAGAGCCGCTTGGGCAGCGATGGCTGCCACTGGCACGCGTGTTCGCGGGTGGACCGAGCCCAGCACGCGGGGGAAGAGCCCGTCTTGTGCCATCGCGTAGTAGATTCGCGGGCCGACCATGACGGTGGCATTGAGCGATCCCAGGATGCAGACCAGGATCGCCAGAGTCAGGATGCCAGATAGGCCGGGGCCGAGCAGCGAGTTCGCCACATCTCGGGCGGGGGCGCTCGACGCTGCCAGTCCAGCCGCGGGGATCCCGTAGAGCAGCGCAATGTTGAACAGCAGGTATAACACAATGACAAGAAACGTCCCGAACACGAGCGAGCGCGGCACGCTGCGCTGAGGATGGCGCACCTCTGCTGCCATGTAGGTGGCTGCGTCCCATCCCAGGTAGGCGAACGATACGCCAATGAGAGCGGCGCCGAACTCCGCGAGCCCGGCGCCGCCCCCGATCGGCGCACTGCCACTGAGGTTGGCCCAGCTCCCCCGCCCGGCAGACAGTCCAAAGCCGGCAATGCCGACCAAGGCGGCGATCTTCAGCCCAGTGAGGAGGTTCTGGGCGCCGCTGCCCGTGCGCAGTCCGAGGCCGTTGATCACCGAGAGGGCGACGATCAGGCCGATGGCAAGGAGGTTCGCAGAGGCGAGGCTCCATCGGAAGAAGGGTGTCTCGACAGTCCAGAGAGCATGCCCGGTCCACGCGGAGGGTAGATACGCCATGAGACCCAGCGCGACGAACGCGATGGAGCCTGGGAAAGACGCGAGGAATGACAGCCACCCGTCGAGGAAGCCGACGAGCGGACCATATGCCTCCCGAAGGTAGACGTAGTGGCCGCCGGCGCGGGGGATGGCTGCGCCCAGTTCGGCATATGTCAAGGCGCCGGTGAGCGCCATGATCCCTCCGACAAGCCAGGCGCCGAGGATGAGCGAAGGGGTCGGCAGATGCTTCGCCACCTCGCCGGTGGTCAGGAAGATACCGCTGCCGATCATGCTGCCCACGACCAGCAGGACGCAGTCCGCGAGGCCCAGGCCGCGCGTGAGCCCGACTGGCTTCTGCGGGGCAGCCGCTTCCTGCGGCGCTTCAGCTACCGCATCACCGATTGTCATCATGGGGATACCTGCTTCCCAGTTGACGGGAGCATCTGTCCAAACGCAGAAACGAGGCCGACAGAGGCAGCCATTGCAGGGGGGAGATCGGGCCCGGCGCGCAATCCCTCATGGCTGACCAGTCTCCTTCCTGATCTCGACCCAGTTTCCGCCCTCGCGGATGACCCCATAGCTGCCGATGCCAGCTCTGGTCATGAGCGCGTCGTAGGAGAGGACCGGGAACGGGAATCCGGACTTGCTCGCCTGGGGAGACGCCGGATCAACGCCGTACCAGGCTTCGCGCCTGCCGCCGCGGATCTGGCTTTCCTCCTCCGCGGACGTGTAGCGCCCAAAGCCGCCGCCGATGAAGGCCACCCCGCCGGGCTTGAGCACTCGGTAGATCTCCTTCACCGCGAGGACCTGATCGCGCAGGAACGGGATAGTGCCCTTGGACATCACCAGGTCAATGGACTCATCGGCGAAGGGCAGGCTGTGCGCGTCAGCGCAGACAAACTGCGCCCGGTCGCTCAGCCCCGCCTCCTTGGCTTTGCGTTTTCCCGCCTCGATCACCTCCGGCTCGATATCGAGGCCGATCACCGCCAGATCGGTCATCTGGGCGAGCTTCACAGCCATCTCCCCGCTCCCGCATCCGATGTCCAGCGCTGTGCCCTTCGTGATCTTGTAGTCATCTATCAACTGCTGGCAGATGTTCTGGTAGGCTTTCATCATGCGGCTGCGGCCGCCGGAATCGTCATCGGCACTACGGGTGCCATCGTCCAGCATCAGGCCGTGAGACAGGTAGACCCGCCGAGCGCGCGGATCACCGCCGAGGAAGTCCACAAGCGCCTGCGCCTCTACAGGCGAATCGGTCTTCGGGGTCGCAAAGGCGGGGACGAGCGCGGCCAGCTCGGAGCCATACCGGCTGACGGGAAGTCGGATGACGACGGGATTGAGCAGGTTCCCGGCCACGCCATAGTCCCACCCGAGGACAGCGTCCACCTCCCCCTTGGCCAGCAGCTCCATCATGGTGTCGCTGTCCTGCAGCACGGCCGAGAACCGCTCCTCCTTGCCCTTCAGGATCTTCTCTCCTCGCCAGGCGCAGAAGCTGGTCTTGCCCCACTTGAGTTCTGGGCGATCCATATCCGCCAGCCCTGTCACCTGGCGTGGGTTCTTTGGAGGCACGATCACCGCCATGCGTCCGCAGAACAGGGGCTTGCGACTGGCCGGCACCACATATGCCTTCTCTTGCCAGATGTCGGCAGACCGATTGCAGGTAGGGATGAGTACGTCCATGTCCCCCTTTGCAGGGAACTGCATGAGCTGCGAGTGGGGGTACGGGTGAACCTGCACCTGATTCCCGGTCTCCCCTACCCAGATGGCGGCAGCCTCTCGCACTACCGGCGCGAACTCGTCATATGCCCCCACATCAATGTGGGCCCCGTATGCGGTGGAGAGAAACAGGGTGCTTGCGAGGAGCGCAAGGATCAGAACTGAGATGAACCGTGAACGCATGGCCCTATCCTGCCTTCGCTGGTACCGCGGGCTTGCGGAACTCGATCCAGGACCCGCCCTCGGTGATGTGGCGGTAGTCAGGGATGCCGGCGCGGGCCATCAGCGCCGGGACGTCGTCTAGTGCGTGGGGGAAGTTGTGAGTCCTGGCCGTCCTCTCGGAACGGGGCGGACCTACCTTTTGCGCCTCCTCCTGAGACAGGAAACGGCCGCCCCCGCCGCCCAGAAAGGCCCATCCGCCGGGCTTGAGCACCCGCATGATCTCGCGCAGCGCCAGCGCCTGATCGCGCCAGAAGAAGATGGAGCCGCGGCTCATGATCACGTCGAAGCTGTTATCGGCGAACGGCAGCGCATGAACATCTGCCGCCACCCAGTGCATGCGTGAGGCCAGTCCACACTCCTTAGCATATTGGACAGCGAGGTCAATCACCTCGGGCTCGTAGTCTAACCCCGTCACCTCCAGTCCGGTGGCCTTGGCCACCTCGACGGTTAGCTGACCTGGCCCGCAGCCCAGATCGAGGCAGTTGCTCGCACCTTTCGCGTAGTCCTCCGCGACCTGCTTGGCCACCGATAGATAGGCGGGCATCATTCTGACGCCAGCGCCCTCCTTATAGCCTTCGGCACGGGAGCCATCGCTGGTCATGATGGCGCGCGCCAGCTTCGCACCTCTGGCCTGCTCTGACTTGTCGCAGAACTGGAGCAGCGCCTCGGCGTCGGCAAGCTGTTTGGTGCCTCGCACCGCGAAGCCATGCCCGGCCACCGCCGCATCGTCGCCTGCGACCGAGCGAGGGACGCGAATGGTGACCAGCTCCGGACGCAGGCGGCCAAGGCTGTCCATCCCGATCACAGCATCCAGTTGGCCCGCTTCCAGGCGGTCCAGAAGCGAATCCATTGAGGCCTCGCTAGCAACGGCCTTCGCCCTGAGCTTCTCCACCAGAGGGCCGGAGGCGTGGCTGGTGCAAAGGCCTATCCGCAGCCCGGGCCGGTCCAGATCCTCGGCCGACATGATCCCCAGGGGATCGGCCGGAGGCAGGAACATCGCCAGGCGGTAGTAGTAGAGGACCGTATCGGATTCTGGGATGATCAGGCCGCGCTCCGTCAGCGCCTTCGTTGAGTCCGGACAGGCACCCAGCACCACGTCGAAGCGCCCGGCCTTCATTCCCTCCTCCAGGGCGGGTAATCCCTGGCAAGACGAGACCACGGCGGCATTGCTGGAACTGACCATCCAGGCGCCTACCAGGTCCTCGCTGAGGCGAGCCGGTTGCGCGGGCATGATCGCCACTCGCAGGGGCTCGGCCTCCCTCCTCTCCTCGGCGGCTTGCGAAGGCGCGCCGCCTGGCGGCGGTCCGGGCACGCCGCCACCGGGTGCTCCGGCCCGCATCGGCCCGCCGGGCCGCCCGCCCAGCGCGCTGCCGGCCGCCAGGGCGATCAGGAGCGGACAGATGATCAACATGATCAACAGCCCCGGCCGCCTTCTCATGCGATTCGCTCCTTTCGTGTGCCTCACGTGCGCCGACTCACTCCATGCTACTTGTGCGACTCAACCCGAAGGTGAAGTTGCGTCCCGGCCGTGGGAAGCCGGGCTGACTCTCATACTCCGCGTCAAACAGGTTGTTGATCCCGGCATTCAGCGACCATCCGCTCCTGATCTCGCGGGAGACTGTCAGGTTAGCGTAACCATAGCCATCGAGCGGATAGGCCAGTGCGTAGTAGCCGGAGCGGGCAGTCCGGTCGCCCACATTGGTGTAGCTCAGAGCCAGGCGGGTGCGCCTATTGGGCGCCCACCGGACGCCGAGGCTGAACTGTCCTTTGGGGGGCACCGCCAGCTGGAGAGGCCGACCCTCGGCATCCGTGGGCATCCGCGCAACTTCCTGATGCATGTAGGTGTAGTTGGCGAAGTAGGTCAGGGAGCGTATCGAGGAAATCGCTCCCTTGATCTCTCCTTCCAGCCCTGACTGGGTATAGTCAGCCTGAACCTGGACGTAGTCCGCGGACTTGCCGGGATCGCCGCCGGTCTTCAGGTAGCTGACGAAGTAGTTGCTGATGGCAGACTGGAACCACCCGATGCGTCCCATCAGGTTGCGGCTGAAATGCTTCTCGATCCCGACATCAAAGTTGTCGCTGGTCTGGTCCTTCAGGTTGGGATTGCTCGCCAAGGCGCTCTTCGTTGGGTAGACGACACCGGTTCCGTAATGAGCATAGAGGATCGCTTGCCTTCGCAGCTCGTGCTCGAGCCCGAGGGCATAGGTGGAGGTGTGCTTGCGACCCATTGGGACCTCGTAGCGACCCCCATAGAAGAGATGGGTGCGCGGCGAGATGGTCCATTCGTCCTGCGCGAAGTAGCCTGTCAGCCTGGTGTCAGTGGACGACGGCGTCTGTCGCTGGAGATCCCCGGCGGAGGAGACCAGCTTGAACTGCTGCGAGTAGCCATTCAGCCGATAGGTCTGCATCCCGAGACGCAGGTAATGGTCGCGCGCTGCCTGCAGCCGCAGTATAAGGTCCCCGCCAATCGTGTCGTCAACCTCGTCATAGAAGGGATTCACAGTCTTCTTTGGGTCGTATACGGGGTGTATAGGCCCACCGTAGGTGAAGTTATGGTGGAACCGGCTGCGGTACCAGGCCACCAGGTCCAGCCCCGAATTGGCCTTCACAAAGGGCCTGGTGTAGCCGAGGCTGACCAGCCGCTCCCGGAAGGGGTCCATGCCCCAGTAGGCCGGCCCGGTCTTGGCGAAAGCCTGCCACTCCTCGTTCCAGACATCGAAGCTGCGCTGGCCGTCAATGCTAAGCAGGGAGAACTTGACGGCGCCGCCACCCTTCAGGTCCTGGTCTGACTTGAGGAACACTCGCTGCAGCCGCCGCCCTCCAAACTCCAGGTTGCTGTTCGAGGTGTCATAGTCGGCGGCCAGGAAGAGGCCCTTGTCCGCCGGCCCCTGGCCCACAGAAATCCCACTGCGATAGTAGTCGAAGCTGCCACCCTCAAGAGAGGTGGTGGCAACACCCTTCCCCTTGCCTTTGCCGCTCTTGGTGATGATGTTGATGACGCCGCCGCTGAGGGCTTGCGGCCCGTAGATCAGGCTGGAGGAACTCCTGACCACATCCACTCGCTCCACCGCCGACAGCGGCAGCGAGTACAGGGTTCGCGCGGCGAACCCGCCGACACTGATCAGAGCGCCGTCCAGGAGAAAGGTGGCGGCGGAGCTGCTCCTGATGTTCACGAAGGTCTCGTACCTGCGCCCCTGGTGAGTGATCGAAACACCAGGCAGGAACTCGAGCGCGTCGGACAGGTTAGTTTCGCCGGTGGCTTCCAGCTCTGCGGCGTTGATCGAGGTGATCACCTCGCCGGGACTCGGCGCGAGCGATGGCACCGGCTGCTCCCCCACTTTCTTGCCAACGACCTCCACCTCGATCTCGGGCTCCTCTTCTTCGGCCGCTGCCTCGGCCTTCTCTTTCTCGCTGGCCGCGGCCGGGCGGCCCTTCTCGGGGCCAGCAGTGGTAATCTGTTCCTGGCCGGTTGCCGCACCCGAACCGGTCTCTTCAGCCGCGAGCAACGCTGTGCCGCAGACGGTGACAACCACTAAGGCCAGACAAACTCCCCAGCAGAGGTGCCGTCCCATGTATCGGTTCTCCTTTAGCATTTTGGAGTGAGCCAACTGTAGCTCATGGCAATGTAGGTCGCGGTAACACCCCGGGAAATAGCTGTGAATGGCCTTGGGTCCGGTTGTCGCGGGCCTGAGCAGGCCGGATCGCGGCGGCCCGAACCCGGGGCCACTCAGGATGGAAGTGCAAGCAAGCCCCTGACTCCGCCTTACAGCCCCTACGGAGGGGACACACAGCAGTGGTCGGAAGGCAGGCAAGGGCAGCGCAAGCGGCGCACGAACGATCTCAAGAGCTGTGAACAAACGGCGTCAGTCGGCGTTCCCGCTAGCCGCCCGCGGGGGCAGGCCGGCGAGTGGTCACGAAGCGTATCGCGCTGAGCGTGTGTTTGATCTCGTCTTCCGTATTGAACCCGGACACGCCCAAGCGAATTGTCCCCTCGGGTCTGGTGCCCAAGGCCTTGTGGATCAGCGGAGCGGCGTGAAGGCCAGCGGAACAGCGGATGCCGAATCGCGCCTCAAGCTCGTCCCGGACATCCTCGGTCTGACGACCCGCGATACGAATCGAGATGATGGGAACGCGCTCCGCGCGCTTGGCATCCCCGACAATCCGCACTCCGCGAATTCGCCTCAGGCCGCGGCGCAGGAGCCGGGCCAATCGCCGACCCTCGCGTCGACATAGCTCTCCTTCCCTCTCCTGCCAGCGCAGGGCCGCGCATAGCCCAGCGAAGGCTGACATGTCGGGCCTGCCTGTGTCGAACCCCGCTGGCAACTCGGGAGGCGTGTGCATCACCAACCCCGTTCGACTGCGGGAAGTGCTCATGAAGATTGGGGAGAGCACAAGACGAGGGTCAACATAGAGGCCGCCCGTGCCACTAGGGCCGCGCAGCCGCTTGTGCCCTGTGAACGCGACCATGTCCGCCCTCAATGCGTCTGGATGCACCGGAATCTGGCCCAGCGTCTGGGCAGCGTCAAGCAGCGTGTACGCGCCCGCGGACCTGGCAAGAGCGAAGAGAGAAGCTACGTCGAACACGCGGCCCGTGACGTTCGATGCGTGAGTCAGGACAACAAGTGTGCTTCCTCCCCCCACGGCAGAGGCAAATGACTCGTAGTTGATATCGCCGGTGGCGTCCAGGCCGACAATGGTGAGCTGGATCCGTCTGCAGTCCCGTAGGTGACACAGCGGTCTGAGCACTGACTCATGCTCAGCACAACTGGTGACCACGCGGCTTCCCCTGTACCTGCCGAGGCCGAACAGGGCGATGTTCAACGCGTGAGTAGCACCCGAGGTCAGAAAGATGCGCTCGGGGCACGGGACGTTCAGCAGGCGCGCGAGCATCTCCCTGCATTCCCACATCGGGCCTCGCTGGCCCGGCTCCTCGCCGTCACGCAGCACCGGAGGTGTCGTCAAGGCGGAGGTGACTGCCTCGGCCACGCCTGGCGCCTTCGGCCACGAGGTAGCGCCCTCATCAATGTAGATGAGGACGGATGGCACGCCCGGCTCTCGACGGGCGGCATCGAGCACCGCAGGTCTCCTCGCCATGTAGACCGTGACGTCGGCAGAGCAGCGGCTGAGCTGTGTTGCTGCGACCTCAGAGAGCGGGCAGCCAGGCAGCCGAAGCAGCAGCCGACGACGGCCCGGACTGGACCGCCCTCTCCTCCCAAGTCCATGAAGAGTCTAGTTGGCTGGGATGGCGATTCGGTGAAACCATGAGAACGAGTCTGTGAATCAGAGCCGGGCCGTTGACCCTGATGCGGCTCGCCATGCGTGGTGCAGTCCGCGTGCCGTCTCTAGTCAAGCCGAGATGCCGCAGGCGAAGCTGGAGGAGTTCCGGCGCGGCAGCTCGGTGCGGATCACCTCGAAGGAAGCGGCATCGGCGCGAGATCCACAATCTCCCCATCACGTGTGAAGGAATGGTGAATAGGGAGAGGGACATGAGGCCCAGTGAGACGGGATGTGCACGTCAGGAGCTTCCGGCCTGTCCTCGGAAGTTCATGATCTGCCCTCAGGCGGACAGATTCCGACTTCGAGGCCCACGTCCCGCATGCCGGTAGGTGGGCAACGTCTTGCTAAGAGATTCGACCGAGCGCGGAAGGCCTGTTGTGCGCCCGTACGGCCTGGTCTCACCGGCCTGGCGAGATGCGGCGCTCGGGATCGCCTCCTTGCGGCCAGCAAAGCAGGGCTAAGCGGAGGCAGTCCAAGGCGAGCTCTCGCGCCTTGGCAACCGAGTGACTGGCCAGGGCCGGGCGAACCAGCAACTCGAGGGGGTTCTCTCTCAGCAGGCCAGGGATGCACTCCTCTCTCCCCCACTTTTGTGCCTGCTTTGCCTGCGCAAGTTCCTCCTCGCTGAGCGGGTACCCCCGGTAGTACTTGTCTATCGCTCTCAGCCCGGCCGCAATCTCCGGGAATCCGGCTTGCTCCCGCTCTCGGGCCAGCGCCAGGAACACCCCTCCCCGGCGGTTCCGTTTCCTCTCGGCTCCCCCAGCTCGTTGCTCTGCGATCAGGCGTCTGAGCCGGGAGCGCGCGTCGCAGTAGGGCTTCAGATCCGGGTTGCTGCACGGGTCTTGCTTGCAGTCAGTATCGGCAATCACGGATCTCAGACAGGGGAAGCGGCGGCAGGCTCTGGCGAAGGCGCGTCTCTGGGCCGGGGAGAGGCGGGTGAGAAGCGAGTTCCTTCCCCGAGAATGCCAGGAGGCACCACTGGCGACCCCCTCTAGCACGGCCCTGACTGCCTGGCGTTCGGTCTTGGTCAGGCGCGTGTAGATGGGCACCAAGAGCAGCTGTGCCTGGTGAGACAGCCAGGCGAAGTGTTGGTCGAGACGATCCCCACCTTCCTGCCCGACCTGTTCCTCACCCAACGGCCTCTCACGCGCCTCGCCGAGGACTTCGTCGCTCTCCTCCCGGATCAGCTCCCCGCGCGGCACGTGAAGACTTGCTTCCTCGGGTGAATCCGCCCCCCAGTCATCGTCATGCGCGGGGGGCCTCTTCTTGTCGGGGGCCGCCTCAGCATCGGGCAGCAGCTGCCGCAACTCCCGTCGGAAGAGCGTCGCATAATAGGGCGCGGGGTCTCTCACCATTGCCCCCGATGTCCACTGCCGGTCGAACTGTTCCTCGACCAGCGCCTGTAACGCAGAGAGGGCAGCGTAGGCCTCCAGCTGCGGCTTGTTTGGGAGCTCTGCCCGCGCCCACGCTGGCAGTGATCCCGCCGGGAAGCTTCCCAACAGCTCCTGTGCCACGAAGGAGCCCTCATCTGGGTCTGCAAAGCCGGCTTCCCCCCGGCACGCGACCCAGTAGAGGGCCGAGCCCAGCGTGACCCGCGCGTGAAACCCGGGCGGCTCTGTCCTTTTATCTGCCATTTCGCCATCCATGGGGGTGAGATCGCTCCCCCCTGATTCTACTGCGGAGGCTATTAGGATGGCAGATGATCGGCTCAACCGGGACAAGGGAGTCATCGTTTGCGAGCAGGCAGTGCTGGCCGTGCATCAGTGGCGCCTCGACGCGCTCCGTCCCCACCCCCGCAACTACCGTCGCCATCCCGCCCACCAGCTGGCGGTGCTGCGCGAGAGCTTGCGCGTACATGGCCAGCAGAAGCCCGTCGTGGTCATGCCCGACGGCACCATCCTCGCCGGGCACGGTCTGGTGGAAGCGGCGCGGGCCGAGGGCTGGGAGGAGATCGGCTGCCACGTCTATGACGGGCCGTACCCGGAGGCCTTCCTGGCCATGGACAACCGCGCTTCGGATCTGGCCGAGGATGACGAGGAAGCTCTTGCCGTCCTGCTGCGCAGCCTGGAAAAGCAGGATCAGCTCGCCGCCGCGGGGTGGAGAGAAGACGACCTCTCGACACTGCTCCTGCGATTGGAGGTCGAGCAGAAGAGGGGCAGCGACGAGACCTTCGACACGGACCAAGCGATGGCCCAGGCCGAGCAGCAGCGGGGGCCGACGCGGGTGCAGTCTGGCGAGCTCTGGCAGTTGGGCCGCCATCGTCTGATCTGTGGCGACGCCACTGACCCCGCGAACTGGCAGCGGCTGATGGCCGGTGAACTCGCGCACGCCGTCGTCACCGATCCACCCTATGCGATCAACTACGTCGGCGGAAGGGCCGCGCAGGAAGAACGGATCTCCGCCCACCGCCGGGGAGCCGATGGCCAGGAGGCAGACACTTACTGGGACAACCTGACACCTGCACAGTACCGCCAGCTGCTCAGCGAAACCTTGAGCCTGGCCCATCAGCACTCCGACGATCGGGCCCCGCTGTATCTGTGGTTCGCGAGTTCTCACCTGCGCGATGTCCTCGACTGCCTGGCTCAGACCGGCTGGCAGGAACGGAACCTGCTGGTCTGGGTGAAGAACAACGGCACCGGGGCGCTCTTCGCCCAATACAAGCATTGGTATGAGCCCTGCTTCTACGCCCACAAGCGCGGCCAGGCTCCGCGCTGGCACGGGCCGACGAATGAGCGCACGGTGTGGGAGCACGACAAACCCACGGTCAACGATCTCCATCCGACCATGAAGCCGCTGGCCTTGATCGAGCGGGCGATCTGCAATGCCACCGAGCTGGGCCAGCTGGTGCTCGACCCCTTCCTGGGCTCCGGCACCGCCATCGTCGCGGGCGAGCGCACCGGGCGCCGCTGCTACGGCCTAGAGCTCGACCCTCGTTACTGCTCAGTGATCCTGCAACGCTGGGAGGCATTCACTCAGCGAGAGGCGGTGAGAAGCTATGGCTGAGCATGTCTGGGAACGCCAACAAGGCGAGAGCCCGGAGGCCTTCGCGGCCTTCGAATGCTATCGGCGGTTGCCCCCGGACGAGCGGTCGCTGCAGCGTGCGTGGGAGCAGTACCGGAACCGCCCCGGCAACGCGCGGGAGAGAAGCAAAGAGACCGCGGGCAAGCCCCACGGCCACTGGACCCGGTGGATGCGCCGGTGGCGCTGGCAGGAGAGGGCGCTGGCCTGGGACGAGCAAGTGGCCGCGCTCGCTCGCGACCAGGAACTCGAGAGGGAGCTGAAAGCGCGGCTGGCCGAGCAGGAGGAGGAGATTCGCCAGCGAGAGCTGATGCGCCAGGAGGCGAGAGCCGCCCGGGCGGTGGGGAGGCGCGTTCTCCAGCGGGTGCTCCAGGGAGTGGAGGGGGGCCAGCTGGAGCAGTTGCAGCTGGCCGAACTGCTGCCGCATCTCCAGAAGGTCTCGGCCCTGCTGGAGGTGGGCCAGAAGCTGGACCGCCTGTTCGCGGGGGAGCCCACAGAGCTGACCCGCCACGAGGTGCAGGCGCGGGAGATGGTGCCGAAGCTGCTGGAGATCGTGCGGGAGTTCGTGCCCGCAGAAAGGTGGGACCAACTTGCTGAGAAACTGGAAGCGCTCGAAGCCCCCAGATGAGATCCCCAGCTTGGCGGGTGAGTTCGCCCGCGAGCTGCGGGCCCAGGCCGCCCGCGCGCGGCTGGCGCGCTATCGGGAGGACCCGGCCCTCTTTGTGCAAGAGTGCATCGCCTGGGGCCCGGGGGAGGGGCCCACCGACTACCAGCTAGAGATCCTCCGGCAGTTCGCTCGGCGTCGGCGGCTGGCGGTGCGAGGGCCCCATGGCCTGGGCAAGACCGCCCTGGCGGCCAGGCTGATCCTGTGGTTTGCCCTCACCTGGGATGGCACCCCGGGCGGGGACTGGAAGGTGGTGACCACCGCCTCCGCCTGGCGCCAGTTGCAGCACTACCTCTGGCCCGAAGTCCACAAGTGGGCGCGGAAGCTGAAGTGGGAGAACCTGGGGCGCAAGCCATTCGATCTGCGCACCGAGCTGTTCGCCTTGGCGCTCCGGCTCAACACCGGAGAGGCCTTCGCGGTGGCCTCCGATACCCCAGCCCTGATCGAGGGGGCGCACGCCAGCCACTTGCTCTACATCTTCGATGAGGCCAAGGCCATCCCCCCGGATACGTTCGACGCCGCCGAGGGCGCGCTCGCCAGCGGCAACTGCTGTGCCCTCGCCATCAGCACCCCGGGTGAGCCCCAAGGCCGCTTCTACGAGATCCATGCCCGCCGGCCCGGCTACGATGACTGGTGGGTGCGGCATGTGACTCTTCGGGAATGCCTGCGGGCGGGCCGGATCAGCCGGGAGTGGGCGGCCCAGCGCAAGGCCCAGTGGGGAGAGGAGTCGGCTGTCTACCGGAACCGGGTGCTGGGGGAGTTCGCCGCCAGCGAGGAGGCGGGTCTGATCCCGCTCTCCTGGATCGAGACCGCCAACGAGCGCTGGGAGAACCTCCGGGAATCGGGGCAGTGGGGGCCGTTCGTGCGTTGCGGGGTGGATGTCGCGCGGGGCGGAGGAGATCAGACGGTGATCGCCCTCCGCCACGGGGACGCGATCAAGGAGCTGCGCCGCTTCTCTCGCCAGGACACTATGGCGACCACCGGGCAGGTGGCCCGCCTCCTCTCCGGCCAGGGCGGGGAGGCGGTGGTGGATGTGGTCGGGATCGGGGCCGGGGTGGTGGATAGACTGCGGGAGCAGAGGCACGCGGCGGCCGCCTTCAATGGGGCGGAGGGCACCTCCTGGAGGGATGCCTCTGGGGAGCTGGCCTTCACCAACAAGCGCTCTGCCGCCTGGTGGCACCTGCGCGATCTGCTCGATCCGGCCCAGGGCCACGGGATCGCGCTGCCCCCCGACGATAGCCTCACCGGTGATCTCACCGCGCCTCACTGGGGCATCACCTCCGGGGGGAAGGTGCAGGTAGAGTCCAAGGAGGAGATCCACAAGCGCCTGGGGCGTTCCCCCGACGCCGGGGATGCCGTGGTGATGGCCTTCTGGGAGGAGGCCCCCACCACGGCCTTGATCTACCGGGACTACCGGGATGCCTATGCGCCCCAGCACCAAGATGGCACCGTAGACCTGGCGGTCTGGCGGGAGGGCGTATCTGGGCACTTGGTGCGGCCCCTCCCCATCCCGCCGCACTGGCGTCGGTATGTGGGCATCGCCTTCGGGGGCACCCGGGAGACTGCGCTCACCTGGTGGGCGGAGGATCCCCGCACCGGCAACTACTACTGTTACCGGGAGGTGCTCGGGGGAGGGCTAAGTGGCCGGGAGCACGCGCGCCAAGCCTTGGAATATCGGGAGCGCGTCGCCTACTGGGTGGGAGGGGAGAAGTCGGAGGACGACGCCCGGCTGCAGTGGAATCTTGAGAACGTTCCCGTGATCACGCCCTTCATCACCGACCCGGAAGCCGGCACCGACCACCTGATCGGGCTGCTGCGGGACCGGCGGCTGTTCGTGATGGATCACCTGGCCGGCCTGCGGGCGGAGCTGGGAACGTACTCCCGCGAGCTGGAGGGAGGGGGGCCGGCCACCCTGTGGAGTGTCGAGAGGCAGCGGTTCCGTCTCCTCATCAGCGTGCGCTACGTAACCAGCGTGTGGCCGGCGAAGAGACCGGAACGCCCGCCCGGGCAACCCTCGCCGACCATCGGCCAGCTGCGGGGCTCCTGGGCGGATGACATCGGGGCGAAGATGGAGGCGATGAAACGGGGCCGCTCGGACAAGCGCGGGAAGGGCTGGAGGATGCCACAGCCATGGTCAGTCCCCTGAGCCATCTCTGGGTGCAGTTTGGTGCGACTATCAGCGCGGGTGCACGATTTCCGCAGCCTGCCCAAAGAGCTGGGGCGCCTTCCCCTGAGGTCCTTTGCAACGCTCCTCATGGCATCCGAGACCGGGCCGCGGCCTGGATAGCACCGCCTCCTGTAGCGCTCTTGTGGCGCTTTTGTAGCGCTGCCGCTGCCCACAATCGCCTGCCGGAACCTGCCGCGGATCCCACCGATCTTCTAGCGCCCCCATAGCGCTTCCATAGCGCCGCCGCACTGAATCGCGACCTCGGCTTACCGGCCCACTCCACTCTCTTTGGCTGGCGATGTCCGGCCCGCGAAAAAGCTAGGAATCTCCCAGCTCTTTCCGCCCTCTCCGCACCCCGTCGTCGCCTCTCGCAGGAGCCTGCGGCACCCTTACTGGCGCTCGCTTGGCCGCCTCGCCTTCACGTGCCAAAGAGCCAGCAATTTCCTGTCTCTTTCGGCCCTCCCGCTATGTCTGCACAGTGTCACATAAGCGGGGAAAAAGAGCCCACTCAAGGCCTGGACTTCTTGCCGGCCTCCAAGTGATGAATCAGCCAGCACAACCCACAGGAGGTCTGGCCATGACCAGCTCAACAGCAGCACCCGCAGCACAAGGTGAGGGGGTGAGGGCTCCGCCGACATCAGCTTCCACCACGCGGCACAGCAGTTCCTCGATTACCTCAAGCACTACCGCGGCTACTCGCCCTGGACGGTGAGGGCCTACGGCACCGATCTGCGCATGTTCCGGGAGTTCCTGGAGAGCCGGCTGGGCCGGGTCCCGTCACCCGCCGAGATCAGGCGCGAGCAGATCATCCAGTTCGGGGTGAGCCTGAAGGGCGCGGCACCCCTCACCCTTCGACGCAAGTACGCCTGCCTCGCCTCGCTCTTCGGCTTCCTGCAAGACATGGGACACGCTCAGGGCAACCCAGCGCGCCGGCTGCCCCTGCCCAAGGTCAGCCAGCCGGTACCAGTGTTCTTGACCGAGGAGATGGCGCAGCGACTGATCGCCGCCGCCGACTCACCCTGGACCAAGTGTGCGGTGGTGCTGCTGTTGTCCACCGGCATCCGGCGATCAGAGGCGGTCTCTATCACCCTGGATGACCTAGACTTGGAGAAGCGCCAGCTGCTCATCCGGGGCAAGGGTGATAAGGAGCGGGTGGTGCCGCTGACCGAGCAGGCGGTAGAGGCGATCCAGGCCTACCTGCCGCACCGCACCAAGACCGAGAGTCGTCACCTGTTCGTAAGCGCCTGGAAGGGCCATCCCATCCACGGCCGCTGCATCAACTGCATGCTCAAGATCGTCATCCGCAAGGCGGGCCTGGAGGGCCAGGGGATCACCCCTCACAAGCTGCGCCACACCTTCGCCACACATCTGATCCGTAACAACGTGGACATCCGCACCGTCCAGGAGCCGCTCGGGCACTCCGAGCTCGAGACCACCGCCAAGTACCTGCACTCGGATACCAAGACCAAGCAGGCGGCGGTGGCAGGGCGGAGGCCGGCTTGGCCGGAAGTCTGCCTCAGCAGGAGCGCGCGGCTGACCGCGGGCTCTTCAGATCAGGGGTGCGGAGGATGACAGTGGACTCGCGCAGCGCGTCGCGGCCGATGCTGGGCCCTCTGCGGGTGTGCCCAGAGAACCCTCGCTACTTCGCCGACGCTTCCGGGCGGGCCGTCTACCTGACGGGGTCACACAACTGGTCGAACTTCAAGGACATGGGCACGACCGATCCGCCCGCGCCCTTCGACTTCGCGGCCTACCTCGACTTCCTGGTCGCCCATAACCACAACTTCTTCCGGCTGTGGGCCCAGGAGCTGCCCCACTCGCCGCAGGGCCGGGCGGAGACGGTGTGGTACCGCGCGCCGTTCCAGTGGGTGCGCACCGGGCCCGAGGCGGCCTCAGATGGGAAGCCGAGGTTCGATCTCACATGCTTCGATCAACGGTACTTCGACCGAATGCGGTGCTGCGTCGCCGCCGCCCGCGACCGCGGGAGCTACGTGAGCATCATGCTCTTCGACGGTTACGGGCCCCAGTTCGACCGGAGGCCGGACGACGGCTTCCCCTATGACGGCCAGAACAACGTCAACGGGATAGCCTGCGGCGGGACCGAATCGCAGTCGCTGGTCAACCGCGCGGTCACCGCCGTGCAGGAGGCCTATGTCCGCAAGGTCGTGGACACGGTGAACGACCTGGACAATGTCCTCTATGAGATCGCCAACGAAGCGGGCGAATACTCCACCGCGTGGCAGTACCACATGATCCGCTTCGTGAAGGAGTGCGAGGCGGCGAAGCCCGCGCAGCACCCAGTGGGGATGACCTTCCAGTACGAAGGTGGAACGGACCAGGCGCTGTGGGACAGCCCGGCAGACTGGATTTCTCCCTCCGGCTCGGGAGGCTACGGCCACCCGAGCGACCCGCCGGTCGCGGATGGCCGCAAGGTCGTCGTGAACGACACCGACCACTCGCTCTACTACACCGGCCTGCTGGAGGCGGGGCGGGCCGGACAGCGGGCGTGGGCCTGGAAGAACTTGCTTCGCGGGAACTGCACGCTCTTCATGGATCCGTATCTGCTTCCGTGGGCCGGGCGCAACGACCCGCGCGATGGGAAAGTGGACCCGCAGTGGGAGCCGTTCCGGCGGGCGCTGGGCGACACGCGCACCTACGCGCAGAAGCTCGACCTGAAGCGAGCACTCCCCTCGACAGAGATCTCGTCTACCGGCTACTGCCTTGCCGAGGCGGGCCGCTCCTACCTGGTGTACCTGCCGGAGGGAGGCGCGGTCAGCATCGGCCTCTCCGCCGCGCGCGGCGGACTGCGAGTGGAGTGGTTCGACCCCGCGACCGGCCAGACGCAGAGCGCGGCCCCGGTCAGAGGCAGGGCGAAGAGGGACTTCGTCAGCCCCTTCGCGGAGGACGCAGTGCTGTTCCTATCAGCGGACTGAGGAAGAGGTGGAGGGCAACGATGGAGGTGGTTACGGACGTTCCGTACGGCCTGCACGGAGAGCGGAACCTGCTGGATCTCTATCTGCCGGACGAGTCCTCGTCGCCGCGGCCCCTGGTAATCTGCATCCATGGTGGAGGTTGGTCGGGTGGCGGCAAGGAGGCCTACGCGTGGATGGGGGAGTCGCTGGTCAGCAACGGCTTTGCGGCGGCCTCCGTCACCTACCGCTTCTGGCCACAGTGGCTGTGTCCGGCGGCGATCGATGATGCGAAACGGGCCGTGCGTTGGCTGCGCGCGAGCGCAGCGCGGTTTGGCCTCGATCCGGCACGTTTCGGCGCTATCGGCGGCTCTGCCGGCGGGCACCTGGCATCCCATCTCGGGCTGACGAATGGCGGGGAGGAGAGTGCTCCGGAGCTCGCTGCCTATCCAAGCCGCGTGCAGTGTGTCGTAGACTGCTACGGCCCTGTTGACCTCGTGTACATGATGCGTTCCGCATCGGCCCCCATCGTGGAAGGCTTCATGGGTGTGCCACTGACCCCGGCGACGGAGCCAGCGTACCGACAGGCCTCGCCCTTCTTCCTGATCCGCCCTGGGCCGCCGCCCTTCCTCATCCTCCACGGCACGCGCGATGACGGCACCCAGCCGGGGGACGTACCCGTTGAGATCTCGGTAGCGTTCCACGAGAAGCTGAGGGAGGTCGGCGGCGACTCCACGCTCCTCCTACTGGAGGGCGCGCCACACGGCTTCTGCGGAGACCCGGCGAGCGAACACACCCAGCGGATGTGGGCGGCGGCCCTCACGTTCTTCGGGAGGCACCTGCGAGCCTAACGCGGTGCGAGACGACCGCCACCCGGGCGGGCCTGGACGGCACCGCTGGTCCCAACGCCTGTCCGCCGACTGCCATCGTCTCGCTGACCCCTTCGGGTGCCGTTCCGACGTTCCTGGCAGGGAGGAGCAGCCCCCGCTGTGCAGAAACTCGTCTGGATCCCTGCACATTCCGGTGCGCCTCAAGAACCTGTGGCACCGGCCTGACGCTGGGCGGCCAGCTGAGGCCTGATCTGCGGGCCTACTTGATGCCGCCAGTGACCCGATACCGGCGCATATGTAGCCATGGCCCGGTTCCGTCGCTAGGACCGCCGCGCAGCATTCCCTTCCGTCCTCGGCAGCCTCCCGCGATGGGGCTACCAGCGAGTGCCGGGAACGCCACAAGGGAAGCCCAGGAGCGCCCTGCAAGGCAGAGGGGTATCTGGACCCGACAGCTGATAACGCGGCAACCGGCAACGATGCACACCTTCGGCCCTGCAGTGGTGTAGACTGCGACAGTCAGGTCGGATGTGTCACGCGAGTGTCGGCGCCAGTTCACCTCCTCGTCTGGACTCTCGGCATCTAGTATCCCAGCCACCGTTCCGTACCAGCTTCGAATGCCGCGTTCAGGTGCTCTGCTGCGGCCCCGCGATCTCCAGCCAGAGCATATGCGCAGGCCGCCTTGTAGCGGTACGGTGCATGGTCCGGCCTCCCACCAAGGATGCGGGAGGGCGATCCGTCGGCGGCAGAAAGCCTTGCGAAGGCCTTTCTGTAACGCTCCGCCGCCGCCGCATACTGCCCTCGCAGCAGGTGCAGGTTGCCGTCCGCCAGTAGGCCGTCGCACTCGTTGAGCCATCCATGTACCGCGTGGTGATCAAGCACCTTCACGAAGCCGACCGCACGGGCCGTCGCTGCTGAGGCCAGGTTGCTGCTCCAGCAATGCCAGCCGATGCGGTTGAGCCCGCGGGAAAGGCAATGCTCGGCTGCAGCCGCGACTGTGCGCGCTGCCAGACCTCGCCTCCGGTACTGCTCGACCGTGTGTATGCCGACCTCACACCGGTCTCCGCTCACGCAGTCGGCCATACACCAACTCGCTATCTCGCAGCCGTGCACCGTGCAGAATCCAAAGCCGTTCGCCAGGAATCCCGCCAGAGAGCCGAAATTCGAGGTGGCATAACGCCGGAGGCGGTTCACGTTAGCGAGGTCATCGTCTGCGAGCAGTCCCGCGTCCACCTGCCGCATCGCGAACCCGTCTGGCATGCCTTCCCGCCAGTCGAACCGCAGGTTCCCAAGCAAGAAGTACTGCTGGTAGTCCCATACGGGGTAGAACTCCCCCAACAACCCCGCGAGCGTCTCTTTCCAGTCGGGTTCCGGGTAGTGTAGACACAGGTACCACCAGTCTTCGGCGCGCGCTCGCGCGTAGATGGTGCCAGTGATCAGCTTGCGTAGCGAGTCTGCCACTGCTCCCATCGGCCGCGCACCTGTTAGGAAGTGCCCTTCCGGGGTGTCGATGAGCGCAATGGTCGGTGCATCCGGTTCGTCCACCCACACCCTCCCCGGACAGATACCCTCTGCCACTGCCACCGGGCTCAGGTTGTGCTTCACAGTGTCTAACAACGGCCCTACAACTGAGAAACGGTCCGACTCGAGTTCGCAGAACATGCCTTCGTGTCTCCACTCTGGTTCTCTTATCTTTGATGGATGGGCCAAGGGAAACGCCACGGACCTCCGGGCCCGTGGCGTTGACGTCTCCTATCGCTGACGGATCAGACCGCCGCAGGCGCGAGAGGCGTATGGCAACCCATCCGATCACTGATGCGCTCGATCTTGAACGGCATAGCCACCTCCTTTCGCGCGCTCGGCGATCCGTCGCAGCCAGCATACTAGTGCGCCGCGATGACGTCAAGTAGGGGTCCCGCAAGGAGGTGAGGCGTGCAGCCACGCAAGACGCGAAGGAGTGCGAGACCAGCAGAGGGTCCACCTTCGCCCTGATCTTCGGTTGAAGTCTGTCGACCGAGATCGGCGCTTCTGATCGCAGTCAGATGCGTAGTAGCCGTACGCGATGAACCAGATACTCAAGCCGTCGCGGATGCACTAGCGGTGGGCTGCCGCCACTTCCAGGCCCCGACTGTGAGCTCGTCGGGCCTGCGAGGGAGCAGAAGGTCCAGGGCCCTCGCCCCTATCTCGATTCGCACCCGCGTTCCACGAAGCTCCATGGCTGCTCTGATTCTGTCGCCGCATGCGACAGGAAGGCGCGCGAGCTGCTCGCGGCTCTTCCCGAGGACAAGCGCGGGTTCAGCCTGGAGTCCGTCAGCCCCGAGAACTGGTGGCTGGTCTAGCTCTCCACGAGATAGGACAGCACCCGAAGGCTCCAAATCGCGGAATGCGCAGGACTCGCACACAAGCCGGGAGGGTAGCCAGAGGTGTGTCGTTGCGATTCGACAGGCGCAGGGGGTCCGAGAGCCACCCCCGACTTCGGCTAGCCCCCCGCCTCCAGGGTCGCTGGCCGGGGTCCCGTCGCGTGTGGACGCGCGCTTCGCCCGCGTCCGGTATCAGTGCTGGCTCGCCGCCAGCGTATTCCGCACCGACGGCCGTAGCCGGGGCCACCAAAAGCCGCTCGCCTCGTGCGGCGGGCACAGTCGGCCACACGCGAGCCGAGGGTCCTCCACCGAGCGCCCGATCCGGTGCGCACGAGGCGGCGCTTCTTCGGCTCCTCATCACCTGGACACTCGCTTCCCGCGCAGCTCTACCAGATCCATGACGCGGATGACGACGCCCTGAGCGTCCGGGCTGAAGATGACCCGTATGCTGTAGTCCTCCGGCATGAAGAAGCTCATCTCCGATTCGGCGTGGAGCACTATCTTCGGCATCTTCGTGGCACCGACGAGGCGGCCGTCCTCGACGCGGAAGGTGACCGTGTCGCCCATGACGTCGAGGACCTCCTGACGGCCCTCGAGCTGATACACGCCGGTGTACCTCTGCAGCACCTTCGGATCCACCGCGACCTCGACGGGCCTCTCCTCTGGCTGCATGTGGTCGCCCAAGTAGATGGCCGCGATGTTGTGCGCAAGGTCGCGGGCGCTCGGGAGGGGGCCGGAGGGCCGCATGCTCACGTTCGAGAGCACGATGACGAGCAGGCCTGACTCGGGGAAGTAGGCGTTCCACGCGTTGAACCCGGTGCCATCCCCTCCGTGGCTGATCTCGCTGAGTCCCCGATGCTTCCCGATCGTCCAGCCGAAGCCGTAGGTCCCTTTGGTGCCGTCGTTCAGACGGACGGGAGTGAAGGCCGCCGCAACGGTCTCGGGTTTGAGGAGCTTGCCGGTGAAGAGGGCCTGATCGAAGCGGCAGAGGTCCTCGACGGTGGAGTAGAGCCCGCCGCCGGAGCCCGCGCCGGACATATCTCCGGGCTCGGCGTTCAGATAGCCTCCGCGGCCATCGCGATTGTAGCCAGCGGCGCGGTTGGCGAGGATGGGCGCGTAGTGGTCCATCCCGCTGTCGAGCATCCCCAGAGGCTCGAAGACGTGTGCCCGGAGGTAGTCCTCGTAGGACTGCCCAGACACCTTCTCAATGACCCGGCCGAGGAGGTGGTAGCCGACGTTGCTGTAGTCAAGGCGGTCTCCCGGGTTGAACGCGAGCGCGGCCTTCTCTGAGTTCTGGATGCCGGAGGTGTGAGTGAGCAGGTGGCCGAGGGTGATGCGGTCGCCGTTAGGCATGTCGGGCAGGTACTTGGCTACGGGATCGTTGATGTTGAGCTGGCCGGCTTCCTGGAGCTGGAGGATGGTGGCGGCCGTGAAGGACTTCGTGACCGAGGCGAGCCGGAACTTCGTCTGCGGTGCATTGGGGACGCGATGCTCGATGTTGGCGAAGCCGTAGCCCTTGGCGAGGAGCACCTGGCCGTTCTGGGCGACGAGCACGGCAGCACCGGGGGCCTGGCTTCCAGCGATGCAGTCGAAGAGGGCGTCGACTTGCTGGCGCCTATCCGCGGAGGCGGAAGGCCCTCGGTCGGCCTGACCGCGGCCGGCGAGCGCGACCAGCGCGCCCGCGGCAACGACGATGGACAATCGAAGAGTCATCTCTTCCTCCGCATGGGGTGCCGTCCTCTCCTACGGAGGGAGGAGGTTGGAGGTTTCACCTCGACAGGCTCAGGCCTGTCCCATCGCGGGTCAGCAGGTCGCGCACCCAACTGGCGGCAGTCGCGCACTGCTGCGGCAGACCCTGCGGCGAGTCTTTGTGTGTCTCCAGCCAGGCGAAACGTATCTCTGGCTGGTCGAGCGAATGACCTTGCACATCACCGAGTCCGGCTTGACATGCTGCGCGTCGAGGCGCGCGGGCACCGGGATCTGGTCGCGGCTGTCGGCACGCCCCCCACCATGACGGTGGGCGAGTGGATCGGGGCAACAGACGCGTCGCACGTGACCGGCAGCAGGGCCAGCAACTGTGCGCGGACTTCCTGCGCACCACCCCGCCTACCCCAGGCGACGGAACCCCGTCCAGTGAGTCCACGCCGCGGGGTCGGTAGTCCAGGACGCTGTGCAGCCAGACCGGATCGTAGGCCCTTCGCCAGCGCGCCACCAGTAGCTGCAGCCTCCGCGGCAGGCCGGCAGGATGCGCCCAAGACAGGTCGCACGCTAAGCGGAAAGATCCAGATGGCACTCATGGAAAGCAGGATGGTACGTAGTCGTAGACGACGGGAATCAGCCAGGAGTGCTCGGACCGGGCTCGCCGGGCGCACACGGATCGGGAGCTGGGCGACACCCTACTGAGGACTGAGCACATGGCGAAACCAGAGTACGGGGGGCTGATGGTCGAACTGGCCGCGGAGTACCGCCGGCACGCGCCAGCTTCGGCGGCCCTGAACGAGAGCGCAGTCAAGCACCTCGTAGATGGGGGCAGCCATAGTCTGCGCCTGCTCCAGCTCTTTCCCCCTCGGGTGGTGAGCGCGCGCGGCGCCTGGGTGGTGGATGAAGATGGCCATCGAATCCTCGATTTCTGGCAGGGGCATTTCGCCAATATCCTGGGCATGATGTCCAGTAACTCATCGGCGCTGCCCGGAAGGGATACGGGCCGGTTCGACGACAGGAGGATGGCCAGTGGAGGGGCACCGTCCGGTTTCGGATCCAGGGGCTGGGGTGACGATCAGAGGCTACGCCCGCGCGACTGAGGGCGCCGATGGCGATACGGGCCCCAGCGTCTCACGCCTGAGGGTGAC
>Ga0315307_1000088_pt1 | contig 35604 bp, 40 predicted proteins | sample TDP2_MG_FD_203079 | JGI IMG/M metagenome (GOLD analysis project Ga0315307, IMG submission 203079) | Freshwater sediment microbial communities from Lake Towuti, South Sulawesi, Indonesia - TDP2 | ecosystem: Environmental > Aquatic > Freshwater > Lake > Sediment | place: Indonesia: South Sulawesi...
TGGCTCTGGGCTACTTCCTAGACGAAGGCCTGGTCAGGAACCCCAGCGATATCCGTGAGGTGCTGGTCTATGGCCATGACGTACGGGTCACCGTTCAGTCAGACATCGGGCTCAGGATAAAGGCGGCGAAGACCACGAGGCTCGTCACAACCGCGTGCGGTTCGATCGAGGATTTCCTGAGACTTCTCGACCGTCTGGATAAACCGTACGTTCAATCCAGCTATGGTCTGCCAGCCGAACAGGTTCTAAGAATGGTCTTTGAGCTGAACCAGAAGGCGCAGCTCTACCATAGGACGGGCGGCATCCACTCGGCCGCCCTCTACGCGAACGGCGAGCACGCCGCGTTCGCAGAGGATGTGGGCAGACATAACGCCGTCGACAAGGTGGTGGGCGCCGGGGCCTCCGTGGGCGCCGACTTCTCAACCTCCGTCCTTGTGACCTCAGGCCGCCAACCCGCTGATATGGTGCTTAAGGCAGCGAGGGTGGGCATACCAATAACGGTCTCCACCTCAGGCCCCATACATTCGGGCATACTGGCCGCTGAGAAGACCAACGTTACCCTCGTATGCTTCGCAAGAGGACAGCGGATGAATGTCTATACCTTCCCCGAGAGGATCAAAACCGGCAACCTGGGCTCTGCTCTGGAGGCCCCTAACCGGGCTGAGCTCACCGCGTCTCATCCGGACTGAGGCCCTTTCTCCTGGCCGCGGCCGCGTCTTGAGAGCAAGTAGAGGAAGAGCAGGAGCGCCAGCGCCGTGAGCAGACCCGAGAGGCCTAGCCCCGCAGCGAAGGCCGCATCTCTGAGGGCAGCATAGAGGGTCCAGAACACGTATGTTGTCGCCAAGCCTGCCACGGCGTAGAGGGCGATGGCGATGAGGGAGAGCGGAATCCCCCAGCGGGCTCCCCGGTAGAGGCCGACTGCGGAGACCAGGGCGAGAAGGGCGAGTGCAACCATGTGAGGTAGCACGGGCGCCGGTAGGACCGCGAGGACGATCGACGCGATCCCTGCAACGATGAGGATCGCTGAGACGACGGCGGGCCAACGCTGCCCTGGCGTTGCGGCTCCACCTTCCTTGCTCATGGTCATCTCCCGAGGTGCCGGACGAGAATGAATGAGTGCCTTTAAAAGGATAGTGACGCTGCGAACCTTCAAGCTCGAACCTGTCTCTGCCCTACTGAAGCCTCTTCGGCTGGACGACGAGCGGTCAGGGTAGGCCTTGGCTAGCGGCGCTCACCCGCGCTTCTTCTCCTCTCTGCTTCGAAGCCACCATTTCAGGTAGTCTCTCCGTTCTTGCCTTTTCTTCTCCTCTTCTGTCTCCCTGGACCTGGCGGCATCGTACGCTTCTATGAGCTCCTGATGGCGGAAGGTGAGGCCGCAGCTCAGGCAGCTGTAAACCTTGTGCTCAGCGTCGTATCTGAGTTCGCCGCCACACTCCGGGCAGTACTTGGGCATTTGTCCCCGATTGTTTGACACGAGGGAGTCAGATTTCTGTCTTCCGATCCTACGGTCGACTCCTGCGCAGCTCAGCGGGATAGTGTTAGACTGGGGGCCACGAACGCGATATGCCTCGCGAAACAGTCGCGGTTGGACGCGCTAGAGACGGAGGCTTCTATCAACGTATCTTCCTCTCCGCTCTATCTCGCTGATCTTCCGCAGGTTCTCCGAAGCCTTCTCCATGCCCAGCTCCTCAATGTATCCCTCCGAGAAGGCCTGAAAGCACTCGTCCGCGATCCCGTAATGCGTGCTGCTGAGCGCACGCCTCATCAGCAGCAGGTCAACGCCCATGTCTTCGCTTGACCAAGAGTACGCGCCGAGGCCGAAGTCCACGAGGAAGATACGTCCGTCGCCGGCCAGGATCATGTTGGAGGTCGTGAGATCGCCGTGCACCACCCCGGCCCCGTGGAGCCTGCCCACCATCGCCCCTACTCGGCGGCACTGAGAAGTCCTCTCATCAGGCCCAGTGCTGGTGAGCGTTTCACGAAGCCTTTCGCCCTCGATGTAGCTAAGGAGCAGCGTCGCGTCCCCAGGGCTCAGCAGGAGCACCGTGGGAGCGGGGATCCCCACCCGTTTAGAGTCATGGAGCAGCTGAGCCTCATGAATCGTTCTCCTAGTCCTGAGCATCTGATCCAGTGGCTCGATCCTGTAGGGCTTTGGCGCCCTCCACTTCCTGACCACCCTGTAGCCATGCCATCTCCCCAGGGAGATCGTAGCCTCAGCGCCCTTGTAGACGATCCTTTCCTCAACGAAGCTCTCTGTCCGGTTGGCGCCACCGGGGTCGCGATCCACCATGCTCCCTCCTCGCACACGGGCCTCACGAGGCCCTGCCACTCGATGCCTTGAACTGCCTTGACGGTCTCGCGTCGTTGCGGGAGAGAGCCTATCGAAGACTGCTGACTACCGCCAGAATCTCCAGGGGTCCTTTGAGCCTGCAGCCGAGCCCTGCTGATACGCCTCTGGCATCACGTAGAGGTATATGGTATGTCCATTGAGTCTCTCCACTCTAGCGGGCTTCCAGCCGTTCATGCTGAAGTCATGGCTTACTATGCGCGTTCCGGGCTTCGCCTCTCTCTCGAACTTAGGCTTCAACCTCTCGTTCGCCGTGCTTGTCAAGTATATGGTTACCACTGTCGCCTCTGAAAGGTCGGCGCCTTGCAGGTCGGCGTTCACCAACCTGACACGGTCCATCAGCCTCTTCGACTCTATCAGCCTAAGGTCGGACCTGAACAGGTCTTCGCGAAGCTCGTAGCCGATCGCCATCTTCGCCCCAAACTCGGTCACCGCGGTGACCAACATCCGAGCATCACCGCAGCCTAGGTCCATGACCACATCTGAGGGGCCTGCGCCCGCCACCTCAAGCATCTTCCTAATAACCTCGGGCGGCGAGGCCACAAAGGGAGCCAAGCTCACGTTTAGCGTCCTCCGACAGGTCGGTGTTCAAGAGCCGCTCACCTAATAAGGATTGCTGAGACCAGAAGGCCCGCGCGGGTATCCGTGCGCTGCGGGGCGTTTTCTATGCTCTAGACGAGATGATGGGCTGACGACGCTGCGCGGACCGGCCCCCGTTGCTTGAATGGCTTAAATCGCTCTTCCCACTGCCAGCGTTTGGAGAGGGCGGAGCAAAGAAGTGAGGAACATCAGGATACTCGGCCTCGCTGAGAGCCGAGAAGACGCGGTGGCGGAAGCGGTCAACGTCCTTCGTGACGGAGGCCTTGTCATCTACCCTACCGAGACGTGCTACGCTCTGGGTGCGGATGCCCTCAACCCAGACGCCGTCAAGAGGGTCCGCATGGTAAAGCGGAGACCTTCCTCTCTGCCTCTTCCCGTGATCGTGGCCGATGAGGCGATGTGGCGAGAGTATGCGGAACTCACGCCCGACGCTCTAAGGCTGATCAGAGGCTTCTCTCCCGGGCCCCTCACACTGGTGCTGAGGAAGAGGGCCCTCATCCCCGACGCGCTCAACCCTTACGCGTTGGCAGCTCGGATCTCAAGCCACCCGGTCGCGGCTGAACTAGCCAAACGGCTGGGCTCGCCCATCGTGTCCACTAGCGCTAACGCTCATGGAGACCCGGAGCCGTATGATGTCAAGAAGGCGCTGCGCTCCCTCTCGCTCTTCGAGGGCCTAGTGCTGGACGACGGAGAGCTTCCGAGGCGGCCCGTCTCGACGATCGCGGATCTCACCGTCCGTCCTTACAGGGTCCAGAGAGCTTCTCCTGAGGGAGCGATCGAGGCGGACGCCATCAGACACGTCATGGAGGGCGGCGCGTCATGACACGCGGCTCAACGAGTGAAGCTGAGTACCTCTGCCTGGGGATCGAGGGCACCGCCCACACGCTGGGCATGGGCGTCGCCTCTTCAACGAGAAGGATTCTGGCAGACGTGAGAGACTCCTACGTCCCGCCTGTGGGAAAGGGGATCCACCCGCGAGAGGCGTCGCAGCACCATGGCGAGGTAATGGGCAAGGTGTTGGCCGGGGCGCTTCAGGAGGCGCAGGTCAGGCCGGAGGCGATCCGGCTTATCGCTTTCTCTCAGGGGCCGGGGTTAGGCCCATGCCTTAGGACGGCGGCGACGACTGCAAGAGCCCTCAGCACTTTCCTGAATGCGCCGTTGGTGGGCGTGAACCACATCGTCGCCCATATTGAGATCGGGAAGCTCATGACGGGGGCCGTGGACCCGTTGATTCTCATCCTCAGCGGCGGAACAACGCAGATCGTGGCGTTGGAGGATCGACGCTACAGGATCTTCGGTGAGACCTTGGACATAACCGTGGCTAACTGCCTGGACGTCTTCGCCCGGGAGGTGGGCTTAACCGACCCCGGAAAGCCTTGGTTGGGCCCGAAGTTCGACGAGGCCGCGTCGAAAGGAAGCAGGTACATCCCGCTGCCGTATACGGTGAAGGGTATGGATCTCCAGTTCTCGGGGCTTCTGTCCGCGGCGCTGAGGAAGCACAGGGAAGGAGGCTCGAGCCTTGAGGACCTCTGCTTCAGCCTACAGGAGACGGCGCTCTCGATGGTAACAGAGGTCGCGGAAAGAGCGTTAGCACACACCCGTAAGCCTTCTCTCATCGTCACAGGAGGGTTCGCTAGAAACAAGAGGCTTCAGTCGATGCTGGCTTCCATGGCGAGGGATCACGGCGGGGCTTTCCACGTCTCCCCACATGAGTACGCGACAGACAACGGTGTCATGATCGCTTGGGCAGGCATCCTCGCCCATAACGCCGGCCACACCACCCCGGTCGAGAAGAGCCACGTACGACCTAGGTGGCGCATAGACGAGGTCCCCATACTCTGGTGATACGCGCCGCGGACGCTCATCGGGCATCTGCTCTTTGCCCCGTCGGCCTGACTCGTAGCGATACGAATCGCGGAGTGGACGAAGCCTCTTAAGCATGGCGGAACGGACCGGTTCTACGCGCTGCCTGTTTTCGCCCTTGTCCGGGCCAGCAGCTTCGGCTAGTCATAGCCCGGAGGGCGAAGCAGCGCTCCTCAACTGAACAGCAGAGACCGGGGCCTCGCCCATCGCTCAGTTAAGCTGGAAACTTATCGCCCGAGATGAGCCGAGCAGAGGCGGTCAGCTTAGAACGGTGATCGCCAAGCTATTGCCGGACGTATTCCGTGTAATTGCATCCGCCGCAGGCCCACCTGGGCCTTGTCGCCTTATGGAAGGCCATGATCCTCGCGCATCGCGGGCATCTTCTGTTCCTCAGCTTCGCTGTTCCCCGCGCGAAGTCCAGTTCGTAGAGCTGCGAGATCCTTCGCGGGGGCTTCTTCGCAGGCTTCTCTTCGTTTACCGCCACCGAGTATCGGCCTCCCAGGGTTCTGTCTAGGTTTTCTGCTCCTTCCTCTTCGCCCTCTCCTGCGGGGGCAGGTTCTTAGCCTGAACGTGGGCGGGCACCAAGGCCTTAGCCTTGCCGGGCTCATCGTACACGTAACATAGCCCTGCGCTGGTGTGCGTGCCCGTCAGCGTGAGGAGCCTCATCACGTAGGTACAATCGAGTTTGCCGCCGTACTTGCCCGCCAGGGCCTCCCTGACCTCGAACCTCGACGGCGTCGCCGCGGAGGGATGTTTCACCAGGAACTCGACCTCCCTCCGGCCCATCAGAACGTTGCGGAACTCCTTCACTACCTCCAGCTCCATCAGCAACCCGCCGTAAGAGGCCCCGGGTTGGATTTAAACCATACCCGGGCGCGGAGGCGCAACCGATAAGTAGCCATATCCGCCTTGGTCAGCCTGTTCCGCGAGGTTCAGCCATGCTTCACTGCCCGAACTGCGGCAGAGAGGTCTCTGAGAGCGAGAACTATTGCATGAACTGCGGGGCGGAGCTGCGGAAGCCACGGCCAGACACGGGGGCTCTCCCCTCACAGACCTACGGTTTCGAGTCGCCGCCCCTCAGCGACATCAGGGAGGTCCTTGTGAGGCGATTCGAAGGCCTTCGCGCAAGAGACGCGGCGGCGATCGCCCGGTGCATAGACAGCGACAACTACACGAAGTTCGACGACTGGCCGCCCTACCGTAGACAGCGCCGCGAGGCGTTGAAGAACGAGGCCGACGCCCTAGGCGTCCTCTCAGGTTACAGCTTCAACATCGAAGACCTCGATATCGATGCCCTCGACGACCTAGCCCTCACCACCTTCCACCTAAGCTACGGCGGACAGATCAGGAGAAGGCCGTTCAGCGTCAGGTCAAGGGTGACCGTCGTCCTCCGCAGGCTTGGGAATGAATGGAAGATCGTGCACGAGCACTACTCTCGTTTCCCGACCAGATAGCAGCCCAGGCCTCCCGCCTGCGGCCGTTCCGGAGAGAGCCCTCCTGATCCCGAAGAGCAGGTGGCTGCCGCCCGCTTCTTCAAGTCCGACGATCAGTTTAAAGCCGTCAGCGATCAGGGCTCATGCGAAGCCTTTATCACGCCAGGCCATAACTCAACGCTACGGGCATCTACGCCGGGGTCCACGATGAACACGGCATTCATCATCGGTATGGCGGGCTCAGGCAAGTCCCTGCTGACCCGGTCTCTGGCGCAGTTCTTCCAAGACGAGGAACAGGACACCGTGGTGCTGAACCTTGATCCGGGCGCGTTGACCTTGCCTTACACCGCCGATGTGGATATCCGCGATCGGATTAATGTCGCGGACATCATGGACCGGCTTGGCCTCGGCCCGAACGGCGCGCTGGTCTACGCCGCCGACCTGATGGCTACGGAGATAGACCGGCTGAGGGAAGACCTGGAGGAGACGAAGGCCTCCTTCGCCCTTGTCGACACACCGGGCCAGATGGAGCTCTTCGCCTTCAGGCCTAGCGGCCCCCTTCTGGCGTCGGGCCTCACCGACGGCCCGAAGGCCGTGCTCTACCTCTTCGACGCCGTCTTCTCCAGCGACCCGTTCAACTACGTCTCAAACCTCTTCCTCGCGGCGGCGCTCTACACGCGCTTCCAGATGCCACAGGTACACGCCTTGACCAAGATCGACCTGCTGCCCACGGAGAAGGTGGACGAGATGGTCGCCTGGTCGGAGGAGCCTGAGAACCTGGAAGCTGCGGTAAGTGAGACGCTTAAGGGAGAACGCTACCTCCTGAGTAGGGACCTGGTCGCCACCATAGGGGAATCCGGGGTGTTCACGGAGCTGATACCGGTCTCCTCCGAGACGGGCGACGGGATAGCGGACCTGGCCGCGGCCTGTACACGTACCCTAACAGGCGGTGAGGAGATACTGGAATGAGGCTGGAAGCCGCGATCGGAGCCTCTCCCCCGGGTGAGCCTTCCAACAGCGGTTGAAGCCCTTTAAGGCCCAGGACCTGAATGGAAGCGGATCGGATTGACACCTGGCGCATCCGGAGAGCGCATCTCAGGCCGGACCAAGGAGCTTCTGCTGCTTCTAGCTTTGGAACGCTTCGGGCCTATGGGGCGGAAACACCTAGGGGTGGCCCTTGGCCTGCCCGAGGGCATCGTCCGAGGCCTTGTCTCCAAACTCCGGAGCCTGGGACGCGTTGAGACGCGCCAGGATGGCTGTCATATCACGCCGCTTGGTGTTCAGGGCCTCCGAACTCAGCTTGCGGAGCTGGGCATCGAATCGCTGAGCGAGTTTCCGGCGGAGGCCCTAGGCATTGGGCCCGTGGTGGTCTCAGTCCATGTGCGGAAAGCCTCACACAGGGTGAGGCTAGGCCTAGAGGAGCGCGACCTCTCGGTGCGCGCGGGCGCCAAGGGAGCGGTCACGTTAGTCTACACGGATAACACGTTGCGTATGCCCGGCGTCTCTAAGGATCTTCTGAGCTACGAGCCCCAGGCGGCCCGGATCATCCTGTCTAGGCTGGACCTAAGGCAGGGCGATGTGGTTCTCCTGGTCTTCGCGGATGACTACTACAGGGCGCTCGAAGGCGCCCTGTTGGCTGCGTCCGCCCTGGCGCGGGGGTAGGGGGGAGGCGGCTAGGGGAACATCTGGCCTAGCCCGACTGAGATTATCAGGAGTGCCCAGCCCGCGATCAGCAGGATGGCGACGATCCTCTTCGCCGACGTGAAGAGCTCTAACGCCAGGTAGAGGAGCGTTAGCACCGCGAGCAGCGTGACCGCGTCGGCGTAGAGCGGCGCCGCCTGGGGATTGGCCCTGAAAAGCGTCACCTCCAGCATGTACGTGATGAGCTGCCGTAGGAAATAGTAGGCCGTGTACAGCAGGTTCACTCCTGCTTGGATGTTGATCTCGGGAAAAGACATGTGCGCTCCTCCTATCCGGTTGAAACCCTAGCCTTCGGCCTGCTTTAAGGCTTCCCGCCTTGACCCCTACCTCCGCCGTGGACGATGCGGCCGGACGACGATGGAGGAGGCCCGTGCCTCCGGCTTGAACCGCGGCTGCGGGTCAGGCTTGACCGAGGCGAAAGGAAATCTTTAAGCCGTTTCGCCTCGATGGATGTAGGGACAGAAGGCTGGGAAGTTGGCGGAAGGCACGTTTCTGGCAGAGAGGTTTGCTCCGAGCGACGAGGAGATCTTGAGCAAGGAGGGTTACTTCAACCTCTTCATCTACCATAACGGACGCTTCGTGAAGGGCAATGAGGCAAGGATCACACCTTTCGATCATGGGGTTCTGCTCGGGGACGGCATCTTCGAAGGTATCAGGGCCTACGGGGGCTACGTCTTCAAGCTTGACGAGCACCTCGACCGGCTTTACGACTCGGCGAAGGCGATGGGGCTGAGGATCCCACTGAGCAAGGAGGAGATGAAGCAGGCGATCGTGCTCACCCTCCGCAAGAACGGGCTTAGGGACGCTCATGTCCGTCCTGTGGCGCTCAGAGGACCCGGGCGTCTGGGCGTAGACCCGAGGCGGTCGGTCAGGCCGACCGTCCTAGTCCTGGCTTATCCGTTTCCGCCCCTACTGGGCGAGAAGCCCGTGCGGCTGCTCATCTCGTCGGTTCGGAGGAAGTCTCCCCAATCGGTCGACTCCAAGGTGAAGTCGACCTCCTACATTGACAACATAATGGCGAAGCTTCAAGCCAACGCCGCGGGCATGGACGACGCCATACTGCTCGACTTGGACGGCTACGTGGGAGAAGCGTGCGGCGAGAACATCTTCGCCGTCAAGGGAAAGAGGCTCTGTACGCCCCCGACCACCGCGGCCCTACACGGGATCACGCGAGCCGTGGTCATGGAGATAGCCGCCGCCATCGGCCTCAAAGTCCACGAGGCTAACATGACACCTCAGGAGCTCTACACCGCCGACGAGGCCTTCCTCACCGGAACCGCGGCGGAGATCGTGCCCATCGCCGAGATCGACGGCAGGAAGATAGGCGAGACTGCTCCTGGGGCCTTCACGCACAGGCTCATCGAGGAGTTCAAGGAGTACAGGCGCCGCAACCCAGGCACGCCCATCTACGACTAGCGCAGGGCACCTTAGCCGCGACCAGGAGTGGGCGGGGCCTAGAGCCCAAGCTCCGTCCGGATTCGAAGCACGATGCCCTCCACGATCGCCTCGACGAATCTCTCGCCCTTCTCTCGGGTCGCTATCTTCGCCTCCTCCTCCGCAGCCTCGCTCAGCCGGACACTTCCAGGTGAGAGGTACAGCCCAAGCGAGGTCTCGAACTCCCCCGCGTGGCCTGGGATGACCCCCTTGGTCATCAGCTTGGCGACCGGGCTGTCTGTGAGAACGCTCCAATAGGACAGGAAGATGACCTTCGCGTCGAGGTTCCGCTGCAGCTGCTCAAGGAACGGCGCTGAGGCAACTAGGGCGTTTCCTCCGTGGCCGTTGAGTATCAGGATCGTTCTCACGCCTTGCCTGCGCAGGCTGCTTACCACGTCGGCGACGACCGCGGCGAAATGCTCCCACCTAAGCGTGATCGTGCCCGCTCGGAACTCTGGGCGCATCCAGTACTCCGAGTAACCAAAGGGGATGGCCGGCGCAACCCTCACGTGCGGCCTCAGCCTTTCCGCTACTCTAACGGCTATCTGGAACGCTGAGGCGGTGTCATGGATGAGCGCCAGGTGATCATAATGCTGCTCGCAGCTCCCCGTGGGCACGATCACAAGCTGGATGATTCCCCCATCCAGGGCTTCCCGGAACTCCTTCCGGGTCATCGTGTACATGAGCACATCCCGTTCGACGGGTTCCATCAGCGTCACCTCACGACTCTAGGTGGTCCGCTACTCGAAGCTGACGCGGGCTTAAGTGTTCTGGCACTGAGCCGGGCTCCCCGGAGGCTCTGTGGCCTTAGGGGGAGACTTCCGATGCCGCAAGCCCTAGATTCAACCGTGGCATAGCAGATCGCATAGGGAGGGATCCGTGAACGATGGGAAGGTCGGGTCTAGGGGATAGGGCCTACGAACTGGTCGTCTGTCCCGCGAGTGAGAAGAACCCGAGGAACACGGAGGCCGATATCATTGAGCTGAGGGATGGCAGGCTCCTGTTGGGCTATACGGAGTTTTACCATTATGGCGGCCACGATATGGCTCCGGCGCGACTCGCTGGCAGAATCTCTGAGGACAGAGGCCGAACGTGGAGTGAGGCCTTCACGATTCAGGAGAACATCGGGGCGGAGAACGTTATGGAAGCGGACCTCCTCAGGTTGAAGAGCGGTGAGATAGCCCTCTTCTTCCTCGTGAAGAACTCTGAGGCCGATTGTCACCCCTACATGAGGAGATCGTTCGATGAGGGAAGAACCTGGACGGAAACGGTGCCCATAGCCAAGTTCCACCCGGGATACTTCACTCTGAACAACGATCGCGCGCTGCAGCTCTCGAACGGGAGGATACTGCTACCGGCCGCGTACACGCCGAATGTCTGGGCATGGCCGAAGCTCGTCTCCCTGTGCTTCTACTCAGACGATAACGGCCGGACCTGGTACGAGAGCAGGGACACGGTCTCCCTTCTGCCCGGGTCGACGGCGGAGGAGCCAGGCGTGGTCGAACTCAGGGATAGCAGGGTCCTGATGTGGATGCGAACGAGCCTAGGCCACGTCTACAAGAGCTACTCCCCAGACGCGGGGGAAGCGTGGACGAGGCCGGAGTCGATGGGCGTGGTCTCGCCGCAGTCCCCGCAGACCATCAAGCGCATCCCGGCTACTGGCGACCTGCTCGTGGTGTGGAACAACACGCCTGGACCGAGGAGGGTGCCGCTGACGGCCGCGGTATCACGCGATGAGGGCTTGACATGGGAGAACCCTAAGAACCTGGAGACAGATGATCGCCAAACCTACTCCTACCCGAGCATCACGTTCGTCGACGATGAGGCGCTGCTGACTTACTACTGCGACCACAGGTCACTCAAGCTGAAGATCGTCCCGATAGACTGGTTCTACGAGTGACCCCGCAAGGCACCAAGCCCAGAGGCTTTGCTGATCGCCTACGCGATCTTCAGGCCGTCCGAGGTCGTCAGGACGCCCTTGTAGAGGAAGGTGATCTGTCGGCGGGCAAGGACTTCGTCAAACCTGGCAATGCTGGAGATGCAGTCGACGGGCACGTAGGGTTTGACGCCTCGGAGAACCAGTCCTGCAACGGCGTGAAGGACGCAGATGCTAGAGACCGTGCCCATGACGATCGCCTTACCCACCCCGAGTTGCAGAAGCCTCTTGTCCAGATCTGTTCCGAAGAAGGGATCGTAGCTTGTCTTCCTTACGACCGTATCGCCGGGCAAGGGCGCGAGTTCATCCACGATCTCCGCTCCCCGCGTTCCCACGATGCAGTGAGGGCCCCATATGGCAAACTCCGCGGAGCCCTCAGGGTGCCAGTCCTGCGTGTAAATGATAGGCACTTTCCTCTTTCTTGCGTGATCTAGGACAGCGTGGATCCGCGTCACCGTAGCCGGCGCGGACGGCCCCACGAAGAGCTTGCCGCCCTCCCTCACGAAGTCCCTCTGCATGTCGACCACCATCGCGACAAGCCCCCTCGCCTCGATCGTCACGGGCTGAGGGACGGGGCTCTTAGGCAATCGAACGTAGCGCTCGCCCTGCTTGGGTACTTCCTTGACAGAGCCCATAGACAAGATGCCGGGGAAGGCGTGACTTAAGGATATTGAGTGCTACGCGTCTTGACAGCTGGGTCAGAGAGCGTTCGGTGCAGGCGATGCTGCCACGCTCCGAGGCGTCAGAGAAGCCTTCAATTGCCAGGGATGAGGTTTATCTGTTCGCTGCCTCTTCAACGGCGGTGAGTGAAGATGGTGGATGCCGTGCTCTCGGTGAGGCTGGGCGGCTACGTCGATGTGAGCACGGTTGATTGGCAGGACCGCCTCACGTGTATGCTCTTCTTCTCAGGCTGCAACTTCGCCTGCCCTTACTGCCAGAATTCCCGGCTTATTCCGGCGGATTCCGGGACGGAGACAGACCTCGACTCGGTCGAAGAGCTCCTTATGAAAGGCCGCAGGCTCCTCGATGCCGTGGGATTCAGCGGCGGGGAGCCCACCCTGCAGCCGGGCGCGGTAGCGGAGCTCTCCAGTCGGGCGAAGCTTCACGGCCTAGAGTCCTTCCTTAACACCAACGGAAGCCAGCCAACGGTGCTCAGGAGGCTCCTCAACCGGCGCCTCATCGACCACCTGGCGGTAGACGTTAAGGCCCCCCTGGAGAGAGGCTTCTACGGGAGGATAGTCGGCCAACTGGGCCGCGAAGAGGAGATCATCAAGGCGGTGAGCGAATCTATTCGCACTGCCCTAGAGCACGAGGTATCGCTGGAGCTGAGGACAACGGTGGTCCCCGGCCTCGTCGAGAGCAAGGAGCACATTGAGGGCATCGTCTCCTCTCTGCCCGTCGGCAGTTACCGGTATGTCCTGCAGCAGTTTGTCCCCTCGTCTGAGGTCTTAGACCCCCCTCTGAGGGAGGTTAAGCCGCCAAGCCGAGAATCGCTGATCGCGCTCGGCCAGCACGCGCTCAGCTTGGGCCTGAGAGAGGTGTACGTGCGAACAAGAGACTTGGGGCTTGAGAAGGTCAGGGCTGCTTGATCGAGAAGCTTGTCCTCGGGATAGTCGGCCTCGCCGGGTCGGGAAAGAGCACCGTCGCGTCTATCGCCGCCTCGGAGGGATGGACGATCATCAGCATGGGCGATATCGTCCGGGAAACCGCCGCCGACCTGGGCATTGAGCCCACGGCCAGCAACCTTGGAAAGCTGGCGTTATCGCTGAGGAGGGAGCGCGGACCGACGGTCATCGCCGAAGGATGCGTCGAGAAAGCCAAGAGGCTGCGGGGCTACCTCCTAGTCATCGAGGGCCTGAGAAGTCCCGAGGAGCTGAAGCTGTTCAAGGCAGCCTTCAGGAGGTTCGTGCTTGTGGTCGTCGCCGCGCCAGACGAGCTGAGGTTTCGAAACCTCCATGCAAGGGGCAGGGAGGATGACCCGAAGGGCTTCAGGGAGTTCAAGACACGACAGAGCCTAGAGGAACGCCTAGGCCTGGGCAAGGTCCTTCGCGAGGCCGAGTACGTGATCGTGAACGACAAGGACCTTGACGCCTTGGAGGAGCAGACCAGAGGATTGCTCCGGAGGCTCAGAGAGCTTGCAGGCTAAGGTAAGGTTCAAGGCGGAGGTCAACCCCACAGAGGACGCCGATAAGGTTGCAGGAGCGGTCCTGAACCTGGCCGGCGCCGGGGCTCAGGTGGAGAAACGCCTGGAGGGCGGCCGCGTGACGCTTCTCTACGAGGGGCAGGGCTTGGAAGGCCTAGCGAGGCTCAGGTCGCTGCTAGAGGCTCAGAAGATCAGGGACGCGGCGCGCACGGTCCTCTCCGGGAGCGTTAGAGGCGACCGGGTCGCTGTTGCCTTCAACCGGCAGGCGGCGTTTGTGGGGAGGGCGTCCTTCGCCGAGTCGCCAGGTGAGTCCCCGCTCGGGCCGATCTGGGTAGAGATCGAAACAGACGATCCGCTGGCGGTGATAGACTGGGTGGCGCCGCCGCGAGAGCGAAGGAAGCCAAGGGCCTAGTCACTGTACCGCAGGACGAGCTCCATCAGGTCCTCGGCGACGAAGGTGTTCTCGAAGATCGCCTTGGCCTCTTCAAGGAGGACCTCTGGGCCCTCATACCTCGCGGAGATATGCGTAAGCGCAAGCCTGCGAGCCCTCGCCTTCGCCGCGGTGCTCGCTGCTTCGGCGGCGGTGCTGTGACCCTCCAGCGCCGCCCTTTCCGCCATGTCCGACGCGAATGTTCCATCGTGGATCAGTAGGTCCGCGCCCTCCGCGAGCTTCACCACCGCGTCGCTGGGCGCCGTGTCGCCTGTGTAGACCAGCTTCAGGCCACGCCTAGGCGGGCCTAGGACCCGAGCGGGGGACACCTCCTCGCCCCTCGGCGTGTGAACGGTATAGCCTAGCTGAAGGCGCTTCCAGAGAGGGCCCTCGGGAACTCCCAGAAGCTCGGCCTGAGCCTCGTTGAACCTTCCCGGCCTGGGCTTCTCAGCCAAGGCGTAGCCCAGAGCGAAGCTGGTATGAGCGACTGGAGCTGCCGTGAGGGTGTACTCTCGCTCCTCGCAGATGAGGCCGCCCGTTGTCTCCCGCACCTCAAGCGCGTAGTCTGGTTGGAAGTGGACTGAGCGTAGGGCGCAGTCGATGAACTCCCCGAGGCCCGGCGGCCCGTAGAGGTCTAATGGCTTCTCTCGGCCCATCATCGCCATGGTCTGAAGCAGCCCCGGCAGCCCGAGGATGTGGTCACCGTGCATGTGGCTGATCAGGACCATGGTCTTTCTTCCCAGTCCTAAGCCAGTCCGCATCAACTGCCTCTGCGCGCCCTCGCCGCAGTCGAACATGAAGAGCTCTGCGCGCCTCAACACGGCGACTGAGGGCAGATTCCGGCGTAGCGTTGGCACGCTCGCCGAGGTTCCGAGGAAGACGACTCTCAGGCTCATCGTCGCTTCGCGCAGCGAACCATGCTGGCGTTGCCACTAATTACCGTTTCCATGACGGAGCATCGGTCTGTCGTCGGAGGCTCCCAAGATGGGCTGCACGTTTCAGACGCCTGAGAAAGGTGTTCCAACGTGATGCTTGCAGCTCCCTGCATGGCATCCCCGTGAAGGCACTTGCTAACGAGGATCAGGGCCGGAATCGCGGGGTCACAGGACAGGGAACTGGTAAGGTTTATCCGCTTCGGCTGAGCCTTCCTGTTGGATAACAGGCCGTTCTGGGTTGGGCATCAGACGGATCGGGCTCACCGTGTTGTTTGACCTGCATCGCGGCTGAGAACCCGAGAACTTGAAGAGGGGGCGTTGACCTATGTCGAAGGAGGGAATGCTGTATGAAAGCCTGCCTGGGGGCAGGGTCAAGTGTGATTTATGCAGCCGCGGATGCGTGCTCGCAGAGGGAAGCAGGGGCTTCTGCAGGGTAAGGGTGGTTAGGGGCGGCCGCCTGGAGTCGCTCGTCTACGGCCGGCTATGCTCCATCGGCGTAGACCCGATCACGAAGAAGCCCCTGTCCCATTTCCATCCTGGCGCCTACGTGCTCTCCATCGCGACGGTGGGCTGTAACTTCAACTGCCTCTTCTGCGACAACTGGGTCATAAGCCACGAGCGAGCCATAGGCGGGGAGCCGAGCACCCCCGAGGAGATCGTCAGGCTGGCGTTCCAGGAGTCCTGCGACGGCATAAGCTACACGTACACCGAGCCTACGGTCTTCTACGAGTTCGCCTACGACACCTCGCGGCTTGCGCATGAGAGGGGCCTCCTCAACACGTTCGTGACGAACGGGTACATGACGGTCGAGGCGATAAGGACGATCGCGCCCTTCTTGGACGCCGCCACCGTGGACTTCAAGGGCGGAGGCGACCCCGAGTTCTACCGGAGGATCATGGGCGTCCCCAGCGTCGAGCCGGTCTATGAGGGGCTTAAGGAGATGAAGAGGCTGGGCATACACCTGGAGGTAACGAACCTCGTCGTCACCAAGTACGGTGACTCCCTCGACGCCATCCGGAGGCTCGTCCGCTGGATAGTCGGAAACCTCGGCCCCGACGTGCCCTTCCACCTCCTCAGGTTCCACCCCGAGTACAAGCTGACAGACGTGCCTTCCACCCCGCTTCAAATCCTGGAGAAAGCATGGCAGGTGGCGAAGGAGGAGGGGCTGCACTACGCTTATCTCGGCAACGTGCCCGGGCACAGGTACGAGAACACCTACTGCCCCGGCTGCGGCGCAACCTTGATCGAGAGGTTCGGCTTCGAGATCACGCGCTGGCGGCTCACGGCCGACAACACCTGCCCAGAATGCGGCTACGCCATCGCGATCAAGGGAAGCCTAAAGCAGACAAGGCTCAGCGGGCAGGGCTAGAGGCTGGCTTGATGACCTGAGGCTAAGGCCGTCCGCCGATTGTCCCAGCCTCCCATCCGGTTTCTCGAACCCAGAGGCTTGGTGAAACGCCGGGACCTCGAAGGGCGTCGAAGGAAGGCATGCACCAAGAGCCTTGCGTGCGCAGAAGAACCGTCACACTTCGCCTCCCTGCCGGTCACGGGGGAGAGGACCTTTTCTCAGGGCAGAGATCCGGCGACACGGCCGCCCCACCGCTGGTCTTTGCGGTGTGAGCCTTTGCCTAGACGGTGTTGACCTCGATGGGTTGATTCGCAATGTTCCGTGTTCGCTCAAGGATGGTGTCGTAGTCGATGAAGTCCATGCCTTCGTAGGAGGCGTCGTTCACCGCCTCTTGAACGATGTTCTTGATGTCCCTGGGCGTGGCGATGTACTCGTCGCGGATCCGGACCTGACGTCGAGGTACGACGGCCTCGTAGACCTGCTTGCGCCTTCGGAGGACCTGCCAGATCTCCTCGAAGGCGGATGCCGATAGGCCTCCCTGTTCGAGGATCCCCGGGTCGACCTTGACCTTGGACGCGTAGAAGTCGAAGATCCTCTTGACTTCCTCCTTCGTCTTCAGGGGCGGAACGTATATCACCTTCTTCATCCTGTCCAAGAGCGCTGGGTCCATGACGCTGGGGAAGTTCGTGGCGAAGAGCACGACCACGTTCTTATTGACGTCGAAGCCCTCGCCTAGCTCCACGAGCAGCTGGTTGAGCATTCCCTGAACGTCCCTGCCGGCGTCCGTGGCGACCTCCATGCGCATCCTGCCGATGGCATCGGCCTCATCGATGAAGAGGATGCTGGGCGCTGCCTCCCTCGCGAGCTTGAAGATCTCGCGGATGTTCTTGGCCGACTCACCCAGCCATTTGGAGACGACCTCGTAGCCCTCTATCTTCAGGAAGCTCGTAGGCTCCCCCTTGCGGCTGCAGGAGCCCGCCGCCGCCTTCGCCATGTACGTCTTCCCGGTCCCGGGCGGACCGAAGAGAAGCACCGAACCCGCCTCCTCGAGGAGCCTGCCGTCCACCACGATCCTCTCGCGGCGCTCCCTCAGGCTTGGGTCTAGGACGACCTCCACGGCCTTCCTGAACTCAGCAAGCTGTGCGTCCAATCCGATGACATCCTCGTAGTAGACACGCGGAGCGGTCTCCACCTTGAAGGCCCAGATGGAAGCCTCCTTAGGCTTGTCGATGACGCTTGTCACCGTTCCCCTGTTCGGGGCGAGGACAACCTCCGAGTCAGGCGCGATCTTCGGGATCAGCTCCGGTGGCACCGTGACCTCGAAGGCCTGGCCTCCTGTCAGCTTGACGTAGGCAAGGTTGCCGCGGATCTCTTGGACCGTTCCGACGGGTCGCATCCCCTGCTTGAGCTCTTCGATCACCGCGTAGCTCCGCTTCAGCTCCATTCTGAGGTACTCGATCTCTCTTTCCTTCCTCATCAGTTCTCTTTCAAGCTCGATGACTTCACCGTAGCGGCTCATCGGTACCACCGCTATTCGCGCCGCGGCACCAGATAAAGCCTTGCGGTCTTGGCCAGCCGCTCGGTCTCCCCGCTGCGCCTAAGGGAGTCTCTTGCCGCACTTGATGCAGAACTTGGCGTCCGGCGGGTTCCTATACCCGCACTCAAGGCAGGACTTCTCGATCACGAGCGGCGGCAGGGCGGCCCCCGGGGCTTGGCCCGGTGGAGCGGGCGCAGCCACTACAGCCGGTGCTGGCGGGGGCGACGGCCTCTCGCGAGGAACGTTGAGCAGGACCACATCCCCTATGGCTTGGACCTCAGTCCAGGGAATTTGGAGCTCGGTCTTGCCCGCGTCCACGGCAAGGGCGAGTTCCACGGAGTCTCCTACGATGGCGAAGGAGATGTCGCGGACGCTTCCCACCACTAACGCCCGGTTATCCACCACCTGTTTGCCTACCACGTCTCCGCGTTTCACGTACCTTCTCTCCGCGCCGACAGGCTGAGCCACACAAGCACCCGTATTCGGTTGGGCCACACAGACGGTTAAGGCTTTCGTCTAGACGACAAGGCACCTAAGGAACCGCGGGACTACTTCTTGCCAGGTGGGAGAGCTCGTTCAGGGCCCACCGATCCAACGGCGGAGCTCTCGGCCACGGACTTGTGGAAGTTCCTCACGCACGATCCAAGGAAGCCTAAGGAGGGGACTCCATGATGCCATCACGGTCCAGCCCCGGCCTCGTGGCCGTTACACCGCTGGAAAGACTTAAATTTGGTCGCTGGGGTCTTACGATGCTTCGCGGGCTTCATGGCCGAAAGTGGGACCCGTATTGCCTGAGGCCAAGTATTGTTTTCCTAGCTGCCAGTTCTTCAAGTGTGGGCAACGCGCCTTGTCAGGCCGAGGCGGCCGAGCTTGGTGCAGCTTCGCCGAGGACGCCTGCGCAGGCTACAAGTGCAACTACGCTCTCTGCATAAGAGGCAGAATCCTCGTGAGCGGACTCTGCGGCCTTACCATGAAGCGGGAGACCATCGAGCTAAGCCAGCCGGAGACGAAGCCGCTGCCCATGAGTAGGGCCAAGGCCAAAGTGATGAGGAAGATCGGCGAGGACGAGCTCTTCTAGCCCTTGGGCATCCAAGCAATGGGCTTGAGAGGCGAGTAACCTTCGGTTCCTACCCGAGATGTCAAGTTCATCAGTGGGCGTTTGGCGCCGGGGGAACCATGCCTGAAATCCATCAGGTGAGCCTTCTTGTGGGCTTACCCTTTAATACCGTTGCCTAGACATACGTGACGGCGTTCTGTGGTGAAAGGCCTCGGAAAAGCCATCACCATCACGTACGCAGACCGGACAGATGAGGATGCCTCATCCCGGCCCGGTCCGAGTTTGCTCCGCCATGACTGAGTGAGAGCTTCAGGCCGAGAACGACCCTAGGCGGTGGGGTTCACCTTGTTGCCAGCACGTGCTGAGGTCGGGTTCGTGCAAAGCCCAAGCACGGTCAGCGGCTTCAAGGCAGCGATCCTGGCGCAGAACATCGGCGTCGATGATTACCTCGAGGTACACCACGAGGGATTCACCTACCTATGCGTGATCCGTGACTGCCAACGAGCAGGACCAAGACTGGAGGCAGACTGTATCATCGTCGGTCAGGCTCCGAGGACACCGTTCATCGAGGGCTCAAGGCTCTACCGCGCCACAGAGGAGACAGTCCGCTCAGCCCTGGAACTGACGGGCACCGAGGAGACGGGGCTCCAAGTGGGCTCCTTGAAACGGCTTGAGATGAAGATCTGGTTCCCCGTGAAGAAGATCGGAAGGGTCTTCATCGTCGGGAAGCCTGGTTCAGGCAAGTCCTACACGGTCGGCGTGGTCGTGGAGGAGCTCCTCAAGAAGAGCGTGCCCGTCGTCATCATCGACCCCCACGGTGAGTACTCAAGCCTCAAGGTAGAGGCAGAGCATCCAGATGAAGCCGAGGCCGTCCAGCCGAGGTCGTACATCGACCAGATCATCGAGTTCGGCGACGAGGAGATGAACCCGGGCGCCGACCTAAGCCTAGCCGCCCTTCGGGTCGCCAGGGGCGAAGACCTAGTGCTGCCGGGGCTCTGCACGATCGTCAACCTGAGGGGACTCGTCGAGGAGGAGCAGCTCCCGACCGTGAGCCGCCTCCTAGACCTGCTCTTCGAGGCCTCCGTCGCGGGGAAGATCCCTCCCTTCTACTGCGTTCTCGATGAGGCCCATCGGTTCGCGGGTAAGGACAAGACAGATGCCTCCATGCTCGTGCGTCGCTTCGCCCAGGAGGGCCGGAAGTTCGGCGCGAACCTGATCGTGGTCACGCAGCGTCCCCAGCTACTGGACACAACCGTGAGGGGACTTGTGGGCACCTGGATCATCCACAGGCTTAGCGACCCGAACGATGTGAAGATCGTCCTCGAGAGCGGCGGCCTTGAGCACCGCTGGGAGAAGGAGATCACCTGGTTCGAGAACGGTGAGGCGCTCGTCACAGGCGAGATCGTGGAGAAGATCCCCATCCTGATACGCGTGAGAAGCCGTGAGACGAGGCATGGAGCGCCCGGCTTCAATCCCCTGGACTTCGTCACGCCAGAGGCTCGGGCACGGGCCGGCGCCAGGATCGGCGAGAAGAAGCTTGAGCTGATCAAACGCGAGGCTGAAAGCTTCGAGGAACAGCCGATCCTAGCCCAAGGCCTTCCTCAGTGCTTCGCCTCCCTTAATGTGACGGAGTCGACGCTTCAGGACAGGTTGTCTTCGCTGCTGCCCGGCTTGACGGTCTCCCTTAGGAGCGTAAGGCTTGAGTACCTTCCGACTGTCCAGTTCAGCGTCCAAGCGAAGGTGTCGCGAGAGGACCCGAGGGTGGCTTTCGACGCGGAACTCGAGGGACTGGCGACGCTCTGGGACGCCCAGGCGGGCATTGACTGGAAGCAGAGGGAGGCTTTCGGAGCCACGGTTCCCGACCTAGACCGAGCGGGGCTTACGGCGAAGCCACCGTCCCCGGGCAGGTACGGCAGGATACGCGTTCCCCTCCGGGATCAGAGCGACCTTGAGGCCGCGCTGGAGGGGCTGAGGGCCTATGCCGCCCTTGAAACGACCCGGGTGGTCTTCTACCATCGCTCCCTGGGGCTCTTCACCGCCGAGGGCGACGAGGCAGCGTTCCGGAAGGAATGCCAGGCGGCGACAAGCAGGCTTCTCGAAGCCAAGTCCAGGGAACTGCACGAAACCCTGAACGCTCAGCTCCAGAGCGTGGAGGCGCGGATAAAGGATGGGGAGGCGGAGGTCAGGCAGCTCGCCCAGGAGGCGAAGCGAACCGAAGCCGAGCTTCCGGAGCTCCGGCAACAGGTCCGAATGGCCGGAAGGGCGGGCAGGCCGGTCAAGAGGCTTGAGGCAAGAGCCCTAGCCCAGGAGAGGAGGCTTGGGGCTTTGAAAGCCCGGCTCGCCAAGGCCGAGCAGGGAGTCCAGAGCGCCTACAGGCAGAGGGCTGAGATCAGACGGAGGAACGAAGAAGTCCTAGCCGCGGCCTTGGCCGCGGTCAACGAGCTGAAGAAGGGTGAGGTAGGCCGTGAGGTCGTTCAGCCGACGGCTCAGGAGCTCAGGATATCGACGCTTCAGGTCGTCTGGATACCGGTCTACCGGGCGGAACTCGGCCTGGGCCGCGGGGAGGAGGAGAAGACCCTCACGATTGCCTGGAACGCCGTCAACGCCAGGGGCAGCTTCGGCTCATGTGAGACATGCGGGCGCGAGATCAAGGAGCTCAGCGGCGAATGGCTCTGCGCGGAATGCCTTACGCCCGTATGCTCGGAGCATGCCCTTCGCTGTTCCAGGTGCGGAAGGACGCTCTGCCGCAACCACGCTCTGACATGCGTCTCCTGTAGTCAGGTCTTCTGCCCCTCAGAGGGGCTTACGGCCTGCGCCGCATGTAATGGGTTGACCTGCACCCGGTGCGCAGGCATATGCGTGGCCTGTGGGTCAGCGAAGACCTACTGTGCTAAGGATCAGTCCCGGTGCCCTCATTGCGGCGACGTCTTCTGCGCCGAGCATCTTCACGGCCACCTCCTAACCTGTGCCGTGTGCTCGCAAGAGACATGTCATGGTTCGGCGAAACACTGCGCCTTCTGCGGAGACCCGCTCTGCAAGTCCTGCGTAGCCTTCTGCTCGACCTGCGGCATACCCGTCTGCAAGACCCATTCATGGACCTGCCCGGTCTGTCATAGGCTCCAATGCGAGAGCGAACCCCGGAACACGTGCGCGCTTTGCAGGCGAAGGGTCTGCGGCCTCGACTCGACCATCTGCCCCTCCTGCGGGGAAACCGTCTGCTCAGCCCACGCCGTCACTTGCCCCAACTGCGGCCGGCATGTCTGCGCTAACTGCACGGTCACCTACCGCCGACTCCTGCTCAGGAAGACGGGCTGCAAGCTCTGCGTGAAGGTGGCCTCCGGCTCCGAGGTCGCGAATGCTCGGCTCAGGGGCTAAGCCATAAAGCAGGCTAGGGGGCTTCATGGGCGAGGACGCAGCAGAAGCTAGGCGAGGCGGATGAGCGAGCCCTTCCGAGAGGGAGAGGATGTTCTCCTCTACTTGGACGCGAAGCGGAAGTACCTGACGACGGTCCATTCTGGCCGCCAGCTTCACACCCATAAGGGGTTCATTCAGCTCTCCGAGATCGTAGGCAAGAGGCAGGGCGAGACCGTGCTCAGCAGCATGAAGGAGGCCTTCGTCGCCTTTCGGCCGAGCCTTCGGGATTACCTGATGAAGCTTCCTAGGATGACTCAGGTCATGTATCCGAAGGACATCGGCCTGATCCTCGTCTACGCGGACGTACAGCCCGGTTCTAGGGTGGTTGAGGCCGGTGTCGGGTCGGGGATGCTTACCGCCGTGCTGGCCTCCCACGTGAGGCCGACCGGCAGGGTGTTCGGCTACGAGATAAACGAGGCCTTCCTGTCGAATGCGTCGAGGAACCTCGCCAGGATGGGCCTCAGCCCTCTCGTTGAGCTGAAGAACGCCGATATCCTAGACGGGATTAAGGAGGAGAACGTCGACGCCGTCGTCCTTGACCTGGCGACGCCCTGGTTGGTCGTCCCGCATGCGGCGACGGCCCTCAAGGGCGGAGGCAGCCTGGCAAGCTTCAGCCCAACCATCAACCAGGTGGAGAGGACGGTTGAGGCGTTGAACGAAAACGGTTTCGTCGAGGTCGAGGCCTTGGAGCTGATCCTGAGGAACTTCAAGGTGAAGACCGGCGAGACGCGACCGGTAACGTTGATGATCGGGCATACGGGCTACCTTGTCTTCGCGCGGAAGACCTCCCCAGAGGGCAGGAGCACATCAGGGAGGAGGGGCTGAGCTTGGGGCCAGAGGCTCACGCGGGCGGGTTGTGTTGGCTTCGTCCGGCCGCAAACGATAAATGAGCGTCCGCCTATCGCAGGCTTCATCTTGGACAACAGGATGGCCGGAATGCCTCAGGACCCCGTGGCCTACAGGAACCTGTGGTGGCAGACGCTCACGGCCGCCGTGCTTCTCGTCCTTATCACGGTCGGATACTACTGGGCTGTGCAAGGATCCGCCGCGGACGCGTTGGCTTTGGCGGTGCAGGACTACATCTCGAACTGGCCGGTCGTCACCGCCTTCTTCCTCCTTGCTGCCGCGTCGCTCTGGCTAAGGCTGCGCGACCTGCCGGGTGAGGTACATGCCCGGATGCGGGCTTTGAACGGCGCCGGCCTGCTCTCACTTCTTCTCGGCTCCAGCGGCCTACTGCTCGCGCTCGGCATTCTAGTGTGGCAGGTCTCGTGGCCCTCTCTACGGGCCATGGTCGAGGCGCTCGCCTACCCGCCCGTGTTCGTTACGGGGTCAACAAGCCTCATCATCGCGGGGCTGGCGCTCGCTTCGGCGTCCTGGCCACGCGAAAGAAGAGGCGTCTTCCTCCGGTCGCTCGCAAGGATCAGCCTCATCGCGCTCCTGGGTTTGCTGCCTCTTATTGTCTGGGCCGGGGTCCAGATCCTGCGCCTGCAGCTTCAGACCTCAGCCGTCCTCGGCCTGATTCTCTTCCTCGTCGCCCTCCTTCTTCTCCTCGCCGGGCCGAAGGGCCTCCGGCCTAGAACCGCGGAGAAGCCAACAGGGCCGAAGTAGGGTATAGGACGCTCCGTTAATCCCTGGCTTTTCGTTCACGCCTCACAGGTGTGGCTCTCTGCAGCTGCAGCCCGGCGAGGCGCCGCGTCTGCTCGACCGCGGCCGCCGCATGCTCCAATCTGGCATGGAGGGCTTCCTGCCCGATGGCCTTGGTTCCGAAGACGGCTGAGCCCAGTTGCTCCACGTCATCGAGCACATGGAAGGGAAGGGACCCGCCCGCCTCCCTCATTATGCCCAGGACGCGGGATGCGATGACCATGCAGCAGTAGATCGAGGCCTCCCTCAATCCGTCTCGGAGCAGCTCCCTTGAGCCCGCCGCGAAGTACTCAGCCATCGCGTTGCTCAACCAGTCTGCGTTTGACTGGTACAGCTGCGGATTGTGCTTTCTAAGGGCGGCGCCAGCCAGGTTTGTCAACGCGCCGACCGCGCTTATCGCCTCCTCAGCCCATCGGTTCGAGGCCTCCTCCAAGCCGAGGAAGCTCAGGATCTCGTCATAGATGCTCTCTGCGCCCACGGCCTCGCAGGTCGGCTTGAGCGCTGCAAGGCATTTCCGCTCCGTCGGCGGCTGACCTGCGAGGAAGGAGAAAGCAGGGGCTAGACCATAGACCACTGACTCGGCCAGGTGGCTGGGCGCTTCGCGCGCTCTTCCATGACGGGCTGCAAGGCGTGCGAGAAGCGATTGGCGCTCCGCCTCGTCAAGGCTTAGCGCTACGCGAGCCTTAAGGTAGAAGGGATCATCGTACCTCCGCAGGACGGCTCGCTGGATTCTAGAGAACATTCCATCGGGGTCGTAGAGCGCGACTGCGTCAACGACCTGGGCTGAGAGAACGACGGAGCCCGTCAGGAGTCCCTCAATGTCCAAGTAGTGGTGAAGTGGACACAGCCTGTAGAAGACAGGTATCCCGGCGATGATGATCGGCGGCTGCCTACTGGCGGCGTCTTCTTGGATGATCGCGGTCATGTCTAGGTCGCTTGACTCGGTGGCTTCATCTCTCGCGGCGGAGCCGGCGAGGTAGACGGCGAGCACGCCTCGATGCCGGGCGACGATCTCCTGCGCCGCCCTCTGAGCCACAGCTGAGAGCCTCTGACGTAACCGCCTTGAAAGGCCCGTCGTAGGCTTATCGAGGCTGCCTCCCAAGGAACGACACCCTACTCGCTGGCGGGGTATGCCCAGCCAGCGCTCTTAGCTGGCCTCCGCAGCTTTGACGCGAAGCTCAGGCTAGAGGTCACCTGTCTCTCTTCCCTGTGGCACCTACTAAGCTCTTTCCAAAGTACTCAGGCTGAGACGGCCAGGCGACTCATCGACGCGTGGGATATCAGCACTTACGCATGTGCAGGTCGCCGCGTTGGCGATCCGTTTATCAGACGGGCTCTGGCATGAGATGAGCGGAGAAGAGGCCGGGCCGGAAGGTCGTTCCTGGCTTTGATAGACGAGGCTACTAGGCTGACAGCCGTGGAGCTATGCAGACGTCTTGCGGAGAGGAACAGGTCAAGGGTCACGGCCGCGTGTTTCTACGGCTCCCAGGTCTCGGGCTACGCCAGAAAGGACAGCGACATAGATGTGCTTCTGGTCCTCGACCCCTACCAAGACGGCGTGCTCTATCACTACGAGCCCTACGAGACCCGGTTGTTTTCGGTTCTCGTCGTCGATAGGCGTCTCTTTGAGAGAGACGTGAAGGAGGCCTACCTGGGCGAGTTTGTGGCAGGCCGCCTTCTCACGCCCTATCAGCCCATAACGTCCAAGGAGTACCTCAAGGAGGCAGAGGTGGCTGCGAAGACCCGCTTTGTCAAGGAGAGCATCCAAGGCCTGACCGCCGATTGCCCCGGCATCTGGGGAGAGATCATGATCTCCCCTGTCTTCTTCGTACTCGACAAGATGTGGCGGAGGGCCCGGATCTACCCGCCCGTCCGGTACAGCTACGTAAGGATGCTGGAAGGAAGCCTGAGGGAGACCAACCTTCGCCGAATGGGTTCCGGTTTCGACCGTGCGCTCTCCTCCCTTGTGGAGCAGGGCCTCCTCACCTGGGATGGACAATACTACAGGCTGACTGACAGCGCTAAGACGGAGCTAGGCTCGGGCAAGGCCAAGATCGTCGAGGTCCTGAAGACCGTGAAGAGGGCCGCGAGCGCGTATGCCGTCCACGGCTACGCGGGCAGGGGCGTCACTCTACTCGACGTAGCCCAGGAGTTCGCCTCAAAGCTAACGCGAGAGGTCGAGGCGAGCAGCTATGAAAAGACCCTGGAGGAGCCCGAGAAGCACCTCTTCCTGCCGTCGAAGCTGGGTCCCATCAGCCTCAGTGAACGGATGCCCATGGAAAGGCTCTCGGAGAAGCTGGGGTCCCCAGAAGGGTTCCGGCAGGAGGCCGTGGAGCGGCTTGGCTCCGCGGTCAACTCCGTTTTCCTGATCAGGTTATCCGCAGATGGCGTCGAGAGACGTGTGGTCGCCAAGAAGTACGGGGACTGGCATAGCTTCAAATGGTTCCCCCTGGCTTTGTGGACCGTTGGGGTTCAGCGGTTCGCCCTCAGGGGGCGAACCAGGATGGCTAACGAGTACTCCGCGATAACCCATCTGAGAAGGCATGGTTTCGCGGCCCCCGAGATCATCGACCTCAGCTGGGCAGATAGGGTCCTCTACATGCAGTACATCCAGGGCCAGGAGCTTGAGGATCTAGCCAAGAAGGCCTTCTCGTCGAACGAAGCCCTCGAGGAGGCAGCGCCCTTGTTTGCCACCGTAGGCAAGACCTTGGCCGAGGTCCACGGTACGGGCATCGTCCTTGGGGACCCGAAGCCCGAGAACATCCTGATCGAGGAGCTCGGGAGGGTCTTCCTGCTTGACCTCGAACAGGCGGTCAGGGAGGGAGCCCAACCCTCATGGGACCTCGCCGAACTCCTTTACTACACGAGCCACCTCACACTCAACGCCCGGCTTGCCCAAGGCTTCGCCCGAGCGGTCTTAGACGGATACTTGGAAACCGGAGACCGACGCGTTGTGAAGCACATAGCGTCGCCCCGGTTCACACGGGTCTTCGCGGTTATCTCCGCCCCCCACGTGCTGAGAGCGATCGCCAGCGTCTGTAAGGAGGCCGCAGCCTAGGGTAAACCGGGCTCGACGATCAGCCTCTCGGAGCTGACGTTAACCTCAGCTATGCGTAGGCCGGTGAAGGCCCTCTGGCTTCCGAGAACGTCCCGGAGCATTAGCTCGTTTCCCTCAACCTTGGCGTAGACTGCATCCTCGAATATCAGCTTCCCGCCTAGGAAAACCTTGAACTCGCACATCTCTAGGCCCGGCCGTATGACCTTATGCCCCGCTCTTAAGCCTTCAGAACCGTCTTGGCAGCGCTGTGATAGAGGAGGATCGCGGCTTTCGGCATTCTATGTCTCCTTGCTTTCCTCGTAGTAGATGAGCTGCTCCTCCTCAAGCAGCTGCCTCAGTTTGCCAACGGCGTCCTCCACATCCTGCTCTTTCTTAGCCCCCGTGCAGACGAGCTTCCCGCTGGCAAAGAGCAGTATCACGACCTTAGGAGTCTCCATCCGGAATATCAGGCCGGGGAATTGCTCGGGCTCATAGAGGGTGCGGCCCAGGGCGAAGGTTGACCGTTCAAGGTCTACCTTGCCTCCGAGGTTAGCGGAGGCTACTATGTTCTGGACCTGGATCTCGGGCTTTGAGACGATAAGGATGCCGTTTGTTCTAAGCTCACTTATCACCCTTCTGACCGCCTTCCTGGCCAGGTCCTCGGACCTGGCGCCCGTGCACACCATCTTGCCCGAGCTGAAGATCAAGGTCGCAGTCTTGGGCTTCCTTAGCCTGAAGACGAGGCCGGGGAACTGTTCAGGCTTATACTCGACCGCCTGGGGAAGGGCCTTCACAACCGAGAGCAGGTCGATGCTCTGGTTGAGCGAGACCGAAGCGACAACGTTCTCTATGCGGATGGATGGCCTAGGCCGCGACAAAGGATACCCCAAGCAGCATCATGCTTCGGGGCTGTCCTTATAAGCACTGCCCTGCGCTGGCTTCCCTACGTCCTGCCCCTGCTTCCTCCTAGGAAGCTCCTTGAAGACGCTGTAGGCAACGAGGCCGACGAAGCTGGCCCAGAGGACGGCTCTCACGGAGTTGTTCTCCAGCAGCATCGCCGGAAAGCCCAGGTACCTGAACCAGAAGACCGCCTTGCCGATGAGGTTGCGTGAGGGGAAGTGATCTACGCCCGGCAGCGGGTCGAGATTGGCATCGCCCTTCGTGGTGAACCAGAGTTCCTCGGCGCCGCCAGGGAGCTCATAGCGGACCTCGATCCTGATGACCCTGTGGATTATCTTCTCGTCTGGTGCCGCAGGGCTTTGAAACACGACGATCTCGCCTACCTTCACGTCGCTTGCACGGACTCCTTGGATGATGACTAGGTCGCCCACCTGGAGCGTCGGCACCATGCTGCCTGAGACCACCACCACGACGGGGTCTGAGGTGGCCATAGCCCTTTGAAGGCCGAAGGTAAAGCCGCCTGACGCTAGGGCGGCCAGTAGGACCGCAAGGACGACCTCGATCACTCCCCGCCAACGCGTCAGGGCCTGCCTCATGAGGCTCCCTTTACAGCCTCGATCGACAACCTGCCTGAGATAAGGTTTCTCCGTGGAGGCGACTGGTCGCGGGGGCTCTCGCCGTCCCTTTGGCCTCCTGGAGGCTAAGACTGTGTCTACCTGCCCGCCTCGCCTATCGCGGCTCAGCCGCCTGCGGCGCTCTCAGCGCCGCTCTGCCCGTTTGAGAGCGGCCTCTTCCTGCAGAAGCCATTGGATCGGCACGTCCTGATAGGTGCCACTTGGCAGCTTCCTTCGGATCGTGATCGGCAGGACTCCCTCCGAGAGTTCTCGGCTGGCTATGTCTATGGGATCGCTAACCTCGGGCGGGAGCTTGAGCAAGACGGGGGCGCCCATCGCGATCTGCAGAGCACGCGCTCCTATCACCCTTGCCCTTTCGAATCTAGTGAGCCGCCTTGGGCCGATCAGTCTCTCCGGACGTTCAGCTGCGGCCGCGGCGCCTGTAGTCTCGCCCAAGTGGCCAGCAACACGCTGGGTAGAGACTTCCCCCTCCGCCAAGGCGAGCCCCTCTGTGAGCTTCACTCTGACAAGCGGCAACCGCGCCCTGCCCGCATCAAGGGCAGCTTGATCCGAAGGCCCGGCTTAACTGTTGAACGCAACGCCTTCAGAGCGCTATATTAACCTTGCGCGTCCGCCTTTCCTTTTCCGCGCCCTCAGCTCAGCTCCTTCGCCTGAGCCCAAGAAGCCAGGGGAAGACTACGGCGAGCAGGAAGCCCAGGAAGGGCGAGAATTCCACGAGGCTGCTTCCAGGCCGAAAAACCAGCAGCCACATCACGTAGGAGATGAAGCTCCCTACTAGAAAGGTGGAGCATAGTTTTATTCTCCGATAGGCCCCCCTCATGTTGGTGGCCCCGGCTCTGAACGTGTAGTACGAGAAGGGGAAGGAGGCGCCTATCAGGACCCACCAGAGCACGAGTTCGGCTACGGCCTGACTCAATCCTGAAGCCTTCTCATGATTGAGGAGTCAACTACGCCTAAGCGGCACCGGGCGGCTATCAGAGCCCTCCCTCGCCTATGTTCAGGAGGTACCTCATCTGGGCCAGCCTATCCATGACCTCCACGATCTCACGCTCTATGGGATACCGCCTATCTGCGTACTCTTCGTCAGACATCTCCTTTCGCTCCAGCCGCCTGCGGAGTTCCTTAAGCTCCTCAACCAACGCATCTCTTCGCGTCTCCAGCTCCTTGAGGTGCTTCTGCATCACCTTGGTATCCGCGGCCATGCCAATCCTCATGGTACTCCGATAGGCTGCCTGATTAAGATTGCTGGCTTCACTAGGGCTGGTTTCTTCTTCCCCGTTTCCCGGGAGGCCTCGATGGCAGCCAGGCTCCCAGCGGTCAGGGTTCGGCTCGAAGCCCTAGAGAGGCCTGGGCCACTTAGCCCGCGTGGAGTTCAAGCCTTCGGCCTCTCCCGCCCCTAAGCTCGTCAAGGCTAAGTCTTCTTCGTGTGCTTCTCAACGCATTCCGCGAGGCCCTTCATGTAGCCGATCACCATTACCTTGCTCAGCCTCCCGCTGGGGTCGCCTTCCGTGGCGACGCCGTGGTCGGGCCTCATGGGCCCTTCGAAGCCGACATCGTAGTAGGCCTGCATCGCGGCCAGCATATCGGTCTTCCCGTCATCGTGGAAGACCTCCTGGAACCTCGGCACAACGCCTATCACGTCCCTGAAGTGGGCGAAGAGGATCTTGCCCCTCCTGCCGAAGTGACGTATCGCGGCGGGTATGTCGGCGCCCATCTCGGCGAAGCATCCCTGGCAGAAGAGCAGCCCGATGTTCTCGCTGGGGACTATCTCCAGCATCTGGTCGAAGGCCTCGACGCTGCGGAGGATCCTAGCGAAGCCCTGTATGGGCGAGATCGGCGGATCGTCAGGGTGAAGCGCTATCTTCACACCGGCCTGCTCAGCCGTGGGAAGAGCCCCTTTCAGAAAGTACGCGAGGCCGTTCCACATCTGCTCCTCCGTCACAGTGCCGTACTCGCTCAGCGGCGCGTTCCTCACGAGTTCGTAGTCGAACGCCCGTGATGTGGCGCCGCCCCTCGTCGGCATGGACGCCGAGGTTGTGGCCACGCTGCCCCAGCCCGGTGGCATATGCTGAGGCTTTATCACGCGTATGCCCGCGGCGCCCAGGTTCTCAAGCGACTTGCAGAAGTGCTCCAGCTGTTCCTCGTGTCCCGGCAGGCTGAGCATCATCTTCTCTATCGGCGGGCCATCTTCGAAGACATCCAGCCTGAGGCCGAAGTCCTCGACATGCCTTTTCATCCTCACGAGATCGCCGAAGTCCCAGACCTCGGAGCCCGGAGGTGGGCGAGGCCCATGACCGATGACCTCGACGCAACCCAGCTGTCTCGCAAGCCTCATGTGATCCACGGCGTAAACGTCGCCCACATCGAGAGCAAACCTCATCCTTAGAGCAACCATGTGGATCATCCGCGTAGGCCAGCGGTTTCACATATAAGATCTGTGATACCTGTGGACGCGAAAGCTCGGGAGGACGCGCCTCGATTCGCCTCGTTCCTCTAGATCGCGTGTGAGAAGGCGTCACGGCTAAGCCCCAAGCCAGAGGGCCTAGACACTGCCTTCTGTGGCGGCTCGCGTGCCCTGAGCCGCGTGGACGCCCCCGGCGGCTATCGGCGCCTGTGGCTGATCCGCCTTCTTCGCCTGGCTGGGAGGAATCGCCGCCAGGGCTACCGTAGCCGAGACGGGCTGATCCACTAGCCAGGGGCGGGGCTAAATAGGCTCGGGCCCGCATACTGGGTTGTTGCGATGGGCATGGCCTCCTCCGAGCTGTCTGAGACCTGGGTGACCTTCACAGTCGAGGGGCTTGGCGCCCTCAGCGGCAGGCTGCTGAGGTTCCTTGCGCCGAGGACCGTCGATGCGATCGTTAAGAGCCTCCCTTTGAGCGGGAGAATCACTAGGATCGCCGGCGGGCTGTACTTCCAGGTCGGCTTGAGACTCGGCGTCGAGAAGGCTCGGAGACAGTTCAAGAGGGGCGAGGTCGCCTACTGGCCCTTGGCAGATGCCCTCTGCCTCTTCGAACGGGAGGCGATGCTCTACACGCCGGCGAACCCTGTGGGCTCCGTAGAGTCGGGGCTTGAGATCGCGGAGCAAGCGAAGAGCGGGCAGAGGATTAGCGTCGTTATGCGGCGGCTACCTGGAATATCCTGATCCTGTTGTTGCCTGAGACGACCTGCACCAGCCCTCTGGCTCTTAGCTCTTCGAGGATGTCCTTGGCGACGCTGATCTTGACGTTGTACCTCGACGCGACCATGTAAGGGGTGATCGACCTCATCTTCGACAGCTCGGCCAGGAACTCCTTGCTCTCAATGCGAGGGATGTTTCCCCTTAACGGCCTCTTCTCCTCCCTGCCTCTCTCGCCTTTCTTCCGTTCCTCCTTTCTCCCGGTGAGCTCCTGCGACTTCATCATCTGTGATATCGATTTCTTCTTAGAGCCACCCATACTGTCGCTTCCGGGGGCTAAGCTGCCCTAGCCGGATAAAAAGATTTGCGGAAACTCGGCCCCGCGTTTGGCTTGCCAGCACCGATCATCTGCCGGGCGAGGCTTACCGTCGCGTCTCTAGCGTGGGACCAGCGGAGGTGCCTCAGTTGGTGAATAGACTTAAGAGTTGAACGTAGGACAGCATGCGGGAGATAGCTGTCTGCGGGCGGTTCGTCTATGAAGCTTGTCACGGTCAAGTTGCCGGAGGCCCTTATCGAGGGCGTGGATGAGCTCGTCAGGTCGGGGATGTACCCGAGCAGGAGCGCCGCGATCCGAGCTGCCGTGAGAGACCTTCTCAGGCGTGAACTCTGGAGACGCGAGGCTGTCTAGCGTTTCCTCTTGCCCTGGATGAACTCCTCCACCCACTCCTTTGCCGTGGTGTAGGGGGCCTGCACGGGTGGATGCTTGAACGCGTAGCTGGATATGCTGGTCAACGGCCCGGAGATGCCCCTGTCTAGGGCAAGCTTCGCCGCTCTCAGGACGTCGATCATGACCCCCGCGGAGTTTGGGGCGTCATGGACATCGAGCTTCACGTCTATCGTGACCGGTGTGTCGCCGAAGTACTTGCCCTTCACCCATATGTAGCAGATCTTCTTGTTCTCCAAGAACTCGACGTAGTCGCTAGGGCCGATCCTGAGCGAGATCGCGTAGGGCAGCATCGCCTTAACAGCGCTCGTCTTGCTCTCCCTCTTCGACCGCAGCCTCTCCTCCTCCAGCATGTTGAGGAAATCCGTGTCGCCGCCTATGTTAAGCTGATAGCTCTCCTCCACGCGGACGCCGCGGTCTGCCAGGAGCTTGACGATGCTCTTATGCAGCACCGTCGCGCCGATCTGGCTCATCACGTCGTCGCCGGCCACGGGTAGGCCGCCTTCCGTGAACCTGTTCTGCCACTCGGGGTCTGAGGCTATGAAGACGGGCATCGCGTTCACGAAAGCGCAGCCTGCCTTCAACGCCTCATTCGCGTAGAGCCGCACCGCCCTCTCGCTTCCCACGGGCAGGTAGCAGACCACCACCTCCGCGTTGGCTTCCTCCAGCGCGTGCGCCACGGAGGCTGGTCTCTGTCGTCTATCGACCTTAACGACCGGCTTCAGGTATCTGCCCACTCCGTCGAGGATGGGCCCCCTCTGCACGCTTACGCCGAGCCTCGGCGGGATGCAGAAGCGACGTAGGTTGTTGGGCTCTTGGAAGATGGCCTCAGACAGGTCTAGGCCGACCTTCTTCTCGTTAACGTCGAAGGCGGCGACGAACTCGATCTCGCCCGGCCTGTATCCGCCGAAGTTCACGTGCATAAGGCCGGGCACAGAGGCATCATCGGGCACGTCCCTGTAGAAATGGACGCCCTGCACGAGCGCCGAGGCACAGTTGCCCACCCCGACGAGAGCCGTTCGAACGCGGCCTGGCATCGACCGACCCTTCTTCCGGGTCCCCTATCCGCCGCCGCAGTATTAATGTTTTATCGCGATAAATCAAGGGCAAGCGAGGAGCCAGGACGCAGGCTGGCTGCCAGGATGCTTGCACAGCCTTCTTAAGAGGCTCGGCGCGCAGATAACCCTTGGGCTGGCGGCCTTGTCGTTTCTTGAGGCTGTGAAGAGCTCCCTTTCGAGGAAGATCGCCGGGGACCTGGTCTTCGCGGAGAACCCCGGAGCGGCTATGAGGCATTGGCGAGAGTTCTTCGGCGTCAGCCAGACTGCCCTCGGGAAGAAGCTCGGAACCTCCGCGAGCGTGGTGAGCGACTATGAGCTTGGAAGGAGGTCTCCCGGCTCCGGCTTCATCAGGAGGTTCACTGGGGCCCTCATCGCGATCGACGAGGAATCGGGCGGGCAGCACATCCTCGAGTTCGCGCGGAGCATGAGCACGCTACCGGACGCCATCCTTGACATGCGCGACTTCAGGTTGCCCGTGAGCGGGCACCTGCTCTGCGAGGCGATCGACTGCATGGTGCTGGCGTACCGCGAAGGTCTTCGCCAGAACGTGTACGGCTACACGGTGGTTGACAGCGTGAAGGCGATCCTGACGCTTTCGGGCAGTGACTTCATGAGGCTTGTCGGTTCCACCACAGAGAGAGCCCTCGTCTTCACGGGGGTGACCCACGGCAGGAGCCCCATGGTCGCGATCAGGCTTTATCCCCTGAAGCCTAGGATCGTGGTGCTCCACGGCCTGAAGGAGGAGAGCGTGGACCGAGACCTGGCCTTGAAGATTGCGGAGAGCGAGCGGATACCGCTTCTGCTCTCGAGGACGCCGACCGTCGACTCCCTGATCCAGTCACTGAGAAGCCTGGAGGGAAGGGCGCGTGCCGCCTCCCAGAAGGAGTCAAGAGACTAGCGTGATGCTCAAGGTAGGTTGCTGCGGCTTCGCGGTCAAGGGAGGCATGAGGGCGTACTTCAAGGAGTTCGACCTTGTCGAGCTTCAGTCCACGTTCTACAAGCTACCTAGGAGGCAGACGGCGCAGAGATGGCGCAGCGAAGCCCCGGAGCGCTTTGAGTTCGCAATGAAAGCCTCCCAGATGGTCACGCATCCGCCCAGTAGCCCTACTTGGCGTAAGGCAGGGCTCAAGGTACCGGCTGAGGAAGCAAGCAAGTACGGTCTTCTCAGACCGACGGAGGAGAACCTCCACGCCTGGGAGGAGACTGCGTCAATCGCGGAGGTCCTTCAGGCCCCGGTGGTAGTGGTTCAGTGTCCGCCCAGCTTCACGTACTCCCCGGAGACAATGTGGGAAATGGTTGAGTTCTTCGCCCGGGCAAGGAGGCGCGGCTTCGAGGTCGCGTGGGAGCCTCGACATCCCTCTTGGACACCGGACAGGGTTCGAGCCGCCTGCGATCGGCTCAACCTCATCCATGTGGTCGACCCGCTGAGAGAGACCGCCGTCTCAAGCGGGCCTTTGCGGTACTACCGTCTGCACGGGTTAGGCGAAAGACCTTACAGCTACCGGTATTCTGACGCAGACCTGAGAAGGCTCTACGAGGAGGTCATCAGCCCCCTCCGGAGGCCTCCCGACGACTCAGATCAGGTCTACCTGCTGTGGAACAACATCGCGATGACAGAGGACGCCTCTCGGTTCAAGAGACTGCTCTCCCAAGCTGATCAGAGCCCGTAGAGCAGGGCGGTTCTGGCTTTCCTTGCTCGATGGATGGCTCGAGCCAGGCCGCGTTCTGTGACAACCGTTTGTCTGCAGAGGGCCGATTCGGTGGGCATCCATGACAGCAGAAGATATATCTCGGCCAGCCCGTTGACTGATCGCCTAATCTCCGCCCTGGGTCGTGCCTTTGAGAAGAGTTGGATCCGCTGAGCTCCTGCTTCATGGCGGCAAGGCGCCGCCTTGGCTGGTGGCAAGGATGGAGAGGATGGCCGGCGCCCTCCTTGTCACGATCGCGGAGGAGTACGGCTCCGGCGAGATCCTGGCCAGGGTCTCGGATCCCGTCTGGTTCCAAGCCCTATCCTGCGCGCTCGGCTATGACTGGGACAGCAGCGGCACAACCACCGTCGTCTGCGGAGTGCTCAAGACTGCCCTGAATAAGCTCGACCTGGGCGTGAGAGCCTGCGGCGGGAAGGGCAGACGCTCCCATGAGGCGCTGGCTGAGCTGATGAGTCAGGGCAGAGCCCTCCAACTTGGCGCCGACGACGTCGCGAGGCTGCAGTATTCAAGCCGGATGGCGGCTAAGGTGGACAACGCCGCGATCCAAGCCGGGTACATGCTTTATCATCATACGATCTTCGTCAGCTCCGAGGCAGAGTGGGCG